>Ga0247727_10007589_pt1 | contig 20564 bp, 19 predicted proteins | sample WisWelCaveWW1625_FD_202498 | JGI IMG/M metagenome (GOLD analysis project Ga0247727, IMG submission 202498) | Biofilm microbial communities from Wishing Well Cave, Virginia, United States - WW16-25 | ecosystem: Environmental > Aquatic > Deep subsurface > Groundwater > Cave microbial mat | place... | reverse complement strand
CATCACGGTTGGTCTCAACAGTCACCTCGGGCGGACACACTAAGCATGGGCTGATGAATGTGCCTGTCACTTCGTGTGTCGCTGTGAAGGAGCCTCTGCCCGCGAGGAATTCCAGCCTGTTGCTCTTATCTATTGTTGCTGTTGCGCCAATCTTCGCTTCGAGCGCGTGTCCCTCCTGCCGGATATCGGGACTTCCCGGATAAAGCAGTTGCACGCCGTCCATGGCTCCAAAGCTTGCCCATGACAAACTGGCCCCGAGTGAGATCTCCGTTCCGGGGAATCGGTAGCCTGCAAGCCCGAAAAGGTATGCATTGTTCGCGATATCGTTACGCACCGAGGGGTATGGGGAAATTGGAATCGGGTTTAGTGTTGGAAAGAACGGCATGGAGTTCTGACGTTCACTCGCGAGTCCCTGATAGGCCACAAGTGCTCCACCAAAGAATTGATCCCACGAACCGAATCCGCCGAACGGTATCGAGGTTGTTGCCGCGCCGGTGTAGCGCGTCGATGAGCCGAATGTGCCGACAGGAATCCCGTCTTCGTTGCTCCAGCTGTTTCGGGTCGGAGAGAAAAAAAGCACCGCGTTGTTTAGCATCGCTCCCTTGGCCGGATTCGCAAATGGGTCTGAAAGGGGATCATCCAGAACGAAGGAAAGATTCCCCATACCGCGCGCAAGGGATGGAGCGAAGTCCCCCTGGTCCGCAGCAATCAGCGGAACGGTGCGAATGGGAATCCATTGCGCCATGGCTGCCTGAAGCGGAATGAACAAGATGATGGTGGGAAGAAGAAAGTGCTGTCGCATGGCATCCTCCACAGATCGGTCTGTCAAAGCAGGGGTTCACAGGGAATTTACTCAGACCTGCCGACATTGTCAACAGGCAGAGTTGCCCGGGGATTCTATTTGTAGTAACTCATCAAGCTGTCAGACCCGATAGAAATGTCAGTATTCGAAGTTTTTGATTCTTCCAGCAGTAATCACTATCATATTCCGATCGTCGGAAAACGAAGAACAATATCCTGATTTCGCCATGATTTCTGAAGCACAGTTCAAAACGGCACTGGGGCGACTTGCCAGCGGCGTGACAATCGTAACAACCATCGATGAAGCCGGCAATCCCGTGGGGCTGACCGTAACGGCATTCACCTCCGTATCCCTCAAGCCTCCGCTTATTCTGGTTTGTATCGACAAGGCGGCCAATACGCACGCGTGGTTTTCTCCGAAAAGCCGCTTTGTCGTCAACCTCCTTGCGGAAAACCAGGACCGGATCTCTTCACTCTTTGCAAGCAAATCCGTTCAGGACCGCTTTGCTGGAATCGCCTTCAAACCGAACAAACATCGCATTCCTGTGATCGATGGGTGTCTCGCCACCCTCGAATGTGAAGTTGAGAATCTGCACGAGGGGGGAGACCACACGATTTTTGTCGGTGCCGTACTTGATGCGACGGCCAGGGAGGGGAAGCCATTGTTGTATTACGGCGGTTCCTACGGACGACTCGCGTAGACAGGAAGGAACGAAAGCCCTCACTTTGGGCTGAGGCCTTCACATGCTAGCAACCCATTCTCTTTGTACTTGTGTAATGAACGTGTCCCGCTTCGTTGGTTACGGTCAATCGATACAAGTACACACCGCTGCCGAACCTTCTTTCTCCTTTGGTTTCTTCCGTTCCAATCTGCAAATAAAGACGCTCAGTGGTTTCAGCAGACTTGTGAAAACATCCCGGAGGAAACACCTCGCCCCTGTCTGATGATTCATTGGAACATATTGCCAAATTCGCAACAGAGATTTGCCACCTCTGGATTTGGCATTTGCCCGGAACCCTTGCAAGCTCATCGAATAAGTGCTACATTTCTCCGGCATGGAAAGTCTCTTCTACCGGAAACAGCGCAAGGGCTTCAGCGTAGCGAAGTTGCTTAGGAACAAGAAAATCCTCGCGGGAGTCCTGATCGGCCTGCCGATTCTGTCGTATGTCCTCTTTGGGAGTCACGGCATCGTGCAGAGGGTTCGACTGGAATCGCAGAAGGAGGAGCTTGAAGCAAAGGTAAAAGCAGCCGAAGAGGAGAACCTCCTCCTCGAAGCTGAGTCGAAGGCGCTTGATTCCGACAAAAAAGCTATTGAGAAAGTCGCCCGGGAAAAGTATGGGATGGCGCGTGAAGGGGAAACTGTGTACAGAGTAAAGAAGAGCGAGGAGTAACTGCCGGCTGCTCCGCCGGACTTTGTCACCGGGACAACCGGTTCAACGAGTCCAGGCAGTGCTTGACTACGAATGGAACTTTTCGAGCCGATAGCCAGCCAACCACCATCACCATCGTCCATCCCGCTTGCGGAACGCATCCGCCCGCAATCTCTCGATGATTTCGTCGGACAGGAACATCTGCTGGGTCCGGGCAAGTCTCTTCGTGTGCTGATCGAAAACGACGAGGTGCCGACGATGATCCTGTGGGGGCCTCCAGGTAGCGGCAAGACAACGCTTGCCCGCATCATCGCACGCCAGTCGAAGGCAGATTTCTTTCCGATCAATGCCGTTTCCTCCGGCGTCAAAGAGGTTCGCGAAGTTATCGATCGGGCCACGCTTCACCGTACACGTTTGGGAAGACGCACCATCCTCTTTATCGATGAGATCCACCGATTCAACAAAGCTCAACAGGATGCCCTGTTGCACAGCGTGGAGGATGGCATCCTCACCTTGATCGGAGCAACAACGGAAAACCCCTCCTTCGAAGTCATCTCTCCTCTGCTTTCACGTTCACGGTTGTATGTGCTCGAACCTCTTACCGATAACCATCTCAACAAGATCATCGACCGGGCGCTCGCGGCCGATGAAGTCCTGAAAGCGCAAACCATCGAAATCGCCGACCGCCCATACCTTATTCTCCTTTCGGGTGGAGATGCGAGGATGCTCCTGAACGGACTTGAAACCGCGGTCCGGTTAACGAAACCCGACAAACAAAACAGACGGATGGTGGGGAAGAAGGAGATCGAAGAAGCCTTCCAGCGAAAATATGTCAAGTACGACAAGGGTGGAGAGGAACACTATAATCTCATCTCGGCATTTATCAAGAGTATTCGGGGGAGCGATCCGGATGCAGCAGTCTACTGGCTTGCACGGATGCTGGAAGGAGGGGAGGATCCGAAGTTCATCGCCCGCCGCATGATCATTCTCGCTTCGGAAGATATCGGCAATGCGGATCCATATGGGCTTACACTTGCAACTTCATGCTTCACCGCTGTCGACTATGTCGGAATGCCGGAAGCTCGGATCGTCCTTGCACAAACGGCGACCTATCTTGCATCATGCCCGAAAAGCAATGCCTCCTACCTCGCCATCGAGGAGGCAATGCATGATCTCAGGAAGCTGCCCGACGAGCCCGTCCCGCTGCACCTGCGCAACGCACCGACGAAACTGATGGAAAATCTGGGGTATGGACGGGACTACCGTTACAGTCATGACCACGCCAATCACTTTGTCGAACAGCAGTACCTCCCCGATGCTCTGAAATCCAAAGTGTATTACCGTCCGACCGGTGAAGGTGAAGAGAGAACGATAAGGGACCGCTTGAATTCATGGTGGAAGGGAAAGAAAAAGCAGGGATGAAGAAGGGCGACCAGGCGCTGTTCCTCGCGTTTGCCATCTTGTGCCTGCTGTTCGCGACAGCAAGGCTCCAATCTCAGGATCACGGCGTTCGTGTTTTTTCCAGCGCCGACACTTCGCGTGTGATTCTCCCGCTTTCGGATACACTCCGGGCGGTTCTCGATACGTCCAAAACCGCTTCTGACACTGCCGCAGCCATCACGTCACCGTCTGGCATTGACTCCGTGGTGACCTACTCGGCGACGGATTCAGTCGTTTACTCCCTCAAAGATAAAACAATGTATCTGTTCGGGTCGGGAAGTATCGATTACAGGACGCTCGGGTTGAAAGCAGAAAAAATCGACATCAACTGGAACACGTCGACGCTGACCGCCGAGGGTGTTCCGGATTCCACCGATACAACCGGGACGGGGTACAGGGGATATCCCGATTTGACTGACGCGGGGGAAGGATACAAGGGGTCGAAAGTCTCCTACAATTTCAGGACGAAGAGAGGGAAGGTGAACCTCGGCGAGACCATGATCGAAGATGGCTTTTGCTACGGTCAGACGATTAAGAAAGTCGATACCGATGTCCTTTACGTCGGTGATGGAAGCTATACAACCTGCGATCTGAAAGAACCGCATTACTACTTTGGCTCTCCCGAGATGAAGGTTGTGGTGAAGGATGAGATTGTGGCGCGCCCGGTTTATCTTTATCTCTCGGATGTTCCCGTGTTTGCCCTGCCGTTCGGGGTGTTTCCGAACAAGAGCGGACGCCGGTCAGGGGTGATCGCTCCCGCCTATGGCCAGGGCTCCCGCGGCCGCTATCTCAAGCACCTCGGATATTACTGGGCGATGAGCGAGTACACGGATTGGAACCTGACGACCGACGGCTACACCAACGGGAGCTGGGTCCTTTATTCGAATTTCCATTATGCCCTCCGCTATGCGTTCACCGGATCGCTCACGGGATCCTTTGGGCGAACGTTCAGCGGCGAGCGGGGTGACCCGACATTCGGTTCCGATGAGATTTTCAATATCAGACTCGGCCACCACCAGGACCTCGACCCGACGGCGCGGATCGACGTCGATTTCACTTTTACAAGCGGAACGTATTACACAAACACAAGCTTTGACTTCACCGATCTTCTCCGACAGCAGATTATTTCAAACGCGACGTTTCAGAAATCGTGGGAAGGCACACCGCACAGCATGACGGTCAATCTTAACCGCAACCAGGATCTCCAGACCGGGGCAGTCAGTCAGACACTTCCCAGCATCAGCTTCAGCAGGTCGCAGACCTTCCCGTTCAGGTTCGGAACGAGCTCAGGAGCTCCCAAAACATGGTATGAACACATCGGGTTTTCGTACAGCGGACAGTTTCGCAATGAAATAAACAAGACGGTGAGCAGTCTTACGGGCGAAGAAACAAAAGAAGACCGCAGAGGCATCCAGCATTCCATACCGATCAATGCTTCGTCGAAGCTTGGCTATTTCAATCTCACTCCATTTTTCAACTATGCGGAGAAATGGTACGACAGAAGCATCAGGAAGGAGTTCAACCCTGCCGATAGCACCGTGACCACCACGGAGCTGAAAGAGTTCAACGCCGTCAGGTATTTCGATACCGGGATTTCCCTGAGCACGAAGCTCTATGGAATCGTCCAGCCGGGGATGCTTGGAATCAAGGGAATCCGGCACCAGCTAACTCCATCGCTTTCGTACACCTATGCGCCCGATTTCTCGAAGCCGCAATACGGCTACTATGGAACATACAACGATGCTACGGGCAATGAAATTACGTACAGCTTTTACGAGAAGGAAATCTTCGGTGGTGCACCGGCGGGGGAGCGACAGGCAATCAGCATGAGGGTGGGAAATGTGTTCGAAATGAAGACCGCATCGACTGACACAACGGGCGAGGACGCCAAGGTACAACTGCTGAACCTTGATGTGTCAACGTCATACAACTTTGCGCGGGACAGTCTGAAGTTCGATGAAATCAGTCTCGGGTATCGCACGGCGATCGGCGATTTGCTGAACATCGGTGGGAGCAGCCGGTTCAATCTTTACAAATTCGATACCGCAGCCGGCAGGCGTATCAACAAGTTTCTCCTTGATGAGGAAGGAAGACTCGCGCAGCTCACGAGCTTCTCCCTCAGTGTTTCGACAAAACTGAAAGGGGAAAAATCGACGCCGAAAGCAGGTTCGGAAAAGTCTGAAGCGGACTCGGCAGATCAACAGCCGAAGAGTGGCTACATCGGGTTGTACGATGAGGACAAACCTGACTTCAGCATCCCCTGGCAGCTGGACCTGACCTGGAATTTCAGCCAGAACCAATCGAACCCATCGATCATCACCCGAAGCTCGAACCTCGCGGGCGGGTTGAGTTTTAACCTGACCGAATTCTGGAAGGTCAGGGCGACGGCAAGCTACGATCTTCTCAACAAAGAGTTTGCCGCCCCGCAAATCTCGATTCACCGCGACCTCCATTGCTGGGAAATGAATTTTACCTGGGTCCCGAGCGGACAGGCCGAGCACTTCCAGCTTGAGATTCGCCTGAAGTCGCCTCTGTTACAGGACGTGAAAGTCACGAAGCAGGCAAGCAGGTCGGGCATTTATTAGCAGGCTGATGAAAAAAGAAAACCGCCCCCAACCCGAAGGCCTCCTTTGGAGAACCCTTCGGGTTGGGGGGCGGTTCAATTTGTCCTTCAAGAAAACCTTTTTCAGCAACCTGCTAGTGCAATCCGTAATCCATCTTGGTCCTCCCTTGGAACCTTTCCGGAAGGTTGGTATATTGGGCCATCCAAGCGCCGATCATTAATCTGTAATCTGTCATCCGTAATCCGTTATTTGTAATCTCTAATCTGTTTCCTGGGCCTCTTCCTTGGCTTTCGTTCCTTCATACATCAAGCTCCTTGGGTCCGGCGAACTCCACAGACGTGTTGAGGTGCTGGAGGCAATGCTCGGCTCCTGCACGATCTGTCCACACGACTGCCGCAATAACCGCCTGAAAGACGAAATTGCCCGGTGCTATTCGGGTTATCTTCCCATTGTCTCGTCGTACACGCCCCACTTTGGCGAAGAACCGCTGCTTGTGGGCACGCATGGGGTGGGCAACATCTTCTTCGGCAACTGTAACCTTCGCTGTGTGTATTGTCAGAACTACCTGATCAGCCAGAACTGGAAGGAGGAGAAGAGACACGAAGTCGGCTTTGAACGTCTGGCGGAAATGATGCTCGAACTTCAGGAAAAGGGATGCCACTCGATCGGCTTTGTTTCTCCAACCCATTTCGTTCCACAGATCGTCAGATCACTCGAGATTGCTGCTGCAAAGGGGCTTTATCTCCCGCTCATTTATAATACCAATGCCTACGATTCGGTGGAAGTGTTGAAATTGCTGGATGGGATCATCGATATCTATCTTCCCGATCTCAAGTACAGCGAAGAGGAAATGGGTTACCGCTACTCCAAAGTGAGAAACTACCCCCGCTTCGCGCGGGAGGCAATTAAGGAAATGCATCGACAGGTGGGGAGCGAACTTTGCATTGGTGATGATGGACTTGTGAAGCGCGGGCTCATCCTCAGACACCTTGTGCTGCCGAACGACATTGCCGGAAGCAGGGAATCGCTGAAATGGATTGAGCAGGAGATGGACAGGAATGTCGCCATCAGTCTCATGTCGCAGTACTTCCCGACACACAAGGCGTTGTGCACTCCTCTTCTCGATCGCAAGATTCGGCAGAGCGAGTACGAACGGGTGATGGAGTGTTTGGAGAAACTTGGAATGGAAATCGGCTGGGCACAGGAGTACGAGGCGTCGGAATATTACAAGCCGGAGTTCGATGACAGGCAAAGACCTTTTAAGGGCGGAGCGGAGAATTTTGATTGAGGAAAACAATGCAAAATTAAAAAGGAACAATGAAAAGGAGAAGGGAAAAGGGAGAAGGGAAGAAAGGGAAAGCGAAAAAGGAAGGGAACAGAGAACAGGGAGCAAGGAACAAGGAACAAGGAATAGGGAACTAGGATCAGAGGGAGGGCTAATGATGCTTTCAAAGAAGGAACGAGCGGAGAAAATCGCCAGTATTCAAAATGCACCGGTATCGTTGGAGAACGCGATACGGCAACTGAATGACGCTCAGCTTGATACTCCCTACAGAGAAGGAGGCTGGACGGTCAGACAGGTTGTTCACCATCTGGCCGATTCTCACATGAACGCCTACGTGCGAATGAAGCTGGTTCTTACGGAAAAGCACCCGACGCTTAAGCCGTACGATCAGAATTCGTGGGCAACATTGTCGGATGCAACAATGCCGATTACCCATTCAACGGCAATCTTGAAGGGGCTCCACGCGCGTTGGACTCATCTGCTTGAACGCGTTCCGGAATCCGCCTGGTCACGCACCGCATTTCATCCGGAGAATGGAGAAATGACTCTCGAGGACCTTCTGACCACCTATGCAGCTCACGGCGAGAACCATGTCAGTCAAATCACAGGTTTGCGCAAGGCAAGAGGATGGTGAGGGTGTCCGAGCTCGCTCAGGATGACGATGATTCGCTCTATGGATAAGGAACCGATCCTCTCGATTTTCAAGAAAACCGGTGCGCTGCTGGAGGGGCACTTCAAGCTGACATCCGGGCTTCATAGCGCTCAGTATTTCCAGTGCGCCAAGGTGCTGCAATATCCCGAATATGCCGCGATGCTTTGCAAGACAATCGCCGATCACTTTAGAGACGAACGGATCGATGCCGTGGCGGCTCCGGCGCTCGGTGGAATCATCGTGGGGCAGGAGGTGGGCAGACAGCTGAACGTGCGATCGATGTTCACGGAGCGAAAGGACGGTACAATGCAGCTCCGGCGCGGATTTGAAATCCGCGAAGGTGAACGAGTGCTGGTCTGTGAAGACGTTGTGACGACGGGAGGATCGGTTGCCGAGGTTATTCGGATCGCCAGGTCGTTGGGGGGGAACGTTGCCGGTGTGGGGTATATTGTCGATCGCAGCGGAGGCAAAGTCCGATTCGATGTGCCAGAGCGTTCGAACCAGGTTGCGCTGCTTCATATGAACGTCGAGGCATGGGCAGGAGAGACATGCCCTCTTTGTGCCAAAGGTATCCCTGTGGTGAAACCCGGCAGCAGGGAAAAATAGGAGAGGGAGACCCGCCTGCGTCCGCAAAAGGCGGACTTCGCTGGTGAATGGGAGAACAGGAAACGGGAAACCGGAGACCCGGAGGCCGGACGAGGAGCGAATGCCCTTTCCAATGATCAAATGTCGAAGTGATCAAATGATTCAACTCCAAATGAAGAGTGCTCCATGACGGAAGTCAGGCGGCTCAAACGCGACATTCTCTACAGGGGAAAGGTCATCGACCTGATTGTCGATGATGTGGAATACCCCTCGGGAAACAGGGGTGTTCGCGAGATTGCTCATCATCCCGGTGGAGCCGTGGCGGTTCCCGTTTTTGATGATGGCAGGATCATGCTGGTCAAGCAGCTCCGATACCCATTCGGGGAGCAGGTGCTCGAGTTACCCGCGGGGAAGCTTTCACCGGGTGAAGATCCCCGAGCTTGTGCAGTACGCGAGCTGGAGGAAGAAACCGGCTGGGTAGCTGCCAGGTGGGAGAAGCTCTCTTCCATTTATACCTCTCCGGGTTTTTGTGACGAGGTGCTTCACCTGTTTCTTGCCACAGAGTTGAGCGAGTCGGCACGGGGACCCGAACGTGGAGAGGGAGAGTCGGACATGACCGTACACACGCTGTTGCTCTCGGAGGCTCTCCGGATGGTGGAGAATGGTGAGATTCAGGATGCCAAAACAATGTGCGGAATTCTGTTCGTCAGCCGCCGCTTCCCTGGAAGAAAATAATGGAACCACCGTCACGGCCCGATCGGCAGTATCAATTCGACATTAAGACATGCATCATCCGGGAGTGCGGAGGTGAGCTTGCAGAGATTTCATACTATGAGCGGAATAATTGGGTTACCGTAGAGCTCGAATGCAACAAGTGCCGGAGGAGATTTGTTGTGAAGGTGGAATGCTAACCCGATGTCCGGTAACCGGAATCCGGCGACCGGTGTCGCTCCCTGTGTGACTTGCGAGGGTCGCTCTTTGAGGAGCGAAGGCCCGCCCGCCTGTCAAAACAAGTTTCAGCGGTGGTCGGGAGGGGTTGACAATCTGAAAAAAATCTCTATTATTAGTTTTGTAACAACGCCCCGCAAAATGGTCGGGGCCAGGGGGAACCGTCGCGGCCCACGCCAATCGGCAAGCGTTATTCCACGGTCCCATTTGGCTGCGACCGGCCCAATCGCCGTGTTCGAGAGCTTAGATCCTGCTGTCTGCGAACCAACAACGGGAGGAATCCTATGGTGACCTCGGTTAAACAGTTGATCGCCAACCGGTCGGTATACACCGTTGAGCGGGGAACCACCGTTCAGGCGACGGCAGAATTTATGGCTCAACACAACATCGGTGCAGTTGCAGTCATGGACGGGTCAAGGCTGGTTGGTGTGTTTTCGGAGCGTGATGTCATCACCAGAGTGGTTGCGAAGGGATTGCCTCCCCCCGGAACACCTGTCAGTACCGTGATGACCACAGACCTCATCGTCGCATCGGTCGATGAAACGTGCGAGTCGTGCCTGAGGAAGATGAAACAAGCCAACTGTCGTCATCTCCCCGTCGTGGAGCATGATAAGCTTGTGGGATTTATTTCAGTGCGCGATTTGCTGCAAGTTGATATTTCGGAAAAAGACGACACGCTGGAGTTCCTGAACAACTATATGTTCCATGTCTCTCCGGGACTTGAAAAGAAATACGTCAGGCACCCGAAAGGTTGAGGAGTTTCTTGATGGCCGTAGTTCGTTTCTATCATCAGTACCGATCCCACGAGATTGAAAACGGTACAAACCTTCGTGAGGCCATGATGAAACTCGGCCTGACGCCCTACAAAGGTCTTTCAATGTTCTCAAACTGCCGGGGCCATAATTTCTGTGGCACCTGTGCAGTTGAAGTGGTCGATGGGAAAGGCGCCTCACCACGAAGCCAGGATGAGGAAGCTACTCTCGTGGGAACTCTTGCCATTGCGAGAAAGGTTGAGAAAAGCATGCGGCTCGCGTGCCAGACAACGATCACGGGAGATATGGTTGTCAAAACGCATCCGGTCCGGACCATCGATTGGCCAACGACAAAAGAACGGCTCGGGCTTCTAGTGGTAGGTTCGTTCTTTGCAATCGCGTTTCTCGCGATGTGCATTTATCTGGTATTTGACATGATTAAGAAGTACTGACCATTCCGGTCCCGTCTCCCCTTCACTTATTTAGACAGTGAGTGTCCCCCATGTCAACAGGTTTCGACAATGCAGAGCTGGCTGTGCTGACAGAAGTTCTGAAAGAATATCTGACAGATCTCAGGACCGAGATTCTGGACACGGATGATTTTGAATACCGGCAGACCCTGAAGGAGAAGGAGCAGGTGTTGCGTGTGATCCTCTCAAAACTGGAACGGGCACGCGTCACAGCCACGAATTAGACGGCTCACCCCATCCCGGACATGGCAAGGATGTTGGCCATGCTGTCATGGATGATGCCGTTCGATGCAAGAATCTCTTTCCGGTAAATGCTCCCCGGCTTTCCTTGAAAGTCCGTCACTGTTCCTCCTGCCTCACCGACCATTAGCAAACCCGCAGCAGTGTCCCATGGATGAAGATTTACCTCCCAGAACCCATCGAAGCGTCCTGCAGCGACCCAGCAGAGATCAAGTGCGGCTGAACCGAGCCTCCGTACACCCCGTGCGGACTTCAGAAATCCGATAAACCGCTCTATTGCACGGTTTGGATTCGTGGAAATATCATATGGAAAACCGGTGACGAGAAGACTCTGCGTCAGATCCGATGTTGCGGAAACATGGAGTCGCTTGCCGTTCAGAAACGCGCCCGATCCACGCTCCGCTGTGTACAGTTCTTCAAGGTTCGGGTCATACACCACGCCGGCGACGATCTCTCCTTTGCACTCGATCCCGATTGTCACACAGAACATCGGGATGTTGTGAAGGAAGTTGGTGGTCCCATCGAGGGGATCGATCACCCAGACATACTCAGAGGCCGCAGCTCCCGTCCCCCCCTCCTCGGCAAGAATGGCATGATCGGGGTAATGTTTCCTGATCAGGCCGATGATCATCTCCTCCGACTGCCTGTCGATTTCCGAGACGAGGTTTCGTTCTTCACCGTCCTTGGTCTGGATGTTCTTCACTTTTCCGACGCTTTGTTTGAGGAACAGGCCGGATTTTCTGGCGGCTGAGATGGCAACGGGAAGCAGACTGGTTGTGGTCACGAAGGTCTTAAGCTGAATAATGGTTGCGGGAAGAAGATAGGGAATATGCAAGAAAACAGAAAGCCCATCGTTTCTGACGATGGGCTTGTTATTGCTGGATGGAGGCTATCTTACTTGAGCAGGATCAGCCTTTTGGTCTCTACAAAGATTCCTGCTTGGAGGCGATACACATACACACCACTCGAGAGACCCGTTGCGTCAAAGTGCACTTCATAGGTCCCTTGGGAACGCTCGTCATTCACCAGCGTTGTAATCTCCCTGCCCAGCATGTCGTACACCTTCAGCACGATGGGCCCTGCACGCGGGAGTTCGAATTTGATTGTTGTTGTTGGGTTGAGGGGGTTGGGGTAATTTTGCTCTAACGCAAAATGAGGAGGTACCTCGGACTGATCCTCATCCCTCACAGATGTTGTTCCACCACCGTTTGTTGTATGAGCGATGCCGCCAAAATCAGCGGAGAGCCAGCCGTTATCTCCATCAACGAAATAGATACTAAACACCTTAAACTGGACGATGGGGTTTTGCATCGTCCAGAAGGATCCACCATCTGTGGTATGCAGAACGATAGGCGAATTACCCGAAAGTTGGTTTCCCACCCAGCCCGTATTTGCGTCGAGAAAGAATAAGCCCACATTATCGGAACCGGGGGGCACACCTGTGTTCGATATCGGGTTCCAATTCACTCCTCCATTAGTGGTACGAAGCATCGTTGCTGAGTTGCCAATCACCCATCCGTTATTCAGGTCAGTGAACTGAATGTCATTGTATCCATCGCCTGTATTCTCAAGGAGCTGTGACGACCATGTCGTACCCCCGTTTGCCGTATGGAGAATTTCAAGAGGTGGAATAAGATCACCGGAAGAATCAAGCGAATCAAGAGCTATCCATCCATTATTGACATCAATAAAGGACAACACAGCAACTTTCCGATCGGCAGTGAGTTGGCTTGACCAGGTGCTGCCACCATCCGTTGTATGAATGATGGCGCCTGAGATATCAGGAAACGTCCCAGTTCCGACTATCGCCCACCCGTTGTTCGCATCGATGAATTGAACCGTGAATCCATTCGTCCAGGGGGTCAGGTCTTGTCTGCTCCATGCAGCACCTCCGTTCGTGGTTTTGTATAGTACTGCGCCGTTCGGACTAAACAATCCCCCGACCGTGCCGATCAGCCAACCGGTTGTGGCGTTAATGAAGCTAAGCGGGACACCAGGGCTGGAGAGAAACCGGATGGGATCCGTCGGCTCGGGATCTTGAATCAACCAATCCGCCCCGCCGTTCGTTGTGTGGAGGACCACTCCGCCGTCTGCCGCAATCCATCCTTCGCTAAGGTTGGCAAAATAAATCCGGCCAAGTGGGTCAGGCACAGGGGAGCTTTGCAAGATCCAACCTTGTTGCGCATGCGCCACATTCGCGTCAGGTTTAGATATGCAAAGAAACAAAGCTAGGAAAGAGAGAAGCTTTTTCATGGTTCACCTCGTCAGGGTATTTGTCTGGGGAAGTTGGTCTCTGAAGGTAAGTACTTGCATTCGGCCATGGCTTGCAGAAACGCGAACAAAAAAACCGAACGTCCCGCTTGAATTGGGCAGTTCGGCTTTTTTTAAGCCAACGGTTGATTATCCTTCAGGGGTATGCAGAGACCCTTTCTGAGTACCGACTATTCATTGTTGGCTCCTTGACGAACTCCTCACCATTCCAATACCGGACGCCCTGCCGAAGTTCCTGAATGTATTGCCCATCGATTCTCTTGGCCAGCTTCCCCGCGAATTCCATCTTTTGGTGAAGTTCGATGAAAGCGTCGGAGGGGAGCACCTTGACACAACTCATGGAGGTATCAAAGTAGAAGTAGAGTTCCTGTCTCGTCCCGAGAATCTGAAACCCGTAACGAATCTCGGCAAGGCCGTCACTTTTGAATTGAATCCGATCGGCCTGCCGTTGCCGAAACGGCTCCAATTCCTCCAGATCCGTTCCCGGGAATGAGACGAAGAACTTTTCCGAGCCCTTCTGGAATTCAGATGGTGCGAATTCATCGGGCATGGGCGCATAGCCTTTCATGTGTCGCGGGTCCAGAACGAGCATCGTAGCGACCTTAAGACCGTTATTCTCGCCGGCAAAGAAGAGCTCTTCGATACCATCTCCGTTGATATCCCGATGCTGCGCTGAGTGGATGTAGCCGGCATGCCAATATTCACTCAGTGTTCTTCCTGTCCGAGCATCCAGACGGACCAGGACGGAAGGCCAGGAAGGAGTATGGTGTGCATACACCACCAGATCAGAGTTTCCATCAGTGTCAAAATCACCCGTCAGCATGAGAGCCATTTTGTAGTCATCAGACATAGTGTCTTGTCCGAACACCATTGTCCGATGGAATTCATACTTCCAGCGTTCGCTGCCATCTGCGCTGTAACAGAGAACCACATTCTTGAGAGTTGTCAGGTTGCCACCTGCCCAACCGAAAATGCTCAGAACTTCATTCGTTCCATCACGATCCACATCGAACACCGTGAGGAGCTGCTCGGGATTTTCTGGGACGGTCTCCTTGATCTCGAATGAAGACCCTATATGTTTCTTCCACAGCTCATCGCCATCCTTGTTGTAGGCAACGAGGAATTCATTTTTTGCCCTGGCGTACGAAGGGCTAGGATCCTTCCACTCAAATGTTAGTTGGGACAACGCCAGAAGGCCTGCCAGACAGAACGCCACGAAGCCAATGGATGATCCGACAGGGTGGCGGATGATGAAGAGCACCACGCGCACAGGAACCGTCATCGGGACGTCGTGCATCGGGCCACGTTCGACATGAGGCGGCATTTTCACAAGCATGCCGCGCACGGTGAGTGCCTGACTGTTTGCCCTTGCCTCCTCTTCGCGTATCTGTTCGGCCTCCGCATGGTATTCTTTGATCTCTCGATGGAGTGCTTCGCAGCCGGCACATTCGTTCAGGTGTGCCTCAATTTCCCCTCGCCGATTCTCCACCTTCCTGGACTGGAGAACGTAGAGCTCCAGCATCTCTTCATCGATATGGTTCATAGTCTTCACTGGATATAGTTACAGTAGCAATGCGACGCAGACTATTGTCTGCGAAGCTCTTCTTTCATCCTTTGCTTGGCAGTTTTCGCCAAGTACTCCAGCACGGTTCTGTGCTGCTCCGAATATGCGGCCTTGGTCAAATCTGCGATATGTGCCTTCAGACATTCGAAATAAGAAACAGCCCCCGCTTCATGATTCCCGAATTCCGCGACAAGAATATCTCTGAGCGCGAGCAGGTAGCTCGCAAAAACATCTTCACTCCGCTTGCCAGTTCCAACGTACGATGGATGCAGGTCCGACTTCATACTTCGACAGACGATTTCAGCGATATGTTCGACATCTCCGGCTTCGCCCGTGTGCCCAAACTCGTCCTCCCGAGGCTCATCGCCGAGCGCATAAATCTCTTTGAAAAGCAGGGCAGCCGAAACCAAGGGTATCGATCGCTGGAAGTCGGTTTGTCCGACAAGGACATCGTATGTTTTTCTTACCATCATCGGTATCGGATCGTGGATGAGAACCACCTTTGAGAGTTCGTGTCGTACCAGTTCTACAGGGATCGGAGAAAGATGCAGCATGACATCCACGCCCCGCGTCATGAGATAGGTCTCGCCAAAGCGAGTCACCTGCTCGAAGAGCTGGGTGCGCTCAAGGGCAAGCTTCACATTACGAAGGATTTTCCCGAGCACGGGATCAATCTCGCTATACAGGCGGGTTATGCTGTTGTTGACCTTTCCAAGGACAAGCCGGCGTAAACCGATGAACAGTTCTTCCTCGGTGGAGTGTTCAATGCTCAAATCCTGGTTCTGAAAAAAAGTCCTGATCTGGGGAAAAGCTCCGGTTTCATCCCGATAGAACAGGTCGGCAATGCAGTCGGTGACAATATCTTTCTCTGAAAGTCCAAGAATCCCGGGATTGATCTTGCCGAGAGCGATTTTCCTGCGGATAAATGGAAGCGTGAGTGAATGGCAGAGCTTGACGAAATCCCCCAGTTCAAGAGGGGTGTACTCTCCTGAGAGAATGACCTGAAAGACCCTGCGATAGGAGGGTCGGGGTTTCATAAATCCCTTTGGAACTTATATGGCATGAGCCCAACGGCCACCCGCGAAACATTTGCACGTTTCCTTTCCAGGGATTCCTCATCACGAGGAGTGGAACAATGCGGTATGTTGAGGAACAGTGACAACACGAAGAATCACCTCGAGGGGAGATCGAGTTGGAAGGAACGCTAGAAGAATGTAGGCAAACGGTGGCTAAGCGTCAATGCGCCCTTGCCGTCCATTTTGCGCCAGCTCCTTCTTCAGCCTCTCAGCGTTCGACCTGTTCATCCTGAACCGAATCGTGATTCTGTCTCCGTCGTATTGTTTCTCCAGGATTTCCGCAGTTTCATGGATATCGGAAATAATCCTTTGGTCGGCATGGCCGAGCGTGAGTGTCTCTTCCACGATCAGATGATCGAGCAGGGCGATGAGCTGCTCTTCAAGAGCCCTGGTGTTGATTCCTCGTGCCGCGGAAAGAAACACGGCCCCGGGATGCCTCGATGAAACCGTCTTGAGAATCTCGCGGTTCTTGACCCGATCAATCTTATTAAAGACAAGGACGGTCGGCTTGTTGCGAATTCCGATTTCCTCAAGGGTATCGTTCACGACCGCAATCTGCTCCTCGAACAACGGATGGCTGACGTCGATGACATGAAGGAGAATATCCGATTCGACAACTTCGTCAAGCGTGCTCTTGAAGGAAGCGACAAGATGGTGCGGGAGCTTTCGGATAAAGCCGACAGTATCGGAGAGCAAAATGCGGTGTGCGGGTGAAAGGCGAACCACGCGAACCGTCGAATCCAGAGTAGCAAACAGGCGGTTCTCAACAAGAACGCTCGCTCCTGCAAGCTTGTTCAAGAGTGTCGATTTTCCAACGTTCGTGTAGCCAACCAGAGCCACACGAGGGAACAGCTCACGTCCCTTGCGCTGGACAGCTCGCTCTTTGGCAATACGACGAAGCTTTGTGTGGAGGTGGCTGATCTTTGTCCTGATCACGCGCCGGTCCGTCTCAATCTGCGTCTCTCCGGGGCCCTTCGTTCCAATTCCCCCATATTGTTTTGAGAGGTGCGTCCATTGCCGAGTCAATCTCGGAAGCATGTACTGCAGCTGGGCAAGCTCCACCTGCGATTTCGCCTCGCTGGTCCGCGCCCTGGATGCAAAGATATCGAGGATAATGCCGCTCCGATCCAGAATCTTTCGCTGGATCACCCGTTCAAGATTCCGCACCTGGACGGCGGAAAGATCGTCGTCGAACACGACCAGTTGCACATCTTTCTCCTGAGCTAACCAGGCCAGCTCATCCGCCTTTCCGCGGCCGATGAAGAAGGCAGGATCAATCGTACGCCGAGCCTGCACGATACGGGCGACCGGGTCTGCACCTGCCGTGTCCACCAACTGAGCGAGCTCGTCGAGGTTTTCTCCAACCTCATCCCGGACCCCGATCCCCGTGGCTCTCAGCCGGTGAACGGCCAGACCGACAAGGATGGCCCGCTCACGCTCCTTTGGCACTACCAGCATGCTCCTCCTCGGATGAGCGTTCGCTCCGGGTCGCACGGGCGACAGCCATTTCACATAATGCCAGAAGAATTGCCCCGCCGATGAGATACTTCCATAGTTCGACCCCGAAGCGCGATTCAAGCACCGCTCTGGTGATCTCACTGTCGCTGGAAATCCAGGAAATTCCGCCGGGTTCGATCCCCAGAGACGAAAAGAAAGCTGTAAGCTCCTCCGCTGTTATTTGCCGGAGCATTGATTCACCCGGGTCGAGGTTGATGGCAACACCAGCGAGTGAAGGGCCGGATGCTTTACCCCCGACATTGGGATCTCCGGAGGCGGTCAGGACATAAAGGCCGACCTCGCGCGTCGGTGAAGAAACAAATGTCGATAATCCAGTAATGGGGTTGATGCGGGGTATGATACTCACTGTCAGCCCTGATGGGGAGGTAAGGATGTACTTCGTTTGGGCCGAATTCTGGAGGCGCAGGTTCATCGCTACCGGAGCACCGACGACCACATCCGACTGCATGGTTTGTCCGGCCGCCAGGTACACTGCACAGCGGTGAAGCAGCGGAGCATAGATTCCCTTGATCGCAAAATCGGACCAGGAAACGCCCGGGTCCACAGCGAACATTAACACCCGGCCGAGACCGGATTGGAATTCCGCAAGGAACGGAGTTCCGTCTGAGAGTTCAATCAAGGCATTGCCGGTTCTTCCCTTGCTGATTTTCAGCGCTTTAAGGATCTGCGGCGATTCGATCCCAGGTCCCCTCTGACGTTGCAAGAGCTTTTCTTCAAAAAGGCCGCCGAAGAGAGGATGTGCGAGATCCACTTTGCCGAAGGATAGGAACCCCTCGTTGAGGTCCTCTGCCCGATTGTCCCGCCCACCCTCTGCAGGAGCCTCGACGGGAGGAACGCCAAGCCGCCGAAGAAGTGTTGTGTTGAGGTTTGGGATATCGCTCTGATCTCCGGCGAAGAGCGCGATTCCGCCGCCACCCTGGACGAATTGCGTCAGCCTATCTGCCTCGATAGAACTCCAATCTTTGATATCACATGCAAGAAGCACATCGAACCGGGAGACATCAAGTGAGGAGAGTCGATTCTCTTCGACACGTTCGACAGAGAAAGAACTGCCGGCGCCGGTCTCGCCGACCGCCGAGAGCGCGAGTCCGGGAAAACGTGTTGCCTGTTCTGTGCCTGCGAGGGTAACCCGGATCTTCTCTGGGACATGAATCGCGAAGTGCCGCCGGTTATCGAAGTCGAGAACATCGTCTTCAAGCTGAACATACCCTGGTAGAACGCCGGGTTTCATTGGTGTGACTGCAGGAGAAAAAGATGTTGAGCCCTGAGAGGATATGTCCAGTGTTTGCTGAACGACCCTCGATCCATCGAGATAGATGCTTGCAAGTGCGCCGTTTGCCGGTGAGTTCCCAGTGTTTTGAACAACGACTTCAAGCATAAGGGGTTTTCCCGCGGCGATCATTCCCCCGGTCAATGAAACCGAGGCAATCCCGAGGTTTTCGGCACGTGCCATTCCAGGTATTTCTATGTGAAACACCCTGGTAGTCGCATCAAGGATGTCTGCAGTATCTTGCGGGTCCATTTTGAACTGCGACGCCTGGCCATCGCTCATGATATAGATCTCATGGTTGATATTTTCTGATTCGGCAAGTATTTTTGCAGCAGCTCCGGCAGCTTCTCGAAAAGATACGGTTTCCTGAGAAGGCAACAGACTGGCAAGATCGGTCAGAGCCAATTCGCGGGAATGCACTGGTGTGAACCGATCGGTGTGCTTGATGTCGGAAAGCTTCAGCAGATAGATCTCATCGCCCGGGTTGACGAGTTCGAGGAGATTTTCCACAGCCTTCTTTGCCTGAGTGAACAGCACACCGTTCTCGTTGCGTGCACTCATGCTTGGTGAATCATCGAGCAGAATGACCATCGTGGATTTCGCCTTTGTTCCGATCGAACCGGCGAGCGTTCCTTTCAAAGTCGGGCGGGAGAATGAGAGGACGACGAGGATAACAAGCAGGGTTCGCAAAATCAGAAGCAGCAGTTGTCGGATTTTGAGACGCCGTATCCGGCTTTTCTGAAGCTCTTTGAGGAAGCGGAGGGAGCTGAATTCAATGGTGTTGAGCTTCCGGAGGTTGAGGAGATGGATCAGGATTGGAATGGCGGCTGCCGCCAACCCGAGGAGCAAAAGAGGATTGAGAAAAGTCATGAACCTCGCATGGACTGAAACCAACAAGCGGGACAGTGATGAATCGGTTACTCCCTGAAAAAATTAGAACAAAAAGGGTTTGAAAGTCAAATGAGCCTGGACACTGCCTTCAATTCCCGGGTCACCGGCAGAGTTGTGGATCATCCCTCCTCACTTTCGATTCACCCCTTTTTTCTTTACCTTTTGGCGCATGAAACAGGTCGCAGTCGGTATCCTTATGAAGAACGGCCGCGTGCTCGCTTGTCAGAGAAAACGTACTGCCCGCTACCCGCTCAAATGGGAATTCCCCGGAGGCAAGCTCGAAGACAACGAATCTCCTGAGCATGCGCTGGTTCGGGAGATTCGCGAGGAATTGGGCATCGAAGCGGTCGTGGGGGAACAACTGCACATCCAGGAGTGGGTGTACGAAGAGAGCGTCACCGACACTCACAGAGATGGCGCGTTCAGGGTGTACTACTTTCTTGTGCCATCTTTCTCCGGCTCTCCAACCAACAAGACATTTGAACAAATCCGCTGGGTCACACCGGCTGAGCTGCAATCGATGGATATCCTCGAAGGGAACAGGAACGCGGTGGACCAATTGGTGAGGCATGCTGAAGGACAGGAAGAGCAGAGAGCTTAGAGTAAGACTCCTCCGCTGGTACAGGCGGAACGGGCGGCCTCTTCCCTGGAGGAAAACCACCGACCCGTACCGGATACTGGTTTCCGAGGTCATGTTGCAACAGACTCAGGTTAACCGTGTCCTTGAGATGTATCCGAAGTTTCTGCGCAGGTTTCCAACAGTGCGGACGCTGGCGAAGGCGAGGCAAAGGGATGTCGTTATCGCCTGGCGGGGCATGGGATACAACAACAGAGCGGTTCGGCTCTATCGGCTGGCAAAGGTGGTT
>Ga0247727_10007588_pt1 | contig 20564 bp, 22 predicted proteins | sample WisWelCaveWW1625_FD_202498 | JGI IMG/M metagenome (GOLD analysis project Ga0247727, IMG submission 202498) | Biofilm microbial communities from Wishing Well Cave, Virginia, United States - WW16-25 | ecosystem: Environmental > Aquatic > Deep subsurface > Groundwater > Cave microbial mat | place... | reverse complement strand
GCGCTGGTCTGGCTGATTGAAATGGCCCTCGTGATTGCCGTGGTCATTGTCGTCGTAGTCGTGATTTTCGGCATCGCTCTGGCAATGGGAATTTCGATGGGCCTTCGAGGTGTAAATCCTGCCGTGAGTCCAGAAATGCCAGTCCCGGGCCAACAGTTTCCCGGCGTGCCGTCTGTTCCTGGCCAGCAATTCCCTGGCATGCCTCAATCGCCTGACGGGCAATTTCCCGGTATACCCCAGATGCCAGGACAACCGTTACCCGGCCAACCTCCTGGTCCGGGTCAACAGCCCCCCGGCGCACCGCCGGGGCAGTAACGAATCCGAAAGTGATTGGGGTAAAGCTGAACCGACGTAGCAATTCGCCAGAGTCAACTATGCACGCCCAACTGATCAGCACCTCTGCCTTGCTGGATCAGCGGCACATAGGCTGCGAGTTCCTTTTGCGTGACCTCATCGGTGAGGTCAATTACGCGGCCGCGCTCGGCTGAGAGGTAGGCGGCCATGACCAGTCGGAGTATCTTCAAGCCGTAATCCCAATCGAGAAGTGGCGGGCGGCCGGATGTGAACGCGGCCACGGCGTCGTCGTTCTCGTCGGTGTAGCCGAGCAAATCCGGTTCGTTCGGCTGCACGACCAAGAGGCCGCGAGAGGCGGTGGATTTTTCCAGGGCCAACTCGGAATTGGCGACAGCCTCGGCCGCCGTGTCGGCGATGAAAATCTCGCTGCTGGACCGCAACGTGTTCATCTCAAAGGCGTAGCCGGGGCCGATACCGTCCAGCGACAGCCGGAGTCCCTGCTTCTCGTACATCCACGAACTGGTGAACTGGCTTTTCACGTGTTGCCCGGTTTCCGGATTCCTAGACGTGACGATTCCGGTCGCGAAGTCTTCTGCCGGAGTCTTCGCATAGTCAACTCCGAATTTCTTTTTCAGTTCCTCTCGCCAACGAGGCTGGCCCCATTTGAGCAGCGAAACGTCGGCCGAGATCGATTGCGGTACGAGGAAGTCGGCGGGCTTGCCGGGCGGAGTCAGAGCGTACCAGCCGACGGATATGCAGTGGCAGCCCATGTCGCTAAGCACGCCGCCGCCTTGTTGCACGGGGTCCCAGAACCAGCCGTTGTGCGGCCCCGCGTGCTCCTCGCCCGAGCGCGTGAGCATCGGCGGACCCATCCGCTCGATCACCGATGCGAGCTGCACGCGCTGCGACTTCACCGAACTCATGTGACATTGGTTCTCGAAATAGCACGTCGGCACGTTCACCGATTTGATCAGCTCAACCATTCGGTTGCCTTCGGCCAGGTTTCTCGCGAGCGGTTTTTCGCAGATCACGCCCTTGATTTTCGCCCCGGCCTTCACCGCGTCGACAATTTCCTCAACGTGTGCGACTCGTGCGAAGTTCGGTCCGAAAATGGCGATCACGTCAACGTGTTTGGCCATCTCCCTGATGCTCGTAAACACGCGGCCGGCACCGAGGCCGCACTCGTGCACGGTTGCGGCCAATTTTTCCGGCGGCCGTCGCGACATCAGTCCGGCCACCTCGACCCCGCGAACTTGCCGCAACGCTCGAAGGTGAAACGCGGTCACGAATCCGCCGCCGATGATGCCGTACTTCAATGCACACATGACTGGTTCTCCAAGCACTGCAGGGTTGCACGAATCATTGAGTAGCTTCGATAAGGTACTCACTGCTTCCGTGCAGTTCCAGGGGCGCAGCAGTTGGCCGAATGCAGCGAGCGCGTGCAGTGGCGAATTGAGGGTGAATTGTGTCAGTCGGTTTTTAGCGACTGGATCGGGATCAGACTGGGTCTTCCCACGGCAAGAACCGCTCGAACAGTGCCACGTGAACTTCTTCGTCCACATGGAGAGTTCGGATGGAGCCGACGTCGGCCATGGCCTGATCGAAAACGACCGCCCGCACCTGGCCGATCTGGCGGCCGTGGGCGGTCAGGTCGCCCAGGATTCCGTCGACGGCGAGCGTTCGCAGATTCAGGTCGCTGGTGAATGAGCCGAGGTTGCCGTCGATGGCGACACGGCCGAAGCTGGCCGCGCGGCGCGAGCGGGCTCCAGTGCCATAGATTTCGAGTGAACCAATTTCGGCATCGCCGGCCGTATCGACGATGAAGTTGCCGCCCTTGCGGACGCCTTTGATCACGATCGACTCGATGTCTGAGCCGTTTGCGTCGGAATCATCGAACGTGATTGTGACGCTGCCCGACTTACCTTGATACACGATGTGAATGTCGTCGCCGTCGCTGTCTGTGTAATCATACGAGTCGCCTGGCCCGATTTCGACTTCGAGTGGCTCATCCACCGGTTCATCCGGTTCTTCATCCGGCGTGGTGTCGGAGTTTTTGGCCAGCACACCCAACCGGTATTGGACGAGTTCATCGGAATCGGGAACCGAGATCGCGGCGTAGTACTCACCATCAACCGCCGCATCGAACACGACTGCGTGTGGCTCCGCCGGGTCGCCGCTGCTGCGTCCGACCTCGTTGCCTGCTGGGTCATAGACCACAACCTGCACGGCCCCGAACAGGAAGTCGGGAGGGCCGTGCTGCGGGTCTCGTCCAGAATTATCCGGATGTGGTCCACGGTCGGCTCGTCGGGCAACAAATTCTGCGGGCCTGAAGAAGCCGTGAGCTCCAACGGTCACATGCTCGCCGGCGTAAAGTTCAAACCCGAAGAAGTCTTCGTCGTGATCCGCACCGCCGGCAACCCCGCGTGCGTCGCCGCCACGTAACTCCACTCCTGGCGCGTATGTTTCAAGATCGTGAATCTCAAGCGGATTGGCTTCGTCCAAAGAGTTGTTCGGCTCCTGTTCGTCCGGTCCCTCGATTGGATTCTCGATCGGCTCGGTAGAAACCCGCAGGACATAGGCGGTCGGCTGGTCGTGTGGACAATCGAATTTCGCAACCACTCCGCCGGCCGGATCGTCGATCGGGCAATTCGGTGTTTCTGTGACGATGGCCTCGATCGCCGGCTCCGATTGGCTCACCTGGAGATAGAAGGTCCCACCCAATTCGGTTTCCAGCTCCAACACAACCCCGGCGGATGTTGCTTCGCCGCGGGCAAGCTCGTTGCCGTCTACGTCGAGCAGTACGAGCGAGCCGCCGTTAGGCGCCAGAGGCCCAGCCAACAGAGCATAGATTTCACGTTTCTCACCCACTTCGAAACTGAAAAAGTCGGTGTCGGCTAATTCCGGACTAATCTGCCCTCGAACGAAACCGTGCTCCTCATCCCTGTACTCGATCGGCAACGGGAACGCGGGCTCACCCGACGCATAATTACCATTGTCTGGGATTCCGCCTTCCCTTGCGGTTACGTGCAGCGGACACACGAAGTTGCACGGATGGTCGAACCTGCCACGCAACTGAATTGGATTTGCCGTGTCGATCGAGTCGTTGGGTTCATGTTCGACGAACGGTTCCGGGAAGACTTCAACTCGGAGGTGATAACCGCTGGGTTCGCCGCTCGTGGTGTCGCCCGCCGGGCCAACCTGGATTAAGAACTGGCCGCCAGCCTGCGAGTAGTAATCTAGCGACGCTCCATCGGGGTTTCCGTCGCCGTCGCGGTCGTGGGGTTCGGCGGTTGCCAGCACGGAACCATCGGCGTCGAGCAACTGCGGTAGCATACCAGTAGCGACCGCGTCGCCTTCAACATGGACGACAATCTTCCTCTCGGCGGTCGTCTCGATTGAGAAGAAATCCACGTCGCTGCCGGAGTCGCCGACTTCCAGCACGCCGTTCATGACACCGTGCAGCCGCTCACCGTCCGGGCCGGGCCAGATGTCGGGTCGAAAACCTGGCTTGTCTTCATTTGCGGGTGGTTCGTCTGCATTCCGCGCTGGAACTCCATTCATGATGCAGATTTCTTCGCAATAGAACCGCGAGTGAAGCTCGATCGGATTGGCCTGGTCCAGCGAGTTGTTCGGTTCAATCTCGAAGTTCGGCTCGGCAGCGACGCGGACGTTCAGGAAGTAGTCCGCTGCTGCGTCGCCGTTGGAGTCTTGGCCTGGCCCGACTTGAACATAGAACTGCCCGCCTGAGGGCGAGAAGTAATCGAGGTTGGCAAAGTCCGGCGAACCGTCTTCGTTTTCGTCGTGACCCTCGGCCGTTGCCAATAGAGCACCGGACGCATCGAGCAACTGAGGTAAAAAGCCATCGGCCAGAAGCGATCCGGTCATCGAGAGGAAAATCTTGCCGGCATGATCGGTCGAGAAGGTGAAAAAGTCCCCATCGTCGCCGGTCTCGGAACTGAGACTTCCCGACATGAAGCCATGCTGCCGGCGATCGAAATCGCCCGGCAATGGAAAGTTGTGTGGTTGCCCGGCGTCGGGGAGGGCATCGCGGTCACGCACAACATGCCCCGCATTATTTGCCTGCCCGCCGAGCGCACAATACTCGTAACAGGGGAACCCGCGAGTCAATTCGATTTCATTCGCCTGATCCAGCGAGTCATTCGGCTCCGCCTCGGTCGGCAGGTAGAACGGCCGATGACCGGGCTCAACAATTGGTCGCTCGTGGTTCGGGCCGACGAAGCCGCTCAAAAGAAACCGCGACTCCAAGAATTCGACTACATGGCGCATAAACCACCTCCCAAAATTTGCGACACCATTACCCCTAGAATCAGCTAGTTCCGCCCAGGAAGGCGAGCGACCCGATGTGAGGATTGGACTGTATCAAGGGCCCTACAATTCCGCAAGTCTCGCACTGCAAAAGGGCACGATGGAATCGAGGATGATCAGTCTTAATATACAATCTAACCAATCATTCGCCCAATCGGATCGGTGCTCTCAAAAAAATCACCGGCTAGTTCAAACCTGCTCAAGCCTCAACGGCCGCGCTACTTTTCGGTTAGCTCGTGCATCGACAGTGTCAGGGTTCGTGCGGAAAGGCCGGACTCGGATGCGGTTGTGACCGTGTGCGAAACCGGCAAGTCCCACGAGCCAACCCGCTGCCAGCGATCCTGAATTGTTTCCGTGCGAAGCAGATTTCCAGTGGCACCGTCCCAGTACTGAACTGTGTAACTTCGCGGCAGGAACTGGCCGTCGACATTGCGGTCGTTGTCGAGCACGGTGATCGTCATGTTTTGTTTGCCCAACAGGCGATTCACGACGACGATCTGCTTGTCCTTCACGCGGTAACTCGACGCAAACGTGCCGCCGTCAAAGATGAGCAAGCGGCCGAGCGGGTGAGTGCTCTGATCGTCCGCGAATCGAAGCACGGGCCGATCGCGATTCGAGTTCGATCCGCCCGAGGAGCCGGCGCCGCGATGCGTGGCAATTGAGACGAGTTGATCCTGGACCCATGGATCGGCAGTCGGTTCGTTTGTGTCAAGCTTCACATCGCCGTTCGCATCCACTGCAACCGTGCCGTTGAACGGTCGGCCATCGACTTCGCCGGTGAGATGGGCCTTGAATCCGAGGAAGTTCTTCCATTGGGCCCGTGAGTCGATCGCTTCCTCGAACAAGGTCACCGCGTCGGGGTCCGGTCCGCGTCGAACCAGCGGCCAGGTGAATGCCAGCGTGGCAAATTCGCGAATCTCGGCGTACTTCTTACCGCCCGCCTCGCCCGATTCTTTCGTGACGAACCGCGTGTAGACCGAAAATCGACCCGCGTGCGGCGGTCGCCAGGTCGCTCGGCCTTCGGAATCGGCCGACAGCTCCTCGTTGGCCAGATTGGCATCGACGGTTGTGAACGTGACGCCCGGTAGCGGCTTGCCATTCCGCAGTGCCACAAAATTAACTCGCTCGTCGTTGGCAGTCGCTACGATTTCGAGCGGCGTTTCTGGCCGCGGCGTCATTTGATTCAACTCAATCGGGTTTCCCGCAATCGCCTTCGGATAGTATCGCAACAGAAACGGCGTCTGGTTCGGCCGCGCGATCACGCCGTATTCGCACGTCCCGATCACGCAGACGCTTTTCGTGCCTGGCAGATGCGCCCGCAGCCGATCGGTCCCTTTGCGGACCGTAAGTGGGACGAATTCACCGGGGGCAGTTTGCATCCACAGTTGAGTATGCGCCACCTTATCGATGAACGTCGGATCGCCTGCCTGAGCAATTTCGCTGAAATAAACTTCCGCGGCCCGGCCCGCTTCGGCCGGCGGCGTGATATGGATGAACAGAAAATGAGCCTGAGATTCGCGTCCAATGAAACACACTCCTGCCAAAGCCAGCCAGACACGGTGATTCATGACTGCCTCCCGAACAACAGCCTCAAAACTTGTGTCTTGAGAGTGTACCGCCAAGGTGGGCCCAGTGCAGTACGGAGAATTGAAATTCTCGCCCGCGGGATTTGCCACCGCACACACTTGTCAGGCATTTTGAAAGTCATACGATTAGCCAACTAACGAGCACGCACAGTCATCCAACGGGACCGTCGCCAATGAGCGAGACAAACCAACACGAAGATTGTCTGGAACAGGACAGCCGGTTCCCATCGGGCCCGTGGAAGGGTTTCTTCTTGCAACCACATTTGAAATCCGGCCGCTCATGGATGGACCTGCATCTGAGTTTCAGCAACGGCAGCATGCGTGGTGAAGGTCGCGACTGGGTTGGCTCGTTCATCATCACCGGCCGTTATGAACTCGACGGCGGGAAATGCTGGTGGACGAAGCGATACATCGGCAAGCATGATGTCGCGTACCAGGGCTACAACGAAGGGAAAGGCATTTGGGGCCTGTGGGAGATTCCGCCTACCTGGAAAGGCGGTTTCCACATCTGGCCCGTGGCCATGGGCGACCCCAACCTCGATAAACTCACCGAATCGATCGAAGAGCCCTCGCTCGTGTCAGTTGGGACAACTGAAACTGAGCCGCTATTCCCTGGCTTTGGGGATTCCCCGCCGTGAAATGAAAAAAACTGACCGGCCTTGATACGAATTGCGAACCGAGTATGCTTTGCATCGTAAAGTAATCCATGCCGGGCTCGAACTAGCAGAGGGTGAGGTGGCAAGCCGACTTAGCGTTCGCCCAAGGGTTGGGAGGAGTCATGGAGCTTCATGAGGCGTTGACGCAGATTTCGGAGATTCGGCTGCAGATGGCGCGGACCGAAGTTTTTCGGGGCTATCGGTCTGTGCCCGTGGCATTTTCCGGTCTGTTGGCGCTCGCCGCTGCTGGTTTTCAACCGCTTTGGGTTCCTGAACCAACGAAAAATATTCTGGCCTATCTGATGCTTTGGATTGGGGTAGCCGCGGTGAGCCTGCTGGCGACCGGATTGGAAATGTGGGTTCGCAGCCAGCGATCGGACTCGACGCTCTCGCGCGAAATCACTTGGCTCGCGGTGCAGCAATTTTTGCCGACGCTCGTTGCCGGGGTGTTGGTCACGTACGTGCTGGTGAGTTTTGCCCCCGACACGGTTTGGGTGCTACCCGGGCTCTGGCAAGTTTTGTATAGCCTGGGCGTGTTTGCCTCATGCCGGCTGCTGCCGCGAGCCACTTTTTGGGTGGCGGTGTATTACATGGCGACGGGGATCGTTTGTCTGACTTTGGCACGGGGCGAGGCGACTTTGACACCGTGGGCGATGGGGGTCCCATTTGGAATTGGACAGTTCTTTACCGCGGTGATTTTGTATTGGACGCTGGAGCGAAACGATGTCACGAACCAAGATGAAACGTGATGAGTTGACGGGGCGGTTCGCCTACGACGGGCTGGACCGGGTCATTCACGAGCGAGCCAGGTTGAGTATCCTGACATCGCTGGTGACGAAGCCCGAGGGGATTGTGTTCAACGATCTTAAGGAGTTGTGTGCGCTGACGGACGGCAATTTGAGCCGGCACCTTCAACTGCTGCAGGAGTCCGGACTGGTTGAAGTTTGGAAGGGTTCGCGGGGCAACCGGCCTCAGACGTTGTGTCGCATCACGGGCGTCGGTCGCCAGCGATTTGTCGAGTACATTTCTGTATTGGAAAACGTTGTGGCCGACGCCATGTCGGCGACGAAAGAATCGCCAGCCGCGGCCAGTGCGATTGCAAAGAGTTGGGCACCTGCTTAGTGAAATTTTTTTGGAGTTGTGCTTTATAATGCAAAGCGCTTTTCCGGCGGTTGAGATTTCTCGGTTACACGTGGCGATCATTATGGACGGCAATGGCCGGTGGGCGACGCGGCGGGGACTGCCGCGTATTGCCGGGCATCGGGCCGGCGCGAAGGCGGTGCGCGAGATTGTCGAGGCGGCACGCAAGCAGGGGATCGGAACGCTCACGCTCTTTGCGTTCTCGGCCGACAATTGGCAGCGCCCGTCCTATGAAGTGACGCTACTGATGCGGCTCTTTCGCGAATACCTGGCGAACGAGACCGAACGGTGCCTCGCCAATAACATTCGATTTTCCGTCATTGGCCGGCGCGATCGGTTGCCGCTTCCGGTCCGCACGGCTATCGAGGATGCCGAAACGGCGACGGCCGCCTGCAACGCGATGCACCTGCGAATTGCAGTCGATTACTCGGCCCGCGACGCCATTCTGCAAGCGGCCGAGCGGATGAAATCAATGGAAAAAGTGACCCGGGAAGAATTCAGCAAGCTGCTGGGCGAAGCGATGCACGCCGGCGGTCCTTCCCCGGACGTCGATCTGTTGATCCGAACCAGTGGCGAGCAGCGGCTTAGTGATTTCCTGCTCTGGGAATGTGCCTACGCGGAACTCTATTTCATTCCGCGACTGTGGCCGGACTTTGATGCCGCCGACTTGGAAACGGCCGTCCGGGCGTTTCACTCGCGCGAACGCCGATTCGGCCGCGTAATCCACGCAGCGGTCGGCTAATACTTTGCCGCGGTATTTCGTCACGTAGATTTTCTGGACCTTGGGGGCAGCAGCTATGGCAGACAACCGAACGTGCGCGCATGCTCGGTCGGAGAGATTTCCCGTCAACCTTGTCGCTTTGTTTGCTCCCGGTCTCTTGTTCGTCGTCGGTTTGTTTTTGATGCGCGAACACGAACGATTTCGCTGGGTGCGCGTGGTCACAGAATATCCGTGGGAGTTCTGGGTGATCGCAGCGTGCGGCTCGATTGCCACGGTCGCAGGCAGCGCGGATTGGGCTTATCACCGATCGGTCAAAGCGGCGATCGGCCGCAAGGAGCACCACAGTGAATTGCTGGCACTCGCGTGTGGTGGTGTGCCGCTGTTCGTGTTGATGGCTGCCGCCTCGATTATCGATCGGCCGGTGGTTCTGCTGGTTCCGGTCATTGTGGTCCTCGTGTTCACCGTGGTGATGATTTGCTTCGACGAATTTGTGTTCCATCGCAAGCGGTGCGGGCTCTACGAGACAGTGTTGCACCGGCTGCTCGTGTTTGGGCACGGCATCGCCTGGCTGGCGTGGGCCAACTGGTGCTTCGTGCGAGGAGTGTAACACGTGGCCGATTACGTGACGGCGAGCCGGTTGCTTGCGCGAGCCCGCGCGGTATACGACAACGATGCGAACTCGCTCGCGCAACAGGCGACACGCGGCTGGCAGACCGGTTTCGCATCCGGGGGACGTTGGATGTTGCGCGCGATGGAATGCCTGCGCGGCGAGTCGCTTCCCGGTCCGAGCTGCAATCTGAACGTGTTGGGCCTGGCAAAGTATGGTCTGGCATGCGTCGCCGCAGCGTGCCCCGTAGCGTCAGCCATCGTGGTTCGCCAACCACTGCTTATCGTTCTTGCCGTGCCGGCATTTTACGCGGTTGAAGTGCAGATGGTCTTCCTGTTTCCGCTTGCGGTCAGCGGATGCCGACAACCCTTCCGTGAGAGTCGCCGCTGGACGCGACGCGCCGGCGGGACTCTTTCGGTGATGTGGGTCGTTGTGCAACTCGCGGTTTCCATGCTCTTCGGAGGCCTTGCGGGGCGTGGGTTCGTGCGGTCGTGGTGTTTGGGATGCCTCGCAGTTTGCATTTGGTTTGAGAAACTGCGGATTGAACAGACGGAATCTGAGCCTAACGGAGTCGTCGGAACCGAACGGCCTCAAAGTGTAATAGCCCGATGAGCACCAACGGCTCGGGCTTATGGGTCAGTGTGGATGGGACTAGCAACAAGAGTTTCGCGCTGCCGTTGGAAATCGGTTCGACCCGTCCGCTGTGGGTTCGGCGGACTCGAATAGAGTGGACGGGATTGCAGCGACCGATTTCGCTACTGTTCGCGAGCGATTTGCACCTGGGCACACGCTGGTCGAGCCGAGTGATCGACGAACTGCTCGCGGCAGCGCGGATAACAATCCCGGACGTAATTGTGCTCGGCGGTGACTTGGCGGATTCACGACGTGGGTTGCAGCAGCTTGAGCAGTGCGTACGACAGCTCCGCGCTTTTGGTGATGTCTGGGGCATCGCCGGTAACCACGATCAAGATTTGGGCCTTGCCATCGTCCGGCGGGCGTTCGAGTCCGCAGGTGGCAGGTGGCTGCACGATCGATGCGAGCACGTGGTCGTCGAAGCCGCTGGCGTACTCCGAATGGACGGCCGAGTCGATCCAGATCCGCCGCGCGTCGGCGCTCGAATGCTCTGCGCGCACGATCCGGCCGTATTCCCCGAGGCGAGTCGGGCTGGGTACCAGCTTGTCTTGAGCGGGCATCTGCACGGGAGCCAGTGCGTGTTTGCCGAACGCAACGGGATGCTCTACCCCGGCGCCTGGTTCTTTCGCTGGAATGGCCTGCAATTTCTGGAACGTGGTTGCTTGATGCTCGTCAGCCGCGGAATGGCCGACACGTTGCCTCTGCGTTGGAATTGTCCCCGTGAGGTATTGCTATGCGAACTCGTTTGTCGGCCGACCTCGTGGGAGGTCTAGCGTCCGCGAGGCTCAACCTGGTTCGTGTCCTCACTGGGCTCGTGTCGTTCGGCGTCGCGTCTGTTTTTGTCGAATGGGCTGGAGTCTGAACTCACCGTCATGCTTGGACCGGTATTCCACTGGGAGTTGGTGCGCACGAGCCGACGGAGCTCGCGATGGCTCTTACGCACGATCTATGCCGCCGTGTTGTTAAGTTTGCTTTGGATCAATTGGTCCGGGCACGATCTCGCGACGGTCTCGGATCAGACAACGACGGTCCAAGCCATCCGAAACTGTCTGACAGACTTTCACGACGCGTTCTCGATCTGTCAGTTAGTAGCCGCGTTGTTCTTGGGGCCGATCTTTGCAGCGGGTTCGGTGATCGAAGAACGATCGGGCCGCACCTTGTCGCTGATCCTCACCAGCGCAACGGCGGCAGTCGAGCTTGTGGCGGGGAAGCTTTGTGCCGCATTAGTGCGCCTGGGCGACCTGTATCTATGTAGCCTACCGTTGAGCGCGATCTGCGTTCTGCTGGGCGCTGTTCAACCGGAGACCGTGGTAGCAGAGCTGCTTTTGGCTATTTCGGCAGCTTTCGCCGGCAGTGCGCTCGCCCTGCTCATCGCCGCATGGTGCAAGCGACTTGCGGACTCTCTGGTCTTAACGTTTCTGGTACAAGGGCTTTGGTACAGCCTGCCGGCGTTCAATGTCTTGGCGCTGCTGTTTGGTAGATTGCCTACGGTGCCTGGCACACTCCTTCGATTCAGTGCTCTGCGAGCTACGAATGACTTGGTGTCGGCGCCACCGGACGTGTGGTGGGGAATTTGGGTGATGCCGACGGCGACAATGCTCGGTTTCGGATTCGCACTCTCGCTGGCTGCAACCCTGTCGATTCGACCCGCATCGTGTTGGCTTGAGTTCGACGGAGTTCGCAGACCGAGGCCGGCATTTTGGCGATTGGGTTTGCGTGCAGCCTCGGTGGCGGCTGCTCGGCCCGTGTGGGATCAACCTGTGCTCTGGCGGGAACTTCGGTGTCGGCGAGCCACCGTGGTCGAGAAAATGGCTTGGGCTGTGTTGGTCGCTGCCGGGCTCGTCGTAGGGGGACTCATCGTTCGCGAATGGCCCACGAGCGTGCAGGCGATGCCCGCCGCAACGTTTTGCCACCTCGCGTTCATCGCCTTTCCACTCCTCGCGGTGGCCGGCGCGACTGGGTTTGCGGACGAGCGGGACGGCCGAATGCTCGAGTTGATCCGCCTGACCGATCTCCGGCACTCGGAGTTGGTGAATGCCAAGTCCGTTCGACTTGCCGTGCTCGTGCTGATCCTACTGATGCCGCCGCTGATAATATCCGGCGTGAGGGTAGCGATCGGCTACTCAACGTGGATGAGTTTGATTCTGGTGACCGCGAACTGTCTGGCATCGATGTCATTCGCCGCGTTGCTTGGATTGGCGATCGGTGTCCGATCGCGCAAGACGATTCATGCCGTGGCAACGACGATTGCTTTCGGATTGGTTGGCGGTTTCCTGATTCCCGTGCTGTCGGTGGCGAGCGTGCGGGGGGGTCCGACACCGACACAGTTCATCTTCGTGACGCTGAGTCCGCCGCTCCAATGCTTTTTCCTGACGTTTCATGATACGGTGCGAGTTGGCACGACGCCGGCGCCGCCAATATCTGTGGGCACCATGCGTGCGGTGGCGCTCATGTGGACACTGGCATACGGCTTTGCCAGTTTGGGTCTGTACCTGTCCTCACTGCGGGTCGCAGTGCGGACCGATCCGAGGGAAACATGAGCGAACCGATGCCGAGACGTTTGGACGCCCGGGGCGACGCCTTTAACCTGTGCCGCCAGTTGGCCGCGCTGGCGGCCTTTGGCATCTCGTTTGGCTTTGTCGAAGCCGCCGTAGTCGAATATCTTCGTTTTGTCTGGCAGCCGGTTCACTCGCGATACTTTCCTGACACCGCGGCAGACTCGATCTTTCCGCTGCTCTCGTTGGAACAGCTTCGCTCCGAAGGGCCGGAGCAGATGCGGATTCTCTACACGGAGTTGGTGCGCGAAGCGGCAACGCTCGTCATGTTGGCAGCCGCAGGACTAGCGGTCGCTCGCAACGCACGGCAGTGGCTCGCCGGGTTCATGATCGCATTCGGCGTGTGGGACATTTTCTTCTATGTGTTCTTGAAAGTGCTTCTGGACTGGCCGGAGTCGCTGTTAACATGGGACCTGCTCTTCCTGCTCCCTGTGCCTTGGACCGGGCCGGTTTGGTCTCCGCTCTTGGTTTCCGTTTCGATGATTGCGGCGGGCACCGTCCTTCTGTGGCGTGAATCGTATGACAGACCGGTCCAGTTCAAGTGGTCCAACATGATTCTGATTGGCTTAGGCGGAACAACCGTGATCGCTGCATTCTGCTGGGACTGGCGGAACATAGTGGCCGGCGGCGAGCCGAACCCGTTCCATTGGCCGCTGTTTGCGCTGGGCTTGGCCGTCGGTCTCACCGCGTTTTGCCACGCCCTGATCTGTTGCGGGTCCCGGACTCAGCCGAAAGCCCGACCGGAGGTCTGCCGGGGTGGATGAGCTATTGGGTGGTAGCGGTCGCCTTATAGTTTTTTCTTCACTGCCGCAAGGGTCGCTTCCAGGTCCTGGACGGCCGCACGCAGCTTTTCGATGGGTGGGCCAGTGGCCGCCAGCGTGTCCAGGTCGTAGACCTTCTTGCGGATTTCTTCAGCGTCGGCGGCTAGCCGCGTTCCTGCCGTGGCCTGGATGAAGCTGTACACCGCGTTACCCAGGTTATCGCCTAAAGCTTGCGAGAAGTCTTCGCTAAACACGTCGCTGTGGATGTCCTCCACTGCGGTTTCAATTCGCTCGAAGGATCCTATGAGAGAATTCGATGCCGTCCCGCTGCTTCCCCCCCACACCCGACCGCGCCGACGACCAGAACGATGAGCCATCGCTTGCGTGTCATCTCAGGTCCCCGATGGAATGTGTCGAAGCCAATGCCGTGCTTTTGGCTAATACTGTGTGATGGTAATCTGCTCCTGTCCTGCACGTGTACCAATCGCCTGCCAGACCGCTAAGTAGACCGGCATGAGAAAGTTTGCTGGCGAGCGGGGGGCGTCAGCCCCCTGATCCTTATGAAAGTTCGGCACATCAGGGGGCTGACGCCCCCCGCTCGCCAGCCCAATTGTCAATGCCGGTCTACTTAGCTCAACGTTGTCGCTGACGAACCGGACCGCGCCGTCGCTCATCAGGAGGTTCACCCCACCGGGATGGTAGCTGCGGGCCGAGATCACCGCACTATCGCGGTTGTCGTCGATGCCGCTCACGGCGTTGTTACAGTCCACGGATCGGGAATTCGGCGCGAGCAGATGATTATAGAGCGTGTGCTGCAGCGTTCCTCCCGTCACGGCACCGAGTTCGGCGGTTCCAAAGCCTTGATTGCTCGTGTGCTGAGCGGTCATGGGGAGTCCCGGCTGGGTACAGGCCGTGACAAGCTGCGCAGTCGTTTGCGTAGCGGAGAACCCCGGCATACCACCACGTCGTACGTCACCCATTCTCATAACCGTTGAATCATCACCGCCAAAGATCCGTTCGCTGAAGGCGGCAGTATTGGACAGTCCGTCGGGCACGTCTTTCGCTGAGACGGAACCGCCATCTCGAAACATCCCACCGGCCGGCCCGGAGAATTCCCTCTGGCAGGTCGCGCTCCGGAGAGATTGAGGAGTGTCAAGGTTCCCATTGTTGTTGTCCGACACGGCGCCGCAGACCGTGAGGCCCCAGCAGGCGCGGTAATTGTTCGCGGGAATCGCGCCGAGAGGATCTCGCGCCTCGGACGGGCACAGGAACACTTCGGCCCGCCAGAGGGCGACCGTTACGTTGTCGATGCAAACGGGGAGACTGCCGGGGAACCTCAAGCGTGAGGTTGAGAAATTGTACGCATTGAAGTGGCTGGCCGCGTCCAGGTAGGGTGCCAGAAACATGTGAACCGAAACGGCGCCTTGCCAGCAAACCCCCGATGTCGGAGTGGGAAGGGGGTCGCGTCACTTCGATACGGCTGCATGCGACCGGGCGGAAAGGCCCCGTGCACATCGTGATAGTTGTGCAAGGCCAGCCCGATCTGCTTCAAATTGTTGCGACACTGCGTGCGCCGGGCCGCCTCGCGGGCCATCTGCACCGCCGGAAGCAGCAGCGCGATCAAGACGGCAATGATGGCGATAACGACCAACAACTCGATCAGCGTAAAACCACGACATCGTTGAACCATGGCGAACCCTCCCTTTGCGAAGCAGACGAAGAATGAGACCAGGGTACCGCAGACCTCTGACGCTGCCCCGCAACCGCGATCGACTAGTCGCGACTATTTGCAATTAGTCGGCTGTTACGCTTCAGTGCTGGCCGGGTGATGTCAAGAGCCGGCTAGCCGGACTCCAAACCAAAACTTCTGAGCAGATTGGGCCTAACGAGTGAGTACCATGCGAACCAAGTTTCCTTTGAAGACACTTGTAGATGACTTGTCGCGGCACAGAGCCAATCGGCGGCTTGGCGTGGCATCCGTCTTCGTTTATGAAACCGTGCGACGACAAATCTTGGATGGCGAGCTGAAACCGGGGACACCGCTTGGCCACCGGGCGATTGCCGAGGCGATGAATACGAGTACCGGCCCGGTAGTCAGTGCCCTGCGCCGACTGGCTCACGACGGATTGATCACGTACGTGCGCGGTCAGGGCGCGACGGTCACTGAATTCAGCGACGAGCAGCTCGAGGATTTGATGATGGTGCGACGGGCACTGGAGACCGAGGCGGCTCGGGTAGCGGCCCGCCGGGCCTCGCCGGAGGATCTGGCGCGGCTGTACGCCATTGTGGATCGTATGGCGCTGGCCGTTCGCGAGCGCAAGGAGGAGGAGGCAGACTTGCTGGACGCGGAGCTGCACGTCAGCATTGCGCAGATGACACGCAGCCCGGGGCTCAGGGCAGCACTGGAGCGCTGCCACCTGTTGGATATGGTGCGTCGTCACATACTCGCGAGTTATCAGCAGCAGCATTTGGACGAGCTCGAAGTGATTCACCGCGAGTTGCTGGACGCCATTGCCTCCGGCGATCCGGATCGAGCCGGCCAGGCCATGCACGCGCACTTGTCTCACCGATTCAACCGCAACGGACCGCAACTCGGCGGCCCGGTGCGCTGATTGAGCATCAAACTGTTCTAGGCGAGGCGTGGCTTGTCGTCGGCTTCTCAACTTATCGAGGAGGTAGCAATGCCTTTCGTGAACGTTCGCACCGTCAAGGGGATCCTCACCGACGCTCAGAAGCGGGAGCTGCAGGACCGGATCACGGATCTGGTGGTCGAGATCGAGGGGCGGGGCGACCCCAGCTTCCGGCGGCTCGTTTGGGTGTTGATCGACGAGCAGGAGCCGGGCAACTGGTCGCTAGGCGGCACCCACGTCACCCCGGAATTGGTCCAGCGGGTCGCTTCTCGGGAGTTGCCTAAGGTGTAAGGCGATCACGCCTAACTCGGCGTTGGTGGCGAGCCAAGGTTCATTGTCCAAGAGCGAGTTTAGAAAGGATGGTCGTTGTTAATGACAAATTACAGACGCGTACGAAATGCAGGTCTCTGGACTGCATTGGTCGTTCTCCTCGCGGGGGCGGTGTGGCAGACCAGCGACGGGCAGAGTACCGGACCGGTGTTGGGTCCGTACGTGCAAGCGGTCACGGACTCCGGCGCGGTGGTCTGCTGGGCGACGCGTGGGGAGAAGGAGGGAACCTTCCGCCACCATCGTAAGGCCCTGCGCGATCTGCGTCCGGACTCCGAGGTTTCCTACGACATCCCCGGCGTCGGCTCGGGCGTCTTTCGCACCGCGCCGTCGAAGTTCCGTCCGTTCACGTTCGCGGTCTACGGCGACCCGCGCGATGGGCACGACGTTCACCGCGCCCACATCGAACGGATGCAAGAAATCAAGCCCGCCTTGCTGCTCTCGAATGGCGACCTGGTGCGGACCGGATCAGTCGCCGAGCAGTGGGTAACGTACTTCGAGATTGCTGGAGGATTGATGCGCTCGGTCCCGCACTTTCCCGCCATCGGGGACCACGAGGGCTACAGCCAACATTACTTTGACTTCTTTGAGCTACCCGGCAACGAACTGTGGTATTCCTTCGATTGGGCGGGCTGCCACTTCGTCGCCCTGGATTCGAAAGTTCCCGAGGAACACCGGATGCCCTCCAATGCCACGCGGGACGAGGCCGTCACCTGGCGCGATCAGCTCGAGAAGCGCTGGCAGGAGCAAATGCGCTGGCTGCGAGGCGACCTGTATGACCACCGCGATGCCCCCTATACTTTCGCTTACTTTCACCATGCCTGGCGGACGACGGCCGAGTCGGAATCGCGTCAGGACACGGCGCGACGGCTGCGCGACCGGTTCGGCTATGTGTTTCGGGACTTCAACGTGACTGTCTTCAATGGTCACGACCATCTCTACCATCATGTGAACGACGGAGTCCCTTTTGTCACCACGGGGGGCGGCGGGGTGGCGGTTGGGCAACCGCAGCGGACGACGGACAAGACGGTGAAGGCGCTCGGTGCTCATCATTTTTTGCGGGTAGACGTGGGCGAGGCGGGGCTGACGGTGTCAGCGATCGGACCGAAGGGCGAGCTGCTAGACCGTTTCGAGGTTCCGCGGAAGAAGAAGGCCCACGACGAAGCGAAGTGAGACGCAGCCATGCGAGGTGACGCCAACAAAAGGGGACGCAACTCATTTCGCGAATTGAGTTGCGTCCCTTTTCTCTGGCCACCAGGTTGCCGTTGACAAAGATCGTCACGCCTAGGCAGAATAACAAACCGACTACTCTGTTTTGTGCAGGTCGCGCGCGGCAATGGGCTTCTTGATCAGGGGGCGTGTGGCGATGCGTACGCTCAAACAACCCCGAGCACTGGAAACGCGGGAGCGAATCCTTAGCGCGGCGACGCGGCTCTTTGCGCTCAAGGGCTATCACGACGCGAAACTGGAAGAGATCCTGAGGACGGCCGAAGTGACGACCGGCGCGTTCTTCCACCACTTCCGTAGCAAGGAGGACCTCGGCTTCGCCGTGATCGACCGGCACATGGAAAAACGCGCCGAGTTGGTCGAGCAGATTGAACGGCGCATGCCGCCGGCCGGAGAGGATGAGCCGCTCGCTCAGGTGTTCCGGCGGCTCGATGCGCTGGAAGGGATGGTCCAGCAGCGAGCCGGCCGCAGGGGCGGCTGTGTGATCGGCAATTTGAGCACGTCGCTCAGTGACACACACGACTCGTTTCGCGAGCGGCTCGCAGCGTGCTTCGACAGCATGGCCTTGGAGTTCGAGCCGCACCTGAAGGCCGCCGCGCGCAAGTACTGCCCAACGCGGCGCGTCGATACGCGGGGGCTGGCCCGCTACATCGTGGCCATTATCGAGGGTTCGATCATGCTGGCGCGCACTTATCAGGATCGACGGATGGTGCGCCGCCACTTCGATCACCTGAAGGACCACTTGCGGAAAGCCCTCGGAGCTTGAAACCTGGAGCAGTTTTTTCAGGTAATGTAAACAAAGCGACTAGTCTGTTTTAGCCTCAGATGGCCGGCAAGGCGCTACCACGTGAGAAGGAGACGAATCATGAAGAAGCAAGTGATGGTTGGTTGGAGTTTGTTGTTGGTCGCCGGCCTGATCGTGGTCCAGCAATCCGCAGCGGCCGCGCAAGACGTGCGGAGTCCCGACGCGCTGCAGGCCGAGATCGAAGCCATGAAACCCGCCGATCACGTTTGGCGGGCAATCGCGTGGAAGACGTGCCCGCTGGATGTATTGAAAACTGCTCGCGAACAGCAGAAGCCGGTGATCGCCTGGGTCTTCCTTGGCACACCGACCGATGAGCGATGCTGAGTGTACGCGGGTGCCGCCCGTGAGGCGGTCTTCTCCCGGCCCGACGTGATCCGCCGCGTCAACGCCGATTTCGTCCCGGTCGCACTGCGAGCCGGCTTGGTCAACGGTGTCGCTGGCGTTCGTAGCGACGAGGATGCCTGGGTCTATCAGCGAATCAAGCGCGCCCTGTTGGCTCCCCAGGGGATTGGCGTGCTCGACTCCAGCGGCCAAGTGCTGGTGTGGACCCAAATGTTTGACGACGATCAGAGCGTGCTGGACTTTCTCGACCACAGCCTGAAGCGGTTTCGTGAAAGCACCGGCGCGAACCCGCCTGTGGCCACGCAGCGGTACATGAGGTTCCCCAGCGGGCGGGTCGAAGATTTCGTGGACGATGCGAAGATTCCGGCCATGGCGGAAGGACACGCGGCCGGGAAACGCTGTTCCGCTCAGTCGGCTAAGGGAGACGTGCCGCCCGGCTCAGTGGTCGCGCGGCTCGTGGGTCGGGGGCTGGATGCGAACGGGGAGCCGCTGGCCGATACGGTGAATCAGGAGCATTATGCCGAGGACCAGTTCGTGGTCGCGCCCGCCATGCAGGAAGCGGTGGCGAAGTCACTCACCAGTGCCGGGCCTGACCGCGTTCGCCTTCCAGATGACTTCAGCAGAATGTGTGCGTCGTATGCCCATCTGGGTCACATTGATGTGCGGCCCCTGCTCAACATGCGGACTGGTCCAGACAACCGGCAAGGCGTGGGCGGGACCGTTCAGAACAAAGGCGAATGGAATCGATGCGAGTTTCGGGCGCAGAAGACCGAGCAGGGGAAGGAGACCACACTGTGGCGCGTCGAAGGCGAGTCCGAAGTCGCGAGCGAGCTGGCGATCAACGGCCGAGGAGTGCATGACGTGAAGCTCGCCTGGGAGGGCTTCATCGAGATGAAAGCGAATCGGATGACACGGCTCGTGCTTGCCGCGCGCGGCAGCGAGAAGCTCCAGTTCGCGAAGGATGACCATCCGCTGCTGAGAGAAAATCGTGACGAAGTGGCCTTCCTGCCCGGTGGCCGTCCCATTGATCTGGCGTGCGGCGTTCGTTACGGAATCATCGGCGAACCGGTTGCTGACAGTGAAGCAACACCGGCGCCCGACGCACCGCGCGTCGCCTCATCTGAGCCGCCAGCGCAGGATCCCGTCCGGCAACTGATGGAAGCGATCGGTCCACAGCTTGCAATTTTCGTTTCCGTGGTTCAGGACGATTTGAACTTGTCCGACCAGCAGAAGCAGATGTTGCAGCAGATGAAGGCTGGCGCGGCCGAAGGCTTGCAGCAGTTCATGCAGCAGATTCAGAACGCCCCGGACGAGCAGCGCGGCAAGCTGCAGCAGCAGTTCCGCGAGCAGGCGAACAAACAGGTGAACGAAGTGCTCGCGCAACTGCTTCAGCCCGAGCAGGCGAAGCGGCTGCGGCAAATCGTGCTCCAACAGCAGCGGCTTTTCGCCCTGGCCGACCCGGAGGTCGCGAAGGAACTCGGCTTCGGCAACGAGCAGGAGAAACGGTTCCTGATGCGGATCATGGAGGAGACCCAGAAGCGGCTCCAGGAATTCCAACAGAAAGCACACGAGAAAATCCAGCAAACGGCCCAGGCGACCGGAAACCCCGAAGAGGTTCAAAAGGAGGCCGCGAAGTTGCAACGGGAAGCGGCCAAGATTCGCAAGGAGCAAGAGGCTAAAATCGAGGCGCTGCTGAGCGACGCCCAGAAGGAACAGTGGAAGGCGATGCTCGGCAAACCGCTCGCGCTAGAACCCGTTCCCCCTGAGAAGAATTAGCCCGGATTATTCACCTGGCGACACTAACCCGAAGCGTAAGCGAGGCGGCCGCAGCGACTTGTCCTCGCTTAGCACCTGTCCAAGAACTGTTCCGTGATTTGGGTCTACTCTGGTAATCTTCCGGCACTCCAAGGAAGGGGGGTGCATTATGGTCACGGAAGGTGTGGTTCACGAGTGT
>Ga0247727_10007587_pt1 | contig 20565 bp, 16 predicted proteins | sample WisWelCaveWW1625_FD_202498 | JGI IMG/M metagenome (GOLD analysis project Ga0247727, IMG submission 202498) | Biofilm microbial communities from Wishing Well Cave, Virginia, United States - WW16-25 | ecosystem: Environmental > Aquatic > Deep subsurface > Groundwater > Cave microbial mat | place... | reverse complement strand
TAACAATCCAATCGTTAGAATTGATCCTTTGGGGTTATACTGGGTGGATACAAATGGGGATGGTGTGGCAGATACCTGGGTGGTTGAAAAGCCGATTGTTACGACAGCAGAGAGACCTTCAACTGCTTCCAGCGTTAGCTCTACTCGTAGAGGGCTGGCAGGACTTGGCACAATAGCTTTGGTCGAGCCAACACCGGTTGGTGAAGCGATCTTTGTTGTGGGTTCGGCTATTTATGCTGGATATAGAATTGGTCAATACTTATCCGAAAACAAGAGCGAGGAGCACACAGTTGATTGGAAAAGCCCCCCAGCTTCGCCAAGCGAGTTAGGAGAAGAATGGCAAGAAACCACTGATCCCAGGAATCCAAGTGGCAGTAGAGAATTTACTAATCACAAAACTGGCGAAAAAATAAGGTTTGACAAGGGTAGATCCGACGAAGCTGGTTGGCGAGGTGAAGACCATTGGCACAGATACAATCCAAATTCAACAGGTAAACACGATCGGTATCTAGACAAGAATGGTAATCCCGTTGCAAAAGGTTCTGATGTTTCGCATATTCCGGCGGAGCAATGAGTTACGCTTGACTCTTGATAAGGAATGACAACCAAATAACTTACCAGACTTGATAATCGATCGACTTGCAAATCCAACCAAAACAAGAGCGGATTTGACAACCCAACGAAGCGAAATTGGAAAGTTGTTCAAACGCCGATCCGATGGAGACTCAAATGGTAAATCACACTACAATCGATGCTCTTTTTTATAAACTTGATTTACACGACCTCCCCACTGAAAAAATGGAGATTGATTTTGAACTTCGCACATTGGTGGTTAATGTTAGTGAATGGAGTGATGTTGAAAACAAATACTGCTCCCTTATTCTGAAATTCAAGGGGCTAAGGCAATTTTCGACAAATTATCCTCCCGGTGGTGACTTTGAATCTGTAGAGTTGTACTCAGTTGATATCGCTTCTTCAGATGAAAAATATCATAAAGCTGAGATGGTCTTTTTAATGGGGATAAGTCAACCTAGCTGGCAAGTAGAGTTAACTTTCGAATCACTTGAAATAGATCGCACTCTCGGTGTTTCCTAAATGTACGCGAATATATGATATGGGCAACTACGGCTCCGGAACCAATCTCGCCATGGACAAACCCACGGAATTCAATAAACGCCGGACTCTCATTCAATTCAATATTCTCAGCGCGGGCATTCCCCCCGAGCGCGACGATTCTTTACGCGCAAATGAAGCTTTGGCATTCCGGCAACAACAGCACACCGAGAGATCGCTGGGTGCAAGTGCACCAAATGTTGGTAGAATGGGATGAGGTGATCGCGACCAAAGACCTCCGGCTGTTTGAAGAAACGAGCATTCCCTGGTACACGCCATATGCGGGTATCGACGGCACCGATGCCAAAGCGCAGTACGAAAGCACGCTGTTGTTTCAAGAGACAACTGCCAGCGGCTGGAAGACCTGGGATTTGAGCGCATTGACGCAAAAGTGGGTGAAAGGCGATGCAGTGAACTATGGCGTGATCATGTGGGTTGCGCCCGCCGGTGGGACCAGTGAAGACACTGACGGCAAGGATTTGCGTTTCCGCTCCTCGGAATATACCGTTTTTCAAAATCTCTGGCCGAAGTTGGAGATAACATACTCGACTGAAGCTAAGACGGTTTATTTTTTGAAAGATCATCTAGGTTCGATCCGCGCGACGGTGTTGGATAGTATTGGCGCGCCGGTGATAGGTTATGATGATTATGATCCGTGGGGATTTCCGTTGGCGGTTGTTACAGAATTGAGCAATTTTGCCAATGAAACTGGCATAGAGTTTGACTCTGTTGGTTATTTAAGTTCCTTGACTGGGGCAGAGGAATCAGCCAAGCAATTCAATTTATCAAGGATAATTTGTCAGAAGGTGAAAAGCTAATTCTTTATGGATATAGTAATGGTGGTGATCATGCCGTCGAATTGGCTGAACCATTATCGAAAGAGGGCAATGTCGAAAGTGTATTTGATCCGATGTCGAAAGTGTATTAATCGATGTACCGCATTTACTGTTGCACCGTGTACCGTGAAAAGCTTCTCAAGATATTGTTAATTTCCTTTAACCGCGATGAATTGGCTGGCGCCATCCACGCGGAGCGTGGATGCGGGTATGGTTATCACCGTTGTCCTTCTGAAAGAATCTTGATAGAATTGATGGCTGTGATAATGCTTCACAAGATTCTTCTGAATGACAATAATACTCTTCTTTGGGCCAGGGTGAGCGGTAACTGAATTTTTAGGATGAACTTTTCAGGAGTGATGTCATCATGCGCGTACCTCTCAGGATGAACTCCGCGCTCGACAAGAGCCGTCTCTTCATTCAAATCGCCGGCATCGGAGTGATGTTCGCCGGTTTGATTCTGATGATCCTTTCCACCTCGGGCTGCAAATCCAGCAGCATGCCCACCGTTTCCGTTTCAACCGATACTCCGGCTTTAACCGTGCAAGACGTGCAAACGCTCATGGCGCAAGCGGTGGAGCAGGCCGTGCGTATGAACGAAAAAGTCAACGTCGCCGTGCTCGACCGCGAGGGCAACATTTTGGGCATCTTCCGCATGAACGGAGCGCAAGTCATTATCCCCGCTTCCCAAGCTTTGTTCGGCGAGATTTCCAAAGCGCGCACCGCGGCCTATGCCAGCAGCAATCAAAACGCCTTCACGACCTTGACCGGCTGTTTCATCACGCGCAGCCATTTTCCGCCGGGCGTGAACAACACGCCGGCGGGCCCGTTGTTCGGCGTGCCGTTCTCGCAACGCAGCGATAGCGACATTCAGCCCAACGGCGGTCCACTGCCTCCGCTCGGTCCGCCGCAACCGCCTGCGCCCGGCCAGCCGGGATTGACCAACATTCCCGGCGGCGTGCCGGTTTATAAAAACGGCTTGCTTGCCGGAGGGTTAGGCATCAGCGGCGGCTCGGATACTTTCATGCAGCTCAACACCATCAACGACAATTGCACCGGCGCCACGCGCGACGAAGCCATTGCTTTGGGCGCGCTTGGCAACTATGCTGCGCCCGCGAGCATTCGTGCGGATATTATTCTGCTCGACGGCATTCAATTGCTCTATCAAAACGGCCCGACCCCGCCGGGAAATTTTACCTTCACCTTTTCCGATTCTTTGCCGCAATACGGCGCGGTTGATCCGAATTATCCCATTCGTCCGACACCGACGGCAAACTTTCCGGCGCAAGGCGCAGTGGTGTGGAACAACGGCCAGTATGATTTCAGCGCGCGCGCCGGACAAATTTTGACGCAAGGCGACGTGCAACAGATTCTCACCAACGCGGTGAATCGTGCGAACAATACGCGCGCCGCGATTCGCCAGCCGGTGGGCAGCGCAGCGCGGGTTTTCATTGCAGTGTGCGACGTGGACGGCACGATTCTCGGCATGTGGCGTACGGCCGAAGCGACGATGTTCAGCTACGATGTTTCCGCGCAAAAGGCGCGCACTTCGGTTGCCTTCAGCGATCCCAATGACGGCATGGGCGTGCTAATTCGCAACTGGCTGGGCTTGGCGGCCGGCACGCCGCTCGCGGCCTCCACCCGCGCGATTGGATTTTTGAGCCAGCGTTTCTATCCGCCCGGACAGGATCAAGGCACGCCGCCGCGCACCATGCCGCCCTCCATGGGCCCGATGTACACTTACGTCGATGGCCAATTCGATTTTCAATACATGCGCTTGTTGCCGCGGCGCCCTCCTTTTCAAAACGGCATTCAAATTTTTCCCGGCGGCATTCCGTTGTATAAAAACGGCCAGCTCGCCGGCGGCATCGGCGTCAGCGGTGACGGCGTGGATCAAGACGATTACATCGCCGCCGGTGGCACTCTCGGCTTCGAAGCGCCGGCAAACATTCGCACGGATCAATATAGCTACAATGGCGCGAAGCTGCCTTACCTTAAATTTCCACGCCGGCCGAATATCAAGTAAAGCCCTTACGCCAGAAATTCAGCCGCTATTAAAATGTCATTCTGTAAGAATCTTGTGAAGAACCAAGTACAGTGCTCATGCTTCAAAAGATTCTTCCAGAATGACATGATGGCGGTGAGTGTCGAACTTGAACGAAATGATGTGTTGGCTATCAAATCTTGGGAAACATTGAGTTCAGTGTTAATGCTTCACAAGATTCCTTCTGAATGACAGCGATGATGCTGTCGAATCAATAGGCTTGTTTGTGAAATGAATTTGTCAGCCGAAGATATGTCGAACAAATTTTGGTGTCGCGTGCTGAGTGTTTTATGCGGATTGCTGTTGTCTTTTGAATCCATTTGGAGCCAGGCCGCCCCCGATAGTTCTGTAGTGAAAAAGAAAAATCCTGCCGTTGAAAAAGCGCGCCCGCAGCAACGCAGCAAAAAATCAGCGCCCAAACGAAAGACCGTGCAGCGTTCCGCACAACGCGATTCAACTGCGAGGCGGAATGGAAAGATGAACGCCGAAACAAAGCAATCTTCGCAATCGAAAAATTCTGCGGCTACGCCGCACTTCGTGCCCATCACCGATCGCTGGGAAGGCGCTTCGCCGACGCCTTATGAGCTCAACGTCAAAGGCCATTGGTACGATCCCTACAATCAAAATAAATTAAAGGGTGATTATCCCCTTTTCGGTCAAAATACATTTTTGCTTTTAACCGCCAGCTCGGAAAGTTTTGGCGAAGCCGCGCGCGTGCCCATGGCCAGCGGCGCGAGCACGAACAATCCATTGAGCACCAATTTTTTCGGCAACGGCGACCGCATCGCGCTGGCGCAAAGTTTTCGTTTGAGCCTGGAATTATATCACGGCCAGGTCGCGTTTCGCCCGCGCGATTGGGAATTTCGCTTCACCGGCGCGTACAATCGCAATTATGTCGATCTGCGCGAAAACAACAACGTCAACATCAATCCCGCCCGGGGCAGCGAGCGCCTTGACCAACAATTCGCGCTGCAGGAATTGTCGCTGGAGAAACGTTTGCTTGCCTACAGCGAGCATTTTGATTTTGTCTCGCTGCGCTTGGGTATTCAACGTTTCAGCAGCGATTTCCGCGGCTTCATTTTCAACGAGTTCAATTTGGGTGCGCGCTTGTTCGGCACCTTCAATTCGAATCGTTTTCAATACAACTTTGCTTATTTCGGCATGCTCGAAAAAGACACGAACAGCGAGCTGAACACGGTTTTTGACGATCGCACGCAGGAAATTTACATTGCGAATTTATACCGGCAGGATTTGTTTACGCTGGGCTACACCGGGCAGATCAGTTTTCATTACAACAAAGATCGCGCGAGTTATTATCTCGACGACAACGGCTTTCCCGTTCGTCCGGCTTTGATTGGCGCGTCACGTCTGCACGAAGTCAACGCCTATTATCTCGGCTGGACCGGCGACGGCCATTTCGGGCGATGGAATGTCAATCACGCGCTGTATCAAGTTTTGGGCTATGATACTTTCAATCCCATTGCCAACCAACGCACGACCATCAACGCGCAAATGGCGGCGTTCGAGCTTTCGTATGACGTTGATTGGAAACGCTATAGAATTTCCGCGTTGTATGCTTCCGGCGACCCCAATCCTATAAATAGCTCGGCGAACGGGTTTGATGCCATCGTCGATCAGCCGTTTTTTGCGGGCGGACCTTTCAGCTATTGGAACGTACAAGCTATTGGCTTGTTAGGCGTGCGCCTCGTGAACAAGCTCAGCCCGTTTCCGGATTTGACGCCGAGCAAAACCGAGGGCCAGGCGAATTTCGTCAACCCCGGTATTTGGATTGCCAACGCGGCTTTTGATGCCGAAATCACGCCGAAGATCAAATTGATTCTCAACTCGAGTTATTTGCGCTTTGCGAACACAGCGTCTTTACAACAGTTTTTGAATCAGCCCGCAATTCGTAATGACATTGGCATCGATTACGGCGTGGGTATTATTTATCGCCCGTTTTTAAATAACAACATGAACATTACGCTGTCGGCAACGGGCTTGACGCCACTCGGCGGGTTTCAAGATGTTTACGACACGAAGCAGACGCAGTACACGATTTTTTCGACGCTGGTGTTGACGTATTGAGGGCGGGATGCTTGATGCTTGATGCTTGTTGCTGGATGCTTGTTGCTGGATGCTTTTTTTTGCCAAATTTCTTAAGCACCCCGCAAATGTCATTCTGTAAGAATCTTTTTGAGCACTGGGCACAATGCTCAAATGAACCGCTATTGTAGAATTAAAAAAGATCAAGCAGACCAGCTTGTGGAAGAGAAAAGTGATTAATGGCCGGTGGCGTTTCAAATTCTAAAATCTCTTTCACCAAAAAAGAAACGTTCCTCAATCTTTTATAGCCTTGACGAATGGCATCCATTTCGGTTTCGAAAATGTCGAGAACCTGATCATTCTCAATCAGAACGAATTGGCCCTTTGCCTTGGCTATCAGGTCATTCTTGAGGGCTTGATAAGTGGCGAGTTCTTGCTTGAGTTTCCTTGACATATCAACCTCATTAAAAATTCAAACAAATGGATGCATCTCCTGTAAGAGTCGGAATAAAGTAATTCGTTTGTGCAAAGATTCAACGAATAATTTTTTTGACTTTGTATGACTACCGGACGCTGAGCGTCACGATATGCGTTACGACGGCGACCGTCGTAACGAGATGGCAACCGAGATAAATCTGAATCAGGAAGATTTTGATATATGAAATTCAATACAAATGCTTTGGTGATCTTGCTGCTCGCTGCGTCGCTTCTTGCCCAAACCGATATTACCCGCCAATCCCAAGCCGAGGCCGATCGCAAAAGCAAGGGCTGCCTCACCTGCCATGCCGGCGTCGAAAGCATGCACAAAGCGACTGCTGTGAAACTGGGTTGCGTCGATTGCCATCTTGGCAATGCCGCAGGCACAACGCGCGAAGCGGCGCACGTCAAGCCGCGTTTTCCCGAGCGCTGGCCCACGGCTGCGAATCCCGAACGCACTTTCACTTTGTTGAATGAAGAGAATCCTGATTTCATCCAATTCGTCAATCCCGGCGATTTGCGTGTGGCCGAGCGCGCCTGCGGCAGTTGCCATGCGAAGCAGGTTTTGAACGTGCGCAAAAGCATGATGACGACTTCGACATTGTTCTGGGGCGGTGCAACATACAACAACGGTATCCTGCCATTAAAAAATTATATTCTTGGCGAAAGCTATAGTCGTGACGGCAAGCCGCAGATGATCAACACCGTGCCGCGACCGAGCGCGGACGAAATGTTGAAGAAAGGCGTGCTGCCTTTTATTCTGCCGCTGCCGCGTTGGGAGATCACGCAGCCGGGCGATAATTTTCGCAGCTTCGAGCGCGGCGGCCGTTTGCCTCGCATCAATCCTTCGGACATCGGTATTCCGAATCCTTTGGAAGAACCGGGCCGCCCGGACAACAAGCTCAGCGATCGCGGCCTGGGCACGCAATTACTCATCAGCTCGCCGGTTCTGAATTTGCAAAAGACACGCTTGAATGATCCGCATCTTTCTTTTCTCGGCACGAACGATCATGCCGGCGATTATCGCAGCAGCGGCTGCAGCTCGTGTCACGTCGTGTATGCCAACGACCGCTCGCCGGTGCATTCCGGGCCGTATGCGAAATATGGCAATCGCGGCTTCACCGTTACCGCCGACCAAAACATTTCCACGAAAGAATCCGGCCATCCGCTGATTCATCAATTCACGCGCGCGATTCCCACCAGCCAGTGCATGACCTGCCACATGCATCAGCCCAACGGGTTCATCAATACTTTTCTCGGCTTTCAAATGTGGGATTATGAAACCGACGGCAAGTGGATGTTTCCGCCGCGCGAAGTGAAGCTGACTTCCACAGAAAAATTTGCGCGGTTGGATGCCAATCCCGAAGAAGCGGTGTTGCGCGGCGATTGGGGCGATCCGGATTTTCTGCGCAGCGTGAGCAAGCTCAATCCCAAGCTCAAGAACACCCAGTTTGCAGATTATCACGGCCACGGCTGGATTTTTCGCGCGGTGTTCAAAAAAGATCGCAAAGGTAATTTACTCGATAAAGACGGCAAGATCATTCCGCCGGAATCGCGCCACAAGTTTCACGGCGTGGTGCCGCTGGAAAACGGCGAGAAGCACATTTGCAACGACAACTGCCGCGAGGCGCAAAAGGCCGTGCATCTGAAAGACATTCATGCGGAAAAAGGCATGCACTGCATCGATTGCCATACCGAGCAGGATAATCACGGCAACGGCAAGCTCTACGGCGAGTTTCACAATGCCATCGAAGTGCGCTGCCAGGATTGCCACGGCAATGTTTTGCAAGCCGCGACGCTGCGCACTTCCAACAATGCCGCGCCCGAAGGCGGCATGAATTTGCTGGAAACTTTTACGCCGTTTGGTGAAAGGCGTTTTGTCAAGCGCGGCGAAAGAATCATGCAGCGCTCGATGGTGATCGATACGTTGATGTGGGAAGTGCCGCAAGTGGTGGACATTATCAATCCGGAATCGCAGCAATACAATCCCAAAGCGCGCACAGCAAAGTTAGTCGCAAAGGGCGGCGGCGAATGGGCGCGGCCGATGGAGGCGGCGCTGCTCGCGCACGGTGAAAGTAAAATGGAATGCTACACCTGCCACAGTTCCTGGGTGACAAATTGTTTTGGCTGCCACCTGCCGCAACAGGCGAATTGGAAGAAAGGCATGAATCATTTCGAAGGCGAGGAATCGCGCAACTGGACGACTTACAATCCACAGGTGTTGCGCGACGACGGCTTTATGCTGGGCATCAGCGGCAGCACGAAAGGGAATAAAGTTTTGCCCGCGCGTTCTTCCAGCGCCATCATGCTGAGCTCGCGCAATGCCAATCGCGAGCAGATTTATAATCAACAAGCGCCGGTATCCGCGCCGGGGTACAGCAGCCAGGCTTTCAACACGCATGCGCCGCACACCGTGCGCACGACTGAAACCAAAACCTGTTCCGATTGCCATCTCTCCGAAAAGAACGACAACAACGCGTGGATGTCGCAAGTGCTGTTGCAAGGCACGAACTTCGTCAATTTCATCGGCAAGTACGCTTACGTCGGCCTCGGCAAAGACGGGATCGAAGCCGTGCAAGTGGCCGAAGGCGAAGAGCCGCAGGCGGTGATCGGAAGCTATCTGCACAAACTTGCGTTTCGCGAGCGTTACCAGCAGCACGTTAAAAACCGCAAGCAATTGGAAACGGCGCATCATCATGGCGGCACGAATATTCAAAGCCTGCAATTGCGCGGCGAGTATTTGTACACGGCCAATGGCGAAGACGGACTGCGCGTGTATGACGTTGCGAATATCGACAACAAAGGTTTTTCCGAGCGCATCGTTTCCGCGCCGGTTTCACCGTTTGGGCAAGACACGCAAGTGGATACAAAATTCGCGACGGCGGTGGCTCTGCCGACAAACATGCCGGTTGATACGCAGCGCGAATATCGGCCTGAAAATCAAGAGCAAGGTCCGTTGCATCCGTTGTACAGCTATGCCTATGTCACGGACAAATTCGAAGGCTTGATTCTGGTCGATGTGATGACATTGGTGGATAATAATCCGCGTAACAATTTCTTGGAGCGCAAGCTGGCGTTCAATCCTAACGGCGCATTGAACGGCGCGGTGAGCTTGGCGCTCGCTGGTAATCACGCTTACATACTTTGCGATGCCGGTTTGATGATTGTCAGCATTGCCGAGCCGCTGCGCCTGAAGATTGTGGCGAGAGTCGAATCGCCCTTGCTCAAAAAGCCAAAGGCAATTGCGATTCAGTTCCGCTACGCTTTCGTGATTGATGCCGAAGGCGTGAAAGTAATCGACGTCACCTGGCCCGAAAATCCGCAATTCGTGAAGAATAGTTTTGTACCGTTGAAAGAGTCGCACGATATTTATGTCGCGCGCACCTACGCCTATGTCGCAGCCGGCAAGCAGGGTTTGGCTATCATCGACGTTGAAAATCCAGAAAAGATACGCCTCGATCAAATTTACACTTCCAACAACAAAATTAACGATGCGCGCGGTGTGAAAGTGGGAGCGGCCTATGCGAGCATCTTCGCCTATGTCGCCGACGGCCGCAACGGCCTGCGTGTGATTCAACTGTTGTCGCCGGATAATCCCACTTATCTTGGCTTCAGCCCGCGGCCGCAGCCGCGTTTGATTGCAACGCACCACACGCACGGCCCGGCCCTGGCCGTTTCCAAAGGCATGGATCGCGACCGCGCGGTGGATGAGAGCGGAAATCAAATGAGCGTCTTCGGACGATTAGGCTCGCGGCCTTTCACGCTCGAAGAGCAACGCCGGTTGTATCTGCGCGACGGCAAGATTTGGAAAGTTTCGGATGAGGCTTGGAAGAAGAAGGAGGGCACGCAGCCGCAGACAAATAGGGAGGAGTAGGGTTGTTTTGCGCGTGGCCGGTGTTGCTTCAAGCAGGCGCAAAACAACAATCACCTGCGCGGAGATGATGTTGTCAAAAATCCAAGCGTGGTCCATTCACTATGAAACTCATACATTCTCCCCATCGCTTTGGCCCGTGCCGCGCGCCTAGGCGTGGATTTCGGCCAGAGTTTCAATGAAGAAGAAACCGGCCAAGTGATGTTGGTCAACACCGTGCTTGCGCTCATCCTGATTTATTTTGTGATGGCTGCGCTGTTCGAGTCGCTCGTTTCCCCGGCAGCGATTTGGACGTCGATCCTTTTTGCGATTGTCGGCGTGTGGTGGTTCTTTATGACCACGAGCACGACCTTCTCGCTGATGGCGCGCCATTGTCGGCGGCTTGACATTCTCCACCGTCGTCACGCTGCTCGTGCTGCCGACGATTTATGTGTGGTGGATGATCTGCGCAATTGCGCGAGGGAAGTTGTTAGAAGCGCGAGATAATCAAGGGTTTTTATAAATTTCGTGTGTACCGATACGGCGCAAAAGGCAGGTTTCTCCAACAATCTTGAACGTAAATCGATAGTGAATCGTTATTCGACCTTCCCACAGTTCTTTATAGCCTTTCATCTTTTTCACCTGTAGGGAAGGATGGCGCGGATTCACCAAAAGCAACGCCAATTGCTTTTCAGCAAGCGCTTGGATGTTCTTGGGCAATTTGACGTAATCGTGATCGAAGCTCTTCCTGGTTTGAATAATCATGCTTTCAGACTACGCAAATGGCCAATGAGCTCATCTGCCGAATGAAACGGTTTCGATACCCTTCCGTTTATAAGGTCATCCTCGGCTTTGCGTTCGCCTTTCTGCCATGCTTCCATCCACCACCAGCGTTGGTCGGGGTCAATCAGCCCAACCTTTGCCGCCACTTTGGTTTCCGCCTCAGTTAGTCCTTTTGCCGTCCGAATATTTTTATTGATCGCGGCAATCTTTTTCTTGGCGGAGGTTAAAAGTGTTTGTTCTTTATCCGAGAGTTTGGGCGCCGGCGCTCTTTCAACCACTCGTTTCGGAATAAGAACCCCCTTTCCGTTTTGTGCCCGTATTTCAAGAAGGTCACCAACTGAAATTTGTAGAGACTCAAACACTTCTTTCGGGATGGTAACCTGGTGTTTGGGGCCAATTTTGACTAATGGCATAATCCTTGTCGAGGTTTAAGCAATGATATAGTCATAAAGCGATAATATAATTTCTTACTTCCTTACTGTAAGGATAAACAATTTAATCAAGAATATCAAGGGAAAAACACTGCGTCAAGCGTTTTCTGCTGCATACGGCCTGCACCAGCACGGCATCCAACGCCGATGACATTTGCGGGTTGAGTTCGGAAGCCGGAATCGGCATCTGCGAGAGAATGCGATTGGAGATGGTCGCCAGCGATTCGCCCAAGAACGGGCGGTTGCCGGCGGCCATTTCGTAGACGATCACGCCGAGCGAGAAAATATCGGAGAGGCCATCAACTAAAAAATACAAATGGACGTCGGGGTCGGCGGCCTGGTTTTCTCGACCGTCGTCACGCTGCTCGTGCTGCCGACGATTGATGTGCTGATGGCCACGCCCGTAGGGATGATCTGCGGAATTGGGCGAGGAATGTGATTCGGCGGGCGAAGGTTGCCACGACGTAACCGGAATTCTTCGAAGTAAATCAACCAGGCCAATTTACTTCACGGTAAAATGCTTTTGAATTTCGCAATAATCTCGGCAAGTTGGACAGGATGAATTTGACCGATTTTCCCCACAAACCTTTGCTGATCGAAAGATTTAACTTGATCGAGTACGACGACGGAGTCGGCGTAAAGTTGGTTTTGATCATCTTTGCGCAACTCGACTTCGTAAACGGGATGGGTTAATTTTTTGCTGGAGATAGGCAACACAATCATCGTACTGCGATGGGGAGATTTTTGAATCACCAACGCTGGCCGCCGCTTCTGAATCTCAGCGCCAACGCTTGGATCAAACTGAATCAGATAAATTTCACCTGGGCTCATTTGAAGCTATGCGGCTATAGTAATCCAGTTCTTCAGCAAGCCGAACACAATTATTTTCCTGCTCAAATTTGAAGTAATCCGCGCTTGCCGCTCGTTCGCCTTCGAATTGGTCAATGTCGATTTCGATGATCGGCTCGATCAAAAGAAGATAGACACGTGCATTTTCAGGCACATTCAGCCTTTCAACGGGAGTGAAGCGGCCATTCTGATATATTGCAGGGATTGGCCTGGCAGCGATCATTTGTTTGTCTCCAAATTTAGAGGTTGACACTGAGTGATATGCGAATATACCAATTTTTTTTCGATATGCAACCGGAAAAACTGATTTTCACTCCAAATACTCAGCCACTCTCCCCAATTGCTTTGGCCAGCGCCGCGCGGCTCACTGTTGCATAAACTTTTTCCAATAAAGTCGAAACATTTTTTTGTTTAATTGTGAACGGGGCTTTCCCCAGCCTTTTGAGCACGGCAAACTCCACTGCCGGCAAAACCGGATTGGCTGAGAAAGATGCCAACTCTGCCCCAGCTTCCCAGAATGTTCTGAGACATTCTTCCAGCGGCGCTGTTGAAAAAGTCACACCAAGCTCCGTTTCCTCAGCCCAGTCGTTTCCTCAAAAGCCCCGGCGCCGGCGCGCTTTTCTCGCAGCTCGTTTATAAGCTGCTCTTTGCTTTTGCCGCGCAGTTTGAAAATCAAAAATGGGTCGTCGTCGAATTGCTCCGCCAAAAGATAATACACCGCTGCGATGTGCTTGCAGGGATTCGCCCAATCCGGACAAGAACAATCGGTCTCAAGCTCACGGGATGATTTTGGAAAAAGCGGCACCTTGGCCGCTTCGAAAGCTTCTTCGATATTTTGTGGCATCTCTCCGGCCAGCAGCTTGGCCACAAAAATCGCCTGCTCCGCCATCGCTTCCGCTACTTTATTCCAATCCTTTTGCGAGAGCGGCTTGAGCGCGATCTTGATTTTATATGGCGCTCGCTGCGAGCCTTGTACTTTGGCGGTTACCAAGCCTTCTTGTACATCAATCGACATCACCTGCCCGCGCCGGGCATAGCTGCGCCCACGCCCGAGCCGCGCGCCCATATTGAACGATTCCAAAACCCCAATCCACCGCTTCGACCACCAGGTTTTGCCGATGCCCCCGCCCGGGCTTTTGGTTTTGATGCCGTCTTTGACTGCCTTTGGAACGGAACGGGGGAACGAAAAATAATTCCAGTAGGACATGGTGCTCCTTGTTCAGTGGTCAGTGAAGTTGTCAGTAATCAGTGACACGTTAACTTGATCACTGGTTACTGATTGTTTTGTATCTACTCTCTCTTGCCAACCATCGTTTTAAACCTCTGCCGCACCTCTCGCAGCGCCACGAGTATCGCCTCCTGGCCTCCTTTTATCTCCAAAGCCTGAGAAAGCTGCAACAGCCACGCGCGATAGGGGCGAATTTTTCATTGTTTCTTTAGAAATCTGTTTATATATTTTTCATGGCTCATCAGCTGTACCAAAACTTTTCTCAGCAACAACACCAGAGGTGATTCAAATATGCAAGCTTACGAATTCAACATTCAAGCTTCCGAAAAAGGGGAATTACTGATTCCTTTGGAAATTCAAAAAATTCTTCGGGCTCAGAAAAAGGCTCGGATGATCTTGTTAGTAGATGACGATGACGCTGAGTGGAAACGCCTTCCCAGCGTGGCTTTTAAAGCGGAGCATTCGGATAAGAATACTGAATATGATGACGTGCCTACCGCCGAAATCGCCAAGCTGGCTGAGGCTGGCGGCGCATTCGATTTTCTTGCCGATCCCGACGAAGACATTTACAGCGACGATGATTTGAAGGTGCGCTATCGATGAAGCGCGGAACGTTCGTGCTCACGCCTTTTCCCTTTAGCGACTTGACGACGGCCAAGCGCCGTCCGGCGGTGATTGTCTCGTCCACTGATGAGAATGAAGTGATTGTCGCCTTTATCACTTCCCAGTCGAAAAAGGCCACACGCCCTACCGATTTGATTGTTGAAACTTCCCATCCGGATTTTGCGGCAACCGGCCTTAAGAAAGATTCTGCCATCCGCCTTCGCAAACTTTGCACGATTGAGAAAAGTATCATCTACGGCGAAATCGGAGAGGCATCGGAAACTTTGCTCCGTGAAATCAACCTGCGTTTGCGCATCGCACTTCAGCTCGATGCAATATCAGGAAACGGTCAAAGCACAACCGTTTAGCACAAGCACAAAGCATCATCTTACCTTCCCGCCGCCGTTTTAAACTTCTCCCGCACTTCCCGCAACGCCGCGAGTATCGCTTCCCGATCTGCTTCAATCTCCAAAGCCTGAAAAAGCTGTGGGCCACATCTCCGGCTTGTTCTATAAAATCAGACGCCGAGTGAAATCCAACTTGGGCAGCAGGATTTTGCGAAATTTGTGAAATTTGTGAAATTGTCATGCCCAAATTGGACTTCGCCATGCCTTCGCCATGCCCAAACGCAGCCGGCCTCGCAAAACCAAAAGATCCGCTTACCACAGGCGAAAGCCTTTATCCGCCGCAGTGAACAGGGCATCATTCACCCGCTGCAAGCCTTTTTCATACTTCCCTTTGGCCTCGGCCAGCAGCGCCCACACCTAGTCCAGACGGTAAATTTTCTCATCAGAGTATCACAGTATCAAGATCAAGGGCACACCATGCGAAAACCGACAAGGCTCCAAGGGTAGACAGCGTGGTTCTCCCAGCGCTCACCGCATCGCAATTCAAAGTTGTCGTTTTCATAGGAGCCGCCTCTCATCGCGCGGTAAGCAGTCATGTCCTCATAATACTTGTTGTGCATCCATTCCCATACATTGCCATACATATCGTACAATCCCCAGGCATTCGGCCTGAGTTGGCCGACAGGATGGGTTTTTCTACCGGAATTTTCATCATACCATGCATATTCACGCAACCGCGAGGAGGAATCGCCAAGGGAATAATCAGTCTTCGAGCCGGCACGGCAGGCGTATTCCCACTCTTCTTCAGTTGGCAAACGGTAAGCCGGGGTTCCAGCCAACTCGTTCAATTTTTTGATAAAGGCTTGGCAATCATTCCACGAAACACTCTCCACTGGCAGATTGGGATCTCCTTTGAAATGGCTGGGATTGTTGCCCATCACCGCCTGCCACTGCGCTTGGGTTACTAGAAATTTACCCAGATAGAATTCCTTAGAAATAGTGACACGCTGTTGCTTTCCTTTTACACCCATCATGAACTCGCCTGCTGGGATCTGGCAAAAATCAATACTAATGATCAGTTTTCCCACGCCGTCATAGATATCGTCCCGCTTGGCATCTAGACCACGCTCGATGGTGTGCACAATCGCTAGAATATTTAACAGCGGCCATTTTGCGCCATCCGCTAAAAAGGCTTCGAAGCGCTGCACCAGGCGCTGCACGTTTGGGTTGTGTTTGGCCCTCAGGGAGTGCTCGCGAACAAGCTTAATCTTCTCCAAAGCTTGATACACACGCGGTACGAGTTGCTGATACTTTTCCTGGCGCAGGGCGTCAAGAAACTCCCGCAACTGCTCATCGTATTTTTGAAAATCACCATCGCCCGCGGCTTTGAGCGCGAAAAAACGGTCAAGTTCGATAGCTTTTGCCAAAACCGGCAGCGCCTTATCTGCCTCGCCCAGCGCCATGCGCACTTTGGCGGCTTGAAATAACGCTTCACCAAACTTGGGGTGCAGCAAGAGCGTTTGCTCGGTGTGCGATAGGGCTTCTTTCATTTTGCCCTGGCAATAGGCCGCCCAGCCGGCAGCGAGAAACGCGCGGGCGGCGTCTTCGGGATAATCGGTCTTGGCATAGCGCGCCGTCAGCAAAAAAGATTGTTCTGCCTGCGCCAGATCAATAAGAGATAAGTCACAGTCAGCAAAACCAAGACGGATGGTTCCCACCATCTGATGAAAGCGCCATTCCAATTTATAACCGGAAGAAGTGTGATCGCCTTTGATGGCCTTATCCAATTCTTCCAAAGATTCCTGCAACAGTCCTTTGCGAAACGCATCGCGGGCGATTTCAAAGTGGTTGAAGGCCACGGTCTGCACCGGCGTTTTGGCAATTTTGATCAACTCCGACAAGGCATCGTTCATGTGTCCGATGCCGGCGATCAACTGGCCAAAGCCCCAATGAAAGGTCGAATTGAGTTCCGAAATGCCCGCCGAGATTTCCTGCATGTCGTAAGACAGGCGGTCGAATCCCGCGCTCAATGTGCTGTCGATCTGCCCAAGATCGCGTTCGAGGCGGTCGGTGGAAGCTTCCATCATCCGAATATTTTCTCTCGACAGCGCTTCGTTGGAGGCAATGATCTCGCGGGTTTGATGCGAAATTTCCATCGACACTCGGTGTCCTGCTTCATGCGACGACGACAAAATATCATCGACAAAGTTTTTCGCTTGGAGGTAATCGTTCCAAGACAGGCTGGAACCGTAAACGTAGTAGCTCATTATCTCCTCTCTTATATCTATCAAATGCAATGGTTGAGTTGGCTAAAATTTATAACAGTTCACCGTCCTTAAAAATGTCATTCGTAAAGAATTTTTTTGCGCACCGGGCACAAAACCCAAGAGGCTTCATTCCCCGTGCCTAAAAAGATTCCTACTGAATGACACCGTTAGATGGGCTCCTGAACTGTTACAACTGATTACTGAAAACTGATCACTGAGCGCTTTCCCGACTCAACGCAAACACCTCCCGCAATTCATCGGTAGATAATTCCGTCAGCCACCCCTCACCGGTTCCAACCACATTCTCCGCCAGCTCTTTCTTGCTCTCGATCATCCGATCGATCCGTTCTTCCAAAGTTCCCAAACAGACGAACTTGTAGACTTGCACGTTTTTCTTCTGGCCGATGCGAAACGCGCGATCGGTGGCTTGATTCTCCACGGCGGGATTCCACCAGCGGTCGAAATGAAAAACCTGATTGGCCGCGGTTAAATTCAAGCCCACGCCGCCGGCTTTGAGCGAAAGAATGAAGAGCGGCGGCCCGGCCGATTGCTCTTGAAAGCGCTGCACCATGGCATCGCGCTGCTTCTTGGGCGTGCCGCCGTGCAGGAACAGCACTTCGACGCCGAGGCTCTCCTGCAAATAATGCCGCAGCAACGTTCCCATTTCCGTGAACTGGGTGAAGAGCAGGGCTTTGTCATTTTCGGAGAGCGCTTCCTCCAACATTTCGCGCAGCCGCGTCAATTTGCCGGAGCGATCTTGCAAGATGCTACCATCTTTCAAGAAATGCGTGGGATGATTGCACACCTGCTTCAGCTTCATCAAAGTCGCCAGCACCAACCCTTTGCGCTCGATGCCTGCGGATTTGGCGATTTTTTCCAACATTTCTTTGACGACGGCTTCGTACAACGAAGCCTGCTCGGCAGTCAGGTTGCAAAAAACTTTCATCTCATTTTTCGCCGGCAGGTCTTGAATAATCGTCGCATCGGTTTTGAGCCGGCGCAGCACAAAAGGCTGGATCAGATTCTTCAACGCTTGCGCCCGCTCCGAATTGCGGTAACGCTCGATGGGAACGGCGAAGCGGCCGCGAAAATCATGGGCCGAGCCGAGATAACCCGGATTGAGAAATTCCATAATCGACCACAATTCGGAAAGCCGGTTCTCCACCGGCGTGCCCGTGAGCGCCACGCGATAATTTGCCTGCAATCGCCGCAGCGCTTGCGTCTGTTTCGTGGCGGTATTCTTGATATTCTGCGCCTCGTCCAAAACCAAACTGTCCCATTGCATCGTCGCCATCGTCGCTTCGTCGCGATGGGCCAGGGCATACGTGCTGATCACCACGTCGTGCGCTTGGGCTTCTTTGGCAAACGCTTGCGCTGAGAGCCGCTCCGTGCCGTGATGAATCATCACGCGCAGCGATGGCGCGAAGCGCTGGATTTCTCTCTCCCAATTGCCCACCACCGAGGTCGGACAAATCAACAACGTCGGTCGTGGCTTTTGCTTGCTGCGACGCTCGTGCAACAGCAGCGCGATGAACTGAATCGTCTTGCCAAATCCCATATCATCCGCCAGGCAAGCGCCGAGTCCGAATTGCTTCAGAAACGCCAGCCATGAAAATCCCCGCACTTGATACGGACGAAGCTCGCCATGAAAAGTCGCCGGCGAGGGCAGGGACTCGATTTTCACGCCGTCAGTCAATGTGCTGACGATGTCGCCAACCCAACCTTGCGCGCTAAAGCCGGTGACCTTCAATCCGGTTTCGGAAGTATCGCCACTGAGTCCAAGGCGCAACGCCTCGCGCAATGACATTTCGCCTTCGCCGTGTCGTTTCTTGAAGAAAGCGATGGCCTTCTCAATCTCTTCCTGCTTCAGCTCCACCCATTGGCCGCGCACTTTGACCAACGGCACTTTCAAGCTGGCGAGCTTCTCGAACTCTGCCGGACTGAGCGTTTGGTCGCCGAGCGCAATTTGCCAATTGTAGGCGACGATTCCATCCATTCCCAACAGGCCTTCACTGGACGACGAAGATGCGCCATTCGCTTTGGATTTAACATTCAGCTTGACGCCGAGCCGCAACGCCGGTTTTTGCCACCACGCTGGCAGCAGCACGCCGAATCCGCTTTGCTCCAACAACGGCGCGGTTTCTCGCAGGAACTGATAAGCCCGTGGCGTGTCCAGCGCGAGTCCTGAAGGGCGCGCGGTTTTTAGACTGCTTTCAATAGATGGAAATACTCGCGCTGCCTTCGCCAGATCGGCCAGCAATCGCTCTTGCGGATTCTCGAATTTGCGTTTGAGAAAAGTCAACGTGCTGCCGCGAGACGCCCAAACTTTTTCCGAGGGAATCATCAGGCTCCGATCTTCAACCGCTTGCAGATGAAAACTGATGCCCCAACGCGCAGCTTTAGGATCGCCATCTTCGGGAGGATCCAATCGGAAGCAGGTGCGAAACGGCGCGGCAGACAGGCTCGGACGTATCTGCTCCAGCCACGCATTGATCTGTTTGAGAAACGCTTCCATTTCCACACGATGGGCGGTGATAATGGGATCGTTCGACGACAACGCCTGCAACCATGTTTCCGGCAACAGTAGATTCTCACGATGGCGGGCAGAGCTTTTTGAGAAAATGTTGCTCGCCAATAACTGCTGGCGCACGAAATGATCCGTGGTTTGATTCAGGAAATGCAGCACCAATTTCAGAGGCGCGACTGTTGCGTGTGATTCTCCCGACAGTGCGGCCCGGCAAATCGGCGGCATGGCTTTGGTCAATGTTTCCAGGCGAGTGAAATCGGTTTCGGATAAATGAACCGACCAAGCGGCGCGATAAGATTTTCTCTCGTTTTTTTCTTCCAACACCGCCGGAAAAAAACTTTGCCGCGTGATCAGCTCGATGGCGAATTTTGCTGCTTCGGCCCAGAAACGGATCGACTGACCGAATGCAATTGCCGGCGTTGGTTGATTGGGCAACGCTAGCAAAAAATCCAGCGCCAATCCAGGCTCGAAAATAGCCGAAGGCACATGCCGGGTTTTCAGCGCTTCAGGAATGGTTGGTGGCTCATCTTGATCACGAATAAGTTGGGGAGAAGGTGCGGGCAAGCCATTCGTTGACGGCAAGCGGATGGCCAGCTCTTCGAACTTGATACTTTCACCAATGAGACTGCCGGAAATTTCCGAGATGAGTTCTTTCAGCTTCTTGCCTTCGATGGCAAAAGGGTGGGGAAGCGATTTTGGGATTTTGGATTGACGGCCTTTCAGCTTCTTCGCTGTCGCCGGTTTTGCGGAGGTTTCTCCCCAGAGATGGAGTCTGCCTGAAGCATCGGATTTCCAGAGAGCGTGTAGCGCGTACATTCAGCGGCCTTTGCTTTTGCAATTGGGTGAATCGAGCTTAGTCATATTCCTTCCTCCTCGGAAGGAATATGCATTCGTATCTAGTTGTTGTCAACTCCAAAATTATCTACTGATTTTTAAAATAGTTTTGCCTTAAACTTTCAGAATTTTCAGACTCAATCTATCTGAGAATCACCTGACCATGTCCTGACCATGTCCCATAAATATTTCACTGGACACAGACTAAAAGATTTTTTATCTTATCGGCGTGACGATCTCGAATCAATCATTCACGCCGGAAATCATCACGCACCTCCAGACTCTGATCGACGCCAATCCAGACTGGTCACGCCGAAAACTGTCGGTGCAAGT
>Ga0247727_10007586_pt1 | contig 20569 bp, 15 predicted proteins | sample WisWelCaveWW1625_FD_202498 | JGI IMG/M metagenome (GOLD analysis project Ga0247727, IMG submission 202498) | Biofilm microbial communities from Wishing Well Cave, Virginia, United States - WW16-25 | ecosystem: Environmental > Aquatic > Deep subsurface > Groundwater > Cave microbial mat | place... | reverse complement strand
CGCCGGTGCTCTCGCCCGACGCCAGGCAGCTCTTCTTCGTCTGGCGCGTCACCGGCGTCCCCCAGATCTGGCGCGTCTCCGAGCCGATGGGCTGGCCGCTCCAGATCACCGGCGGCCAGGATCGCACCAGCGTCGTCGCCGTCACCAACGACGGGGCCGAGCTGGTCGTCGAGCGCGACCGCAAGGGCGAGGAGTACCCCGGGCTCTACCTGCAGCAGGTCCACGGCGGCCCGCTCAAGCTCATCCAACACAAGCCCAAGGTGCAGACCACGTTCCAGGGCCAGAGCGACGACGGCCGCTTCATCTATTTTCGGGCCAACGACAAGAAACCCGATTCCTATGCGCTCTACCGATATGACCGGGGTGAAAAGCGCATCGAGGAAGTCTTTGCGCAGGCCGGCCTCTGGTTCATCGCCGACCGCAGGGAACCGAAGCTCCTCCTCGGCAAGGCGCGCGGGGCGCTGATCAGCGAGTTCCACGAATGGGACGAGCAGGCGAAGTCGCTGACGCCGCTATTCGGACAGGACGAGCGGGAGGAATACCGCGCGGCCTATGGCGCGGGCGACGGCGAGGTGCTGGTGCTCACGCCGAAGTTCGGCGAGTTCCGCCGGCTCCATTCCTGGCGCGCGGGCAAGTTCGAGGCGGTCACGCCCGAGCTGGCGCACGACGTCTCGCGCTTCTCCATCGACCATGCCCGCAAACGCATCCTCTACACCACCAACGAAGCGGGCTTCACCCGTCTGCACGCCCTCGATGCGCGGTCGCGCGCGCCCCTCGCCCTCCCCGAGCTGCCGGCCGCCGACCACGTCACGTTCGGCTCCACCACCCACGACGGCCGGTACACCGTGATCGGGGTCGAGCCCGGCGACCAGCCGCCGCAGAGCCAGGTGCTCGACTGGGAGACCGGCAAGCTGGCCCGCTGGCACGTCGCCGGCGCACCCGAGATCGATCTCTCGCGCTTCGTGCCCGCGAAGCTGGAGACGTACCCGGCGCGCGACGGCACGCAGATCCCGGTGCTGGTCCGCGAGCCCAGGGAGTGCAAGACGCCCTGCCCCGTGATCGTCAGCTTCCACGGCGGACCCGAAGCGCAGTCGCATCCCGGCTTCTCGCCCTCCCGGCAGCTCTTCGTCGAATCCGGCTTCATCTACGTCGACCCCAACGTTCGCGGCAGCGACGGCTACGGCAAGACCTGGCTGCACGCCGACGACGGGCCCAAGCGGCTCCAGGTCATCACCGACATCGAGGACGCGGCGCAATGGGCGCGCAAGCGCTTCGCGGCCGGCGGCCAGGCCCCCAAGGTGGGCATCACCGGCGGCAGCTACGGCGGCTACTCGACGCTCATCGGCATGACCATGTTCGCCGGCGCCTACGACGCGGGCGCGGAGATCGTCGGCATCTCCAGCCTGGTCACGTTCCTGGAGAACACGGCCCCGTACCGGCGGGTCCTTCGCGCCACCGAATACGGCGATCTGGAAAAGGACCGCGAGGCGCTGGTCAAGCTGTCGCCCATCACCTACCTCGATCGCCTCAAGGGGCCGATGCTGCTCATCCAGGGCGCGAACGATCCGCGCGTACCGGTGGGCGAGGCCCTGCAGTTCTACGAGGCGCTCAGGGCGCGCGGCGTCGAGGCGGAGATGGTGGTCTTTGCCGACGAGGGACATGGCGCCCAGCGGCGCGACAACCAAGCCTACCAGCTCGGCTACACGCTGCGCTTCTTCCAGAGGACGCTGAAGTAGACGCAGGCGCGGCGTCACCCGGGCTCGGGATCTGAGTCCTTGCCCGGCTTGCACCAGATCTCGGTCCACTCCGCCGCGCCGCCCGTGCGGCAGCGGAGCGTGTATCCCTTGTCGCCGAGGTCGCGCTGCTCGCGCTCGCGCCCGCCGCGATGGACGCGCACCGTCTCGCACTCGTCCCCTTGCTTCTTCACGCGCTCGATCTGGCACTCCTCGGCAGTGCCGCGGGGCGGGGGAGCGTCAGCACCGGCGGCGGCGGCGACCAAAGCGGCGAGAGCGATGGACCTCATGGGTTGACCTCCGCCGTCATTCTACCCGTTGCGCCCGCTCCGCCACGAGCACGTGGCACCCGCGGTTGCTACTCCCGCCGGCGCAGTAGGCCCGTTCCCCACAATCGCAGCGGCAGGCGTCGGAGTCGGCCAGGCAATCCGACCGGCAGGTCATCTGCGCCTCGCTGCTGGCGCTCTCCTTCACGCAACGCTCGCGGCACTGCCGGCTCTTGTCCTGGCAGGTGCGCGTGCAACCCGGCTCCGCCCACGCGGGGGCCGAGCCTGCCAGCGCGAGGAACAGGAGGAGCGCTTTCATGCGGCACCTCTGGCGCGGAGGAACCCGTCCCTTGCTTGTAACGCCGGCCCCCGCCTTGCGCAGCCCCCCGCGGAATCGGAAGATGAGCCCATGAACGTCCCCGCCCGACGAGCCCGCGCCCAGGCCCCGAACGAGGCCGCCGCCATCCTCCATTCCTTCACCAATCACCTGTTGTATTCGCTGGCCAAGGATCAGTACGTGGCCACGCCGCTCGACCGCTTCATGAGCCTGGCGCTGACGGTGCGCGACCGGCTGGTGGAAGGCTGGATCTCGACGCAGCAGCGCTATTACAAGCGGGACGCGAAGCGCGTCTATTACCTTTCGGCCGAGTTCCTCATGGGCCGCGCGCTCGCCAACAACCTCATCAACCTCGGGCTCTACGACATCGCGTCCGAGGCGATGCGGATGATGAACCTCGACCTCGAGGACCTGCTCGAGCAGGAGGTCGACGCCGGCCTGGGCAACGGCGGCCTGGGCAGGCTGGCCGCCTGCTTCCTCGACTCGCTGGCCACCCTCGACATCCCCGGCACGGGCTACGGCATCCGTTACGAGTTTGGGATGTTCGACCAGGAGATCAAGGAAGGCTGGCAGGTGGAGCGGCCCGACGAATGGCTGCGGCTGGGCAATCCCTGGGAACTGCCGCGGCCGGAGTACGCGGTGCCGGTCCATTTCGGCGGGCGGCTGGAGGAACACCACGACGCGCACGGAAAATACCGCGTCCGCTGGGTCGATACCGAAGAAGTGATGGGGATGCCGTACGACACGCCCATCGCCGGTTATGGGACCGCCAGCGTCAACACGCTGCGCCTCTGGCGGGCCCGGGCCAGCTCGGAATTCGACCTCCACCTCTTCAACGACGGCGACTACGAAAAGGCCGTCCTCGACAAGAACAAGTCGGAGACCATTTCGAAGGTGCTCTATCCCTCCGACGTCAAGGTCTTCGGCCGTGAATTGCGGCTGAAGCAACAGTACTTCTTCGTCGCCTGCTCGCTCCACGACATCGTGCGGCGCCATCTCGTCACCCACAAGGACCTGCACGCCTTCACCGACAAGGTGGCCATCCAGCTCAACGACACGCATCCGGCGATCGCCATCCCCGAGTTGATGCGCCTCTTCCTCGACGAATACGGACTGGGCTGGGACCATGCCTGGGACCTGACGGTGCGGACGTTCGGGTACACCAACCACACGCTCTTGTCGGAGGCGCTGGAGAAGTGGCCGGTGGAGCTGTTCCAACGCTTCCTCCCCCGGCATCTTCAGATCATCCACGAGATCAACCGGCGATTCCTGCGGCAGGTGATGAATCACTTCCCGCTCGACGACGCACGGCTGCGGCGCATGTCGATCATCGACGAGGCCGACGGCAATCCGCACCACAAGCGCGTCCGCATGGCGGCCCTGGCCGTGGTCGGGTCCCACTCGGTGAACGGCGTGGCCAACCTGCACACCGAGCTGCTCAAGCAGGACCTGCTCCGCGATTTCCACGAGATGATGCCGGAGCGCTTCAACAACAAGACCAACGGCGTCACGCCACGCCGCTGGCTCCTGGCGGCGAACCCGCGGCTCTCCGAGGCGATCTCCAGCCGCATCGGCGAGGCCTGGATCACCGATCTCGACGAGCTGCGGAAGCTGGCGCCCTTCGCCGACGATGCGGGCTTCCGACAACAGATCCGCGACATCAAGGCCGGCAACAAGCGCGCGCTGGCCGCCTGGATCGAGAAACACGTCGGGGTCGCGGTCGACCCGGCATCGATCTTCGACGTGCAGGTGAAGCGGCTCCACGAATACAAGCGGCAGCTCCTCAACATCCTGCACGTGGTGGCGCTCTACCTGCGCATCAAGAAGGATCCCGAGGCGCCCTTCGTGCCCCGCACCTTCATCTTCGGCGGCAAGGCCGCGCCGGCGTACTTCACGGCCAAGCACATCATCCGGCTCATCAACGCCGTGGGCGACGTGGTCAACGACGATCCGCAGACGCACGGCAAGCTCCGCTGCGTGTTCCTCCCCAACTATCGCGTCTCGTTGGCGGAGCGGATCTTCCCCGCCTCGGATCTCTCGGAGCAGATCTCCACCGCGGGAAAGGAGGCCTCGGGCACCGGGAACATGAAGTTCGCCCTGAACGGCGCCCTGACCATCGGGACGCTGGACGGCGCCAACATCGAGATCCGCGAGGAAGTGGGAGCGGAGAACTTCTTCCTCTTCGGGCTGACCGCGGAGGAGGTGCAGGCGAGTTGGAAGAAGGGGTACCGGCCACGCGACTTCTACGAGGCCAACGCCGAGTTGCGTGCCGTGCTCGACCTGGTCTCGTCCGGGTTCTTCTCCCCCGAACACCCGGACATCTTCCGGCCCCTGGTGCAGCAGCTCCTCGATGTCGATACCTACATGCTGCTGGCCGATTTCGCGTCATATGCGGAATGCCAGCAGCGCGTCAGCGCCGCGTACGCCGACCAGGAGAAATGGGCGCGGATGGCCATCCTCAACATCGCGCACATGGGAAAGTTCAGCTCGGATCGGACCATCCGGCAGTACGCCGCGGAGATCTGGGGCGCCCTGCCGGTTCCGAGCTAGAGGCTGTCGCCCCAAGGCGCGGCGGCCGTCCTCGCGGGCGCGGAGGGGACCGTAGCAGGGCGGGCTAGCTGCGGGACGTCTCCGCCAGGCGCTCCAGCGGCTCGATGGGCCGCGACGAGAGGCGCCAGAACCGGGCGAAGAGCAGGACCGCGACCGCGGTGAGGCCGGCGCACAAACCCCACCAAAGGCCGACCACGCCGCCGCGAAGCCGGAAGCCCAGCAGCAGCGCGACCGGCAGCCCGACGGCGTAGTGGCCGGCGACGTTGGCCACGAAGGCGAAGCGCGTGTCGCCCGCGGCGCGCAGGGCGCCCGCGCCCACGGCCTGGATGCCGTCGGAGATCTGGAAGACGGCGGCCACGTAGAGGAGCGGAATGCTGGCGGCGACGATGGCCGGATCGCCGCCGAACAGCTCGGCGATCCGCCCGGGCATCAACCAGAAGGCCAGCGCGCAAGCGCCCATGAACGCGGCTCCAACGGCGAAGGCCAGGAGCCCGCCGCGCCGCGCCGCCGGCGTGTCGCGCGCGCCGATCGACCAGGCCACCACGACGGAGCCGGCGTTGCCGACGCCGACCGCGAAACAGAAGGTGAAGCTGGCGAGCGAGAGCGCCACCTGGTGCGCCGCGAGCGGGGCGGCGCCGAGGCGGCCGACGAGCACGCCCACCAGGGCGAAGACGCCGACCTCGGCGGCCATCTGCAGCCCCACCGGCAGGCCGATGCGCAGCGCCTTCGCCAGATCGGCCCCGCGGGGCGCGCGGGGGCCACCTCCGGACCGGACGTCGAGGAGCAGGATGGCGAACTGCAGCGCCGAGCAGATGCTGGTGGCCAGGGCCGAGCCGGGCGCCCCCATGGCCGGCACCGGGCCCCAGCCGAAGACCAGGATGACGTCGAGGGCGAAGTTGGCGACGTTGGCGGCGAGCATCGCCACGACCAGCGCCGCCACGCGGCCCTCGGCCTGCAGGTACGATCGGAGCCCGGCGAAGAGCAGCATCGGGAGCACGCCGGGGATGCGAAGCCAGAGGCAATGCGCCGCCTCGCGGGCGGTCCAGGGATCGATCCCGGCGGGGACCAGGACCAGCGGCAGGAGCGCCAGCGGTACCGACAGGACGGCGCTGGCGGCCAGCGCCAACCACGCCCCCTGCCAGACGAGTTGCCGCGCCCGCGCGCGATCGCCCGCGCCCAGGGCCTGCGCGAAGAGCGGGTCGAGGCCCATCATCGCGCCCAGGCCGACCACTGCCACCGCGAAGAAGAGCCCGTTGGCGAGGCCCACCGCTCCCAGTGGCGCCGCGCCCAAACGGCCCACCACGGCGGTGTCGACCAGTCCCATGGCGGCGAAGCCGGCCTGCGCCGCGGCGATGGGCGCGGCCAGCCTCAACAGGGCGCGAAGCTGCGCGCCCGTGCCGATGGGAGCGGGGGACACGGAGGCGACAGGATAGCGGCATCGAAGACCGCGGCAACGCGCGGCTCGACCGCGGCCCGCCCCTGACCGGGTCCCGTGCAAGGGAGGTCTTCTCTCTTCGCTCCTCCGAAAAAAGACACGCCCCTGCCCGCCATCGAGCGGACAGGGGCGCCGTGTCCGCCATCTATGATCCGGTCGGCTCGTCGTCGAACTGCGGGAACGCCTCCTTCTCTTCGCCCTGCGCGACGGTGCCGGTGCCGCCGTCGCCCTTCTCTTCCGGCCGGGCCACCTCGGCCGGCGGCGATGGGCTGGGGGTCGGCGGGCGCTCGGCGACGCTGGCCCGCTCGGCCTGCACCGCCGTTTCCACCGCCGGGTCGCGCAGCACGCCGGTGAGCCCGATGAGGATGACCGCGGCGACGCCCAGCACCAGGGAGCCGACGAGGATGCGAAAGACCAGGCTTCGATTCTTCTCCATGTTCGTCCTCCGTGACGTGAGGGAGATGAGCGGATCCAATTCACGCCCCGTGCCGGACCGAATCGGGTCGGCATCGGGGATCGCGGCTTTCGACCCTTGGTCGATTTCTATAGAATGCAGAGCATGCACCCCTGGTTGACCCGCGTCCGCCACGACCTCGTCAAGCGGGCTGTCTGGCCCGCGCGCGACCTGCGCGAGGCGGGCCGGCAGTCGACCGCCGCCGACGTTGCCGCGCTCCGGGCCGGCGTGCGCGAACTGGCGGGACCCGATGGCGACCCGCTCGACGCCCGCTCCCTCTGGGCGCTGCTGCGCGAGGCCGCCCCCGGCGTGCCCGAGGAAGCGCTCGATGTCTTCGGCGCCGCGGTCGATCGCGCCCAGGCGGCCGTGGACACCCCCCAGGGCATCGACGCGCTCCTGGCGCTCCAGCCTGCCTTCGACGCGCTGGCACGTTCTCTGAAAACAGAATCGTAGAAAGAAGGAGGCGACGTGCCCAGGCTCCTCGTCATCGACGATCGCGATCAGACGGTGGAGATGTGCCACCGCCGCCTGCCGCAGTTCGACTACGTGACCCGCTGCGATCGGCAGGTCCCCTGCCAGGTCTGCGAGGAACGCGACAAGGGCTGCCGGCTCAAGTGCGCCCACGACTACGCCGAGGCGGCGGAAGCGTTGCGCACGCAGCCCTCGCTTCCCGACCTCGTCGTCCTCGATCTCCACTTCGCGCTCCCCGAGGAGCGACTGCTCCCCGAGGACAAGTCGTCCCTGCCCGCCGACAAGAAAGCCCGCGCCGCCGCTCTCGAGGAGCTGCGCCGCCGGCAGGGCCTCTTCATCCTCCAGAAGCTGCGCGTCGAGTATCCGAAGCTGCCGGTGGTGATGCTGACCACCACCGACGCCGACGCCCCGGGCGATCCGCTCGTCTACTTCTGCGAGAACGACGTGGTCGACAGCCGCACGCTGGCGGCCGAGGTGACGCGCGCCCTCGAACTGCACCACACCACCCAGGAGGGTCCCATCTTCTGGGGCCGCTCCAAGGCCATGGCCGAGTTGCGCCGGCAGCTCGAGGTGCTTGCGCGCTCGCCCTTGCCCGCGCTGGTCGAGGGCGAGACGGGCACCGGCAAGAGCTTCCTCGCCGAACACGTCATCCATCCCCGCTCCGGCAACAAGGGGCCGCTGGTGATCACCGATCTCTCCACCGTGCCGTCGACGCTCTTGCCCTCGCACCTGTTCGGCGCCCGTCGCGGCGCGTACACCGGCGCGGTCGAGGACCAGCCCGGCGTCTTCGAGCAGGCCCACGGCGGCACGCTCTTCCTCGACGAGATCGGGAACCTCGACCTGGAGCTGCAGCGGCAGCTCCTGCTCGTGCTCGAGCGCGGCGCGGTGACCAGGCTGGGCGACACGCGCCCCCGGCCCGCGCAGGTGAAGCTGGTGGCGGCCACCAACATGGACGTGGAGCAGCTCGTCCGCGAGGGCCGCTTTCGCGCCGACCTCTTGATGCGCCTCAACCCCGCCACGCGGCTGCGCGTGCCGCCCTTGCGCGAGCGGCTCCTGGACATCCCCGACCTGGTCCGCTTCGCCTTCCTCGAGGCGCTGCGCGGCGAGCACCTGCGGCCGCTGGTGCGCCAGTACCTGGCGCGCTTCCCCACGCCCGAGGATTTCCGCGACGCCAGCTCCGAGCTCACGTTCGGAAGGCCCAACGCCCGCACCGCGCGGCGCGATGCGTTTTCCATCTTCCTCAGCCGCGCCGCGCTCGAGCGGTTCACCGCCCATCCCTGGCCCGGGAACCACCGCGAGCTGAAGCTGCTCGCCACCAGCGCGCTCGTCTTCACGCTCATCCATCACCTTGACGCGCTCCAGCGCGAGGGCGGCGATCGGGCGCCGGCGGTGCTGGCCATCGCCGATCACCTCGTCGAGCGGCTGCTGGCGGGCACCGGCGCCCAACCACCGCAGCGGCCCCGCGCGATCTCGTCGGCCAAGGGCCGCCGCGTCGAGATCGCCCTGCGCGCCGCCGCCACGTTTGCCGAGGTGTCCGCCGACGTCGAGCGGCAATACCTGCGGGCGCTCTTCGAGTCCTCGAACGGCGATCTGGAGAAGATGGGCAAGGAGCTGCTCGGCCCCTCGGGCAACCGGCGCAAGGTGCACCTGCGCATGAACCAGCTCGGCCTCAGGTTGCGCGAGCTGCGCGCGCCGGGGGCCGCGCCCATCGAGGAGGAGCCGGCGGCGTGAAGCTCGCGTCGCTGGCGCTGGCGGTCCTCTTCGCGCTGCCCGCGCAGGCGCGCAGAAGCCCCACGTACGAGCGCGCGGTGAAGCTCTTCTGGCAGGGGCGGGTCGAGGAAGCGGCGGCGCTCTACCAGAAGGCGCTCGAGCGCGACCCTGTCAACGCCGCCCTTCTCACCGACCTGGGCCTCGCGCTCGATCGCCTGGGGCGCGCCGACGAGGCCGAGCGCCACTTCCGCCGCGCCATCGAGAAGGACCCGCTGCGCTGGTTGGCCTACGCCAACCTGGCCGATCTCGTGTCGGCGCTCGACTCGCGCTGGGAGCGCCGCGAACAGATCGACGCGCTCCTCGCCGGCGCACTCGCGAAGATGCCGCCCAAGGCCCACGTGGCGCGCGTGGGGCTGACGTTCGCGCTGGCGCGCTTCGAGCGCTCCGTGGGCCGCACGCGGGAGGCGCTGCAGCGGCTCGACTCCCTCGCCGACGACGAGCTGACGCCGATGGAGCGCGACCGCAAGCTGAAGCTGGCCGACGCCATCGCCGCCGACGAACGCGCGCGCGCCGTCGAGGACTGGCCCGAGCCGCAGGTGGCGGAGGCCGATCAGCGGGCGCTGGCGGAAGCCGAGCGGCTCCTGGGCGCAGGCCTCTTTGCTGCCGCGCTGCGGGCCGCCGAGGCGCTGGCGAGCGGGCACCCGGGGTGGCATGAGCCGCGCTGGGCGCGGGCGCGCGCGCTCCATGCGCTGCGCTCCGTCGACGAGGCGGCGCGCGAGCTGTCGGTGCTGGTCCGTCTGCGGCCCTCGCACGCCCAGGGGTGGAAGCTGCTCGGCCAGATCCTCGAGGAGCACGGCGGGCAACTCGAAGCCGAGCGCGCCGACGAGGCGCTGCGCCAGGCCCTGGCGCTGGAGCCTTCCTGGACCGATCTGTGGCGCCTGCGCGCGAAAGTGGCGCTGCGGCGCGGGCGGGGGGCCGATGCGTTGCGCTTCCTCGAACGGCTGCGGCTCGATCCCGACGCCGCCCACGCCGAGGAGCTGCGGACGCTGGCGGCGCAGGCCCGGGCGCGGCTCGCCGAGTCGGGGCCGCGCGGCGCGCCACAGCGACCCGCGGCCGAGCCCGCACCGGAGGCGCGCGAGTTGCTCCGGCGCGCGCAGGAGTTCATCGCCAAGCCGGAGCGCACCGACGATGAGCAGGCCAGCGAGCTGCTCCAGCAGGCGCTCTCCGCCTCCCCGGCGTTCGTCGAGGCGGCGGCCACGCTCTACTCGCTCACCGAGGCGGTGCCGGAGACGACGGTGCAGGCGCTGTGGGACGACGGCCCGGCGCTGCTGGAGCTGGCGGCGCAGATCCAGCGCATCCGCGCCCGGGCGCCCATCGTCCGGCCCTGGATCGATCGGGCCGTCGCGCTGGGGACGACCGAGGCGCTCCTCGCCCGGGCCCAGCTCCGCGCGGCGTCCGGCGAGCGCAGCGGCGCTCTCGACGACCTGCTGGCGTACGTCGCCGGCCCGCAGCCCTCGCGATTGGACGATGCGCGCCAGCTCCGCGCCGCGCTCACGCCCCCGCCCCGCGCCGACGCCGTGCGCGTCCGGGCGCAGCTCAAGCTGGCCGAGGACCATCCCGCCGAGGCGCTGGCCGAGCTGCACATCCGCTGCGACAAGCCGCCCCGGCGAGCCGATCCGGCGCGCCTGATCGCGCTCGGGCGGGTGCACGAATACGTCGGCGATCTCCCCGCGGCGCTCGCGTGCTATCGCGCGGCGATCGATTCACCCGAGGCGTTGCAACGGCTCGTCCGCGTCGCCGCCCGCGCTCCCGCGCGGGACCTGGATGGCTTCGAGGCCCAGCTCGAAGCCGCCTCGGCCGCGGGCATGGCGGAGGCCGACTGGCCCCTGGCCCGGCGGCTGCTCGCGCAGGGCCGCGGCGACGAGGCGCTGGTCCGCATCGAGCGCTTCCTGCGCGACGGGGCCGTCGACCACCCGGCGCGAGCGGCCGCCCTCGCGGCCCGCGACGGCATGCTGGACGCGCGAGACGCCCGGACGCGCGCTGCCCGCCGGCGCGCGCTCCTGTCGCTGGCCGCGCTGGCGCTCCTGGGCCTGGGGGCGGCCCTGGTGCTGTGGCACGGGAGCAGCGTGGCCGGCGCGTTGCGGGGACGGCCCGCGCTGTTCCCGGCGGTGGCGCGCGCCGTCGCCGAGATCCGCCACGACGTGCTGAAGCATCGCGCCAGCGTCCTAGGCGCGGCCGTCGATCGCCCCGAGGCGCTGGCCGACGTGGCGCGATCCCTCCTCTCGCCGGAGCCGGCCTCGCGCACCGTGGCCGGGATCTACGAACGGCTGCGCCACGCCGCGCGCGCGCAGGGAGTGACGCTGCGCAGGCTCGGGCGCGAGCCGATCTTCGGCCCGCTGGCGCGGGACCTGATGCGCGCCGAATCGTGGCTGCGACGGAAGGCGCCGGGCGCGCGCTACGCCGTCATCGACGCGCGGCTGCGCGAGGTGCACTCGGAGCGGCTGGGGGCGCTGCTCAAGCTCGGGCCGCGGACGCTTCTGGACGCGGCGGCGCTCAGTTCGTGGATCCGCGACGTGGAGGCCGAGGTGCGGCGCGGGGGCGCCAGCTGGGTCTCGCCAGCCCTGCAACTCCCCGGGATGGAGGTGGAGTTCCCCGTCGAGCGCGGCGCCCTCGCGCTCATCTTCGCCAACCTGCTCCGCAACGCGCAGGACGCCGCCGGCGCGGGGAGCGTGCTGGTGCGGCTGGCGGAGGAGCGGGACGCCGCCGGCCGGCGCATGGTCGCGCTGCTGGTCGGCGATTCCTCGGCGCGCGGGCTGACGCTGGAGGCCATCGAGTCGCGCGAGAGCGGACGCGGCCTGGCCATCGTGCGCGACCTGACGCGGGAGTGGAATGGCCATCTGATAGTGCGCCCGGAGGCCGCCCCTTGGACGAAGGCGGTGGGCGCGTGTTTCCCTGCTCCGGTGGCCAGCGCATGAAGCCGACCTTCCTCGTCTGCGAGGATGGCGCCGAATACCTCGACCGTCTCGAGAGGTTCCTGGGCGGCGAGTTCCGCTTCGTCCGCGCCGCGTCGTTCGCCGCCTTGCTCGACGAGTTGGGCCGCGCGCCCGGCCCGCCCGCCGGCCTGCTCCTGGACATGGACTTCCGCCGCACGCCGGTGGCCTGGCTCATCGACGAACAGGGTGGCGCCCCGCGCGCCGGCGAGGAGGAGCGCGTCGCCGCGGTGCAGGGCATCCTCATCCTGCGCGCCTTGCGCGGCCGCGGCATCGGGCTGCCGGCGCTGCTCTGCACCGACATCGACGATCCCGCGCAACTCGCGCACGTCGAGGCGGAGCTCGCGCCCCTCTCGGTCGTGCCCAGCAGCGAAGGGGTCGGAAGGCTCGCGGCGAGATTGAGGGCGCTGGCCGGGTCTGCCTAGCGGTAGCGGCGGCGCGGCTTCCAGCCGAATCGCTCCAGCGCGATCCTCCCCCGACCGTCGAACTCCACGCCCTCCGCTTCCAGCAGTTGCCGCTGGATGGCCGCGCCGATCGGGTCGCGGATCGACACTGCCCCGAACGCCCTGGTCCTGCTCCCCACCACCCGTTGCCACGGCACGCCGTGCCGCGTCCCGCGCAGCGCCGCCATCGCGTAGCCGACGTGGCGCGCGAAGCGGGGCTTGCCGGCGATGTCCGCGACGCCGCCGTAGGTCGCCACGCGGCCACGCGGGATGCGCCGCACCACCGCGTAGAACTGCTTCCAGAGCGATTCGATCTTCACTACCCTGCTCCCGCCATGACCGAGCGCCTCTACCTGCGAGACCCTTACCTGACGCATTTCGCGGCCGCCATCGTCGCGGCGCGCGAGCTGGACGGCCGTCCCGCCGTCGTCCTCGATCGCACCGCCTTCTATCCCGAGGGCGGCGGCCAGCCGGCCGATCGCGGCACCCTCGGCGGCGCGGCGGTGGTCGACGTGCAGGAGCGCGGCGGCGAGGTGCTGCACGTGGTGGAGCGGGCGCTGTCCGGCGCCGTCGAGGGCGCCGTCGACTGGCCGCGCCGCTTCGATCACATGCAGCAGCACCACGGCCAGCACCTGCTCTCCGCCGCCTTCGAGAAGGTGCACGGCGCGCCCACCGTCTCCTTCCACCTGGGCGAGCGGAGCTGCACCATCGATCTCGACTGCTCCATCTCCAGGCTCGACGCGGCCGCGCTGCGTGCCGCCGAGGCCGCCGCCAACGACGCGGTATTCAGGAACCTGCCGGTGGTGGCGCGCGACTTCGCCGGGGCCGAGCGCGCCGCGCTGCCTCTACGCAAGGAGCCGGTGAAGGGCGACCGCGTGGTGGTGGTCGAAGGAGTCGACGCCTCGCCCTGCGGCGGCACGCACCCTCGCGCCACGGGCGAGGTCGGCGCCGTCGCCGTGCTGCGGGCGCAGAAGTGGGGCTCGGGCAAGGCGCGCGTCGAGTTCGTCTGCGGCGGGCGCGTCGTTCGCATCCTGGCCGAGATGAACGGGTGGATCGCCGCCGCCGCGGAGGCGCTCAAGAGCGCGCCGGCGGAGATCGGCGAGGCGGCGCAACGCGCCGTGGCCGAGTCGGTGTCGCGCCGCAAGGAGGCCGAAGCGCTGCAGGCCGAACTGGCCCGCCGGGTGGCCGCGGAGCTGGCCGCGAAGAGTCCGGGGCCCGTGGTGGCGCGCGTCGAGCGCGGCGCGCGATCGGTGGCCACCGCACTGGCGGCCCTGGGACGCGTGGCGCTCGTCGCCTCCATCGAGGAAGGCCGCGCCCAGCTCTGCTTCGCCCGGCCGCGCGGCGAGGGGCCGCCGATGAACGAATTGCTCCGCGCCGCGGTTGCCATCCTCGGAGGCAAGGGCGGCGGCTCTCCCGAATTCGCCCACGGCAGCGGGGAGCCGGCGAAGCTGGACGAGGCGCTGGCGCAGGCCGCCGCCGCGCTCGGGGCTTCCCCAGTCTGATCAGCTCCTCCAAGCCTTCGCGACCGGAGTCAGAACCCGAACTTCTGGAACAGACTGTCGCGGTCGGCGGTCGGGTTCATCGTCCGAACACCACCTTCTCGCTCCCCAGCAGCCGCACCGTGGCCGCCACGCACAGCGCCGCGAACGCCGCCGAGGAAAGGCCCGCGGCCAGAAACCAGTGCGCGGCCGCCACGTCGCCGCGCAGCGTATCGATCATGAGCAGCGACTGCCCCAGCACGGGCACCGCCATCATCCACAGCGCGGGCTTGACCGGCGCGAGCGCGAGCATCGAGCCGGGCAGCATCGGCACCAGCGCCAGCAGCGACACGTAGGTCTGCCCTTCCTTGAACGTGCGCGCGAACGTGGCCACCAGCATCTGCAGCGCCGCCGCGAGGAGCGTGATGGGCAGGACGGCGGCCAGCATCCCCAGCACCTCGACCGCGCCCATGCGCGCGCGCAGCCCGAAGTCGGCCAGCGGCAGCCGCGTCAGGAGCACCAGGAACGCGCCCAGCGTGCACGCCACCGCCACCCAGGTGACGAGCACGGTGGCCATCCACTTCCCCAGCACCACGTCGCGCAACCGCACCGGGTTGATGAGCAAGGGCTCGAGCGACCCGCGCTCGCGCTCGCCGGCGGTGGCGTCGATGGCCAGGTGCATGCCGCCCATGAACGCGGCCATGAGGAGGAAGAGCGGGATCATCACCAGCATCTGCGCCGCCGCCTTCTCCGGCGTGGCCAGGTCCAGCTCCTCGATGCGCAGCGGGGCCGCGAGCTGCGGGCTCACGCCGCGCGCGAGCAGCCGCAGCGCCCCGAGCTGCGAGGCGTAGCCGTGCAACAGCCGCTGCGCCTTGCGGATGGAGACGTTGGCGCGCGTGCGCGAGCCGTCGACCACGAGCTGCACCGGCGCGGGGCGGCCGGCCTCCAACTCCTTCCCGTAGTCCTCGCCCACCACCAGCACCAGGTCGAGCTTCCCGTCGCGCACCTGCGCCTCGTAGTCGGCGGGGGCGTGCTCGATGACGGCGCCGCTGCGCTCGAGGAACGCGATCAGGTTGGGCGCCGCCTGGCCGCGCACCACCGACATCACCAGCGGCTTGTCGGCGCGCACCGACCGCGCCACCAGGCCCAGCGAGGCGGCGAAGACGATGGGCCCGAGCAGCGGCATGAGCAGCGCCGAGAAGAGCGAGCGGCGATCGCGCAGGTGATCGGTCGCCTCCTTGCGCAACACGATCGCCAGCGGGCTCCTCATCGCTCGAGCCCCTTGTCACTGCCGATGACGGACACGAACGCCTCCTCCAGGTTCTCCTGGCCGGTCTGCGCGCGCAGCTCGGCGGCGGTGCCGTCGGCGGCCACGCGCCCGCGGGCGATGACCACGATGCGGTCGCAGAGCGCGCTCACCTCCTGCATCACGTGGCTGGAGAACAGCACGCAGCGGCCCTCGTCGCGCAGCTTGCGGATCAGGTCGCGCACCGCCCGCGTGCTCATCACGTCCAGGCCGTTGGTGGGCTCGTCGAGGATGACGTTGCGCGGCCGGTGCACCAGCGCGCGCGAGAGCGCCACCTTGACGCGCTCGCCGTGCGAGAAGCCCTCGGCGCGGCGGTCGGCGATGTCCTTCATGTCGAGCAGCTCGACCAGCTCGTCGGTGCGGCGGGCCAGGTCGGCGCCGCCCAGCCCGTGCAGCTCGCCGAAGTAGCGGACGTGTTCGCGCGCGGTCAGGCGCGGGTAGAGGCCGCGCGCGTCCGGGAGCACCCCGATGCGCCGCCGCGCCTCGAGCGGATCGGCGCGCACGTCCTGGCCGTCGATGAGCGCCTGGCCGCGATCGGGTTGCACCAGCCCGCTCAGCACCCGCAGCGTGGTGGTCTTGCCCGCGCCGTTGGGCCCCAACAGCCCGGTGACAACGCCGTCGGCGGCGCTGAAACTGACGCCGTCGACGGCCTGCACGGCGCCGAACCGCTTGGAGAGATCGCGCACCTCGATCACGGCCGCGGCCCCGCGAATCCGAGGAAGAAGGGCGGCCGCTTGAGCTTGGTTGCGCAGCGCGTGTCGAGCCCCAGCGCGGTCCCGTTCTTGATGAAGTCGCGCACCAGGTCGGGGAGGCATCCCGAGGCGGTGACGCCGTGGCCCACGCCCGGCACGACGACGTGCTTCGACCGCGGCAGCGTCCGGGCCGCGTCCTCGGCCCAGCTCGGCGGCGTCACCGGGTCCAGCTCACCGGAGAGAAGCAGCGCCGGCGCCTCCGATCGCACCGGCTCGCGATGCCCCTCGGCCACCGCCCCGCGCGGCCAGGCCGAGCACGCCGCGAAGAACTCGCGCGCCGGGTGGACGCCGAGGAACGTTCCCTGCGAGAGCCGCTCCAGCTCGTCTGGGGCGATGAAGGGCACGTCCTCGGCGCAGAGCACCGAGAGCATCATCCCCAGCGCCAGCGCGCCTCCGGGGCCCGACCCGAGCTGATCCGCCTGCGCCAGGAACGATCGGTAATCTCCAGCCGCGGCGCGCTCCAGCGTCAGCGGCAACAAGGCCGTCAGGTCCGCCGAGTAGAGCAGCCCGCGCATGATGCCGACGAAGCGCCCGCGCGTGATGGTGACGTCGATCGGCGCTCCGGTGAGCGGATCCTCGACGCGGATGCTGGCGGGCCGGGCCTCGAGCCGGCGGAGGAGATCGTCGAGCCGGCCGCGCAGGTCGGGGAAGCGCTTGCCGCACGCCTTGTCGGCGGCGCAGTGGTCGACGAGCAGGTCGAGCGCGCGCTGGCCGTCGCGCGCGAAGAAGAGCGGCAGCCGCAAGGAGCCCGGGGCGACGCCGTCGAGCGTCAGCGTGCGCACGCGATCCGGGAACATGCGCGCGTAGACCAGGGCGGCGCGCGTGCCGTACGAGCCGCCCCAGAGGTTGATGCGCTCGTACCCCAGCGCCGCCCGCACCTCGTCCAGGTCCTGCATCGCGATGGCGGTGGTGTAGAGCCGCGGGTCGGCGTCGAGCTTGCCCAGGCAGGCGCGGAACTTCTCGGGCGCCAGCTCGGCCTCCAGGCGCGTCCGCAGATCGGCGTCCTTGGGCACCATCTCGCAGTCGAGCTTGTGCGACCCGCCGGTGCCGCGCTGATCGACCAGCACCAGGTCGCGCGTCTTGCGGACCGGGTCGAACGCCCCCATCAGCGGCCCGAAGGCATCGGTGGCCGCCTGGCCCGGGCCGCCCGCGAGGAGGAAGAGCGGATCGGGGCTGGCGTCGCGGGCCAGCGCCGGCACCACGGCCACGCGGATGCCGATCTTGCGGCCCCGCTTCGCCGCGCGATCCTCGAACACCTCCAGCTTCCCGCACAGCGTCTCGCGGCCGATGCCCTTGATGCGGCAGCGCTCGAGCGCCATGCGGCGCTGCGGCTTTTCGCGGGCGCCCGCGCCGCAGCCGATGGCGAGCGCCAGGGCGGCGCAGAGGCTCCTCATGCGCCGCGCATTCTCACCCCGACGCGCCGCGGCGCCAAGACCTGGGGTAGAAGGGGCTGCCCTCTTCCGGAGCCACCCGCATGCATCGGATGAAACTCGTCGCCCTGGCGGCCCTGCTGGCCTGCGCACCGAAGGATCCCAAGCACCTCGGATACCGCCTCGTGGTCCACGGCGTCGTCACCGATGCCGCCACGCGGGTCGTCGTCGACGGCGTCAAGGTGACGCTGCTGGGCAGCGACCGCCCTCACTCCGTCTCCACCGACGCCGGCGGCTACTTCCGCTTCGACGGAGTGGAGCAGCGCGACGGCCTGCTCGTGCAGTTCCAGAAGGACGGCTGGACGGCCGCGACCCTGGCGCTGTCTTCCCTGGGCGCGTCGGCCGACGCGGGCGTGGTGCTGGACCTCGACGGCATCGACGCCAGCATCGCCCTGGTGCGCGCCCTGGCGCTGGCCGTCTCGGGTTGGGTGCACGCCGGCCCCGACCTGGCCAAGGCCGCCGAGGTGCTGCTCATGGACGTGAGCGGCGCGGCGCCCATCGTCGCCTACCGCGCCACCGCGGGCGACGACGGCCGCTTCGTCTTCGCGGCGGTGCGGCCGTCCTTGTATGAGCTGTGGGTCCTGCCGTTCGACCGCGATGGCGACGGCGTCTCCGAGTACCAGCTCACCATCCTGGCACTGGGATCGATCACCTCCGGGGCGGCCAACCTCTCCAACCTGACGGTGGTGCTCAAGGACGTCAGCCACGACTTGCAGGCCTCGAGCTTCGTCAATCTCTCGGTGGCGTATCCGGTGACTCCGGCGCAGCTCGTCGCGGGCGTGACCGGGCTGCTCCAGACGCCGGGGCCGATCACGCTGCACTTCGGCGCCGAGGTCGACCAGGCGCTGACGCAGTTCGAGCTGGTGCCGATCGAGTCGGGCGGCCGGGTCGGGGCGCCCATCGGGCTCACCGTGGCCTGGGACAAGGGCGTGTTCGCGACGCTGACGCCCGCGGTTGCGCTGCTGCCCTTCCCCACCGGCGCGGCCGGGTACCAGCTCCGCATCCGCGCGCTGCGCTTCCGCGACGGCTTCGTGGCTATCGCCCCCTCGGGGACGGCGTTCGGCGCCATCGGCTTCACCGTGGGCGCGCTGCCGGCGCCGCTGGCCAACCCGACTCCCGGCTTCTACCTGGGCGGCATCGCGGGCGCGGCGTCGGTGGCGGTGGACGCGAACGCCGTCTGGATCCTCGATGCCAACGGCGACTTCGTGGTCGACCCGCCGTGGACGTCCTCGAATGCGCCGCTGCTGCAATGGCAGCACGTTCCGGGCGCGCTCAAGTACCACGTGTTCGTTCGCAACACGACGTCGGCGGGCGGCGGCGCGTCCCTGCAATGGAAGGAAGCGGCGACCGTGACGGCCCCGGAGCCGAACCTGAACCCGACGGTGGTGGCGTCGGTGAACCTCTTCTCCGCGACGCTGGGGCTCGGGTATTCGGGGATGCCGTGGCTCTTCGGCAACGGCGTCCTGGTGGCGGTGACGAGCGAGGACGCGAACGGCTTCCAGGCCGCCATCGATCCCGCCAAGGCGCTCTCGACCAAAGACGTCTTCGGGGGCCTCGTCAGCGCCATCGCGCAGGACGGTTCGCTGACCGGCGCGTTCGCGGCCACCGTCGAGCGCGGCTCGTCGTTCGTCAAGAGCTTCCGCATCGACTTCTCCGAGCCGATGAGCACGGCGTCGGCCTTGACGCTCACCGCCGCCACCCAGAACGTCTCGGTGTCGAAGGTCAACGCGCTGGCCTGGGGGACGACCACCGGCCCGAGCGCGACTCCATCGAACACCGGGACCAGCGCGTTCATCAACCTGGCGCTGGCGGCGCGCGGCGCGTGCACCGAGCTGATGCTCGATCGCGTCACCGGGGATCTGCTGCTGCCCGTGCGCGACGCCGCGCTCTTCGCCGCCGCCACCGACGCCCGAGTGCTGCTGCTCAACTCGACCACCGGCGCGTTCCTGGCCGAGTCGCTGGGCATCGCCAAGGTCGATCCCGGGCTCCTCACGCTGTCGGTGGCGCTCACCGCGAACGCCGCCAAGGGGTCGCTCGCCTGCGCGCTGCAGGCCCCGGCGCAGCTCGCGCACGCGACCACCATCTCCAATACCAGCGCCAGCATCGCGGTCGACAACCCGGCGCTCTTCATGGTGGGCGAGACGGTGCTGCTCTACCTGCCGCAGACGGGCGGCGCCGGGCAGATCGCGGAGACGCGCAGCATCGCCGGCATCGACACCACCTCGAGCACGCTGGTGCTGAACGCGAATCCGTCGGCGGGCCACTCGACCTCGACCCTGGTGTTGCCCTTGAACGTCCTGGGCGGCGAATACGCGCTGCGCCAGTCGGCCACGCTGTCCCTGGCGCGCGACACCGCGGGAGGCGCGGGCATCGACCTTCCGCTGGCGTCGGCGCCGGCGGTGATGGTCGGCGACGTCGTCCTCGTCGATGCCGACGGCGACCTGCGCACGACCGTCGATCAGGTGCAGGCGACGGTGAAGGCGCTGAAGCTCACCACCGCGCCGTTTGCCATCACCCTCGACCTGCCGGCGGCGATGCTGCTCCTGCGCGGTCGCGCGCGCGTCACCGCGCTGGGGGACGCGTTCGCGGTCGGGGGCGCCAAGGACACCGGGGCCGCGCCGCCCGACCGCGTCCTCAACGCGCACAAGGATCAGTTCACCGCCGACGGAACCATCTTCTGAGGCGCGCCATGAAGACGATCATCGTTGCCCTGCTGATCGCGACGCCGGCGCTGGCGCAGGAGCCGGTGGAGCCGAGGCCCCCGCTGCCGGCCTTGCCGACGGAGGCGCCGGCGCCCCCGCCTGCCAAGACGACGGAGCAGATCGCGGCGGAGAGGTGGGCCTCCGACGTTCTGGAGTTGGAGGCGAGGCGGGAGCGGGAGCGCAAGGAACGCGAGCGGGCTGCCGCGGCCGCCGCCGCAGCACCGGTCGCTCCACGCGCTCCCGAAGTGGCCGCGCCCGCGCTGGCCAGCGAGATCTCCGCCGGCGGCGCCTTCTGGCGCTCGGCGTTCGTTCCCGGCCTCGGTCAGATCAAGTCGGGCCGCCGCGTCCGCGGCTACGTCTTCCTCGGCGCCACGCTGGCGTCGCTGGCCACCGCGGCGGTGCTCACCGGCCGCGCCGCGCAGGCCAACTCCATCTACGAGGGCGCCCCGCGCACGGTGCGCGCCGAGGCGTACGACCAGGCCCGCTCGTACGCGGCGTCGCGAAACGCATTC
>Ga0247727_10007585_pt1 | contig 20569 bp, 19 predicted proteins | sample WisWelCaveWW1625_FD_202498 | JGI IMG/M metagenome (GOLD analysis project Ga0247727, IMG submission 202498) | Biofilm microbial communities from Wishing Well Cave, Virginia, United States - WW16-25 | ecosystem: Environmental > Aquatic > Deep subsurface > Groundwater > Cave microbial mat | place... | reverse complement strand
ACGCGGCAGGAGGTGCCGGAGCTCGGCGGCTTCGGGCCTGTGGTGATCAATCACGCGCTCGATCAATTGTCGGACCGCGCGGGTGCGGATCTGCTGGTCGAGCTGGGCGTGCGCGGACGCCAGCGGGAGCTGGAAGCGGCCGTTCGCGAGGTGCAGGGCCACGCGCTGTCGGTGACGTTGCTCGGCACCTATCTAGCCGAGGTCTGCGGCGGCGATATCCGCCACCGCGATCAGTTCGACTTCAAGAACATCGTTCTGACGAAGGCGGAGCAGAGCGAGCTTGCCACGGACAAGACCATCATCCCCGCCAAGCGCGCGGCCAAGGTGATGCGCGGCTATCTCGAGCAGTTCGAGAAGCTGGCCAAGGACGACGCGACCGCCGGCCTCGGCGGGCCTGAGCGGGCGGTGCTGCACCTCATCGGCCTGTTCGACCGGCCGGCGGACGGGCCGGCGGTCGATGCACTGCTGGCGCAGCATATTCCGGGGCTGACGGACGAGCTGTTCTTCGAGACGATTGTGATACAGAAGGGCTTCTTCGGGATCGGCCGCAAGGTCGACGTGCGCGAACTGACGCCCGGCGAGCGGGGGCAGCGCATCCGGCGGGCGAAGGAACGGCTACGCAAGCTGCGGCTGCTGTCCAAGGCCAACCCGAAGGACCCGCACGAGCTGGACGCGCACCCCGTCGTGCGCGCCTTCTTCGCCGGCCGGCTCGATGAGGCCGCGCCCGAGGCCGCCAAGGCCGCGCACGAGATCCTCTACCGGCACTATGCGGCCGCGGCGCCCGACCTGCCCGACACGCTCGATGAGATGCAGCCCCTGTTCCACGCCGTCCAGCACGGCGTGAAGGCCGGGCGGGCGCAGGAGGCCTTTGATGAGGTGTTCTGGCGTCGTTTGGAGCGTTCCGGCGAAGACTATATGTGCCGTGTCCACGGCGCGTTCGGTCCGAACCTCGCAGTTATGGCTAGCTTCTTCGAGTCGCCATGGCGGAAGCCGCGCCACAATTTGCGACCGGCCGACCGCACATGGCTGCTTGGTTCCGCAGCGTTTGCGCTGACGGCGCTGGGGCGCTTGACCGATTCGGTCGAGCCGCGCCGGGCGGGGCTCGATGCCTGTGTTGCAAGAAAGGACTGGGGGAACGCCGCGACGGCCGGCGGCAACCTCACCAACACGCTGCTGACGCTTGGCCGCGTCGCTGAGGCCATGCCCGTGGCCGAGCAGGCGATCGCCCATGCCGACCGCAGCGGCGACGAGTTTCAGCGCGAAACGAAACGATGCGCGCTCGCCAGCGCACTCACCGCAGCCGGCGGTCTTGCCCAAGCCGCCGCGCTGTTCGCCGAGGCGGAGAAGATCAAGGCCCAGGACCGTCCAGACGAACCCCAGTTCATCGCTCTCCAGGGATACCAGTACTGCGACCTGATCCTCGCCCGCGGCGACGCGGCAGAAGCGCTCGCCCGCGGGCGCTATCAGCTCGACATTTCCGAGCGGTTTCTTGGCAAGGGCCTAGGCCTCCACTCCATTGGCCACGGTCGCCTGCTGATAGGCCGCGCGCAGGACGCGCTTGCGAACGAGGAAGCCACCGCCTCGCTCGACGCCGCGGTGGCCAGCCTCCGCAAAGCCGGCACGAGCCAATACCTCCCCCAAGCCCTGCTCGCCCGCACGGAGCACCGGCGCCGCCGCGCTGCGGCCGGCGAGAGGGAGCTGATCGAGGCCATCCGCGCCGACCTCGCCGAGGTGGAGGACATCGCCGGCGAGGAGATGCGGCTCTACCTCACGGACCTCGCGCTGGAGCGCGCCCGCTTCGCCCTCGACGTGCCGGCCGCCTTCGCCAACCCGGAAGCCGCCCGCGCTGAGGCCGAGGCCCAGACTGCCAAGGCCGCCCAACTCATCGCCGAGACCGGCTACCGCCGCCGCGATCCCGAGCTTGCCGAGCTCGAGGCCCGCCTCGTCTGAGCCTGCCGCCGCACCAATCCCCCGTCCAACTCCCGCGGCCTTCGGAGCATGGCGGCAGTCGATGAGGGCCGTTGGCCGGCGCGGCTCTTCAGATCTTCGCCGCGCCCCTCGTCCGCGCCTCGTCCAGCGCCTTGAGCACCTTCGGTGGCGACATCGGCAGGTCGGTGAAGCGCACGCCCGTGGCGTCTGCAAGAGCGTTGGCGATGGCGGCCATCGGCGGCACGATCGGCGTCTCGCCTACCCCGCGCACACCGTAGGGATGGCGCGGGTTCGGCACCTCCACGATCACCGTGTCGATCATCGGCAGGTCGGAGGCCACCGGCACGCGGTAGTCGAGGAAGCCCGGGTTCTGCAGCTTGCCGTCGTCCCCGTAAATGTACTCCTCGTTGAGCGCCCAGCCGATGCCCTGCGCCACGCCGCCCTGGTACTGGCCTTCGACGTAGCTCGGGTGGATGGCCCGCCCCGCGTCCTGGATGGCCGTGTAGCGCACCACCGCGACCTTGCCGGTCTCGGGATCGACCTCGACATCGGCGACGTGGGTGGCAAAGCTCGGCGCCGCGCCGTGCGCGTTGATGCGGGCGTAGCCGGCGATCGGCCCGCCGGTCTTGCCGGCGATGCCGGCGATATCCCGGAGCGTCATGGGGGAGTGCTTGCCGGCGTTGGGCCCGGCCGGGCGCACGCCGCCGTCCTTGTATTCGACCGCGTCCTCGGGCAGCTCCCACAGCTTGGCGGCGCGCTTGCACGCCTCCTTGATGACCTCGCGCGCGGCTTCCACCGTCGCCATGCCGCTGGAGAACGTCGCCCGGCTGCCACCGGTGAGGAAGTTGTAGCCGAGCTGCCCGGTGTCGCCGATGACAACGCGGACCTTGTCGAGCTCCACACCCAGCTCCTCGGCTGCCATCATGCACAGCGCAGCGCGCGAGCCGCCGATGTCCGGCGTGCCGGCCGTCAGCGACAGGGTGCCGTCCTCATTGAGCTGCAGCGACACGGAAGTTTCTCCGCCGATGTTGAACCAGAAACCGGAGGCGACGCCGCGGCCCTGGTTCTTGCCAAGCGGCGTGCGCCAATGCGCATGGGCCTTGGCCGCTTCCAGCGTCTCGACCAGGCCGACGGGGCCGAACTTCGGACCGTAGGCGGCCTTGGTGCCCTGCCTGGCCGCGTTCTTGAGGCGCAGCTCGATCGGGTCCAAGCCGATCTTCTTGGCGATCTCATCGACCACGCTCTCGACCGCGAACTCCGAGATCGGGCCGCCGGGCGCGCGGTAGGCGGCCACCTTCGGCCGGTTGGTCACCACGTCGTAGCCCACGACCTTGACGTTCTCGATGTCGTAGGGGGCGAAGGCGCACATGGCGCCGGGCTGCACCGGCGAGCCGGCGAAGGCGCCGGCCTGGTATTTCAGCTCGCCCTCGGCGGCGACGATGCGGCCATCCTTCCTGACACCGATCCTGATGCGCACATGCGCGCCCGAGGTCGGGCCGGAGGCGCGGAACACCTCCTCGCGGGTCATGACCATCTTCACAGGCCGGCGCGCCTTCTTGGAAAGCGCCAGCGCAATCGGCTCGAGGTAGACCACCGTCTTGCCGCCAAAGCCGCCGCCGATCTCCGACGCGGTCACGCGGATCTTGCCGACGTCCCAGCCGAGCAGCCGCGCGCAGTGCGCCCGCACGATCCAATGGCCCTGCGTCGTAACCCACAGCTCGGCCTGGCCGTCCTCGGAGACGCTCGCCACGCAGGCGTGCGGCTCGATATAGCCCTGGTGCACGGGCTTGGTCGTGAATGAGCGCTCCACCACAACGTCTGCCTGGGCAAAGCCGGCGGCGATGTCGCCGTGGCCGAACTCGATGCGCTTGGCGACGTTGGAGGGCGCCTTGGGCGCCGGCTCGACGCCGGCGGTGATCATGTCCTCGTGCAGCAGCGGCGCGCCGGATTGCATGGCCTCGACCACATCGATCACGTGCGGCAGAACCTGGTAGTCGACCTTGATGAGCTTCAGCGCCTCCTTGGCGATGCCGACGCTGGTCGCCGCCACAGCCGCTACCGGATGGCCTTCGTAGAGCGCCTTCTCGCGCGCCATCACGCTGCGCACGACGTCCCGGTAATTGATCATCATCTCGCCCGCCGGAATGAACTCGGAGGGCTGATCCTTGAAATCGTCCCGCGTCACGATCGCCTTGACGCCGGGCAGCTTGGCGGCCGCGCTTACGTCGATCGACCGGATGCGGGCGTGCGGGTGCGGGCTGCGCAACACGCGGCCGACCAGCTGGCCCTGCATGGCAAGGTCGGCGCCGAACCTGGCGCGGCCCGTCACCTTGTCGACGCCGTCCGGGCGCACGGCGCGCGTGCCGACCCATTTGAACTCGGCGCCCGCGCCATTCTTCACCTTTTCCTGCATCGATCAGGCTCCTCTCATCTCGGCTGCGGCGTCGAGCACCGCGCGAACGATCTTGTCGTAGCCGGTGCAGCGGCACAGATTCCCGGCCAACCAGTAGCGGACTTCCGTTTCCGTGGGATCTGGCGACCTCTCCAGCAGAGCCTTGGCGGCCACCAGGAAGCCCGGCGTGCACACGCCGCACTGCAGGGCCGCATGGTCGAGGAATTTGCGCTGCAGCGGATGCAGCTCCTCGCCGCGCGCCACGCCTTCGATGGTGCCGATCGATTTGCCGCGCGCCTCCACGCCCAGCATCAGGCAGGAGCAGACGAGCCGGCCGTCGACGGTGACGCTGCAGGCGCCGCAGTCGCCGGTGGCGCAGCCTTCCTTGGTGCCGGTCAGGCCGAGCTGATCGCGCAGCACGTCAAGGAGGGTGTCCTCGGTCTCGCACAGGAATTCGACTGGGTCGCCGTTGACGGTTGCCTCAATGTGATGCTTGGCCATTAGCCTTTCCTCGCCCGTTCCAGTGCAATCTGCGCCGCACGGCGGGCCAGCACGCCCGCGACCTTGATGCGGTATTCCTTGGTGCCGCGCTTGTCGTCGATCGGCTGGCAGGCGGCGCGGGCAGCGGCATCCAGTTTCTGCAGGGCCGCGTCGTCGACCTTGCTGCCGATCAGCGCCTTGGCCGCGTCGGCCACCAGCAGCGGCCGCGGCGCGACGGCGCCGAGCGACACGCGCGCTGCCGTGCACGTTCCCTTCGCATCGAGCGTCAGGCAAATGCCGCAACCGACAACGGCAATGTCCATCTCGGTGCGCGGGATGAAGCGCAGGTAGGCGTCGCCCGTGCGCGCCGGCTTGGCCGGCAGGAGAAACGAGGCAACGATCTCGCCCTTGGCGAGCGAGAGCTTGCGCGGGGCGAGCATGACATCCTCGACGGGCACCTCGCGCCGCCGGCCCCTGGGCCCGACGATGGACGCCTTGGCACCGGCCGCGATCAGCGCCGGCACGCTGTCGGCCGCCGGCGATCCGTTGCACAGGTTGCCGCCCATGGAGGCCCGGCCCTGGATCTGGGTGGAGCCGATCAGGTTGGCCGCCTCCACCACCCCCGGCCACACCGACTTGAGCTTGGGGTGCTCCTTGAGCTCGGCCCCCGTCACCGCGGCCCCGATCCTGAAGCCGCCGCGCTCCTCTTTGATTTCCCGCAGCTCGGGAATGCCCTTGATGTCCACCAGCAGCGCCGGCTCGATCAGGTCGGTGCGCATCTGCACCAGCAGATCGGTGCCGCCGGCCAGGACCCGCGCCTCGCCTGGCTCCGCCGCCAGCAGCGCGACCGCCTGGTCGAGCGAGCTGGGTGCCTCATACCGCATGTGCCATGTTCCTCGTGCTCCCCCAGAATAGCGTTCAGGATGGCACAGTGCCTCGCCTTTCGCCAACCTGGCGTCTGGCAGCCCGGGGTTGCATTGCGGTTTTGCCTCCGCCAGCTGGCGCAAGAGTTGGCAGGCCGCAGCGGCGCGCCATGATAGGACGATCAACGATTCGGCCGGCTCGAAGGGAGTATGAAATGTCGAAGAAGGGCTATTGGATCGCGCACGTCAACGTCACGAACCCGGAGCGCTACCAGGACTACATCGCAGCCAACGCCGCGCCTTTGAAAAAGTTCGGGGCGCGGTTTCTCGTACGCAACGGGGAATGCCAAGTGCCCAGAGGCGTCCTCCGCGCCCGCCGCCATATCGTCATCGAGTTCGAGAGCTATGCGATCGCCAGGGCGTGCTACGAGTCGCCTGAGTATCAGGCGGCGGCTAAGATCCGCGACGAGGCAAGCACGGCCGATTTCGTCATCATCGAGGGATATGAGGGCTGATGGGTGTCGGACCCTGCGGGTCTGACACCCGCACAAGCTACCGGCCCATGGTCCAGCCGTGGCCGCCGCCGAGCTTGTAGGTCAGCACCAGGCGGGCGGTGTGCACGGTCGGCTCGACGTCGACCCCGACGCCGGCAAGGTCGACGGGAAAGACCGTCTCGCTGTCGAACTGCGAGAACCGGTACTCCAGCCGCAGGAACCAGTTGCTTGCTGCCAGCCGCCCGTCGACGCCGGCCCCGACGAAGTAGCCGCTGAATGTCCGATCTCGGCTGAAGCCGCCACCGGGGGCGCCGAAGAAGTTATCGAAGCTCGCCTCCGTGTAGCCGGCCGTCAAATACCACAGCATCGCCGGATTTGACAGCCAGCCCAGCCTGGCCCCAACCGCCCACGCATGGTCGAACTCATGTGAGAGGCCAAAGTCCGCGCTGTTGGAGCGGGAATGGCCGCCAAAGTCGTAGTCGGCGAAAAGACCGAATACCGTCGAGGAGCCGATCTGCCAGTCCCAGCCGACGATTACGGTGCCTAGAACTCCGTCGCCACCCAGGCTGTCGACGCGGGCCAAGGGCCCGAGAGCGTCGAAGAACTCGATATTATGCAAGACGGCGCCGGCGCCGATGCCCGCGCCAATATAGAAGCCGCTCCAGGTGGGGGGCGGAGCGTAGACTGGTACGGGAGCAGCTATGGTAGGAGGAGGCCTCCTGTAGGGTCCGTCGGCAACGGCATTGCCTGTCACAAGGGAAAGGGCGGCCGCTGCGCCCGCTATCAGCTTTTTCATCCGGGGGCTCCTATGATCCTTGTACACAGCACGTAAAGCCGCCCTCTGGCGGTACTCCGTTGTCGGCGAGACAGCCAACGTGCGCGCGGGAATTGCAGTGAAATTTGAAGGGTGTCAGACCCGCAGGGTCTGACACCCACACAAGCTACCGGCCCATGGTCCAGCCGTGGCCGCCGCCGAGCTTGTAGGTCAGCACCAGGCGGGCGGTGTGCATCGACGGCTCAACATCGATCGCCGCAGGAACCAGCGTCCCATCGAACACCCTCTCGCTGTCGAACTGCGAGAATCGGTACTCCAACCGCAGGAACCAGTTGCTCGCGGCCGCCAGCCGCGTGTCGAGCCCTGCGCCCACAAAGTAGCCGCTGAACGTCCGGTCACCCCGCTGGTCGGGTCCCCAAATCGGGTAGCTGTTGAAGGCGTCAAACTGCGCCTCGGTGTAGCCGGCGGTCAGGTACCAGAGCGTCGACGGGTTCGCGAGCCACCCCAGCCGGGCGCCGATCGCCCAGGAATTGGTGTGGTCATGCGATGACGCGGGGAATACGGTGAACGGCATATTGAAGCGAGTGGAGATATCGGAGAAATCGTAGTCGGCGAAAATGCCGAACACAGTGTTCGCCCCGATCTGCCAGTCCCACCCCACGATTACGGTGCCGAGCGCGCCCTCGCCGCCGACACCGTCGAAGCCAAAGATGGTCACGGGCGGCCCCCCCGGCGGCAGGATGTCCGCCGTCACATCGTGCACCACGGCGCCGGCGCCGATGCCCGCGCCGATATAGAAACCGCTCCAGGTAGCGACCGGCGGGGCGTAGACCGGAGCAGGAGCGGCTATGGTGGGAGGTGGCCTCCTGTAGGGCCCGTCTGCAACGGCATTGCTTGTAGTAAGGGCAAGGGCGGCCGCTACGCCCACAATCAGCTTTTTCATTCGCGGGTTCCTGTGGTCTGGTACGCAGCACGCAAAGCCGCTTTCCGGCGGAACTTTGTTGGTCGTGAAGCGCGGCACCAAACAATTGGCACAGGATTGGGCAGCGCGAAGTGGGAACCTCCGTGCGGCAAAAGCAGTCGAAATGCAAGCCTGACCCTCTCCGGGTGCAGTTTTTCAAGTTGTTCTGCAGCAACTCGGCCACTTATATAATGAATTAACGATGCCTGTTATAGATCTTAGATATAACTATTCTTTGATATCATTTGGTGGATTATGCCAACATTGCTGACAGGCACGCCTCACCCCTGCTTGCGACTGCGAGGCCCAGTATCACCGGGCCACAGTATTCCGCGACGCCACCGGGACCCGCCCATGGCGGAACCGTGACGGATGGCCTTTTCCCGTAACGCGGGGCAGGGGTTCTTTTGGCCTTCGACGCCGCCCCGGTACTGGGGTAGCCGGAAGCGGAGACGGCAAAAATCGGCGGCCCCCGCGTTACAAACCGTTGGCGGACGGGCGAAGCGGCTGGAAGGCGTCTCCAACTTGCCTCGGCTGCCGCCAGGACGAGATCGACTTACAACACGGGCATCGACCGGCGGGAGTTCCCGGGACAAGTGCCCGCGCAAAAAAAATGGGGCCGCTCGCGAGAGCGGCCCGAGGTTGAGTCGGTAGGTAGATTACGCAAACGCGATATCGTCGTGGGCGTCCGCCCGCGGCCGCGTCAGTCGCGATGGCCGAGCTTGTAGCTCAGGACCAGGCGCGCGGTGTGCATCGACGGCTCGAGATCGATTCTGGTGCCCTCCCAGTCGGCGATGGTCTCGCTCTGGAATTGCGTGAACCGGTATTCCAGCCGCAGCGACCAGTTACCGCGCAGGATGCTCTCGACGCCTGCCCCGACGAAGTAGCCGTCGAAGGAAGGCGAACGCAAATCCCAATAGCCTTCGCTAGTGCGCAGGTCGAACTCCGCCCGCGTATAGCCGGCCGTCGCGTACCACAGCGTCGTCGGACTGGACAGCATGCCGAGCCGGGCGCCGACTGACCATGAATGCGTATGGTCCAGCGACGCGCTGAATTCATAGGCGGAAAGGCTGGTCGAGATGCCGGAGAAGTCGTAGTCGACGAACACGCCGGCAACCCAGCCCGGCCTGATCACCCGGTCGTAACCGACGATGATGGTGCCGAATACGCCCTCGCCGCCGACGCCATCAAAGCTGAGAGCTCTTCTCCAGTACCCCTCGTACTCGTACTCGTACTCGTATTTGCTCACCGTAAGATCGTGCACTACGGCGCCGGCACCCACGCCGACACCGACATAGAACCCGGTCCAGTTCGGAACGGCGCCGGTATCTTTGACATGGCCGCGGTAGGGCAGGCCATCGGCAAGGGCGTGGCCCGTGCTAAGGATGAGGGCGGCCGCCACGCCCAGAATCAGTCGCATCATCTGGTGAATCCTGTTTGCTGAACGCAGCACGCCGGAGCGGCCTTATTCTTCTGGTTATGAGGCACGCATCTTCCGAACGGAGGCGAGTCGAGTTGGCCCCTCGTTTCGGCCGGCAACTGCACTGATTCGAGGCGGGTGCGCTATCTCATACAGGATATCCTGGTCACAAGTCGCCCACTTGTGGCGTCGCTGCAACTGTGCCGCAAGTGGGCAACAAACAGGATAAATCTGCCTTCGTTCAGACTTTGGAAAGATGTGCCGGGCCGCGACCTGTCATGCCGGGCGAGCGCGAATCGCGAGACCCGGTACCCAGGACCGCGAACTGCGCCTTCCCCGGCTCTGGGTCCCGGATATTCGCTTTCACCGAATTCCGGGATGACAGGCTGCGGCGAGCGTATTCTGCAGCAGGCACGCCACGGTCATGGGCCCCACCCCTCCGGGCACCGGCGTGATCGCGCCCGCGGCCTCCGCTGCCTCGGCAAAAGCCACATCGCCAACGAGGCGGCTTCGCCCCTCCGGGCCGGCCACGCGCTGGATGCCGACATCGATGACAATGGCGCCGGGCTTGATCCAGCTGCCCTTAACCATCTCCGCCCGGCCTGCCGCTGCAACCAGCAGATCGGCGCGGCGGACGGTTTCGGCCAGATTACGGGTGCGCGAGTGCGCGATGGTCACCGTGCAGTCCTCGTTCAGCAGCAGCTGCGCCATCGGCTTGCCGACGATGTTGGAGCGCCCGATCACGACCGCCTCCAGGCCTTCCAGGCTGGGCCGCACCGACTTGGCCAGGATCAGACAGCCCGTCGGCGTGCACGGGGCTATCCCGTTGGCGCCGGTGGCAAGGCGGCCGACATTGATGGGATGGAAGCCGTCGACGTCCTTGGCCGGGTCGATCGCCTCGATCACCCTGGTGGCGTCGATCTGCTTCGGAAGCGGTAGCTGCACCAGGATGCCGTGCACCTCGCGGCTGCGGTTGAGCTCGCCGATCAGGCCGAGCAGAGCCGCCTCGGACGTGCTGGCAGCCAGCTTGTGCTCGAGGGACAGCATGCCCGCCGTGCGTGTGGCGTTGGCCTTGTTGCGCACATAGACCTGGCTCGCCGGGTCCTCACCGACCAGCACCACCGCCAGCCCAGGCGCGATACCGCGCTCGCGCTTGAGCTTCTCCACGCCGGCCGCGACGTCGCGGTGCAGTGCCGCCGCAATGGCTTTACCGTCGATGATTGCGGCCCTGGCCACGACCGTGCTCCTCAACCCAACGCTGCCACACGCGCCGCCACCAGCGCCGCGAGCTCACCCGGCTCTCCGGCGAGATCGAGCACCTTGACGCGCGACTTGCCGCCCTGCACCACCCTCACGCGTGTCCTGGCAAGGCCAAGCCAATGCGCCACCACTTTCTCCGAGGCCGCGTTGGCTTCGCCGTTCTCGGCAATCGCCCGAACCCGCACCTTGAGCGCCGGCCCGTCCGCAATGTCCACCAGGCCTTCGACGCGGTCCTGCGCTGATTTCGGTGTCACACGGGCGATGAGGCACAGCCCTGCCTCGCCGGTCCGCCATGGTTGCGTGCGCACAGCCATTAAACCAGCTTCGCCAGGTTCCCGATGACGACCCACTGAATGAAAACGCAAATCAGGATCAGGACCAGCGGCGAGATATCGATGCCGCCGAGGTCGGGCAGCCAGCGGCGGATTGGCCGCAGGGCGGGCTCGGTCAGGGCATTGAAGGCGCCCCAGAGAGACCGGACGAACTGGTTGTAGGGATTGACCACGTTGAAAGCCATGAGCCAGCTCATGATGGCGCTTGCGAAGATGATGTAGATGTAGAGCTGGATGACCATACTGATGAAACCGAGCAGCTCGCGCATGAATTCCACTCTCGAATGGTCGCCGACGAGCCGAGATGTAACCGCATGGTGCGGCAGCGACAAGGGCGAAAGGGGAGCCATTCTCGCGTCTATCCGCAGCGAACGGGCGCGCTTACCCGGCCGGCATGTCCCGAGGCCGCAGGCCTTCTTCTTGGTTTTCGCCCGCCAGACATCCCCGGCACCCGCGCTGCACCGGGCGCGCGCCACATGCGCGTTTGCTTGACAAGGGGAGAAGGCGCCACATAAATGACCCCGACTCGGGGCCGTAGCTCAGCTGGGAGAGCGCTGCAATCGCACTGCAGAGGTCAGGAGTTCGATCCTCCTCGGCTCCACCACGAGATCAGGCAGTTAGAAAATCCGCCTGACCTGGTCCGTCTGAATCAAATGCGGTTATCCGCCGAACACCCAGGGGCTAGCCCTGGATTGGCGGACAGGCGGTGACGGCCGGCGCGGTCTGCCGTGCCATCGCGCCCGTCAGCGGCTCAGCCTGGGCTACTTGCGTCGTAGCGGCGATGGAACTCCGCGGCGGAGGCGACGATCTCGTTGAGATCGCGCCTCGGGCGCCAGCCGAGCAATCTGCGCGCCTTGGTGACGTCGGCGACAAGGCTGGCGGCATCACCGGCCCGCCGCGACCCGATCTGGACGACGACCGGCTGGCCGATCACCCGCTCGATGGCGGAGACGACTTCCCGGATGCTGTAGCCCGATCCGCTGCCCAGGTTGACGGCCTCGCTCTGTCCGCCATCGAAAAGATACTCGAGCCCGGCGACGTGGGCCTCGGCCAGATCCAGGACGTGAACATAGTCGCGCACGCAGGTGCCGTCGGCGGTGGGATAGTCGTCGCCATTGATGGTGAGCGCGGCCGCATCTCCCCTAGGTGCCAGGGCGGCGGCGAGCGTGCGCGGAATCAGGTGGGTTTCAGGGTCATGCACCTCACCAAGGCCCGTCGCCGGGTGAGCGCCAGCCGCGTTGAAATACCGGAAGGTCAGGCTCGAAAGGCCGGCGAATGCCGGCGCCTCGGAGCCGGAACTCGACGGCAGCGGTGGCCAATCCACCCGGGGGCCGTCAAAGCGCACGTTCGGAGCGAGGCGATGGCAACCGGTGGAGCCCTGCAGCATCAGCTCGCAGGCAAGCTTGGACAGCCCATAGGGGCTTGCCGGGTCAAGACGATCCTCCTCGGCCAACTTTGCGGTCCCTGACGCGCTGCCGTAGACGGCGGCGGTCGATGAGAATACGAGGTGGCGCACGCCACTCGCTGCCAAGGCGCGAAAAAAGCGCATTGGCCTCAGATAATTGCAATCCCAATAGAGGCTCGGGTGGGCGACCGATTGGGCCACGTCGATGAGGGCCGCAAAGCAGACGGCAGCGACAGGGCGGTGCCGCGCCAACAGCTGGCCGACACGCTCTTCATCGCCGATATCGCAGACCTCGAGCTGAAACCGACTGGCCGCCGAACGCCGATAGGTTGCAACGCGCTCTGTGCACGGCTCTATGCTGTCCACGACAATGGGAGAAAAGCCGCGCTCGGCGGCAACGTGGCAGAAGTGGCTGCCGATGTAGCCGGCCCCGCCCGCGACAATGATTGGTTTGCTAGGCATAGCTCGAAATGGCCATTTCCCATGGAGGGGACGTTCCACCTTGGTCTTCCTGGCGATGTGGTGGCATTGTCAAGCGGCTGTGGATCGCAATTTGCTGCGTGCACCAAGGCCCGGGCGAGATTCGGCGCCTGGCGCAGGCGATTCGCGCTGGGGACAGTCCGCGCAAGGGCTTGCGTAGGTCTTGCGTCCTGGGCGTGTTCTGCCGCAGCTAGGGGCTGAGTTGAGCTGTGGATCCAGCGGAGGCAGGCGAAGGTGGGTTCCGCCGGTCGAGGGATGAAGATCCTGGTGGTGATAACCGAGGACTGGTTTGCGCTATCGCATTTTGTTCCACTTCTCACCGAACTGAGGCTGCTGGCAGCAGCCGGCGTCGTCGTTGCGAGCCGCTGCACCGGCAGGCTCGGCGAAATCGAGCGGCTGGGCGTCCAGGTGCGCCCGTTCGATATGCGACGCGGATCGCTGAATGTGGCCGTGCTGCAGCAGGTGCGCGACGAATTGGCGCGTTTGATCGATCAGGAACGGCCCGACGTTATTCACGCCGTCGCCATGCAACCTATGATCATGACGGGCCTGGCGCTGGCGAAGGCCGGCCACCGGCCGTCGGCTGTCATCTTGCACCTGACGGGGCAGGGATATCTTGGCCATTCGCGCTCGCCGATCGCGTATGTGCTACGCCACTTTGCGCGCGCAGCGCTCCAGCGCTGCACGGCGAACCACAAGGCTTGGCTCGTCGCCGAGAACGACGACGATGTGTCGAAGATGATCGCGGACGGCATCGCAGTCCCCGGGCGGACAGCTATCGTCCCGGGTGCCGGTGTCGATCTGGAGCTCTATCCGGAAATCCCTGCACCGCTCAATCCGACCGCTCGGGTCGCCTATGTTGGGCGTATGCTCAAGTCGAAGGGCCTCTACACGCTGGTGAACGCCCATCGCCTGTTGCGGGCTCGTGGCGTCGCCATCGAACTTGCGCTCTACGGCGACGCCGATGCCGGCAGCCGCGAAGCCATCCCGAAGGACATGCTGTCGAGTTGGGGCGGAGAGCCGGGCATTACGTGGCATGGCCGAACCAGCGATATCGTCGGCGTGTGGCGAGCGGCAGATATCGCGGTCGTCCCAGCGTTGGGGGGGGATGGCATGCCGCGTGCCATGCTGGAGGCTGCTGCGTGCGGCCGGCCCCTGGTGGTCTCCGACGTTCCGGGCTGCCGGCAGTTCGTGCGACCCGGGGTGGAGGGGCTTGTCGTTCCGCCCGGCGATCCCGGCGCGCTTGCAGCGGCGCTTGCCAGCTTGGCGGGCAATTCAGAGTTGAGGCTGCAGGCCGGAGCCGCGGCGCGGCGCCGGGTCTTGCACGGCTACTCTGAAGAAGCGGTGCGGGCGAAGATACGAGACATTTATCATGCAGCTCACGGGGCGACCGGCAGTCTAATTCCCGCGGGCTAGTCTTCGGCCGCCCAGGCAAGGCCAGCTTGCCGGGGCACCGCCGCCGCCCTATGTCAGGTGGCGTCGGTCCTTGGCCCCAGGAACCCATGCTGACCCAGCTCTACATCCACTTCGGTGTCGCGCTCGCGGGCTTGGTGAGCTTCCTGTCCCCGTGTGTGCTTCCCCTCGTGCCTCCCTATCTCGGCTACCTCGGCGGCACCACCATCGAGCAGCTCGGCAACAAGGACGAGGTCGACGCCGGGCTGTGGCGCCGCGTCGTGCTGGCGTCCGTGCTCTTCGTTCTGGGCTTCACCACGGTATTCGTGGGCTTCGGCGCCGGCGCATCGGTGCTCGGCCAATGGATCCAGGCCCACAAGAGCCAGCTTGCCGTCGCCGCCGGCTTCGTCGTCATCCTGTTCGGCCTGCATTTCCTCGGCGTTCTGCGGATCCCCCTGCTTTACCGCGAGGCGCGCCTCCACTCCAGCAACCAGGGTGCGAGCCTGGCGGGCGCGTACGTGATGGGCCTCGCCTTCGCTTTCGGCTGGACGCCGTGCATCGGCCCGGTGCTGGCGACCGTGCTGACCGTGGCGGCGAACGAGGCGAGCCTCGGCGCCGGCGTGCGCCTGCTGTTCGTCTACTCGCTCGGACTCGGTATCCCGTTCATCCTTGCGGCCGTCGCCATCGGTCCGTTCCTTGGCTTCCTCAAGCGCTTCCGCCGCCATCTCGGCCGCGTCGAGATGGCGATGGGCGTGCTGTTGATTGCGACCGGCGTGCTGATCCTCACCGGCTCGCTCAACTGGTATGGCCAGTGGATGATCGAGAATTTTCCGGCGCTCGTACAGATCGAGGAGTGGTTCACGCCCAAGCAGCTGCAAACCGATATCCTCAAGGAAGGCGCAAAATGACGGACGCCGCGCCGTCCAAGACTGCGATTGCCCTGACCATCGCCGGTTCGGACAGCTCGGGCGGAGCCGGCATCCAGGCCGATCTCAAGACCTTCTCCGCGTTCGGCGTCTACGGCGCGTCCGTCATCACCGCGCTCACCGCCCAGAACACGCGGGGCGTGCAGGGCATCGAAAGCGTGCCTGACGGCTTTGTAGCCGCCCAGCTCCACTCGGTGCTCTCCGATCTCGAGATCGGCGCCATCAAGACCGGCATGCTGGCGAATGCGGGAATCGTGAAAACGGTTGCGCGTGCGCTGCGGGAGGCGCCACCCCGGCCCCTCGTCGTCGATCCTGTCATGGTGGCGACCAGCGGCGACGTTCTTCTCAAACCGGACTCGGTGGATGCACTCAAGCGCGAGCTGGTGCCCCTTGCGACCCTGATAACGCCCAATCTGGCGGAAGCCGCAATTCTGCTTGGGTCCGGCGAGGCCAAGAGCGAAGCCGAGATGCTGGACCAGTCTCGGGCCCTGCTGGCTCTCGGCTGCCGTGCGGTGCTCCTCAAGGGCGGCCACGCCACGGGAGATTCTGCCGTCGACGTGCTGGCCGACGCCATGGGCACGGAGCGTCTCGAGCTTCCGCGCATCGACACCCCCAACACCCACGGCACCGGGTGCACGCTTTCCGCGGCCGTCGCCGCCCTGCTGGCCCGGGGCGCGGCGCTCGCCGACGCCGTACACCGTGCCAAGGCCTATGTCTGGCAGGGATTGCAACACAGCCGCGGACTCGGCGTCGGTCACGGCCGGGGGCCGCTCGATCACCTGTTCGCCATCCGTCGCACGGCGCTTCCGGCTTGAGGGTGCACACGCTGTGGGCAGAATTGCACTCCTGCCACACACCACCGCAGTTCTTGAACAACGGGCAGGAATTCCCTGCCCGGCTGCCCATATCTGCGTCACTTGACAGCGGATGCGGAGCGAGAGCGGTCGGACGCCAGCAGACCATGTTGGCGATTGTACGAGCGATGTAGTACGCACACTCTTGCAAACCGCATCCTTTGCAAGAACGAGGCGACGGAGCCCGAAAGGAATTGCAATGAGGATACTTGCTCGGCTGACGGCGATGATCTTGCCTGCGATGCTTTTCGCATCGGCTGCCTTGGCGGATCAGATCGCGGACCTGACAGGCTTTTGGAGCGGGAACGGCTCCATCTCTCTCGCCAATGGCAGAACAGAGCGCGTCAAATGCCAGGTCTTCTACAAGATCGAAGGGGGCGCCCAGATCAAGCAAACGATGCGCTGCGCCAGCCCGGACTACACCATCAATGCGCTTGCCGAGCTGCAGTTGAAGGGCAGCCATGTGAGCGGCACCTGGGAAGAGAAGACCTATGCCGCCAAGGGAGACGTCACCGGGCGCTATGGTGGCGACGGCTTCGTGCTGTCCATCAAGGGGGCCAATTTCACCGCGGCTATGAACGTTACCCTGTCCAGCTGCAAGCAGTCGCTCAACATCACGCCGCAAGGGCTGGAGGTCACTCGCGTCTCGATCGCCCTCGCCAAGGAGCGCTGTGGCGGGTGAGACACGCTCGCTCCGCGATCGGCGGTCCAATGTTGCCCGTCCGATGGAAGTCTGTGACAAATGGATGGGGCCTCGGAGCAGGCTGGCCGTCACGGTCGCGCAAGGGTTTGAGTCACCGGGCATCGGAAACCTAACGGGGGAGAGCGGAACCTGACAATCCAGGGACGGGTTCCGCTCCGGAGAAAGCCGGCCCGGTCGCACTGGGCCGGCTTTCTTGATGCCCTCCACCAGCAAGCATCGATCTAAATCTCCCACGCTGGTCTCGAGGGAGCCCACCGAACAACAAGTCGCGGATGTGCCCATAGCTCCGGGGGTAGGCTAGCTGAGTTTTCCTACGGGCAAGCGCTTCTGGGCGACGAATACGGGTGGTAGCAATGGTTAAATCAACTCTTCGTCTTTTGGCCGTTTTCACCGCACTTCTTGCTGGCATCGTGTCAGCTGCGCCACAATCAGGCACGACGCCAACAGGAAGGGACATGTTACCCTTTCTCGAAGGACGGTGGACCAACGATAACTGCAGCATAAGATACACGGAATACAGGTTTGTGGGAGCCGGCAAGCGCGAACTAGTGTTCAATTGGGGGCCCCAGAACAGCGACAGGAAGCTAGGGGTTGAGGTGCTATATGACCGCGAGGGCAATCTCGTCCTCCATTTTCCCGCCCTCAATCATCGCACTACGGTCCGATGGCTGAGCAAAGACTTGCGAGAAACGACGGACGTAGACAAAGACGGCATTGCGAGCAAAGGCACCTACAGGCGATGCAGCAATTGATGCCTCGGGTCCAATATCGACCCTAAGCGTGCCGTTACCGCGGAGGGTGCAAGGTTGCGCCTGGAGGCCACCCAGGTGCGTATGTCACGCGGGTCGTGGGGCGAGACAAGGCCAACGCCTACACCAGCCTATGCCGGTGGGGCGCTTTGCTTGGGCACGGCAGACTGCTACTCTCCTGTATCGCTCCATCACTCCTGCTGTGCGGATCCGTTGGTTGGTTGGGACCATTGCTTGACAGTGGGCTGTGGCTGGCGCTTGTGATAGCTCGTGTCCCAGCCGTGAGGAGAGCGCGATGGCCCGGCAGTTGCCGACCTACGGCGATGTCGTGGCGGCCCGCCAGCGGATTGGCGTCCTGGCCTGCCGCACACCGCTGATCGAGCACCCGGCGCTCAATGCGACGGCGGGCGGCCGAGTGCTGCTCAAGGCCGAGAACCTGCAGCGCGTCGGTGCCTTCAAGTTTCGCGGCGCCTACAACAAGATTGCACAGGTGGATAAGGCTGCCTTTCCTGGCGGCGTGGTGGCCTGCTCCTCGGGCAACCACGCGCAAGGCGTGGCCGCGGCCGCAACGTTGCGCGGCCTGAAATCGACAATCGTCATGCCGTCCGATGCGCCGCGCCTCAAGATCGAGCGCACCAAGGCGTTCGGCGGCGAGGTGGTGCCGTACGATCGCGAAAGCGAGGATCGCGACGCGATTGCGCGGGAGATTTGCGAGACGCGCAACGCTGCCTATGTCCACCCGTTCGATGACCCGGATGTCATCGCCGGGCAAGGCACCGTTGGCCTCGAGATGATGGAGCAGGCCGAGGCCCTCGGCGCGATACCCGACATCGTGCTCGTCGGGGCCTCGGGAGGCGGGCTGATCGGCGGCATCTCGGTCGCCGTCAAGGAAACGAGCCCGTCAACGCAGATCTACAGTGTCGAGCCCGCGGGCTTCGACGACTTGGCGCGCTCGCTCGCACGCGGCTCGCGTGAGCGAAACGATCGGCTCTCCGGCTCGATCTGCGACGCGCTGCTGGCAGCGATGCCGGGAGAGCTGACTTTCGAGATGGCCAAGCGCCATCTCGCCGGCGGCCTGAGCGTCACCGACGAGGAGGCGAAGGCGGCCGTGCGCTTTGCCTTCCGCGAGCTGAAGCTTGTGCTCGAGCCGGGCGGCGCCGTGTCGCTGGCTGCAGTCCTGGCGAAGAAGCTGCCGTTCGAGGGAAAGACGGTTGCGGCCGTGCTTTCGGGCGGCAACATCGATCCGTCGCTTTTCGCCGAGATCATTTTGGACCCGCGCCAGGCAAACTGAGCAAAGGTGTAGCTCGACGCGCCGAGCGCGGCCACGAACAACTCAGCCGTCAGCACGCCGCGTCGACAATCTGCAACTTGCTGTCGGCGTAGTCGACGAACAGGCGCTCGCCGGCGATATGCATCTGCCGCATCGTCGGCGACAGGCGCGTGCGCGCAGGCCTCTCGTGTGGCTGGTCGCAAAGCCTGAGCGGGATCGCCGCGCGCTCGTCCTTAATGATCTTGTTGAGCACGTCATCAGGAATAGCGCGTCTGGCGTGAGGCATATTGCTCAGCGTCGTTTCCTGCGACTTTGATTTATAAGGCCATTGAACGAGCACATCCCCACTTCCTCCTGGATGACGATCATCCACACTCTCAACGTCGAATGGCTGTACAAGTGGCAATGGCTAACACATAGTCCTCCCAGCGCGAGTCCGGGTCGTTGGGGGTGTGTGATGGACTGCGGGCCAACGGACTACTTGTGTCAGCTCTCAGGGTTCCTCAGCCAGTGGGCACCGGGACTCCTTGATTGGATCAAAGATACTTTTGAGACACTGCGACCACATCTTCCGTGGCTCATCGCTCTGGTCAGCACGACTGTCGGCATCGTAAAGTGGTTGCAATCGAGAGACAGCGTCACCTTCAAACGTTTGGCAGAGATCATTCGTGAAGATGACGACCGGCTTCATCACTCACGTTCGGACCAATTACAGATCATCTCCAGGCCTGGGCCGGAACGAACAACTTTCGACGCGCCCCTATACGCAGTTCAGCCGCTCCGCCAGGTCCTGCGCCAGCGCCGTTGGGCGCCAGTCTTCGGCCTGACAAATCCCGCAAAACGAGCTGACCGTCGGCTCGAAAGTGCACTGGTCAAGCTGCAGGACCAAATTGCCTGGACAGAAGCGCGGCGTGCGACGCTGAGGAAGCAGTTGGCCGCCGCCCACTTGTTAAAGGGTGCTGTCGCATCGGCTCGGTCCGGTCAGGTAACCGCCACGGAAAGGAAGCTGCAATTCAACCGCGCAGCCTTGGCAGAATTCAATTATGCATTAGCGGTACCTGATAATGGTAAGGGCATCGACGCTTGGGAGCACAAAGGCCACCAACTCAGAAAACTCAACTATCTCGATCCTGCCCTGCAAGCATTTCAGGAGATGGAAGCTCTCGCAACAGCTCTGCAACCTTCAAAACAACGCAGCCTCTATATGGCAAGGGCAAAAAAGTTCCAAGCCGAAATCCATAAGTCAAACAACCCTGCGGCGCCAAACGCAAACGCTGCACTGATCGCAGCAGTCACTACCCTGGAGCCCCTTGCTCCTCTGACAGGCCGCGATCTTTTGGACCAAGCTGAAATCCACGAAATGCACGCGGCCGTTCGATTTGCCATGGGGGCCAACATCCAAGCACCGCTAAGCTTAGGCGCAGCACGATCTGACTACGAAACCCTCCTCGCGAGCCTCGGACTCGACAATCCGGGCGCCTTTAGGAGGATATGGCGCTGGTTACGTACAATCTTCCGTCATGACGGTGCCGAGGAAATTCGACAACTCGCTAAAGCTGGCCTGAAGCGCGTAGACCTAATTGAGCGAACTGGACAATCTGCATGATCGCTAGAGGCCCGACATCGACCGCACGATTGCGCCCATAGCGTAAGCAATCGATGTCGCAACCAGTGCATTAAAAAGACTGCCTATAAACGTCTGATCGACGAGCTCGTGCAGGCCTAGCTCCGTCCCGCGTCTGTAAAGGTAATAGTGCTTCGCATAACTTATGGAACTCATTGCGATGGTCGCCACGCCAATTGACCAGATAGGAGCGCGGACATACCCACAAATGGAGACGAGGAAGATAGTTGCGTACGTCAACATGCCCGGGACCGTGTCTC
>Ga0247727_10007584_pt1 | contig 20569 bp, 24 predicted proteins | sample WisWelCaveWW1625_FD_202498 | JGI IMG/M metagenome (GOLD analysis project Ga0247727, IMG submission 202498) | Biofilm microbial communities from Wishing Well Cave, Virginia, United States - WW16-25 | ecosystem: Environmental > Aquatic > Deep subsurface > Groundwater > Cave microbial mat | place... | reverse complement strand
GGCCAAGTAATAAGCATAGCCGGCACTGAAGACGACATGAGCGACATGATATACAAGAATCCAGACTTAATTGAGGAAGGATTCAGGCCGATATCACAGGAAGAACAGACAAAATACGGCTTTATTGACGTGATGGGTGTAGACAAAAATGGAGTTCTGACGGTAGTAGAGTGCAAAAGATACTGCGCAGAACTATCAGCAGTAACACAACTGCGCAGATATGTTGAGAAAATAATGGTCAGCAAAGGAATAACGCACGTAAGAGGAATACTTGCAGCACCAAAGATAACAGACAACGCGGCAAGAATGCTCAATGATTGGGGATTTGAGTTTGTGGCAGTCAAACCGCCAAAATACCTTGAAGAATACGACAAAAAACAGTCAAGACTGGACTTATTCTAGCCGTAATACGGATAATTCGTAGAAGGATAAGTCACCTGATACGGATAAGTTGTCACGTGCCTCGGCTTTGAGCAAATGCCGACGTCTACACTGTTAGTCTTGGTATAATCGCAGGTCAAGCCAGAAGCACAGCCATATTGCTGGTTGTTCAAAGTTCCACACAGCTGACCCTGTGCACTGCGAGGCATGTTAATAGTGGGATATTCAGGCGGATTATAAGTGAATCGGCTCGGCGTCGCACTGTACGGGTAATTATACTCAGGATTTGCAGAATACCAGCCGTCATACAAGTACGGGTTATAAATACCATAACCATACGGATTCTGAGTACTTGGAATAGGATAGTCGTGGAATACGGGATAATAAGTCATAAATGGATAGCCATCGTAATAATAAACGGCGCCATAGCGGGTGTAGCCCCACTTGCTAGCGGCTGAAGAAAAAACAGCAAGCAATAATACAACCATTACTACTGCGATAATAGTCTTTTTCACCATCTTTTTCAAAGCTAAGAACAATTTTGGGGTTTAAAAATGTATGCCTCTAATAAGTTGTTGAAGGACGAGAACAAGATCCAATACCAGGCTGCTTGGTTACAGTATAATCACACACAAGACCGTAATTGCATCCATACTGGGTGCCTGAAACTACACCGCACAACTGGCCCTCTTTGCCTCTGGGCAGCTCCTGCGTATAAGTAGGATATGAAACTTGAGGTTCATAAGATGGATATGATGGATATATAGTCGAAGGCGTGCCATATTTGTACATAAAAGATGATGACCATGGCGCGTAGTAAGGATAATTATACGTTTGATATTGATCGTAATATGCCGGATAGTATTGCGTATAATAAGGAGTGTAAGTGTATCCGTAAGGATAGTAAACATACGGATAATAGCCGTACCTCCATCTCTGGGCGGCACCTGCAAAAACAGCAACTAGCAAAACAATTGCTACAATAGCAATAATAGTCTTCTTCACCATCTTTTCAACTATGTAAGAATTTATGGTTTAAAAATCTATCCCTCTATAACGCAAAAATTCTTCTTGCCAATGACCTTGCCAATAGGAAAAGCAGACTGGCCATTGACGATAACCTGCCTGTTAACATCAAGCACAATATAGCCGGCATCAAGAAAACGGGATTTCAGCAAAGGAAGAACACTGTCAACGCCTTTCTCAAGAAGTTTCATCGCAGTCCTATAATGAACGCTTGCAAGATAAACACAATCGTCCTTGATGATTAACAAGTGAACGTATGACATGAATAATTCTGTGTTTTGGTTATTAATATTTTTATCGATGAGAATGTCGGAAAGTTTACGATGGCAGCCGGAAATTAATGTTTGCTGTTGGAAGAAACGGCAGAGAAAGGGGAGGCTTTTGGAATGTTTTTATACTTAAAGTTGCTAATGTGTTCACAATGAAGAAAATTATCTTTTTTGATGGCGATGGAACGCTCTGGTACCCTCAGAAAACAAAGTATACAAAGCATCCGGTTTGGCTCTACAAAGACAGGAGGTTCAAAAACCATGCAAATCACCTTATTATGACCCCGTCAGCACTCTCAACAATAGAAAAACTAAAACGAATGGGGGTTTTTACGGTAGTTCTTTCGACACATCCTCATCCGCCAAAAGAAGCCGATGCTATACTTCATCATAAGATAAAACACTTTGAATTAGAAGAACTTTTTGATGAAGTACACGCAACGAGAGTGCATCATTGGTCAAAAGGCGAATTTATGCTTAGAATTCTGAAGAGAAGAAAAATACCAAAATCAAAGGCGCTGATGGTGGGTGACAGCTATACGTGGGATTACAAACCAGCAAAAGAAAGAGGCATTGATGCTTTGCTGATTAAATCGAAATACGAACCGATGATACCAAAGGTAAAGAGAACCATCAAAAAATTAAGTGATATTTTCAGATACCTTTGACAACCCCTCCTTTTACGGCGATTTAAGAAATACTCAGCAACTTTTCTTTAGAAGTAAGTCCGGAAACTATACGAACTTTCTTCTTTGTTAATTTGGAGAAAAACTTGATAACAGCAATATTGGCCTTGTTGTCTTCAGGCGGAGCAGAAATTGCAACCTTCCAAGCCTGACGAGACTCATCAAAACCAAGAAGCTCATCTTTTTTGGCGTTAGGTTTGACGAGAATTTTTACTCTGCCGGAGAAATTACTTGTATTCACGCCAGGTATGCCCGCACTTAGTGCACTTATGGAATCTGGTAGGAGGCTCATCTGCAGAACGCGTTTGGATTTCCCAATACTCTGCCTTCACAGGACCGCATTTAGGGCAGTCAGCATCAATAATGACGTTTATGCTGGATTCCTTCTCGATAACCACAAAATCCTTCGGCTTTTCCTTGACAGTCTCAGTAATCGTCACGCTCTCAGCCGCCTGCTTGTAGCCGCAGCCACAGACAAACTGCTTCTTTCCGCCGGATACTTTCGGCATCATAATACTTTTGCACTTCGGACAAAACATCATCTTAATCCCCCCACTATCAAATGCCACAACTCAACAGCAAGAATCTTCACCCAGCCAAGCAAAGGCACACGCCAGACTGCCTTGCCAATTACATTTCTCTCAGGAATATGATTTTCAAAATCTCCGACATCGCAATTATGGTCGCCCTTTGTCCAGAACAATTTCTTTCCATTCTCTTCACCGATTTTTACCACACGATGAATAATAGGATCAGGCCTTTGAGGAACAAGATACACTATGACATCACCCAATTCCGCATTTTTAGGGCTGTACAATATCATGATGTCTCCCTTGTTAAACCCGTTTACAAAATCAAAGTCCTGGAAATCTGCCCTGGTAATGTTAATGCGCTCATAATATTTGCCTTGAGGGTCTGCCTTTGTGCACAATCCATTGCAGCACAATGGATCAGTCCAGAACTGCTCAAAATTACCCTCGTGCTCCATACTTCCTGAAACAACTGCGACAATCGGCGCAGGAGTGCCCAAAACAAAGCCAAGTCCAGGATAAAGCAGGAATTTGATAATGACAAAGGCAAGAACAACATTGGCAATCCAGCTCCAAATGCTATCTTCCTCCCAAAGGAAATACCAGATTCTTTTCAATAACTCTTTGAAACCCATTCAGCTAATTTTCTTATAAAGACTTAAAAAGGTTGTGTTTTAGCATATATATGTATGAAGGAACGTCCAAATGATTATTTTGAAGGCGTGCTGCAAATCAGAGGAGGCAGCCAGGAACTGCTCTCTTGGATACATGACAGAATAAAGACTGATGGCAAGGCACGAGTGGCCAAAGAAAAGAAAGTGACTAATGGTGTTGATGTATACCTCAGCGACCAGCACTACCTGCAGAACCTTGGCAGACAATTGAAACGGAAGTTCACCGGCATCCTAAAGACGAGCAAAAGATTGCATACTGTGAATAAGATGACAAGCAAACTCTTGTATCGTGTCACGGTTTTATTCAAAGTACTGCCGTTCAAACGCGGAGACATTGTCAGCCTGCACGGTGAAAAGGTAGAAATTCTGCACATCGGCAACAGGGCACAAGTCAGAGATATCAGAAGCGGCGCTAAAAGAGACGTTGATTTAGAATTCTTACGAAGGTAAACGTTCTTTCTTATATTCTTCAACAATCTTTGCCAAAACTGTACGTTCAGCGCGAACCTTGTCAAGCCAGGCTCTTTTTACCAAAGCTATTTTGTTCAATAGCTCACACTCCTCAGCAGGCACGCAGGCAAAAGGCAGAATAGCACGCGCGCGATGGCCTGGAAGCCTTCCGCAAATCAGAATCTGGACACCTTTCTGATGCAGCCATTCAACAGCCTTATCACTTATCTGATTGGCGTCATCAATGAACAAAACAGCCCCCTCCGCAATAAATTCCTTGTTCTTCACCACGTCATCCCAGCCAAGCCTGGAAAGACGAAGAACAGGAACTTTATCCTGCTGGAGAAGAGTTTTCTCAAGCTTTTCTATTATGTTCATAAATTTAGACTGAGTCTGCAAAGAATTCTTCAAACGCTGCGCTAAAGACTGGATTTGATTATCCTTTATTCTTGCAATCTCCTCAGGCGTTTTTGGCTTTACAAGAACAGAATTGCGTTTTTCCAAAGCTCGCAATTGCTGCTCTGATAAAATCAGCTTATTCTCCAATTCCCTGTTCTTATTCAACAGCACACTATTATCTTTTCTTGAACGCGAAAACATGCCAAACAATTGAACGATATCTTCATCACGCTTCTGCTCCTCCAAAGGAAGCTCCTTCCTTTCTTCCACCGGCGTTAAAACAGAAACGGCTGAACGAATGCTGATTTCCTCTTTTATGACAAGCTCTGCAATGTCTTCAAAAAGGCCGAGTTTTTTTTCGCGCTCCAAAAACATTCCAATCTTATTCAATAATGGATTGACTTTCTTGAATGCGAGCAATGCGCTCGCCAAGGCGTCCATCTCGTGAGAATTATTGAAGGAATGCTCAGAGGTCATTTTGCGCTTTTCATCAACGCGGATGTCCTGCAACGGGCCAATTACTTTGGCACCAAGTTTTGTGGCAGCTTCCTGAACAAAAGAAGGAATTTTTGCCTTGTCGCTGCCGACAATTATTATTTTTCCAATGCTGGTCAGCTTAGCAACCAAAGAATCAAGGTCAAGCTCTTTCCGGGAACCTGCAGCCACGAAACGGCCGGTCAAGTCAAACACGGCCCAGCCAACAGTAGTTCCTGGATCAATGCCTGCTATCAGTTTCATGCTTTTAGAATTAAGTTGCCTCGTCCTTTTTTCACTTTCTTGACAAGCCCCTTTGATTCAAGCTCATCTATCATCAGCGATATTTTAGCTTCCGAGTACGGGAAATTCTTCCTGATATCTTTCTGCGTCGTCCTGCCGCCTTCTTTCTCGATGAATTCCATCACTTTTTGCAGTTCTTCAGGAACAGCAACTTCTCTCACTTCCTTTATGGTTTCCTTATGAACGATTTTTTCCACAATTTTCAACGGCTTGCGGGAGACTTTATAGACAATGTATGCAAGGAGTGCAAACACCAAAACCCACAACAGCCACTGAGTAACAGGACGATCCTGAATAACGTCTTCAACCATCGGCACTTCAGGCTCTTCTTCCAGCAAGGCCTCATCAGCTTCCAGCGCAGGCAAAAGGATAAGATCAAGAACATAATCGCCTTCAGCTGTGGCAGAGATATTTTCTTCAATCTCAGAATCTGACTTGTCGTGGCGGGCTGTCAAAGTGTATCTTCCAGGCGGAACATTAAATGCATATGTTCCGTTCTTAGCCACCATTTTCTGCAGAGGAGTTGTATTGATTTCGATCACGGTATTGGACAGAGTGTTCAAGCCAAAGTCATATACTGTTCCGTGTATAGAGGCAGCTATGACTGAAGGCAACATCAATAGCAATACCACCCATAATATTCGCATATGTTATTCGAGTGCTTTCTAATATATAAATATTGTGAGATGTTTAGTCGGAAAACTAACCTTTTCTTGTTAAAATAAGCACGAATCTGCCTTCTTTAAGGTAAAGGAGCAAGAATGAACTTTTGTAAAGGTTTAAGGGGATAACGAAGCTGACAGCTGATGCGCGCCTAAAAGTATCTTTTTAAGCATCTTTAGCTAATGTAGTAAGCATGAAAACAAATTATTTGACAGGCGAAGCTGAAACCAGCGTCGCTTGGAACAAAATGATAACCACTTTGGAGGTGGACTAAGATGAACAAATGGATAGCAATACTCGCTATCTTACTGGTGGCTATGATGCCGGTTGCGTTGGCAGAAGAGACTGCTGACGAAACTGATGATGGTGCATCTGATGATGCCAGTGAGACGAGTCCGAGAGAAAAAATGAAAGAACGCATGGAAAACGTGCGTGAAGCAAAAGATGTTCGAAAGGACATAAAACCAATGAGAGCAGAGCTCCGCGGAAAGATGAGAGAACACCGTGCAGAGCTTGAAGGCATCCGCGCAGAGCTTGAAGGCTGCAAAGGCAAGAAAGATTCAGACTGCGAGCAGAAGAGAAAAGACGCAAAGCTCAAGTCAAAGGACATCCTATTGCAGGCAGCAGAAGATGTGACTGCAACCCTTGAAGCTGCAAAAGCAAGAATAGCAGAAAGCGAACTTGCAGAGAAAGATGCAGCAATCGCAGAAATTGATGCACAAATTGCAGCAATTGCAGCAGCAAAGGCAAAAGTAGACGCCCTGACGGAAACCAGCACAAAGGAAGAAATAAAGACAGCTGCAAAAGAACTCCGTAAAGCAGTGAACGGTGCAAAGCGTGCAACACGCTTCGGCGCACACAAAGTCATAGAGCACAGGATGAATGCAGTGTTCAAGATTGCGGACTTAATGGAAGACCGCATCGAAAAAGCACTTGAGCACCTGAAAAAGAAAGGCGTTGACACAAGCGGTGTTGATATGAGCGCCTTTGAAGCAAAGCTCGATGAAGCTGAGAAATTGCACGGAGAAGCAGTAGAACTGTTCAAGAAAGCCCGTGAAGCTGCAGAAAGCGAGAAAGACGAGCTTATGAAGCAGGCAACAGACAAGCTTCGAGAAAGCCATGCTGCACTGAAAGAAGCGCACAAGCTGCTTCGAGAAGTGCTAAGTTCCCTCAAAGCATTGAGAGGAGGAAGCGAGGCACTCGTAAGCACTGAAGGCACTACATCATCTGATGATAAGGACGACGAGAAAGATGATGAAGACGAAAAAGAAGACGATGAAGACAGCTCTTCAGCAACTGTAAGCACCACTGCTAACGTCTCAACAGACGGCATGACACTTGGCGTTGAAGCAGGCGCAAACGCTTCAGCGACACCATAAACCTTAAATAAGACGGGGAAATGGTGATTGTCATGAACGCAAAAATCGTGTTTGCAGTGTTGAGCGTACTGTTACTTTTGGCAGCGTGCGGGCCAAAGCCAGCAGCAAAGGCACCAGTCCAGGTTGTACAACCACCGGCAAAATTGCCGCCAGCGACTGTGCCAGCAACGTCAGAAGCAGCAGTAAGCAACATCGAGACCACAAGCTCACAGGTTGACCAATTGGACAAGGAATTTGATACCAGCTCATTAGACCAGCTGGACAAAGACCTTGCATCAATCGACAACTTGGACTTTGGCTAAATTATTTTTTTATTTTTTTTTTAACTTAGATTTTTATAGTGACTTCTTTTCCAGCAGCTTATGATAATTCTAGACGGCAGTGCAGGAGAAGGCGGAGGACAAATAGTAAGAACGGCTCTTGCACTAAGCAGCCTTACAGGACAGCCATTCAGAGTAACGAATATACGCTCTGCCAGGAAAGATCCTGGACTAAAAGCACAGCACGTTCAATGCGTCAAGGCACTGCAGCAGCTGTGCAGTGCAAAAGCAGATGGAGCAGAGATAGGAAGCAGAGAGCTTCTTTATGTTCCCGGCAAGATTTCTGCAAAAAACATGATTATTGACATCGGCACTGCAGGAAGCATAACCCTTCTCCTGCAGGCAGTCCTTTTGCCCTGCATGTTCGCACAAAAAACGCACAAATTGACGCTGATTGGAGGCACAGACACAGAGTGGAGCATGCCAATAGACTATTTTGCAAATGTTTTGGCGCCTCAATACAGAAGAGTCTGCGGCTTAGAAGTCAAACTGCTCAAACGCGGATATTATCCAAAAGGAGGAGGCAATGTTGAGCTTACAATAAAGCCGGAAATAAAACGCAATGAATTTGAAACATTCGAAGCATTCCAGGCAGCACTAAAGCACAAAGCGTTCACGCTACTTGAGCAAGGAGAGCTTGTCAGCATAAAAGGAATTTCACACGCAACCAAGGATTTGGCAAACGCGCAGGTGGCAGAAAGACAGGCAAGCTCTGCAAAGCAAACATTATCACAGTTAAAAGTGCCTATAGAGATTGCCGTGCAATACGCAGACACTTTGTCAACAGGCTCAGGAATAACATTATGGGCGATTTTCTCATCAAATGACGATGTTGACGCTGCAAATCCGATAAGACTGGGGGCAGATGCCCTGGGAGCGCCGGGCAAGCCGGCTGAAAAAGTTGGACAGGAGGCAGCGCAGAAATTACTGCAGGAGATAGAAAGCAAGGCGCCGGTTGACAGCCATCTTGCTGATAATTTAATACCGCTTATGGCGCTCTGCAGGCCAAGCAGCATAAAAGCATCGCACATTACCTCCCACGCGAAAACAAATATGCAGGTAGTAGAAGCGTTCTTGGGAAAGATATTCAAAGAGAAAGATAATATTATATCTACGTAACGCTGAACTTTAGTAATAATAAGAATTAGTAAAGTTCAGCGAACTTAGTAAAATATTTTTACTAAGTAAGTGTGGCAAGCTTGATGCTTGCTTTCAAGTCCTTGATATCATACATCAATATGCGCTTTTGATTCGGATTCTGAACTTTATCAACCAAATATTCTGCCTGGGCAACCAAACGAACGGCCTCATCAAGACTGCCCTGCATGACTTTTTCTCTTGCATCATCAATCATTGCGTGAATTTCAGGATTTACAAGCTCGCGTCCGGGCTTTCCCAGCTGCACCCGCTCGACTTCCTCGCGCAAATACTCTGAGAACGCACGCTCCTTTCTGGATTCAAGATTCTCAGCTTCGTGCTCGCGCTCCATCAACTTCCTGGTTTCAAGCTCAATGCCCTTTTCCTTCAACGCAAGCACGCTCTCGCGCTCTCTAAACAGCCTGCTTGCTGAAGGACGGGTGCCTACTTCCATCGCGCGGGTTTCCATCCTGCGCACGGTGTGCTGCAATTCCTCGTATCTCTTTTCCATCTTTGGAAGGATCTTCTTCAGCTCCCGCGACCGGTAAACAACATCTTTTTCCTGTTCAACCCTGCGCTTCTCGGTTTCAATGAATTTCATACCCTTCTGGACAATGCGCTCTCCACCGGCAATCCGCTTTTCCTTGTCTTCCAATCCACGCTTCGCGCGATCGAAAACAGACTTCGCATGCTCCAGTTCCCTGACGCGCCTAATCAATGACGTTTCCTCTTCCTGCAGTTTCCTCTTATCGCGTTCAAGCATAGCAATAGTCTGCACAAGCTCTTCTTCCTTATCCTTTAATGTCAAAACATCAGATTCAACCAACTTGCGAACATCAGTCTTTTCGCTTCTCAATTCCTTCTTTTCCTGCTCTAAATCCCCAACTTTCTTGTCCCACTCCTGCTGAATCAACAAGAATTCAGCTTTTCGTGCATTCACTTCATCCTGGAATTCATTTTTCTGCTTTTCAAGCATCCTTGCAGCTTCCTTCAACCCTTTTTCGTGTTCAACAAAGTTTGTTTCACGCGTTATCAGCACCTTTTCCTTTGTTTCAAGCAATTTAAGCTTCTTGTCCTGCCCATGTTGGGCAGCAAGCAGATCATGCTCGGCCTTTCTCGCACTTCTTTCGCGCTCATGCAATTCCTGCATGGTTCTGCTGTTTTGGGAAATAGATGAACGTAATTCCTCGAGAATCCTTTTCTTTTCCTCAACCAAGCCGAACATTTCCTGCTTTGTCCTCTGAGCAGAGGCAGCCTCTTCCTTCAACAGCTCGAATTCAGACTTTTTACTGCCAAGCTCAGAGTTTTTGGCATCAATCCTTCTCTCCTGCTCGACAAGCTGTCTTTCACGCTGGCTGAGAATCGCGCTCTTCTTTGCAAGCTCATCCTTGGTTATTATCACATTCTTGACGGCATCTTCCATATCAGCAAGTTCGCGCTCAGCCTGCAGCATCTTTTTCTGCCGGCCGGCAAACTCGGCATCAATCTGTTTCTTAATGGTGGAAGCCTGATCGACTGTTCTTTTCAGCTCTTTCAGATGCTGCTTGTAGTGCTCCGTATCTTCCTGTTGTCTGGAGATAAGCTTTGCACCATCAGCAACCCTCTGCTCAATCTTCGAAACCTGTTTTTTCAGCTCGCGTTCTTTGGATTCAAGCTGGGCAACACCGGTTTCAAAGCGGTTGAACTCATTGCGCTTCTGAACCAATCCGCCAAGCTCTTTTGTAAGCGTGAGAACTGCCTTTTCCCTTTCATTCATGGCAGATTTTCTCTCATCAAAAGCGTGCTCTAATGCAGAAATTTCCAAACGCAGCCTGCTTTCCTCATCCTTCAGCCTCTGCAATTTTGCAGCTTCATTGCTTAGTATGTGCTCCCTTTCAGAAATCGACTTTCCAAGCTCGCGCAGCTGCTGCTCCCTTTTTTCCGCATTTCTGACTCTTTTGCTTATCTCAGCGCGCAGACTTTTCAAAGCGGATTCTTCCCTTTTTGCAACCTCAATCCTTCTCTCAGCTTCTGCAACAACGCGCTCAGACTCGCGCTTTATAGCAGATTGTTCCTTTCTTTTCTCAGAAACAGCCGATTCAAGCTCGCGCAAACGCTCTTCCTGTACGTCTATCTTAGAAGGCTCCCTCTTTCCAAACAATAAAAAAGGCTTTTCTGCCATGAGTCATTATCCCCGAACTCGATTTATATACTTTTGTTATCTCTGCAGAATAGTGGTTTATGAATGGGGCACAAGTGAAGTCTCGACGTAACAATCATAACATTTTTAAACCCCTTGCTTACTGCTCAAATGCATGGTAGAACAATGTATGACGTGCAAAAGGCCTCTAACCGGCCTTGCAGGAGTAGCCCGCTTCAAATGCCCCAAATGCATGAAGCATGAAATGCTCAGGTGCGCACACTGCAGAGAGATAGCAGCAAAATACAACTGTCCGGAATGCAAATTTGAGGGACCAAATTAAATGGCAAGTGTCATTGTCACTCTTAAAATCATGCCGAAGGACCCTGAAGTGGATTTGGACAAAGTTTATATTGAAGCCTCCAAGCACATTCGCGATTTTGTAGATCAAAAGCACAAAGACGGTGAAATAAGAAAAGAAGTGGAACCAATAGGGTTTGGTTTAAAGGCGCTGAAGGTCTTATTCGTCATGGACGAAGCAATCGGCACAACAGACAAGCTGGAAGAAAAGATAAAAACGCTTCCGGAAGTTGAAAGTGTAGAATGCACAGACGTGAGGCGCGCAATCGGATGAAAAAACTGGCATTTTTGCTTCTTATATTATTGGCAGCGTGTGCACCAGCCGAGGAAATAATTGCTCCAGAAGGAAAAAACGTTACGAAAGAAGGGGCGACGTTTGGAGACCTGGTATCAATTAATTTTATCCTTTCTCTTGAAAATGGAACAATAGTTGACACAAACAATCCTGAAATCGCAAAAGAATACGGAATAAGAAACTATGTCGAAGGACCGTTTAAATTCATACTTGGCCAAAGCGGAAAAGTCAAGGGCTTTGATACGGCAATACTTGGAATGAACGAAGGCGAACATAAAGAGATGGTAATAGAACCAAGCGAAGAAGAGGCTGTTTTCACGATTGATAAAGCAAAAGCCGTCAACAGGTTCCTGTCTATAAATAAGAAGCAAGGATTCCCAAGAAGCGCATTTGAAAGACACTTCAAGAAGCCGGTTATCGGAAAAATCGTGTACAACGACACTTTTGCCTTCAAGTATAAAGTGCTGAATTTCACGAATGAATCAGTAATAACTGAGATGGTGCTGAAGGAAGGAGAAAAATACGTCCTGCCCAACACTTACTGGAACAGCAGTGTTGTCAGAGTGGCTGAAGAAGATGCAATGTTCTACCAGCAGCCAGAAGAAAACCAGACAATAGACGCACCATTTGGAAAGGCAGTCATCAACATGACAAAAAGCATGATGTTCCTCAACTACCAGCCGGAACTAAATAAAATATTCAACAAGACAATTGAAGTTGGCGGAGGCTTTGGCATACAGCAACAGTTCCAAGTCACAGAAATACGCGATGAAGACTTCGTCATAAAACAATACGGCTCACTTGCTGACAAAAGACTTAAGATAAAAGTTGATATGCTTACAAGACAAAAGCACGTCAAAGATGTAAAACAGAAAACGCCTCTTGTAACAGAAGTCCAAGGCGGAACGGAGAATTAATCACTTTTTCTTATTCGTAACCGCGCCAGCACTTGCGCACTTATCACTGCAGAAAAACAATGTTTCTTCGCCCTTAATCTTGCGCTCTATTACGCCTTCTTCCCTGTCGCCCAAAGGCTTGTGGCAGTGAGCGCAATGGCCGCCTTCGGTGCCCTCAGCACCTTTTGCGAAGCCTTCTTCCCAAGGAGCAATCTCGCCTTCATCTTCCTCTAATTCTTCTCTTCCTTCTTCAGTGTAAATATCAGTTTCCTTGTCGCCAACCTGCAGTTTCGTGGTAAAATCTTCAGCAGTGCCTGGGTGCTCCTTATCTTCCAAGAATTCGTTAGGCTCATCGATGAACTCTTCCTTCTCGCCCTTCGGCTGGTCGAAAATGCTACCTTTCTTTTTTGGCATATGAAGACCGCACATTGAGATGTATATAAAGTTTATGCCAGCTTGCCAAAGAACTGCGCTATTTTTTCATCGTAATCAACTGTAATGTCAAGCTTCCATTCAGGAGGAAAGCAAGTCTTGTATCTCGGCCACGCATATCTTTCATCAACGAATGCAAGAACTCCTCGATCTTTCTCGCTCCTGATGCACCGGCCGGCATTCTGAATGCATCTGGTCATTGCAGGCAGAATGTATCCGTATTCCCAGCCTTTGCCGAACTTTTTATCGTAATATGATATTAATTCGGTTGTCTCCAGGTCCGGCCTGTCCAATGGCAGGCCAACAACAATAACACCTTTGACAATGCCTGGCAAATCAATGCCCTCGCCAAAAGAGCCTGCAGCAACAGCCATCAAAACACCTTTGGAATGAGAAAACCTGTCAAGCAGTTTCTGCTTTTCCTCCTTGTCCATGCCTGGAGTTTCGTAAAAAATGGCTTTTTCGTATTCTTCCGCGAAAAAAGGAGCGACTGCATCGCGAACTTTATAGCTAGGGAAAAAGAGCATAACGCAACCAGGAATTTTATTAGCCAAATCAGCACAAACAGAAGCAATTTCCTTGTACTGACGCTCGCTTCTGAGAGTAAATTTTGTAGTAGTTCTTGGAATAATTAAAGATAATCTGTTGTGCTCTGGGAAAGGACTCGGGAATGACCTGTTAACAGCTGTCTGCAGGCCAAGAACGTCAGCATACATCGCTGTAGGACTTAAAGTACCGGACATTACAACAGCACTGTAGCAGGCATCAAACACGTCTTTAGTGAGAATAGCGGGATCAAGACAGCGGATGCTCAATGTGACGAACATATCCTTGCGCGAAATAATACGGGCAGAACCGGTGCTGTCAGCTTTCCACTCCTCCAAAAACTTTGCAACACCGCCGATATGCGAGATTTTCTGCTCTTCCCTGACCATTTCAGCAGCAAGCTCAAGCTCTGCAACAATCTCGTCATAAGGCTTGAATTTTTTAAGAGGGTCAGTGAATTGCTCTTTCTTGACCAGTTTTTCTTCTTTCAGATTCTCGCCAAGCTTATTCAAAACTTCCTGAATTTCAACCAAATCTGTTACCGCCTCCTCAATATTGTGTTTTTTGGCCTCCTGAATTGCCTGCTTCATAGTTTTGTTAGACAGGCGGAAAGTAAGAAGGTCGCGAACTCTTGAGGGCAAATTATGGCCTTCGTCAACAATGATTATTGCCTGCTCAAGTTTTTTCTTAATTTTTCCAAACAACGCTTCACGGATGTGGGGGTGGAAAAGGTAATAGTAATCAGCAACAATAACTTTGGAATCTTCCGCCAGCATCAAAGACATCTCGTACGGGCATACTTTTTCCTGAACGCACTTCAACATAACGGTTTCTGTAGGCAGAGGAGCATCTGCTTTCAACTCTGCAAGAACTTTCTGCGCGACAAAATTGTTCTTTCCTCTTGCGTTCGTGTAAAATTCACACTGGTTGCCTTCAACCATAGACTTGCAGTACTCAGAAAAATCGCCGGAAGGCATATTCTGCACGTTTTCCTGTGCGCACATCCATTTCTTGCCGATAAGACTCGCCACGCCAAAATGCATTTTGTTCTTCTCCATTACCTTTCTCGCTGTTTCCAGAACAATCTTGTGCTGGGTGTGCCTTGACGTGAGGAAGAAAACGGTCAAATCTCTTTGGAGAGCCAGTTCTAATGCAGGGCAGAGCACTGCCGCAGTTTTTCCAAGACCTGTTGGAGCGTGCGCGAGCAAGTGTTTCTTGTCTTTCAACGCTTTCGCAACTGTCTCAACCAGCTCTTTTTGGCTCGGACGTATGACGTCGTGAGAAAATAACATTTTATACCCCTCTTTTCACACAATGAAAGGCGTTTATATGCTTATCGCAAAAACTTTTAAATAGGTGCACGAATATGCACGATAAATGCGCAGTTTATCGACGATAAAACTGCATCTGCGAAACATTTAAATATATATTCGATTATAATCATTACAACACTGGGGTGGGTCGTTTGAATAAGAACAAAGAAATCTTTAAAACATTTTTCCGAGAAAAGCCGGCAATGATGCTGGTAGAGTTAAGAAACGCAAAAAATGAAGTCTATGCAAGTTCTTTGGCAAAAACCATTGATTGCACATACTCACACGTTGTCAAAATACTGCAGGAAATGGAAACAGAAGGACTTGTAAACTTTGACAAGCAAGGAAGATTGAAACTTCTTACTTTAACAAAGAAAGGCACTGATGTCGCATCAAGGATAGATGACATCAGAGGACTTCTTTAATTTTTTTTCATTGTCAAGAACCACCAATAATGATGATAAAATGCGGTGGTTCTTGAGCATGCTCGGAAACCTGCCAATGATTTCCGCGCAAGAGGTTTCCGACATATGAAAGACGGCATAATCTATGTAAATCCCTGCCACGGAAATGAACCGTATATTCTTGGCACTCTGATTGCTTACAATGCCCGAGAAAAGTCAGGAAAGAATCCGCTTATAGTCATTCCTCATATGTACGGCGAGAGGCAGACAAAGATTATTTCTGAAGAGCTCAAGATTACTCCTGAAGAGTTTTCTGCACACAATATCTGCCTTGATGAAAAATTGGGACAAATGCACAAGCAGCTCTTGTTCAGCAGTAATGACTTCAAGGGGCATCTGGAAACAGTCATCAAAAACCAGGAAAGCGCTCAAAAAGCTATTTCTGAACACCTGAAAAATACATATGGCCTGGTTTATTTTGAAGTCAATATAGCTTCACGCGTCACAAGCGGAGCAACCCGCACGTATTTTGCCTTCCCTGTAATCATCTCTGAATTATTGGAAAGGACACTGCAGGAAAAAGAACTTTCCAAAACCTTTTCTGCGGAACTTCTTGAACCAATGATAGGCACGATGAAAAAAGTAGAACGCAGCATAAGCAGGTTCTTCATACCGCAATATCATACTTTTTCCTTTGATGAAAACAGGAAACCGCACGAGCACGAAATTGCGACACCACCATTGAAGCCGGTGCCAAAGAAAAACGCTGAAGAGCTTCACAAAAACTCAATGTTCTGCATGCTAAGCGGAACAGACAGCGAAATCCAGAATGTACTCAGAAATGCGGCAAAATTCAAGGAAATCGGCTATCACATTATTGTCCCGCCATCGGCAAAAGATGTAGCGGGCGTTCCAAAAGAGTATGAGCGAAGAATACTGCAAGAGGTAATTTCAAGTAAAAATCTCGTCAAGGTTATGGGCAGGCCTGGCTGGGGAACTTTATGGCTTTGCCAGGTCGGCGGAAAAGACTTCCTGCCAACACCCTATACTGCAGGAGATGATCCTGAAATTTACTTCAACCACAAAACCCTTGCAAAACTACCCATTACCGCGGCAACTGCACAACAAGAAAAAGACTTCGGAACTCTTGACGGCATTGCCTTTGTAGTAGACAAGATAGCGAAAGATTTATAAATCACCGACGGGGGAAGCAGGTTGTTCAAGAGACAAGTCGGTTTAGGCTTACTTGTACTGGAGACGGATGTTCTTGAACGGAGACTAAAATGGCAAAGATGCATTCACGTGCAAGAGGCAATGCGGGCAGCAAGAAACCATTGAAAGCAACAACGCCAACCTGGGCGCGCTACAAGCCAAAAGAAATAGAACTGCTTGTGGGAAAACTTGCAAAAGAGGGCAAAACATCCAGCGAGATTGGAATCATTCTTAGGGACAGCTACGGCGTGCCAAGTGTCAAGCTGTTGACAGGCAAAAGACTGCAGGAAGTACTTGCAGAAAAAAAGCTTGTGCCAAAACTTCCGGAAGATTTGCTGTCATTAATGAAAAATTCTGTCAAGATACGCAAGCACCTGGAAGCGAACAAGCACGATATGACTGCACTGCGCGGACTGCAGCTGGCAGAGAGCAAGATAAAGCGGCTTTCAAAATATTACAAGGAAGTTGGCAAACTCGTGCCTGAATGGAAATATGATCCAAGCGCCGTCAAGATTTACACAGAGTAAGTCGAAAACTATATAAATAACGACTACGCGGTAGTACTACTATGGGGGAGCGTTATCTTTTCATTTTATTTCTTATATTCCTTGTAGCCTGCGGGCCAGCAGCACTGCAGGCAGTGCCGACATCTCAGTATCAGCCGCCAGTAGAAGCTGAGCAAAAAACAGAGCTCTCAGACTCCTGCGAAACAATCACGTGCCCAAGCGGACAGACGTGCAGCGAAGGCAAATGCATCTGTCCAACAGGCCAGAAATCGTGCGACAATGACTGCATTGATGAGGAATCCTGCTGCAAAGACAAAGACTGCGAAGCAGGATTCTGCGATGAAGGCACATGCAAGGTGCCTGACAAATGCGGATATGGCGAAGAGTTCAGGAATGGCGACTGCGAATGCGCAAAAGACCGTGTTTATTGTAAAGAGCAGGACAAATGCCTTGAAAGAGGAGACTGCTGCATACACGGCCAATGCAAAGCTTTTGAAAGATGCGTGGAAACAGACTGGCGGACAAGCCTGTGCGCACAAGTGGACCGCAAAAAAGTCTGCAAGATAATTGCAGACAGGGGAAGAGCAGAACTCTTTGAAATATTTGGCAATGAATTCAGAGCATACGCGCTCAAGTTCATTGAAGATGGTTCGGTCGAGTTTAACATAAGCAATCAAAGCATAAACATAGCAGAAAATCAGACACTCAATTACGGCAATGTAACACTATTCCAAGAAGGAATAGAAACAACCGGCGGATTCTGCAAGGAAGACGAAGACTAATGCCTGTGCAGGCGTCTTCTTAACTTAGAAATTTCCTTTTTCTCCTTTAGAACAAAGAAGAACAAGAATATGACTGCAGCAATAATTGCCGATCCTGCAACGAACACGACAACGCGCCATGACAACGCCTTTGCATACTGCTCTTCAAGAGCAATGCGCGCATTGATAATGAATTCAGGAGCGGCAGGATGCCCTGGGTCAAGCTCAAGAACGTGATGGAATTCACCAATTGCCCGCTCGTACCTCTTATTCCAATAGAACGCCAATGCTCGTTCATAAGTCTGGTCGACAACACTGCGTTGAGGCTTGATGTAGAGCTCATTCAAAAATTCGTAAATAACTTCGTTAGGAATGAGCCAGTTGAAACCAGGCGTTTTCGAACCCAATGTGGAAGCACCAATTATTCTTCCATTCTTATCAAAAACAGGTCCTCCGCTGCTGCCAAAGCTTATGGTGGCATCAATCTGCAACAGCGTCCAGCCACCTTCCATTGGCTTGTAAGCGCTGAGAATGCCGGATGTTACTGTAGGTTCCACATTTACGGTAGCAATCTTTGCAGCCTGCGGATATCCCATAACAACAACATTTGAGCCAACTGGCGGATACTTCAGGCTTGCCATACTAACAGTTGGCAAGTTTTTCCGCGTAATTTTGATGATAGCAACATCTTTGCCAGGATATGGAATACCAATTTTTTTGACCTCGGCGGGAATACGTATTTGTGTCAATCCACCAGTACCGAATGCAGGAAGCAATACTGCGGAGCCTACAGATTTGATGTCAAGCTTGAGAATTTTTTCAAGATAATGTCCGAATGGAACACGCATTTCCTCTGGCGCTTTTATGTCATCAAGCACTTTCTTGACAAAAGACTCAATTGCGTCTTCAGCTGCAGGCATAATCACGTGCGCATTTGTCACAATGTATCCATCTGGAGTGATGATGAATCCGCTGCCACTTGAACTCTTGCTTAACGTATGTAATGATCCAGGTCCTGTTTCCACAACTTTGCCATTCTGATAGCTTAGCTCAGGAACAACAGCAGAAACTGTAACATAAGACTCAATCTCAACAACAGCAGGGCCTGCAAGGGCAACTGCGATTTCTGTAGATGAAATATCACTCGGAATAACGCCATTGCGAATAAAATCCTGCGCAGAGACAAGTGGGACTAATAGTAATAATATCAGCAGCCAACCTCTTTTTTGCATACTATACGTTAGAAAGGCAGTGTTTAAAAAGGTTTTGAGTACCGCCCTGTTCTGCAGTTTTATAGCCCTGGGCGGATTCGAACCGCCGTCACAGGAGTCAGAGTCCCGTATACTTGACCGCTATACGACAGGGCTGTATTCTCAGAAAAACGCCAAATACTGCTATTTAAACTTTGCCTGGATGCGCGTGTATTTCAAAACATCTTCAGAACGAAGCAGCAGCGAGACGGAAAGATATGGCTCGATCTTTGACAATAGTTCCTGAAAACGCTTTTCCCCACGCTCTGTTAATTTGAGAGACTTGTTGTCATAAGAAATAAGCTTCTTTGATTCAAGGTCTTCCAAATTCTTGTACATTGCGCGCTCGCCTTTGCTAACCATGTTGGCAGCACGTGCCAGCTCGATAAATGCCTTCTTGGACATCTGCACAACAAGAGGTTTGTCTGCAAAACGCCTATCACATTCCTCGTAACAACGCCCCAGCGCGAACAGGACAAAAGCCTGCGGCCTTGACAACCCCATACAGAAAACGAGTGCTTTTCAACTTATAAATCTTGCTGCCAGCCAGATGCTAATGCCGCCGACAATTGCACCGAAAATCAAGCCAGCAAGCACATCATTAACGTCATGCCTCTTTGTCAAAACCCTTGACGTGGCAACTGCAACAGCAGCCAAGGCAAAAAGCGGTGTGAGCCAGGCACTCTCAAAGAATGCGCTAAGAATTGTAGCAAGCACAGCAGCACGCATTGCGTGCAAGCTGGGAAAACTTGAAGCATCAATTTTTTCAATCCAATTGTGATATGACTGCTTATCAGGGCGCCGCTTGAAATAAACAAGTCTCAACAACACGGTTACTGCGTAAGCCAAGAACAGACCGATGACCAATTGCGCTGCCAACATATTCTGCTGCAGCAGGACAGCGATAACAATAATTATGACAAAGAACGGAACGCCGCTCAATCCCTTGATGTCTTGTAATAATTCTTCTTTGTACATATAGGCCCGGGCGGATTCGAACCGCCGTCAATGGGTCCAAAGCCCACTATACTTGACCGCTATACGACGGGCCTGCAGTGCTAACAGGCCAGTCCGCCGCTTATAAAGATTTCTGCTGTTTCAAAGCCCCTTCTTCAAGAAAATGCAGTGCACCTGGAACAATTAATGCGTGCGGGGCGGGACCAAAATCAGCGTCAGAAACCTCTGTAACAGTGCCTGCAAGAATCTTCTGGTTTTTTGAACCAAGCCTGGCAACGCCGACACACCAGTCCTTAGGAAGGAGAACTTTTTCATTGCGTTTGCGTTCAATCTTTCGCAGAAGTTCAATAGCTTCATTAACTGACATGAATTTATCATTCTCTGGGTCAAGATCGAGAAGAACCAAAGTGTGCGCACCGATTGACTTATTCTCCTTAATTACATTGTAGAACGTTTCAGGCTCGTAATTTTCCCTTGGAAAAGGAATGCTTGTAGTTTTGCCAAACTTATACACCTGCAGGCCAGTTGCACCAACGGCATTTATGACAGACGCATTATGAATGACTTCCGTCTTGATTTTCTGCTCTTTCGCGCGCTGCAAGATGTCCCAGTGCGTTGTTGCGCACAAAGGATCCCCTATGACAAGCAATGCGACATTCTGATTTTTGGCTTCTTCCAAAATCTGAGAAGCGTCTTCAACAAACTGACGATTGGCCAATTCAACTTTTTTGCCATACAGTTTTTCCAAATCCTTAACACTGCAGGCAAGCTTTGAAGTATATGACTCCAAGTACAATTTGTCGCATTTCTTTGCAGCTTCCAAACCC
>Ga0247727_10007583_pt1 | contig 20571 bp, 18 predicted proteins | sample WisWelCaveWW1625_FD_202498 | JGI IMG/M metagenome (GOLD analysis project Ga0247727, IMG submission 202498) | Biofilm microbial communities from Wishing Well Cave, Virginia, United States - WW16-25 | ecosystem: Environmental > Aquatic > Deep subsurface > Groundwater > Cave microbial mat | place... | reverse complement strand
TACATGGGCGGCGTCAAGGACCTTGAGGACGGCAAGCTGCGGCTGATCGGCGAGCCCGAGCCGCGCTACCGCGAGGACCCGGTACGCATGCTGCGCGCGGTGCGCTTCGCGGTGAAGCTCGGCTTCAAGATCGAGCGCGGCACCGAGAAACCGCTGCGCAACCTCGCGCCGCTGCTCGCCGACATCCCGGCGGCGCGGCTCTACGAGGAGGTCAACAAACTGTTCCTGGCCGGGACCGGCGTGCAGGCCTTCGAGATGCTGCGCAGGTACGGCCTGTTCGGCCAGCTGTTCCCGCAAACCGAGGCCGCGCTCGCCAGCGAAGAGCAGGGTTTCCCGATGATGTTCGTGGTCCGCGCGCTCGAGGACACCGACGCACGGGTCGCCGCCGACAAGTCGGTGACGCCGGCGTTCCTGTACGCGGCGCTGCTCTGGGAACCGGTGCGGCTGCGCGCCGCGCGCCTCGAGCGCGACGGCATGAACGACCTCGACGCGTTGCGCCGGGCCGCCGACGAGGTCGCCGACAAGCAGGTGCGGCGGGTCGCGTTGCCGCGCCGCTTCTCGGTGCCGATGCGCGAGATCTTCGAGCTCCAGCCGCGCTTCCTGCAGACCAGCGGCAAGCGCGCCCAGCGCTTCATCGACCACCCGCGCTTCCGCGCCGCCTACGACTTCTTCGCGCTGCGCGCCGCTTCTGGTGAGGCCGACCCCGAGCTCGCGGCGTTCTGGACCGAGGCGCAGCGCGTCTCCGGCCCCGAGCGCGACGAGCACTTCGCGGGCCGTCGGCGCCCGGCGCCGGCGCGCGGCGCGCGGCCGACCGAGGTTCCGGCCGAGGCTGACGAGCCCTATGCCGAGGGCGACGCGCCGCCCGCCAAGCGCCGGCGTCGGCGCGGCGGTCGTGGCCGCCGACGCGGCCCGCGGACCGACACGCCACCGACGACCGAGTGAGCGTCCGCGCCTTCATCGGGCTCGGCAGCAACCTCGGCGATCCGGCGGTGACCCTGCGCCGCGCGCTCGAGGACCTCGAGCTGGTGCCGTCGTCGCGGCTGGTGGCGCGCTCGCCGCTCTACGCCAACCCGCCGCTCGGCCCGGTCGCGCAGGGCGAGTTCGTCAACGCGGTCGCCGAGCTCGCGACCACGCTCAGCGCGCGCGCGCTGCTCGCCGAACTGCGGCGCATCGAGGCCGCGCACGGCCGGACCCGCGACGGCACGCGCTGGGGCCCGCGCACCCTCGACCTCGACCTGCTGCTGCATGGCGCGACCGTGCTCGACGACCCCGACCTGCACCTGCCGCACCGCGGCCTGCCGACCCGTAACTTCGTCCTGTATCCTCTCCATGACCTCGCGCCCGAGCTCGTGGTCCCGGGTGCGGGCGCGCTGCGCGAGTTGCTGGCGCGCTGCTCGGCCGACGGGCTGCGGCGCCTCGACTAGTCGCCGACCTCCAGCACGATCCCGGACCAGAGCGCTCCATGCACGAGAGATCGCCGCGCTTCCTCGTCGTCGAAGGTCCGATCGGGGTCGGCAAGACCAGCCTCGCGCGCCGCATCGCCAAGGCGTTCGGCACCGACCTGCTGCTCGAGCGCGCCGAGGAGAACCCGTTCCTCGAACGCTTCTACCGCGACCCGCGCCACTTCGCGCTGCCGACCCAGCTCTACTTCCTGTTCCAGCGCGCGCGCCAACTGGCGCAGCTGCGCCAGGCCGACCTGTTCGCGCCGGTGCGGGTCGCCGACTTCCTGCTCGAGAAGGACCGGGTGTTCGCCCAGCTCAACCTCGCCGACGACGAGCTCGGGCTCTACGAGCAGGCCTACCACGCGCTGTCGCTCGACGCGCCGCTGCCCGACCTGGTGGTCTACCTGCAGGCGCCGGTCGAGGTGCTGCTGCGCCGGGTCCAGAAGCGCGCGCTGCCCGCCGAGCAGCCCATCACCCGCGAGTACCTGACCCGGGTCAGCGATGCCTACATGCGCTTCTTCCACCACTACGACCGCGCGCCGCTGCTGATCGTCAACGCCGAGGCCATCAACCCGGTCGAGTCGGACGCCGACTTCGCGCAGCTGATGCGCGAGGTCGAGCGGGTGCGCGGCGGGCGGCACTATTTCAACCCGGTGTCGCGGTCCTAGCCTGTAGCAGCCCGCTGGCGGGCGAAGCGGAACGCGGCAGGTCGCGAGGATCGCCTGCAAGCAGGCTCCTACCGGGAGGGATCGCGGCGTACACGCCGCTCCTACAGGTAGGGAGGACGCGACCCTCTCCTACAGGTAGCGAGCACGCGACCCTCTACCTACAGGTTGCGAGGACGCGACCTTCCCTCTGTAGGAGCCCGCTTGCGCGCGATGCTTCCCGGTAGGAGCGGCGTGTACGCCGCGATCCCCCAGCGCATCGCAGGCGGTATAGCCCTGTAGGAGCGGCGTGTACGCCGCGATGCGTTCCCCGACCCTTTGCTAGGATGCGCACCATGTACCCGCAGCCCAAGACCACCACCAAGACCGACGCCAAGCCGGTGACCGTCGCCACGCTGGCGCGCATGAAGCAGCAGGGCGAGCGTTTCGCCTGCCTGACCGCCTACGACGCCTCGTTCGGCGCGCTGCTCGACGCCAACGGCGTCGAGGTGATCCTGGTCGGCGACTCGCTGGGCATGGTGGTACAGGGCCACCCGACCACGCTGCCGGTGACGGTCGCCGACATGACCTACCACGCCGCCTGCGTGGTCCGCGGCCTGAGCCGTGCGCTGCTGATGGTCGACATGCCGTTCATGTCCTACGCCACGCCCGAGCGCGCGCTCGACTCCGCGACCCGCTTCATGCAGGAGGGCGGGGCGCAGATGGTCAAGCTCGAGGGCGCCGGCAACCAGCGCGAGGTCGTCGAGCACTTGGCGAGCCGCGGCGTGCCGGTCTGCGCCCACCTCGGCCTGCGCCCGCAGTCGGTGCACAAGCTCGGGGGCTTCCGCGTCCAGGGCAAGGACGAGGAATCGGCGCGCGAGATGCTCGAGGATGCTCAGACGCTTGAGGCGGCGGGCGCCGACATCATCCTGCTCGAGCTGGTGCCGGCGAGCCTCGCCAAGCGCATCACCGAAGCGGTCGCGGTGCCGGTGATCGGCATCGGCGCCGGGCCTGATTGCGACGGCCAGATCCTAGTCACCTATGACATGCTCGACATCACGCCCGGCAAGCGCCCCAAGTTCGCCCGCAACTTCATGGACGGCGCCCGCTCGCCGGCCGACGCGGTGCAGCGCTTCGTCGCCGCGGTCAAGGACCGCAGCTACCCGGCGCCGGAGCACAGCTTCTAGGCTGCCCATCCCCCGCGCGCTTCGCGCGCGGCCCCCTTCCGGCGGAGGGGGGCGGAGCAGGGAAGGCAAGGCCGGAAGATCGTCTGAACTTTCCCGCCCCCTTCGACGGAAGGGGGCCGCGCACGGAGTGCGCGGGGGGATGCGTTCGCACAAGGAGGTGCGGCATGGACCCACATCGTAGAGAAGAACTCGTCCTTCGCGCCCGTTCGTTACGCTCGAACCCCACCGACGCGGAGCGCGCTTTGTGGCGAAGGATCTGCCGCCGCCAACTCGGCGTGCGCTTCCTCCGCCAACGCCTGATCGGCCCATACATCGTCGACTTCGTCGCTCCCGCGATCCGCCTGACCGTCGAGGTCGACGGATCGCAGCACACCGAGGCGCCGCAGCGCGCCTACGATTCGCGGCGCGACGCTTGGTTCGCGCATCAGGGGTTCGAGACGCTGCGGTTCGACGCGCGAGCAGCCCTGCTCGAGACGGAAGCGGTCGCGATGATGCTCTTCCGTGCTGTCGCGGAGCGGCTAGCGCATCCCCCCGCATCCGCTCCGCGGACGCGACCCCCTTCCGCTGGAAGGGGGTGGGATCCCGCCCCCTTCCAGCGGAAGGGGGCCGCCTGCGCAACAGGCGGGGGATGCCGTAACGGACCGCGCCGCGATTCGCTTATCCTCCTCCCATGATCACCGTCCACACCGTCGCCGAGCTGCGCGCGCTCATCGCCGACTGGCGCAGCGAAGGCCGGCGCATCGGTTTCGTGCCGACCATGGGCAACCTCCACGCCGGTCACGCCCAGTTGGTGCGCCGCGCGCGCGAGCATGCCGAGCGCGTGGTGGCGAGCGTGTTCGTCAACCCGCTGCAGTTCGCGCCCGACGAGGACTTCGAGCACTACCCGCGCACGCTGCCCGCCGACGCCGCCACGCTTGCCGCCCACGGCGCCGACCTGTTGTTCGCGCCCGGCGTCGCCGAGATGTACCCGGGCGACCGCGCCCACCACGCCGCGGTCACGGTGCCGGGGCTCTCCGATGTGCTGTGCGGCGCGTTCCGGCCCGGCCACTTCGCCGGCGTCGCGACCGTGGTCGCCAAGCTGTTCGGCCAGGTCCAGCCCGACCTCGCGGTGTTCGGCGAGAAGGATTTCCAGCAGCTGCTGGTGATCCGGCGCATGGTCCGCGACCTGGCGCTGCCCATCGAGGTGATCGGCGAGCCGACGGTGCGCGAGGCCGATGGCCTGGCGCTCTCGTCGCGCAACCAGTACCTGACCGTCGAGCAGCGCCAAGTGGCCGCGACGCTGTTCGCGACGCTCAGCTGGGCGGGCGAGCAGCTGCAGGCGGGGCGTGAGTTGATGGAGGTCGAGGGCTCGGCGGTGGCGCGGCTCGAGGACGCCGGCTTCAAGCCCGACTACTGCCAAGTGCGCGACGCCGAGACCCTGGGTCAGCCGGCCCCGGGCCGCGCGCGCCGCGTGCTAGCCGCGGCCTGGCTCGGCAAGGCGCGGCTGATCGACAACCTGCCGGTCTGAGGCACGAGGCCCGGTCCCCGTAGGAGCGGCGTGTACGCCGCGACCCAAGAATCGCGACCTACAAGGTCGCTCCTACAGTTAGAGCGTGTCCAGGCCCGGTAGGAGCGGCGTGTACGCCGCGATTCCCCATCCCCCCGCGTCCGCTGCGCGGACGCGACCCCCTTCCTTGGAAGGGGGTGATGGAGCGGCGCCTTTCGCCCCCTTCCTTGGAGCGGGGCCGCGCAGCGCGGGTGGAAGGGGTTCCGATGCCTACGGGACGCACCGGCAGGCTCGGGCTGCGACTCGCGCGGACGCGCTCGTCTCGCCCGCCCGGCGGCGGTAGAATCCGCGCCGCTCGACCCGTACCCCCGGTCCCCGTAGGCTGGTGCCCATGCTGCTGACGATGCTCAAGTGCAAGTTGCACCGCGTCCACGTGACGCACGCCGAGCTCCACTACGAGGGCTCCTGCGCCATCGACGCGCGGCTGCTCGAGACCGCGGGCCTCCTGCCCTACGAGCAGATCCAGGTCTACAACGTCACCAACGGCGCGCGCTTCACGACCTATGCGATCGAAGGCGAGCGCGACTCGGGCGTGATCTCGGTGAACGGCGCGGCCGCCCACCACGCCAAGCCTGGCGACGTGGTGATCATCGCCGCCTACGCCCAGCTGAGCGCGGCCGAGGCCCAGCACCACAAGCCGCGCCTGGTCTACGTCGACGGGGCCAACAAGGTCACCCGCGTCGGCAACGCGATCCCCGTCCAGGCCGCCTGAGCGGGCGGGCCGCGCCCCGAACGCCGAGCGCCCGTGAACACCCTCAGCGATTCCGTCGAGTGGACCATCCTCAACGAGGCGCACGGGCGCCTCGCCGACGCGCAGCTGCGCGCACTGTTCGAAGCCGACCCGAAGCGCGCCGAGATCTACGCCATCGACGGCGCCGGCCTCCACCTCGACTTCTCCCGCCACCTGATCGACGACGACGCGCTCGAGAAGCTGTGGGCGCTGGCCCGTGCCGCCGACATCCCGGCTTGGGTCGAGCGCCTCTACGCCGGCGAGAAGCTCAACGGCACCGAGGACCGCGCCGCGCTCCACATGGCGCTGCGCGCCGAGCTCGACGCGAGCTTCGCGATCGCCGGCGAGCCGGTGATGCCGCAGGTGCTCGAGGAGCGCCAGCGGCTGCTCGACGGCGTGGCCCACGCCCGCGCCGAAGGGCGCATGAAGGACGCGATCTGCATCGGCATCGGCGGCAGCTACCTCGGTCCCAAGCTCGTGTACCACGCGCTCGAGACGCTGCACACGCCGCAGGTCCGCTGCCACTTCGTCGCCAACCTCGACCCGCTGCCGCTCAAGCGCTTGACCGAACGGCTCGACCCGAAGTCGACGCTGGTCGTCGTCTCGAGCAAGACCTTCACGACCCAGGAGCCGCTCCACAACGCGCAGGTCGCGCGCCTGTGGCTGGAGCGCGCGCTCGGCCCGGAGCAGGCCAAGCGCCACCTGGTCGGCGTCACCGCCGCGCCCGACAAGGCGGTGGCCTGGGGCATCCCCGAGCGCCAGGTCTACAAGTTCTGGGACTGGGTCGGCGGCCGCTACTCGATGTGGTCGAGCGTCGGGCTGCCGATCGCGCTCGCCTTCGGCGAAGACGCGTTCACCGACCTGTTGGAGGGCGCGGCCGAGATGGACGCGCACTTCAAGGACGGCGAGCTCGGCGAGAACCTGCCCGTGCTGATGGCGCTGCTCGAGGTCTGGTACGCCAGCGCTTGGGGCGCGCAGACCCAGGCGGTGGTGCCGTACCGCGAGGGCCTGGCGCTGCTGCCCGCGTACCTGCAGCAGCTCGAGATGGAATCGAACGGCAAGTCCATCACCCGCGATGGCGACGACGTCGGCGTGGCGACCGCGCCGGTCGTGTGGGGCGCTTCGGGCACCAACGCCCAGCACGCGTTCTTCCAGCTGCTGCACCAGGGCACGCAGCTGATCCCGATCGACCTCATCGTCGCGCCCGACCCGGAATCGCCGGACGCCACCGCCGAGCGGATGCTCGCCGCCAACGCCCTGGCGCAAGCGGATGCGCTGGCCTTCGGCACCGATCCCGATTCGACCGGCCCGGTGGTCAGCCACTGCCCCGGCAACCGCCCCAACAGCGTGCTGGTGCTGGAGCGCTTCGACGCCAAGAACCTCGGGCGCCTGATCGCGCTCTACGAGCACAAGGTGTTCGCGGCCAGCGTGCTGTGGCGCACCAACCCCTTCGACCAGCCGGGGGTCGAGCTCGGCAAGCGGCTGGCGAAGAACGCCGACAAGCAGCTCGCTGGGAGCGAGGAGGCGGGGGCGTTGGCGCTGAAGATCAGGAGCGGGTTGCGCGGCTAGCGGCTCCATGGGGAGCCGGTGGCGATGGTCGACCGTCGCGCCGGCATGCGATCCAGGTCCAAGAACGATAGCGGACACCGTCGCGCGCCGTATTGCGCGGTCCAAGCGGTCGGTGCAAGGGGATGGTCGATGACGAAGCGTTTCGTGAAGGGCCTTGCGGTCCTGGCCTTGGGCGCGCTCGTCGCCGCTGGCTGCGGCCGGCAACGCGATGGCACCGGCGCGGCCGCGATCGCGGTCAAGAACGACCAGCGTTGGTCGCAGTACGTCTCCGAGCACAGCAGCGGCCTGATCTCGCGCAACGCGCAGATCACCATTCGCTTCGCGGTCGACGCGATCGCCGAAGGCCAGGTCGGCACGCCGCAGACCGGCCTGGTGACGCTGGCCCCGAGCGCGTCGATTTCCGCGGTCTTCAACAACCCGCGCGAGCTGGTGCTGGTGCCGAAGGACCCGCTCGAGTCGGGGCGCAGCTACGTAGCGACGCTCAAGGCCGGCGTGCTCAAGGCGCTGCCCAATGCGCTCGGCGATTTCCAGTTCGTGGTCCACGTGCTGCCGCAGGGCGCCGAGGTCCAGCTCGAAGGCCTCGACCTCGATCCGGACAAAGCCGAGCACATGCTGCTGCGCGGCTTGGTGGTGACCGCCGACGTCGCCGACGCCGACGCAGTCGAGCGCATGGTGACCGCCAAGGTCGACGCCGACGGCCTGGCGCTGTCTTGGCAGCACGACAGCGAGGGCCGCTACCACCGCTTCGCGAGCGCGAGCTTCCCGCGCTTGGAGACGGCCCGGAAGGTTACGGTGGCTTGGGACCAGACCGCGATCGGCGGGCAGGGCAAGGGCGACCGCGAGATCGAGGTCCCGGCGCGTGGCGTGTTCGGCGTGACGCAGATAGAGCGCTCGCTGGGCACCGAGACCTGGATCGAGGTCGACTTCAGCGAGGCGCTCGACAAGCGCCAGAACCTCAACGGGCTGGTCGACCTCAGCTCGGGCGAGTTCACCACCCGCATCGACGGCAACAGCCTGCGCATCTTCCCTGCCGAGCCGCCGAACGGCCAGGTCACGGTGACCATAGGCCAGGCGATCCGCTCGGCCGATGGTCGGCGCATGAAGAGCGACGTGTCGCGCACCATCACCTTCGAGACCCAGAAGCCCGAGGTCCGCTTCGTCGGCAATGGCTCGATCCTTCCGCAGAACGACGCGCTGACCATCCCCTTCGAGGCGGTCAACGTAGCCTCGGTGCAGGTCACCGCATTCCGGGTCTACGAGTCGAACATCGGTCAGTTCCTGCAGGTCAACAAGCTCGATGGCGGCCGCGAGCTGAACCGGGTCGGACGGTTCCTGTGGCGTCGCACGATTCCGCTCGGTCCCGGGCCGCTCAACGAGTGGCGGCGGCTGGCGTTCGACGCCAGCGACCTATTCCGCAGCGACCCGCAAGGGCTGTTCCGGCTGACCATCTCGATCGACCGCAGCAATAGCCTCTACCAGTGCTCGGACGCCGATCGCGCGGTGCCGGTGCCCGCCGAGCGGCCGCTCAGCAACGGTGACGAGTACGGCGAGACCGACTCGAGCGGCTGGGACTACGCCGACGACTACTACGAGAGCTACGAGCAGCGCCGGCGTGACCGCGACGACCCCTGCAAGGACGAGTACTACCGGCACACCTCGGGCGCCAACCAGAGCCGCAACTTCGTCTCCGCCAACGTCGGCATGATCGCCAAGGTCGGCACCGACGACCGCATCCACCTCGTGACCACCGACGTGCGCACCGGCGCGCCGCTCGGCGGGACGCGGGTCACGCTGTTCAGCTTCCAGAACCAGCCGATCGTCGACGGGACCACCGACGGCAACGGCATGCTGGTGCTTGCGCCGGAGATCCGACCGTTCTACGCGCGCGCCGACCGCGGCGACCAACGCGGCTACCTCAAGCTCAGCCAGGGCCTGGCGCTCTCGACAAGCCACTTTGACGTCGGCGGCGTGAAGGTCGAGCGCGGCATCAAGGGCACGATCTACGGCGAGCGTGGCGTCTGGCGCCCCGGCGACACCATGCACCTGACCTTCGTGCTCCAGGACCCCGAGAACGCGGTCCCGGCGGGCCATCCGGCCACGCTCGAGCTCATCAACCCACGCGGCCAGTCGGTCCACTCTCAGACCGTCACCGAGCCGGTCGGCGACTTCTACCCGTTCCATCTGTCCACCGCCGAGCAGGACCTGACCGGCAGCTGGCGCGCGATCGTCAAGCTCGGCGGTCGCAGCTTCGAGCGCTCGGTGAAGGTCGAGACCGTGATGCCCAACCGGCTCAAGGTCGAGCTCGACATCGGCGGCGAGTCGCTGCGCCTCGACCAGACCCCGAAGCTCGACCTGTTCGGGCAGTGGCTGCACGGCGCGAGCGCCGGCGGCCTCAAGGCCGACGTCAAGGTCCGGCTCAAGCCGCTCGCGACCCGCTTCAAGCGCGCCGCCGACTTCGCGTTCGACGATCCGACGCGCAGTTTCGCCGCCGACGAGCAGACCCTGTTCGAGGGCACGCTCGACGCCACCGGCCACGCGCGCTTCGCCGCCGACCTGATCGCCGAGCGCGGCGCGGCCGGTCGCCTCAACGCCGAGTTCACGAGCCGCGTGTTCGAGCCGGGTGGCGCGTTCAGCACCGCGGTGCAGAGCGCCGAGTTCAACCCCTACCTCGCCTACGTCGGCATAAAGCTGCCCAAGGGCGACGTGTCGCGCAGCATGCTGCTCACCGACACCAGGCACCCGATCGAGCTGGTCACGTTCGACCCGAGCGGCGAACCGGTCGACGTCGCGGCGATCGAGGTCACGGTCCACAAGCTCGCCTGGCGCTGGTGGTGGGACCAAGCGGCGGAGAGCTTCGCCAGCTTCGAGAGCAGCACCACGCGCCAGTTGGTCTCGCAGGAGACCGTCGCCACCAAGGGCGGCAAGGGCCAGGCCACGCTCGAGATCAAGTACCCGGACTGGGGCCGCTACCTGGTGCGCGCCTGCGCCGAGGACGGCCACTGCACGGGTCGGGTCATCTACATCGATTGGCCGGGCTGGGCAGGGCGCGCCCAGGAGCAGCAGGGCCCGGGCGCGAACGCGCTCACGCTCTACGCCGACAAGGCGCAGTACGCGGTCGGCGAGACCGCGGTCGTCCACCTGCCGCCCAAGAGCGTCGGTCGGGCGCTGATCTCGATCGAGGATGGCAGCGGCATCCTCGAGCAGCGCTGGCTCGAGCTCGATGGCGAGCGCGACAGCTTCGAGGTGACGGCCACGCCGGCGATGGCGCCCAACGCCTACGTCAGCGTCACGCTGCTCCAGCCCCACCACGGCAAGGCCAACGACCGGCCGATCCGCCTCTACGGCGTGCTGCCGCTGGCGGTCAGCGATCCGCAGACCCGCCTCGAGCCGCGGGTCGAGGTCGCCGACCAGGTGCGGCCGGAGGCGGAGTTCTCGATCGCGGTCAGCGAGGCCAAAGGCCGCGCCATGACCTACACCGTGCAGATCGTCGACGAGGGTCTGCTCGGCCTGACCGCGTTCAAGACGCCCGACCTGCACTCCGAGTTCTACCGGCGCGAGGCGCTGGGCGTGCGGACCTGGGACATGTTCGACGAGGTGGTCGGCGCCTACGGCGGTCAGCTCGAGCGCCTGCTGGCGCTGGGCGGCAGCGACGGCGGCCCGCTGGCCGACAAGAACAAGGAGCGCAAGCGCTTCCCGCCGGTGGTCAAGGTGCTCGGCCCGTTCCGGCTCGCGGCCGGCGAGAGCGCCAGCCACCAGGTCAGGCTGCCGCCCTACGTCGGCGCGGTGCGCGTGATGGTGGTGGCTGGCGAGGCCGCGGCCTACGGCAACGCCGAGCGCACCGTGCTGGTCAAGCAGCCGGTGATGCTGCAGGCCACGCTGCCGCGCGTCATCGGTCCCGGCGAAGAGCTGCGCGTGCCGATCTCGGTGTTCGTGCTCGACGACGCGGTGCGCGAGGTCGAGGTAGCGACCGTGGTCGACGAGCACTTCAGCGTGGTCGGCGACGCCAAGGTCAAGCTGCGCTTCGAGCGCGTCAGCGACCAGCTCGGGTTCGTGCGGTTGAAGGTCGCCGAGCGGTTGGGCAAGGCGCGGGTGCGGTTCACCGCCAGCGCCGGCAAGGAGCGCGCCGAGCAGGCGATCGACATCGAGGTGCGGCCGGCCAACCCGGCGACCACCGTGGCGCAGCGCACGGTGATCGAGCCGGGCAAGGGCTGGAGCGTCGAGTTCAAGGCGCACGGCATCCCGGGCACCAACGAGACCACGCTCGAGGTGAGCTCGGTGCCGGCGGTGAACCTGAGCGAGCGCCTCCAGTACCTGGTCCGCTTCCCGCACGGTTGCGTCGAGCAGACCACCTCGGCGGCGTTCCCGCAGCTCTACCTCGACCGGCTGCTGCCGCTCGAGGAGGCCGAGCAGAAGCGCATCCAGGGCAACGTCAGCGCGGCGATCGATCGGCTGCGGATGTTCCAGCAGGCCGACGGCGCGTTCGGCTACTGGCCGGGCGCGAACGACTACGACTCGTGGAGCACGACCTACGCCGGCCACTTCCTGGTCGAGGCGCAGCGCACCGGTTACGCCGTGCCGGCGAACATGGTCGCGTCGTGGCGCGGCTTCCAGCGGGCGCGGGCCCAGTCGTTCGTGGCCGACGAGCCGGGCACGATGCTCGACCAGGCCTACCGGCTCTACGTGCTGGCGCTGGCCGGCTCGCCGGAGCTCGGCGCGATGAACCGGCTGCGCGAGAAGGACAAGCTGCCCAACCACGCACGCTGGCTGCTGGCCGCGGCCTACAAGCGCGCCGGGCTCGGCGACGTCGCCATCCAGCTGGCGCGCGGCGGCGACCTGAGCGTGGCGCGCTACGAGTTCGAGGGCCTGACCTTCGGCGCGCCGCTGCGCGACCGCGGCATGCTGCTCGAGAGCCTGGTGGTGCTCGGCGACCAGCTCAAGGCCAAGGACCTGGCCGAGGCGATCTCCGAGGAGCTGTCGAGCAGCGGCTGGTACAGCACCCACGCGGTGTCCTGGGCGCTGCTAGCGCTCGGCCACTTCGTTGGCGACGCCGCCACCAACCAGTCGTTCGCGTTCCAGTACGCGCTCGGCGGTGGCGCGGCGCAGGCGGTGTCGAGCAGCAAGCCAGTCAAGCAGGTCACGCTGCAAGGCGTCGGCGAGAAGCCGCTGCGCGTCCAGCTCACCAACCAGAGCGCGCTGCGCCTCTACGCCAGCCTCAGCAACCGCGGCGTGGCGCCGGTCGGCAGCGAGACCGCGAGCGCCGAGTCGCTACAGATGAGCGTGCAGTTCAGGGACGAGCAGGGGCGCAGCCTGACGGTCGACCAGTTGGTCCAGGGCAAGGACTTCCGCGCCTGGGTCAGGGTCCGCAACGAGAGCGAGCGCGACCTCACCAATCTCGCGCTCACCCAGATCGTGCCACCGGGCTGGGAGGTCACCACGGTTCGCGGCGCGGTCGAGGGCGAGTCGTCCTACGACTACCGCGACTACCGTGACGACCGCGTCCACACCTACTTCGCGCTCCGGGCCGGCGCGCAGAAGGAGTTCGAGCTGCGCTTCACCGCCGCCTACCCGGGCCGCTACTACCTGCCGTCGTGGTCGGTCGAGGCGATGTACGACGCCCGGCGCCACGCGCGCAACGCGGGCCGCTGGGTCACGGTGGAGACGGAAGCGCCGCGCGGCGAGTGATGCGCGGACTGGGCCCGCGCCTCGCCGCGCTCAGCCGCCGCCAGCGCCTGCTGCTGGTCGCGGCGGCGCTGGCGGCGGCGGGCACGATCTGGTTCGCGGTCGCGCTGCCCGAGCCGCTGTTCGGGTCGCCGCTGTCGCCGGTGCTATATGCCCGCGATGGCACGCTGCTCGGCGCGCGCCGCGCGGCGGACGGGCAGTGGCGCTTCCCGGGCGCCGCCACCTTGCCGGCGCGGGTCGCGGCGGCCCTGGTCCGCTACGAGGACCGACGGTTCCACGGGCACCTCGGCGTCGACCCGCGCGCGGTGGCACGCGCCCTGCGCGACAACCTGGCGGGGCGGGGCGTGATCAGCGGCGCCAGCACGCTGACCATGCAGGTGGTGCGCCTGTCGCGCCACAACCCGCCGCGGACCTACCCCGAGAAGGCGCTCGAGGCGCTGCTCGCGCTGCGGCTCGAGGTCGCGCTCGACAAGGAACGGATCCTCGCGCTCTACGCCCAACACGCGCCCTTCGGCGGCAACGTGGTCGGCCTCGAGACCGCGGCCTGGCGCTACTTCGGGCGCAGCGCCGCCGACCTGAGCTGGGCCGAGGCCGCGACGCTCGCGGTGCTGCCCAACAGCCCGGGCTTGATCCACCCCGGTCGCAGCCGCGCACAGCTGCAGCGCAAGCGCGACCGCCTGCTCGACGCCTTGCACGCCGACGGGCTGCTCGACGAGCTCGACCTGCGGCTGGCGCTCGCCGAACCCTTGCCGGGGTTGCCGCGCCCCTGGCCGATGCTCGCCCCGCACCTGCTCGACACGCTCGCGGCGCGCCACGGCGCGCGGCGCTTCGACTCCACGCTCGACGCCGCGCTGCAGGCGCGCCTCGCGCTGGCGCTCGTGCCCGAGGTCGAAGCGCTCGCCGCGCGCGGCGTGGACAACGCCGCGGTGCTGGTGGTCGACCACCAGCGCCTGGAAGTGGTCGCGTACTTCGGCAACCTCCATGCCGCGCAGTCGGGCGCCGACGGGATCGCCATCGACCTGGCGCAGCGCCCGCGCAGCACCGGCAGCATCCTCAAGCCGCTGCTGTTCGCGTTGCTGCTCCAGGACGGGCGCATCACGCCGCGCTCGCTGGTGCCGGACGTGCCGACCCAAATCGCCGGCTACATCCCCGAGAACTACGACCGCCAGCACCGCGGCGCGGTGCCGGCCGACGAGGCGCTGGCGCTGTCGCTCAACGTGCCGGCGGTCCGCCTGCTGCGCGAGTTCGGCGTGGCGCGTTTCCATGCCGCGCTCCGCCGGATGGGTTTCTCGTCGTTGTTCCGCGACGCGGAAGGCTACGGGCTGACGCTGGTGCTGGGCGGCGCCGAGGCCACGCCCTGGGACGTGGCGACCGCCTACGCCAACCTCGCGGCGATCGCGCGCGCGCCCAACGCGACGCCGCGCTACCGCCCGCTCGCGCTGCTGCGCGACGGCGCGCCGGGCGAGGCACGCCCGGCCGAGTTCGGACCGGGCGCGGCGTTCCTGACGCTCACCGCGCTCGCCGAGGTCAACCGGCCGGGGGTCGAGAACTACTGGCGCAACTTCGCGAGCAGCCGCGAGGTGGCGTGGAAGACCGGCACCAGCTTCGGCCTGCGCGACGCCTGGGCGGTGGGCAGCGTGCCGTCGCACACCGTCGCGGTCTGGGCTGGCGACGCGGTGGGTGGCGGCATCGCCAAGCTCTCCGGCACCGACAGCGCGGCGCCCTTGCTGTTCGCGGTGCTCAACCAGCTGCCCGACGCCGGCTGGTTCGCCGAGCCCGCCGAGGACCTGGCGTGGATCGAGGTCTGTCGCGACGACGGGCACCTGGTGCGCGAGGACTGCGCCGCGCAGCGCCTGGCCATGCCGCGCGGCAGCCACTACGAGCGCCCATCGCCGTACCACCAGCGCATCCACCTGGACCCGACCGGGCGCTGGCGGGTCCACGCCGGGTGCGAAGCGGTGGGGCGGATGCAGGCGCGCGGCTGGTTCCAGCTGCCGGCGGTGATGGAGCATTACTACCGGCGCGCCCACCCCCAGTACCGGCCGCTGCCGCGCTGGCGCGCCGATTGCGTGGCGGGCGCGCCCCGCGATGACGCATCGGCGATCGGGCTGCTGTACCCGCAGGAGGGCACGTGGGTGCTGGTGCCGGTCGAGATCGGCGGCGAGCGCAGCCAGGTCGTGTTCGAAGCGGTCCACCGCCGCGCCGGTGCCACCATCCACTGGCACCTCGACGACGGGTACTTGGGATCGACCAGGGATTTCCACCAGCTGCTGGTCGACCCGCGGCCAGGCTCCCACCGGCTGACGCTGGTGGACGAAGATGGGCGGCGGTTGACCCGCCGGTTCACGGTGATGTCGAAGCACCAATAGGACCGAAGCAGGGGCTGCGTCGCGGCTTGGTGGTATCGGGGAAGCGGCTGGCGGAGAACGCCGACAAGCAGCTCGCTGGGAGCGAGGAGGCGGGGGCGTTGGCGAAAAAATCAGGGCTGGATTCAGGTCTCAATGGTGGTTCATTGATCTGAGTAGATCAGATCGCAGATCATCGGTCGCACGCCGATGGTCGACCACGAGAAGAACCGTAAGACTGAGAAGGACTCTCTTCAGTACCTAGCTGAAGCGATGCCCGGCTTCTATGTCCCGACGATCGATGAGAAGAAGCAGTTGCTGTCATTGCTAGGAGTCAGTCATCGATTCACAAAGGCTTTCAACGGAATCCTGATGCACGTCTCCAAATTCTCTGCCGTGTCGAAAGCAGCAGATTTCGACTTGATCGAGACCAAGACCACCGAAGAGTACTTGCCGAACCTACCGAAAGGGTTCTTCTTTGGCATGACGGAGAACGAGGAAATGCTCCTCAAGGTTCTCGAGGACAAGTACTTCTTGTGTTTCGTTTCACTGAACGAAGAATCGCGCGGGCATTCACTGGTTGGATGGACTGCATTGCGCACCCTGATCCGCACGAAGCGCATCCAGTATCAGATCAACTTGGTATCTGGCTGAGTGCAATGGCGTACTGGTGGGTAAACCAGAATAAGACGTTCGATGAGGAAGTCGGTGGTGGCTACCTCTGGTCGCCGCAACGTAAGGGCAATGGCGATAGGAATCCATATTACGAGTTCATGCGGGTTGTCCAACCTGGCGACGTAGTTGTGTCGTTTTCCGAAACCTATATTCGTGCGGTCGGCGTGGCGCGCTCGTACGTTTATGCGTCACCCAAGCCTGTCGAGTTCGGCGATGTCGGCGTCAATTGGCACCCTACCGAGGGCTGGCGTGTCGATGTTGAATGGCGGGTGCTGAAGAAGAAGATCAGGCCAAAAGAGCACATCAACACGCTGCGAGAATTACTACCGGAAAAGTATTCTCCACTTCAACTAACCGGTGATGGGCTTCAGGGCGTCTATCTGACTCGATTGACCGATGCGCTGTTCGGCGCGATTGCCGCTCTTGTCGGTGCCGAACTGCAGGTGTTCATCGGTGGTATCCGCGACGTGAATCCGACAATTCGCGATATCACGAGGGAACAAGAGGAGGCAGAGCGGATTCTTGAGGATCTGGAAACTGGACGCATCTCGGCGGATCGGACTCTTGCGGACACACAACGCGAGGCTCTTGTGAAGGCGCGAATTGGTCAGGGGCTATTCAAGAAAAATGTAGCAGTGATTGAGAAGTTCTGCCGGATAACCAAAGTCGACCGGGTCGAACATCTAGTAGCTGGGCATACCAAGCCTTGGCGCAAGTGCAGCAATGACGAGCGGCTTGATGGCGAAAATGGATTCCTGTTAACGCCTACCATTGATCATCTGTTCGATAGAGGTTTCATCTCGTTCGAAAACGACGGGTTCCTAATCGTTTCTCCGGTTGCGCATGCGGAATCGTTGAGAAAAATGGGCGTGCGCGCGAGCGAGAAGGTGAATGTAGGTCAGTTCACTAGTGGCCAGAAGCGATTCTTGGATTTCCACCGCGAGAACGTCCTGAAAGTCGCGCGAGTGACCGACGTCGCATAGTTTACGGCTCGTGCAGTCTCACGGAATCTGAATCCCACCCCCGCCCATCTTCCCGCCGCCCGGCAGCGGGCCCTTGGGGATGACGATGCTCGAGGCCTGCTCGCGCTGGTACTGGCGCAGCTCTTCCATCGCCTGCTCGATGCCCTTAGCAGCGGCGGCGGCGAAGTTCACCACCGCGTCCTCGAGCGTCTTGGCCGGGATCTCGAACGACAGCGGCAGCGCGCCGGCCGGGGTCAGGATCTGCGCCTGGCCGATGTACTGCACCGCGCGCTTGGCGTCCGCCATGCCGCTGCGGGTGATCGGTGTCATGACGCGGATGGTGCCGACCTTGCGGTCGGTGATGACCTCTTCGCGGTAGAGGTCGTCGGCGTCCATCTTTCCATCGGGTTCGCGGGCGTCGGGGGAGCGCATCGGGTTTCCTCGGGCTCTGGGTGATCCAGGGGCGCCAAGGATAACGGAAGGGCGGGGCACCCCGGTCCCTGGGCAGCGCCCCTAGGGCCGCTTGCGCCATGTACCAGGATTGGTACATAGTCGATTCATGCCGCAAGGACGCGGGCTTGAAGTCAGGTTCTTTCGCACGGACGCTGGCGTAGAGCCGGTTCGGGACTGGCTGCGTGCGCTGCCGGCAATCGAACGGCGGGCGATCGGAGGCGACATCCGATTGGTGCAGCTGGGATGGCCCCTCGGAATGCCGTTGGTCCGCAAGCGCGAACCGGACCTCTGCGAGCTGCGGATGCAATTGGAGGATCGGATCGCCAGGGTCGTGTTCACCGTCGACGGGCAGGTGCTCGTCTTGTTGCACGGGTTCATCAAGCAGTCACGCAAGATGCCTGAGCGCGAATTCGCGACTGCACGTCGTAGGTTGCGGACCTACATGGAGAGCGAGTGATGGTGAGAAAAACGCACCTCGGCAGTAAGTTCGAAGACTTCTTGCGCGAAGACGATCAGCTTGAGGCCGCGACTGCGTATGCAGTGAAGCGCATCCTCGCTTGGCAGATCGAGAAGGCGATGAAGCGCGCCAAGCTGCCCAAGTCGCAGCTGGCGGCGCGCATGGGCACGAGCCGTGCCCAACTCGATCGATTGCTCGACCCCGACAACCCCTCGGTAACGCTCGATTCATTGGTGCGCATCGCCACGGCATTGGGCAAGCGGCTCAGGATCGACCTCGCGGCCTAGTGCGCTGACTGCCATATGGCTTGCTCAGGCATCCGCATCGCTGGCGCCATCGTCGCCCTGACCGCGGGTCTGCACCCCGAGGTACAGGCCGCACCCGCAACGCCGATCCACGCGCTGAGCGCTCACCCGATCGCGCCGATGTCCGCGCCTCGTGCCTCGCATTCAGCCACGCTGCTCGCCGATGGCAGCGTGTTGATCGCGGGCGGCTGCGTGACCGATGGCTGCGATGCCAAGACCACCACGACCGAGCGCTACGATCCGCGGCGCGCCGCTTTCGTGCCCAGCGGGTCGATGACGGACCGGCGGAGCAGCCATGCGGCCGTGCGCCTGGCCGACGGCCGCGTGCTCATCACCGGCGGCTGGACGCACAACGGCGTGACCGCGACCGCCGAGGTCTATGACCCGGCCAACAGCAGGTTCTCGCCGGCGGGCGCGATGGTCGCGCCGCGCTCCGATCACGCCACGGTAACGCTGCCCGACGGCCGCGTCTTGCTCATCGGCGGCGAGCGCGCGACGCAGATCGCGCTGGCGAGCGTCGAGGCCTACGACCCGCGCGATGGCCGCTTCCGTGAGGTCGGAGCGCTCACCGTGCCGCGGCTCTCGCATGCCGCGAAGCTGCTGCCGGACGGTCGGGTGCTTGTGGTGGGCGGGCGCAGCGGACGCGGGCAGGTGCTGGCGTCGGCGGAGATCTTCGATCCGGCCAACGGTCGCTCGACGCCGACCGGCAGCATGCGAGCGCCGCGACACAAGTTCGGTGCCACGGCGTTGCTCGACGGGCGACTGATCGTGGTCGGCGGCAGCGACAGTGACGCCTCCGGCGCGCGTTACACCAGCAGCGAGATCTACGACCCGGCGCGCGGCACCTTCGTCGCGGGGCCTGAGCTCGGCCGCCCGCGTTACAAGCTGCGCGGCGGCGTGGTCACGCTCGCCAGCGGCGCGGTGCTCGTGGCCGGTGGCGCAGAGCTCGCCGAAGTCCTGGATGTCGCCGCCGGCCGCGCTCGCGATGTGCCGGGCGCGACGACCGGGGCGCACGCGTTTTCCAGCGCCACACTGCTCGACGACGGGCGCGTGCTGCTCGCCGGTGGCTACGACGCGCGTCTGCGCGTCACGCGTGGGGCGTGGTTGATCGGCCCGGACTGAGGTGCTTGCAAGGTGCCTCGGGAGCGATCCATCGTCCTCGCCCACATGAGAAAGCGTTTCGCGGTCTGGGTGGACGACCGGCGCTATCCCGCATCGCTGGAGGACCGGAGGGTCTACGCGGTGGTCACGGACCGCAAGGCGGAACGCCTTGGGTTCCAGCGTGTGATCGACGAACCTGGCGAGGACTACCGCTACGCGCGGGCGCGGTTCGTCCCGGTGTGGCTGTCCACGGCCGCGAGGCGTGGGTTCGCCCCTTAGGCCGCGCGGCGCTTGCGGGTAGCCGGACGCTTCTTCTTCGTGCGTGGCTTCGCCTCAGCGGCGATCCCGACGGAGAGCGTGAACCCGAGATGGTTCAGCACCGCCCGAAGGCTCTCGATGCGAGGGTTGCCGCGCTTGGAGAGCATCTTGTAGAGGTTCTCGCGGTTCAATCCCGTCTTGCGCGCGACGGAGCCCAAGCCGCCGTAGACATCGACGACATCGCGCACTGCGAGCAGGAACACCCCCGCGTCACCATCCTCCAAGCTTCCGGTGAGGTACTCCGCAGCGACCGCGGGGTCACGCAGGGGTTCCTCGAGATAGCCCTCGTACTTGATGGTCCCGTGCTTGCTAACCGTCACCATGCAATCGCTCCTCGTACCGCGTCCGATGTCGACGCGCTGCCGCGATATCAGCACCCTGCGTTCCCTTGTCGCCTGCGCAGCGCAACAGCACGACCTTGGTGCCGATGCGACCGGAGCAGATCCGGTAGCCAGGTCCGAAGTCGAGCCGCATCTCCGAGACGCCGCCGCCGATGGCCCTCACATCGCCGAGGTTGCCGCCGCGGATCCGGCTCAACCTGGCCCGGACGCTACGCAACGCCATCCGATCGCTCAGGCCCTCGAACCATTCCAGGTAGGGACACCGACCGTCATCCGTGACGAACAGCACGACTTCCATGTCGAGGACGACTGTAGTTTATGAACTACAAGTGGTCAAGCGCGGGTACCGGGATAGCGACGGACGATCGGTGGACAGCGAGCGCTGACGCGTCCCCCTGCAGTCCGCCGCTGTGCGGCGCACTGCGGCCGCCTTCGTACCGAAGGGGGCGATTGGAGTGCGAACGCTGACGCATCCCCCTGCAGTCCGCCGCTGTGCGGCGCACTGCCGCCCCCTTCGTTCCGAAGGGGGCGGGGGTCGCCCGCAAGCGGGCTCCTACCGGGAGAGCGCCGCGCGCCGTGGCGGGCTAGGCAACGCGCTTGCGCTTGGCCACCGGGCGTTTGGGGTTGGCCTTGATCTCCACCTTGTGACCGAGCGCCAAGAGCGCGCGCACCAGCAGATCGAGGCTCACGCTCGGGTCGCTGGCCTCCATCTTGGCGACCCGCGATTGGCTAGACCCCAGTTTCTTCGCGAGCGCTGCCTGGGACAGCTTGCGCTTGATGCGCGTGGTCTTGAGCGCATCGGCCAGCCGGAGCTGCA
>Ga0247727_10007582_pt1 | contig 20573 bp, 15 predicted proteins | sample WisWelCaveWW1625_FD_202498 | JGI IMG/M metagenome (GOLD analysis project Ga0247727, IMG submission 202498) | Biofilm microbial communities from Wishing Well Cave, Virginia, United States - WW16-25 | ecosystem: Environmental > Aquatic > Deep subsurface > Groundwater > Cave microbial mat | place... | reverse complement strand
GCCGCATTGATTATCGAAGCGAGCGACGCTTACACGGCCATCGAGCAGGTTGACAAAGTATTGGATTCCTACGGCGGGAAATGGCAACTGGCGAACATTTCTTCAGAAACCCCGGGCCGCAGCACGTTGGAATACGTCGGACGACTGCCGAAGGAAACGACGCCGGCAATACTCATCAGCGCCATTCAAGAGAATAGTTCGCCGGCGATTATCGAAGTGACCTTTCGCTCGCTCAAAGGATTGAGAAGCCCAATGGCATTGGGGAAAAAATCGAATAGCAATGTCGAAGAAGGCGATTAAGCAGCTTGCGGTTAGCCGATAAAAATGCAAAACCTCATCATCATTAACGAACAAATTTTTGAAAAGAAATAACTATGGAAGTCAGCAATAAATTGGCCTCTCTTCCAGATCGCTTCAATATACCCATCAATATCGGCTTTGCCGGCGGCGATCTGCCGGCGCGATATTTTGCCGCAGCGGTTGTGCTCGGCCTCACTATCGTGGCGGCGCCGCCGCTGCAATTTTCTTACAGCGCGTTGAAGATTTTCGCTCTAATCGCGAGCATGAGCGGGACGATTCTGCTGATGGCCGGCTTGGTGTTTTCGCAAAAAACGCATTACGCCGGCGTCGTGCTGATTCCGGCCGCTTTGCTGATCATGGCATTAGCCGGTTGGGGATTGGCCTGGCCCGCCGTGTTGATCGGCCTGATCGCGCTCGGCTTTATGGCGCAGAATTTTGTGACCAAACGCTGCGGGCTTAACAAGCTGTTTGGGATTAATAGTTGCAGTAAATAGTCCTATTCCAATTGCGGCCACCCCTTATTTCCCTCGCCAATATGAAGCACGCCATACAATACAATACCGCTATCCCGGCGAGTCCAAAAAGTGATTGCCAATACCCAAACCCATGGAGAGATTAATGGCTAAGGCGATTGCAGCGGTCGCGACAAAACCATAAAACCCCCATTTTTTCCATTGAAATAGGGCGACGGCAAAAACAACGTTTAAAATGCCTCCCATTGCCAACACCGGAAACATCCACGCTGGCGCTTGCGGCAGAGCTTGCCCGATAAAATCGCTCGCGAATAAATAAACCGGCGCGGACGCGGCATTCCCAATCATCATGAGAATCAAGAATGCGGTGAGAAAGCCATGCCTTTGTTTGGTTTCTGCTATGGGACTCTCTCCTTATTTTAAAAGTTTCTGAGTTTTGTTCAGAAATACGTAACGCGGCTCTTGCCGCAACCAAACCTAACCACAAAGGCACGAAGTTAATCTGTAATTCTTGGTGTCTTTGTCTCATGGTTAGAAAAAACTTCGCGGTCGTGATAGTTTTTCAGGATAATACTATTGGAGTAGCCAATACCATTTCTCCAGCTCATCCCGGTGATGAGCGCGGCGCGCCTCTTCATGGTGATTAAATTGTGTATCCAGGGTTAGTATTGAAACCCGTGTCGATTATTCTTTGCCCTTCAAGCCGCGCGTAGTTTCGCATCGCCGAAGTGGTGCGAGTGCCTTCTACGTGGAACCACCAAAGGTAAAGAACTTGGTACATATTTGCGCCATGATAATTCCAGTCGGTGTCGCAAGAGGCGCCACGCGGGCATCCGGAACCTCCGTTATGACTTTTGTCGCTTGCATGGCGCGCCTCGTGCACGATGGTGCCGGCCCGTTCAACAACATTTTCACCATAGAAAAACGGCCATTGCAAAACAGTACGATCGTCTACCCAAAAACCCCAATAAGTCGTGGCCCGAGCGCCGGAATTTTTATTTCCTGAGCCGCAACGTCCGTCGAGTTCATCAATCATGGTCGCCGAATATGGGTAACCCCAGCGCAAGGCATTTCCACTAAAGTCACTGGTTCGCTTGGCGTAATCCTCGGCTGAGTAAGCCAGCAGATAAAGGGCATTGAACGTTCTGGCCAAAGGCTGGTTAACGTTGCAAGGATCATCGTAACCGAAGCCGTCGTCCCAGTCACCCCGGTCGAAATCGAAGTGATCCCAGAACTGATCGATATAAGCCTGACTGCAAATGAAACCACCGTAAAAATTATCACCGCTGTCATTATTATCACCTGGCTGATAATAACAGGTGGCGGCTATGACAATGGCGGCAAAAACAACCAGAAATAAACAGGCAAGTAAAGTCATGCGGCTTTTCATAGTCAATTCTCCTATTGTTTTATTCGAGGCGTGGAAGCGCGTTTTTTAGCTTCACCGGCCGAAAGGTCTTCGGGGATATCCGGGTGCGGCACTCGTTTAACATTGGTGAGGTCAAGATTGATGAGCCAATGGTCTTTCTCCGGCAAAGTTTTTTGCAAATAGTCAGCCCGCTCCCTGAAGTCCTGGCCGGAGCTTAGATAGCCTCTAATGGCTTGTCGGCGAACCGACAGGTCTTCGTGATTAAAGAAACGCGCGAGGGCTTGCTCAGCACTTCGATTGCCGCGTTGGGCTAAGTCTGCGATACCTTCCACTGCCGTCACGCGAATATGAGATTCTTTATCTCGTGAACTTGTTTCAGGATCTGACCATTTCTCCGGCGGAATTAGGGATGAGGCAATCTGAATCAGTATCGGAAGTGTCGAATCAGAATGGAGCTCGCGTAATGTTTCTACCAAAGCCCACCTCCTGAAATAACGGCTTGTATCCATCTTTAAGTAAGCCTCGTGGATCACCTTCACCACTTCGGGTATTTGGCTGCGAAGCTGCTGCAAAGAAGCCTGATACTTTGCTTCCGCATCCTCTCCGACGGCAACTAAAGTGCCCACATGGTTGTTTACCATATTGCCAACGGGAGTGTCCGGGAAATCACGCACAGGTGTGCCCGGCGGCGGATTTGAAGCTTGATCTGTTTTCTGCGCGCAGTTCCAGAACAGCAAACACAAGGCTAAACATAAAACTGACATCGGCCGGATGCTCGTTTGCCGTCTAATCTCTTTACCCCATAGCTTTGCACCAATTGTTGAGAGTTGGTATAATAGCAGGCTATGGAGCCTCCTTCGGGTTTTGGGAATCTGCGTTGAAGAGAGTTGCAAAATAATACTCATGGTGTTACCTCCATATTAATGATATTTCACTGATCAAAAAACTAAAGGTGTTAGACCATAGACTTTATGTATCCTATTTTGGGTTATCTGCGATCTTTGCGACTTTCACTGCCAAAACCTTTTCGACTTGTCATGGTCTTTTTTTTTTTTACTATCTTTGGGGGCACGATGCTTTTCGCCAATTTTACGACGGCGTTTAGTTTTATTATCTTTGCCGCCGCGTTTGCCTTTGCTGCCTCCGCTGCGTTTCCCGCCTCGACCTCTCCGCCCGCGCGTGCCGGCGAACACCAGCTTGATCGCATCCGCCACGACAAACTTACCGCTGTCACCGGTCTCGTCCGTCATCTTCACATAACCGGCGGCTCCGGCGTTGAACGTGTAAATGCCAAGCGAATGCCATTGCTCCGGCTCGGCATTTTGATCCAAGCGAACCGTCGCGCTGCCGTTTGCATGATTGATCGTGTACGGCACTTTGGCGCCCAATCCGCCATAACCATCACCCCACCACGCGAACACTTCATATGCACCGGCTTGCGCGAGGGAAAAACGCCACGTCACGGAAGCGCCCTGATTGTTCCAATGCCAATGCGCATGCCCGCCAAAGCTATTATTGAGATGGCTGACTTCTTCCCAGCTTTCACCGACATAGACGACTTGCTTGTCATTATCATCAATGACCATCTCCGTGGGCTGCTTCACTTCGCCAATCGTAAACACCGCGGCGGATTCATCGCTGTCCAACAAGCCGGCTTTGAAAGCTTTGGCGCGCACGATCGCGCTGTCGCTCAACAACAAAGGCTCTTTATACAAGTTCGATTCTGTTGTTGGCGCGCTGCCATCGGTGGTGTAACGAATGCTCGCGTCTTCAGTGTTCGTGCTCAAGGTGACAAGCACAGCCTCGGCAGAGACGCCGCCATTGGGACTGACCACCGGCGCGGCAACTTTTGGAATCGCGCTGCCGGCGCGCACGAACTTGATGGCATCGGCGACGACGAAGCGATCTTTGTCCCCGCATTCATCCGACATCTTCACAATACCGGCGGCGCCAGCGTTGAAGACATATTTGCCGAGAGAATGCCACTGCGCCGGCGCCGAGTTTTGATTCATATAAATCGTCGTGCTGCCATTGGCGTGATTGATGGTGTATGGCACTTTGGTGCCCAACCCGCCGCTGCCCTCGCCCCACCAAACGAATATTTCATACTCGCCGGTTTGGCCGAGGCGCGGACGCCACGTCGCCGCGCCGCCTTGATTGTTATAATGCCAATGCGCGCGCCCGCCAAAACTATCATTGACGTGTTTGATTTCCTCCCATTCAGCGCCATCATAAATCACTTGTGAGTTGTCATCATCATCAATGATTGTTTCCGCCGCTGGTGGCGCGTCGCCGATGATCGTTTTGCCAATCGCTATCGTGGCGGCGGCAATTTCACTATCCGCCATATCCGCCTTGAAAGCTTTGGCTTTGATCGTTGCGCTATTGTTCAAAGTAAAAGGCGCGGTATACAACTCAGACTGCTGCGTCGGCGTGCCGCCGTCGGTGGTGTAAAAAATTTCAGCGCCCGAGGTTTCCGTGTTCAACGTCACGAGCACCGGCTCAGTAAATATTCCGCCATCGGGGTTGATCGTCGGAGCAGCCACTTGCGCCGGCGGGGCTTGATCGACAATCATTGTGAAGTAAGCGAAAGACAAGTAGCTGTCAAGATAGCCGGCCCGGAATCCTTTCGCGATCACGGTGATGTTTTTATTCACTTGAAACGGCGCCGTATATCGCGTGGACTGTGTCGTCGGTGTGCTGCCATCCGTCGTGTAATAAATTGCCGCATCACCCGTATTCGAGCGCAAAGTCACCATCACCGGCCCGGTGAATGTCCCGCCATCAGGATTAATGATCGGCGTTGCAACGCGAGGAATCGTGGACTGTCCTTCAACGAGCCAATTCACGAAATTATAAATCACCGACGGGCCATTTTTGGCGAGCGTCATGATTCGGTTATTCCATTCCACGATCTTGTTGCCGTGTTGATCCACGCACTCCAAGCGCTTCGCATTCTGCCCGTTGTCCGGCGTTCCATCCGGAAAAGCGCGCCGGCCATTCACCAACATGTAATAGCGCCCGGTCGCCGAATCATATTCCCTGCCGATGCGGTGCCCCTTGCTCGTCGTGAACGTCCCATATGGATTGTCCTGCAAATTCGCCTTGCTCTTCACCGCGCTCTTGAAATCGTCATAACTCGGATAATCCAACCCGATCTGGCACATCTCGATCGCTTGCGCGTTCGAGCCCATCTGCACCGCCATCGCCACGCTGGCGCCGGCCTCATCTTTGCGAAGAAAGCGCCAATACCCTTCCATTTCATCCGTATCGAACGAATTGCCTGCCGCATCGTTGCGATTATAATCAGCAAAATGCAAATAGTTTTTGCCTTGATCCGAGAACGCCAAAATCGCATTCTGATACTGATAGCCGGATTCGCCATATTCCAAATAATACTCGCCGCCGCTCGGCCCCGGTATTTGCGGAAAATGATCGATCCAAATCCGCATGCCCGAGCCGGATTTGTCGTTGCGCGACAGCACGTTGATGATCCAACGATTTTGGCTCGTCACCACGCTGCCGATACTGTAGTTTTTGGTTACGTACGTGAATTTCCCCCGGCTGCCGCCGCCTTTTTGATATTTCGTGACCATGTGATGATAATCATGCGGCTCTTTCACCAAACAGCCGATGCCATCGATCAGCCCTTCTTTGGCAAAGTTATCGGCATAATCGCTCAGGTAAATGTTCGCAAACGTGTGCCAAGGGAATTGATAGCCCGAGCGCGTGAGTCCCCACAGCGGATACCAAAAAATACACGGCTCGGTTTTTCCCAACATTTGATCGCCGTACGTCCGCCCCGGCACGCCGCCGTGCATGCCTTCGCCGTTGCTGTTGTTGCACACATCGAGAATGGATTCGAGAAGCATCATGTCCAGCATCATCTTGGCTTTGCGCTTCATCGTCTCGTCTTGCGCAAAATCGTAAAGCGTATATAAAGCGTAGATCAGCGGCGGCGTATAAAACGCATCAAATTCGCCGGTCCAATCGCCTTCGTCGACCCAGCGATCAAACGTCGAGTACAACCAATCACGCACAATATCATAGCCATTGTAACGCTGGCCGTGTTGGTAATTGCGGCCACCGTAACCGAAACTCGAAGCGCCGTTGAAATTACCCTGACAATAATTCGGCAGCAGCGGCCAGATCACGTTCGCGTCGCGATGATCTTCCAAATAAATAAACGCCGCCGCTTTGCGGGTTACAACCCCGTTGCTGCTGCCGCAATTCCAGATGTCGCTGCCATTGTCGCTATAGGCCATCGAATGAAATTGCGTTTTAATGCGATTCAAATCACCGGGGCTCACGCAATTTGGATACTTCTTCATCACTCGCAGCAGGTGCAGCCGCGTGATGCCGTGCGACGACGTCCAACCGCTGTTCTCCGGATTCGTGCCGACGAACCATTGGTTGATAATCCGGTCGATGTCCGAATTTTTTGATTTGTCGCCGTTATACCCGCGACCGCGCTCAAACCACGCCCAGATTTTTTGGTCTTCATCCATGCGGGCGTTTTCGTAATTTTGCAAATAATCTTGCTGGCGCTGCGCAAATGTCGACAGTCCAGGCCCACGTCGGCGACGTCCCATAATGATAACCTTTTCGTTTTAAAATTCTGTTCGTCCTCGTCATTTAAGCTGAATGTGCCCCGGCGCCGCTCTCGTCCTGAAACTCGATAACGTTTTTATAAAAAGCGCGCCGGTTTTGCGGCGGCAGTTCCCTTTGCATCTACGTATAGAGACACAGAAAAAGCTCGAAAATACTCACTTCGTTTTTAAAAAATTTTCTTATTGTATTTAAAAACGAATTGTTGCTTTTTAATAAAAATTGTTGGGCTTCAAGCCGCTAACTCGTATTGGAGAGTCTTGATGCAAAGACGTCAATTCTTCAACTATCTGGCCAATGGCATTGTCACCCGCTTGGGCGCGCCGCTGCTTCTTGCGAAAAATCGCGCCATCAAAGATTTTGCTCGCGACGACGGCGAACATTTTTGGAGATTGGTTCGCGAGCAATTCCCGCTGACGCGCGAGCGAGTTTATCTGAATACCGGCGGCCTCGGCGCTTCGCCGTATGTGGTGATCGACGCCGTAGTTTCGCGGATCAACGAACTCGAAAGGATTTCCGAGGCCGGACACAGCGAACAGCTTTGGTCAAGTATCAAACAGAAAGCTGCGACATTGCTCGGTTGTGATGCCGAAGAAATCGTTTATACGCGCAATGCGACCGAAGGCATCAACATCGTCTGCAACGGATTGCCTCTAAAACGCGGCGACGAAGTGATTACGACGACGCACGAGCACGTTGGCAACGCCGTGCCCTGGTTGGCGCGACAGAAACGCGACGGCATCGCGCTCAAACTGTTTGAGCCGTCGATAAAATCGGCGCCGGAAAATCTCGACCGCATTGATCGTCTAATTTCCAAACGCACGCGCGTGATAAGCGTGCCGCACGCGACAACAACCACCGGACAAATTTTGCCGGTTAAAGAAATCGCCGCGCTGGCCAAGGCAAAAAATTTATGGTTCTTCATTGATGGTGCGCAGGCGGCGGGCATGTTGAATTTCAATCTGCATGAAATTGGTTGCGATGCTTATGCCACGAGCGGCCACAAATGGTTGCTCGGACCGAAAGGAACAGGGTTGCTTTACGTGCGCAAAGACATGCTCGGCGTGATTCAGCCGATGTGGGTCGGCGCGTATTCCGATACGGGTTATAATTTGCAAACCGGCGAACTCACTTTTCACCCGACCGCGCAGCGTTACGAGTATGGCACGGTGAGCGCGCCGCTGTTTGCCGGGCTCGGCGCCGCAATTGATTTCCTCCTAAAAATCGGCATGGAAAACATATCGGCGCGCGATAGCGAGTTGTCAACAGCATTGTTCAACGGCTTGCAAAAAATTCCGCATGTCGAAATTCTCTCGCCGCTGAATGGAGCCGAACGCAGCGCGATGATCACGTTCAAAATGAAAAATATCGACTATCTAAAATTGCAGAGCTTGCTCGCGGAGAAATACAAACTGCGCACGCGCGGCGTCGGCGAAGCCGGCATCAACGCGCTGCGGATGTCGTGGCATATTTACAATTCGTTTGAAGAAGTGACTCGGGTTTTAGAAGGCATGAGCGAAGCATCGAAGTTGTGAATTCCGCCGTAGTTGCTAAAGCCGCCGAGCGCCGCCGAAACCTGAACAAAAATAACTCGGCGAAACTCGGTGTTTTCGGCGAGTTTCAGCGGAAATTTTTAGTATGCCTTCATTTATTTCAACCCAAGCTTCTTCTCGGCCTCGTCACCGGCTTCTTCCACGCTGATGTGCTTCCGTTCGAGCCGGCCGTACATTTGCGCCGGCGTCGTGCCCATCGGATTATGGCGATACGCATCCACGCCGCGACACAAATAAGTTTTGAAATGCGAATTGATCGACAAATCACACTTCACTTTCGTGCTCGAATAGCGCGCGGTTAATCCGGCCCGGCGACGATTGGAGCGATTGGCCGGTGAGCCGTGAACGACATTGTCATCATGAATGGAAATTTGTCCGGCTTTCAATTTTAGCGAAACAGCACTATTTTCACGGAATTGGCCTTTTTCACATTCGAGCGTGAGCACCGAGTCCGTCGCTTGCGAGCGAATGTGCTTCAACAAGCCCGCTTTGTGCGAGCCGGGAATGACTTGCATCGCCGCGTTTTTTTCATCAACGTCGTCCATCGCGATCCACACGGTCAACGACTCGTGCGGCTCGAGCGGCCAGTAATAAGCATCTTGGTGCCAGCCCACCGTCGACTTGCTGTGCGGCTCTTTGATGAAAAAATTGGACGCCCACAGATAAAACGGTCCGAGCAAATCTTCGACATAATCCAAAATCGTTTCGTTCATACAAATATCATAAAGAAACCGGCTGCTCTCATGCCATTCACGAATTTCTTTTAAGTCTTCACCGGGCCGCAGGAGCTTCACCAACTCTTGCAATCCTGCGTTCATTTGTTGCATTTCGACCGGACTAAACACCGGCGGCAGGCCCATCAGATAGCCGTTCGCTTCGAAGAATGCGATTTGGGCGGCGGATAATCTTTTGTTTGGCATAGATCACCTCTTTGGTTTAACCTTCCCAAAACTTTCGCTTCCGGCCTCTCCTTATAGTAATCATCCAACGGATAACATCCCGAAATCAACCCATTGCGCGGGGCGGTGGTGCAATCGCTAAAAGTACGACAAAGGCGTTTGCGTTGCAATAGTTTTCCAGCCAACACATCGGCAGCAAAATCAGGATAACTCAAAACCAAACGCCCGTAACCGACGAAATCAACTTGTCCGGTGCGAACAACGTTTTGCGCCACATGCGGCAGCCATTCTTGTAAATAGGAGTAGCCGGTGCCGACAAAAATGAGATCGGGACGATACCGTTTGAGTTTGGCGGCCACATTTATTTGTCGCGCCACACCGGCGAGCGGATCTTCCGGCGGTTGATAGCCATCCGACGGCGGAAAGAGCGCCGGGCGCTGAATGTGCGGATTATAATAAGGACTGCCGGCGGTGATGCAAACGAGCTGTATGTTCAAATCCGCGAGTAAATCGAGAAACGCATACGGCTCGGTCAGATCAATTCCAACGCCGGTGCCGTCGCCGCCAAAGGCGTGGCGATATTTTTCCTCAATACGTTCCGGTTCGCCAATCTGATCAGCGCCGGGATGAAATGGAATGAAATCAAATGCGCTGAATCGCAGGCCGAGGCCAAGTCCCGGCACATTCGCGCGAATGCCGGCGGCGATTTCGCGTAGAAAGCGCGTGCGATTTTCGAAGCCGCTGCCGTAGCGGCCGGCGCGATCGACCGCGCTGAGAAATTCGTGCCCAAGATAACCGTGGCAATGTTTGATATCGACAAACGCAAAACCGGCGCGCTGCGCCAATTTCGCGGCGTCGATGAAATCATCGACAAGCCGCGAGATCTCTTCATCCGTCAGGATGGGCGTTTCGCTCGTTTTAAATTTGCGATCGAGAATCGGATGATGATAGAGAATCTTCGACTCAAAATCTTTCGAGGTCGGACGCGCGAAGCGGCCGGAATGCGTGAGCTGCAAACCGATCAGCAGATCGGCACTGCGGCCATAAAGCGTCTCGTGAACTTTCACCAATGTTTCACGCAGCGCCGCAAAATCGCCGAGATTTTTTTCATTAATCAAAAGTTGATTCGGATTGGCGCGGCCATCTTCGCGCACGGCAACGGCTTCGCCGCCCCAAATCAATTTTGCGCCGCTCATGCCGAAACGCTGCCAGCGCCGAATCGTCGGCGCCGTGGGTTTGCCGTCCGTTGTGCCATCCCAACCTTCCATCGGCAGAATGGCGAAGCGATTGCCGATTTTCAAGCCATCAGCCAATTGAAAGGGTTGTGCGAGAGGAGAGTGTGGTCCACTCTGCACGCGCTCGTCGAAGGGCAAATCAATTCCCAATTGCGACAAATAGTTACGAAAGTCATCAGCAGTTTTGAGGGTAGCCATGCGACGATACGGCATAATCGCCCTACTCATAAACCGTAAAATCCAGCGAGAACTCAATCGTCGCGCAGAATCCCGCAAAGCTGCGCGCGATCTTCTCGCGTTCTTCTTCGCTCAAGCCTTCGAATTGCGTCCAATCCTGCGCCAAACGCAAGCGCGTCGATTCGGAAAGCGCTTCGAGCGGCCGGCCATCGCGCCGGTTGTTTTTGAACATCACCGGCAGCCACTTGCGTCCAAACCGCACGTGCAGGCGTTCATCAACGCAGTCGATCTCCGGCAGCATCGCGCTTTGCGGATCTTTGAATTTTAGAAATGGCACAATACTCCCTTTTTTGCGCGTAAAGCTACAGGCTTCGCCGACCATCGTCAGCTCGGCGAAATAATCTTCCATCGCTTCCAAACGATTGGCATAATGCGGCCACTGAAAATCTTGAATACCGAAACCGAGCTCACGCAAGCGGCGCAAGCCCATCAGCGAGTGCCGGCATTCATCCCAAATGTGTCGCGCGAAATCAATAAAGAAATCCAGCGGCATATTGCGAACGGCAAAAAAGATGTAACACATCGGATCGACGACCTGCCACTCGGTGGCATTTTGAAAGACGATATCTTTCAACGTTCCATACAACGGATCTTCCTGCTTGTTCAGCGGGAAACGATCCATCACTTTGAAGCGCGGATCTGGTTTGGGCTTGAGCGGCGCCGGACCGGCGGGTTCTCGCACCGGGCTGCGAGGCAAAGTTTTTTCATCCCAACGCGGTTCCACATTCGCAATGCCGCCAATCATGTTCAGGCAATGCCGCACGAAATTGCGCCAGCGATTCACCGACGCAAAAAGTTCGGAGTTGAATTTGACCTGCTGCAGCAGATTGGCCGCCCACTCCAACTGGCGTTGTTTTTCCGTAATTATATTTTCCAAAATATAAATCGTCGGCGCGTCAAAAATCGGATCGCAGTAATCGCGATAATCTTGATACGCCCGCAGCAAGTCGCGTTTAATTTCAAAATAGAATGCGCTCAGAAAATTTTCCGCGCCATCCGCAGCGCCGACAGTTTCGATGAATTTTGCCAAAACCGGATTCGCGGCGATTTCAGCCCTGCCGCCGGGCAATTCTCGCAGCCGCTCGCGCAAACGTCGAATATGCTGCATGTCCTCAAACATCCGTTGCGGAATCTGCGTTTTCCATTCATAATTTCCACATGCCGGCACCCAACCAGCCAACAAACGCGTTAAGGCAAATTCAAGGCTGATGAAATGGCGAAGTTGGTTCGCGTGATCTTTCGGGCGCAGCCACGCGATGTTTCCCCACAGCGCTTCAATTTCAGCATCGGCAAAATTTTCGCTAAGTTCGAGTCCTTTGATTTTGGGATGCGGCTTGGTTGTAATCATGTATATTTCTCCTTCCAATTATTCCGTTTATCAATCATGCAAAATGCATTTGCAATTCCAACTTTTGTTTCATGTCGATTTGCGCATTCGCATAATGGCTGCTTTCAACTGTTGCCGGCGTGAAATGCATCGCCTGATTATTAGCGAGAATTTTTGCAACTCGCTTTCCCGCTGGCAATAGCAAATGCAAATTGATGCGCGCCTGTTTGGCCTGAATGGTGATAGCGCATTCGTCATTGCGAAGTTTCCAATCATAACCAAAGCCGGCATTGGAAGCGCCGTATGAAACTTCCACCGACGCCTGTTGCAATGCCGTCGCCGCCCAGCGGGGCGAAAGTTTGACGACTTCAAAAAGTTTGTGCCGATCTTCGATGCCGCACAAGCCTTCGATAAAAGCGCCGAGCATGGCCGCGCTGCCCCACCCGTCGGTCGGTTGCGCCTCGGGACTCGTGCTGGTTTTTTTCGCGCTGGGACGGCCATCAGGAAAATACCATAAATAGGTCTCGCCGGTTTCGCGAATTATTTTTTCGTAGCGCAGCAAAATGTCCAGTCCGTAAGATTCGAAGCCGTGCTCGAAAGCCGCGCGCGCCAACTCGCCGCCGACGACAGGCATGATGCCGCCATTCACATACACGCCTGGAACCAATTTGTTGTCGCCGAAAATTCCGGTTGGAAACGGCGGATCGATGCTGAACCATTCGGCAAAAGCTTTGGTATTTTCTCGACGCCGTTGATACTCTTTAATAATCTCAACCGCCATCTCGTGCGTCGGCAAACCGCGGTTGATGTCGCACGGATTGCTCAGACTCAATTGTTCGGTTTCATCGACGCCGGCAATGCTGAAATCATCGAGCGGAATGCGGTGCGTGTAAAAGCGGCCGTTCCAACAGAGCTGATTCGCGCGTTCTTGCACGCCTTCGGCGGTGGCGCGCCAATACGCCTTTTTCGCATGATCGCCGAGATGGCCGAAAAGATGTGCGAGTTTATTGCACGCCTCATACAAGCCGCTGTTGTCGCCGTGAAAAATGCCAAAATGCGTTTTGTCGTCGATTTGAAAATTCAACCACGGCGTGCGGCCGTCGACGTAATCGAAATCCCACGTATCAATCGTGTAGGCGCGTTTGACGAGATGATGCTCGCTCGACCAGCGCCAGGGATGCGTCATCATGTATTGCAGCGCGCGTTCGCAATGCGGCAGCATCCGCGCCAGCCATTCATCATCGCCGGTTGCTTGCCAGGCGGTATAAACCGCCATCGGCAAATAAAATTCAACATCCGCTTCGACGGGCACGCGCACATATTTCGCCCAGTTCTCGCGCTCTTCGCCGATGACGAAATAATCGAAGAGCCGGCCATTCGCCGCCTGCGTCTCGGCAAAATGCTCGACGGCGCTGGTCACGTCTTTTTCAAAATATTTGTAGCCGCGCATCATCAGCGTGTGATCGCGCAGCCAGATCGGCTTGGAATCCGGGCTGCGATAGCCGCGCGCGCGCTTGCCGTCGAGCACAAATTCGGAGACGTCGGCCTGCAAAAATTTTTTAATGCGCGGGTAGAAATCGTCGAAGATGGGATTGCCGGTTTGAATTTTGGTTTCGGGCATAAAAATTTGCGATTTATTTTCTTGCAATATATGATAAATTTCGCCAATTTCAACCTCGATTTTGTGGAAACTTTTTTGAACTCTTTTTCATTTTATGATAAACATATTTTGCCTTTTGGGGTTGAGTTTATTCTCTCTGCTGCAAGCTCAAGAATCCACTATCTACGCTGCCGTTTTGTCAACCAAACTATTTGTTGTCGGCGCGGCGAATCCGCAAACGGGGCTGTTTTATCAGCATTCTTCGGACGATACGGCTTGGCATCATCTCGGCGCTAAAAATATTCGCGCGTTTGGTTTGGCGGCGCATCCACCGGCGCGCGGGCAATTGATTTATATTGCCGCCGGCAACGGCGCGCATCGCACAACGGATCAAGGAAAGAGTTGGAAGATCGCGACGGGATGGGAAATCACCGAAGCGCTGTCGGTTAGCATCGATCCGAAGAATTCGCAAACGGTTTATATTGCAACGGCGCATGGAATTTACAAAACCAGCAACGGTGGCGCGACGTGGAGAGAAATGAATGAAGGGCTGGCGGCAACATTCTCTTCTTGCGTGATCGTCGATCATGGCGCTTCGACGGATTTATATTGTGCAACCGAAGACGGCGTCTTCCGAAGTCAAAATGGCGCGCAGAGCTGGCGCAAGCTGGGTTTGCGCGTGCGCAACATTCGCGTTGTTGCTCAACATGCGCGCAATTTGCAAATGTTGGTCGCCGGCACGGAGAACAATGGTATTTACATTTCTCGCGACGGCGGCGAGGTTTGGGCAAAAAGTGAAATCGGCGTTCAACATAATACGTTTTATACCATTGCATTTGATCCGAACAATTCTGGAATCATTTATGCCGGAGGCTATGCCACCGGCGTCTACAAATCAATCGACGACGGCAGAAGCTGGCAACCCCATCATGAGGGATTGACGAATTTGAATGTTCATGCCTTGGCCGTCGACCCCAACAACAGCAATCGCGTGTATGCGGGAACGATGGGAAGCGGCGTCTTGCGCTCGGATAATGGCGGCGTTACGTGGCACAAAGCCGGGTTGAGCCGGGCGCAAGTGTGGGCGATTTCGATTCAGCCGTTTTAAACACGGATTTTTGTTGGAATGTTTATGAGAAAAATCATCGGCGTTTTCATTTTCCATGCGGGAATATTTTCGCAACTGTTATTGGCACAAACTGCGAGCCGCGCAGAATATCTCAAAGATTTTGAGCAACGCGCGAAATATGTATCGTCGTTTTATGATACGACAAAGCAAGCGAGCTATTATTCCGCCGCTGCGAAATATGCGCGCCATAAAAACATCGCTCGCGCCGACAGCGCCATGCTCGCGCTTCTGCAAAACCCCAGTGGCGACATGTTCTGGATGTTTCAAGTAATGGGCGCTTATTTGCATGGGAAAAATAAAATGTCACCGGCAGTCAAAGCGGCGATGCGGAATGCGTGGAAAACGTATTCGCCCTATCGCGGCGATACGGAGAATCATTGGTGCATGTATTACGCTTCGCTGTTTTTAGCCGCGGAGCAACGGCCGAATTTGCCGGGGTCGGAATGGTATAATGGAAAGAGTTCGGATGAAAACCGCGATGAAGCTAAGGGGTATTTGATGCATTGGATGAAAATCACCACGACGATTGGACAGGGCGAGTTCGATTCGCCGGACTATTTTCCGGAATACGTGGCGCCGATGGTTTTACTGACGCAATTTGCGCGGGACGCTGAAATGAAACAGCGCGGCGCGATGATGTTGGATTATCTATTCGCAGATTTTGCGGTCGAGCATTTGCAAGGCCAATATATCGGCGGATTCAGCCGCATTTATGAACCGGCGGTTTATAAGCCGCTGCTGTCTCCGGCCTCGGCGTTCGCCTATTTGTATTTCAACACCGGCGAGCCGTCGCAATCAAGTTGGCTGGTTTTGCCCGCGCTTTCAAATTATCGTTTGCCGGAAATAATTTATCAAATTGCCATTGATAGAAATCAAACATATATACACAAAGAACGCAAACGCGTTCGCAACGTCATTCGTTACGGCGCGGAGAAAAATCCGCCGGTTTACAAATATACCCACATGACGAAAGATTACGGCCTCGCTTCTTTGCACGGCGGCATCCTGCAGCCGATTCAGCAACACACGTGGAGCGTGCGTTTCACCAGCGGCAAACCATTCACGGCGATCTTCGGCTTGCATCCGTATTGGTCGGAAATCGAACTCGGCATGTTTTTCCCTGAAGAAATCAAAACATCGGTGATGGACGTGGTCGGATCGAAAGGAACTTATAATAGCGAGGATAAGTGGACGAGCAGCTCGCCTTACGAGCGCACGTTTCAACACAAAAATACACTGCTGGTGTTGTATGACATTCCGCCGGGCACAACCTCGGAACACATCGACGGTTTCTTTCCCAAAAATCTCGAACACCGCATTGTCGATTCTTCCGGCTGGATTACATGCAAAGCCGGCGAAACGTATGTGGGTTGGCATTCGTTGCAAGAAATCGAATGGAAAGAGGAAAAAGAAAACTGGCGCTGGCGCAGCCACCGACTGCAAAACGGCTATGCGATCGAGGTGCGCTCGCAGTCAGAAATCGGTTCATTCGATTCATTTCAGCAAAAACTGCGCGCGCATATTCCCAGAGCCAATTTGCAACCCCAAATGGTTTCAGTGGATTACACGAATTTAGACGGCGATAAAATGTGTTTCGCATTTCCGGATATTCGCCAACTCAACGGCAAACCGGTCGATTTGACTAAATACAAACTTTTTGAGGGGCCGTTTCTCAATGCCGAGGTTGGCAGCGAGAAATTGACGCTGACCTATAAAAAGAAACGGCGCATTTTGGATTTCAAGAAACTCGCGATCGAAGAGCGCGGCAATTTTTGAGCTTGGCGCATTTTAATGAAGCAGTATTTCATCGTGAGCGCCGCCGTTGCTTTCCGGATTGGCAAATAAAATTCTTAACTTCGAAGACGCGCCGAGATTAAAAGAGACGCCATTATTACGATCGTCCTTCTGCAATTCAATGGACACGGGCGCGGAGGCGGCCACCTCCACGGCAACGCCGTCGGTTCGGCCATTGTCGGCAAGTTGAATACGCAAACGTGGTGATGAACCGTTCGTCTTCGCGTCATGGCCGCCATTTGGGCCGGCATCGTCGTTCAAGATATCAAACAGAGCAACTCGAACCGGCGGCTTGGGCGGCGCCAACGCGGCAACCGCCGTGATTTGCGCCAGCCGTTGGTTCGCTTCCTGCTGATTGGCAAGCACTCGGTGTAAACTCAAATTCAGTTCATGCAGTTGCGACGAAATAGCCGTCAGCCCAAAATGATTTTCATCCGACACGACTGCGGGTAAATCGGCTGCTGTTGACACTTTCACTGGCAAATCACGTTGCGCTTCGTTGAAATCACTTTTTGGTGTTATGGCGGCGTTGGCCGCGTGATTTTCATATGCGGCAGCCGCAGGAGCGGACGGTTGAGGCTGCAAATGCGAGAAGGCCATTGCCGCCGTTCTCGCTTCGATTTTTTGAAAGCGCCGGCGCTGCGACCACGTCATCAGCCAGCTCAAGCCGCCGAACAAAAATATCAGCAAAATCGCCAGCGCCACATAAAAGATTCCGAAAGAACTCGAACCGGTTGCGGTTGCCGTTGAATCGAAAGGCGACAACGAAACTGTTGAGGATGACAGCTGCGATACCAATGAACTATCGGCCGAGAGTGTCGAAGCCGATGCTGAATCGGTTGGCATTGGAATCATTGATGCCAGCTTTTCATCTGGGAGCAGTTCGAGCGTTGTCGTTCCGGCTAATTTGGCAGTGTGATCCAAATTTTGATAGTGAATTTTTACGCTGAGCGGTTGCGTTGCGGAAATGAAACTTTGTCGCGCCAGGCGAATCTGCAATGGGATAAAGGAGAGAACCATCAATGAGTCACGCCGCAGCGCCCATTTGTAACGAGGCACCGTGACGAAACGCACGGGCGCGTTGGTTTCAAACCAGCATAGATGGCGTTGGCTCTTGCATGAATCCGGCGCCGCCACGGTCACGACGGCTTCGACGCTGTCCCCCCAAATCGACTCGGTGAAAAGTTGAAGATGCGTTTTGGGAGAGAGCACCAAGCGCTTCGCGCGGGCTGGCGTGACGATAGAATCTTTTTTTTCAACTATTGCGCCAGCAGCCAACGGCACGAGCAACGTCACGAAGGCGGCAATTTTGCCGAAAATTAAAACCTGTTTCATCCTATTCATAAATGTCCTTTGGCGACGGCATGAAAATGTCGCGCTTTTAATGATACAAATATCGCTGTCACAGAGGAATATAACCAAGAGGGCGGGTTTTCGCGGAGGCTGGTTACGAAAAGTTTTTGCTGACGGGCAATAAAAAAAGCCGCGCCAGATAACCTTCAAGAGATTTTCGGCGCGGCTTTTTGGTCGCTTGACGATCTTTGGGGGGAGAGTCACGGCTCGAACAAACAACAGGAGGCGCCGACCCAGGTTTTGTTTTTGTTGAAATCGACGCCCAACATTTTGCCCTGGCTGAGGCGGGCCAATGTCGTAACGGCCACGGGTTTGTCGAGCCACAAAAACATCACTCGCACTTCCACCTTGCTGGCGGCGTCCGGGGTTTTAATCACCGGGCCGTATTCGATTTTCTCCTGCAAAAGATAATGCGGTCGTTGCGCGGCTGGAACGGCGTCGAGATCGGCCGGCGTGACGTCGATTTTAACGCCGCTGCCCGCGAATGAGAACAGCGGCTTCAAAACATAATTCTCGCAAGGCTGCGGATAGCGCTCCAACCGATCCAAAAAATAAGCGCGCGGCGCGTTGCGATGATTTAAATACGGCAGCGAGAATTTGCTCAGGCGAAAATACCAATTCGGATGCCCCGCCCACTCGACCTCAAGCTCATCGCGAAAATCAAAATCAATGGCAATATTTTTCTTGACGAACTCATCGACGATGACGCGGTTGTAAATGCGATGAATCGGAATCTCCCGGCCATTTTTGAAATAGAATAATTTCCTGCCGCGCTTTCTAATTTCAGTGATGCAAACGGCTTTGACGCCGGTAAACTTTTCGGTGCAGACAAAATCACACGCGGTTTTTTGTTTCTCCGGCTGAATTTCCATGAGAATGACATTCTCGGGGGCGTGATTGTTCAGCAGCGCTTGCTTGAACAAGGCGGCGTAGCGCTCGATCGTAAAGCCGTTCAACAGAAATTCCAAATGCGCTAAATTGAAGCAGCGCTGAAAAGTTTGCGTCAGCACGATTTGAAAACCATAGAGCGATGGAAAGCCCTGCAGCTCGATGAGCTTCGGCGACAATTTTCCGCTCGCGTCGCGCGTGACGGCGAAATCAACTTGGATGAACAACGGCTGCGGCGTGTCGTTGGGCGCGCGATATTGCGCCGGCACCGCCCGCTCGGAAACGCGACGATACTCCGGCGTGTCGAGCTGGCTAATGATTTCCATTGCCGATTGCTGCATTTCGCGCAATAATTCTTTCGGCAGAAAAACCGGCGTTTCCGAAACGCGAAAGTCGATTTTCGCGCCGACGGTTTCATCGAGCGCGCGCAAAAACTGTTGATATTTTGCGTCGGTGAATTGCGCGTTGTACCGCTCGCGCAGCGTTGGAATCATGGCTGCCTCCTTAGCATTTATGGTAAAATTTATTGCTTTCAATTGCCAAAATCAATGGCCATGCCTGTTTTGTTTTGAACGGCCTTCTCAAACACTACCGCCGCGGCCGCCGCATCCTGCAAGGCCATGCCGGTGCTGTCAAAAATTGTGATTTCTTCTTTTGAGGCGCGCCCGGTTTTCTTGCCGGCAACGATTTCGCCGAGCTCGGCGTGGACGTCGGATTTTGCGAGCAATCCCTTCTCCAGCGCATGATGCAGATCGCCAATCGTCGCACACTGCTCGAGAATATCCACCACGATCTTGTTCGCAACGAACAATTGCGGATCCAATTCCTGCTTCTCGGCATTGTCCGCGCCGACGGCGGCGATAAACGTTCCGGGCCTCACATATTCCTTTTTCAAAAAATATTCTTTTGCCGGCGTGCAGGTGACGCAAACATCGCTTTGCCCCACGGCGTGCTTCAGATCGCGCGCCACTTGCGCTTCAATACGCAACGCCGCAGACATTTCATCCGCGAATTGCGCCGAAAGTTCAGCGTCACGATCGAAAGCGTAGATGCGTTTGAGCGGAAGCGCTTTTTCGAGCGCGCGAAGTTGAATGCGGCCTTGATTGCCGCAGCCGCAGATCGTTGCCACGCTTGAATCCGATCGCGCCAGATGTTTTGCCGCCACCGCGGTCGCCGCGCCGGTTCGCAAAATCGTGATCTCAATCGAGTCCATCAACGCCAGCGGATAACCGCTCTCGGCGTCACAGAGCGCGATAACGCCTTGAATGGCCGGCAAGCCGAAACGCGGCGGATTCTGCGGAAAATTCGCATTCGTCTTGGCGACAAAATAGCTGCGTCCGACCTCCAGCAGACCGGCTTTGATATGAAAGCCGCCGCCGCGCGCATGAATGCCCAAAATTCCCGGCGGCGCGGCTCTGCCTTCGCCATATAATTTAAAAGCTTTCTCGACGGCGGCGATGCACTCATCGATACTGAGCAACGAGGCAACCTCGCGACGAGTGAGTAAAAGCGTGCTTGGCGGTTTCACCAATCAACTGCGCTAAGGTTTAAAAATTTTCTGATCTTCGAAAGTAGTAGTAGAGGCAACCGTCTCAATCCCACCGCAAACATCAGGTCTTTCTGAAAAGCAAACAGCAAACGGCAAAAAGCAAACGGCAACTTTTGGCATCACGCCACGGCGCGCTTTTCTTGCTCTTTGCTTTTTTCTTTTTGCTCTTTGCTTCTCAGAACGTCTCAATCCCACCGCAAACATCAGGTCTTTCTGAAAAGCAAACAGCAAACGGCAAAAAGCAAACGGCAACTTTTGG
>Ga0247727_10007581_pt1 | contig 20574 bp, 20 predicted proteins | sample WisWelCaveWW1625_FD_202498 | JGI IMG/M metagenome (GOLD analysis project Ga0247727, IMG submission 202498) | Biofilm microbial communities from Wishing Well Cave, Virginia, United States - WW16-25 | ecosystem: Environmental > Aquatic > Deep subsurface > Groundwater > Cave microbial mat | place... | reverse complement strand
CCTCACCCCGCTTGACCACCACGATCGTGGCATCGTCCTCCCACGGCCGGCCCTCGCCCCAGGCGAGCGCCGCGTCGAACAGCCGCGCCAGGATCGTCTCGGCCGTCTGCGACTGGTGCTCGCGCACCAGGCCGCGGACGCGCTCGTCGCCGAAGAACTCGCCCTTCTTGTCCCGCCGCTCGAGGATGCCGTCGGTGAGCATCAGCAGCACCTCGCCCGGGTGGAGCCGCGCGAAGCCGCGGCGGAAGCGCGCCTGCGGCAGCGGCCCGATCACCGTGCCGCCGATGCTGAGCTCGACCTCGCTGACCTTGCCGGGCTGCGGCTCGCGGAAGAACAGGATCGGCGGCTGGTGGCCGGCGTTGACGTACACCAGGTTCCCGTCGCGCTCGAGCTCGGAGTAGAAGACGCTCACGAAGCGGCTCGAGAGCCGCGAGCGGTGGATCACCCGGTTGAGCTTCTCGAAGACGTGGGCGACCTTGAGCTCCTTCTCGATCCCCATGCGCAGCCCCGTCACCACGTCGCGCACCAACAGCGCGGCGGGCAGCCCGTGGCCGCTCGCGTCGCCGATCGCGAGCCCGAGCGTGCCCTCGCCGAGGTCGTGGAAGTCGTAGAAGTCGCCGCCCACCTCGTCCGCGGGGATCGAGCGCGCGGCGAGCTCGTAGCCCGCGAACTCGGGCGGCTCCTCGACGAGCAGGCTCTGCTGGATCTCGGCGGCCTCGCGGAACGAGCCGCGCACGCGTTGGTCCACGAGCCGCGCGTCGAGCGAGGCGCGGATCGTGTTGAGCGCGAAGTCCAGCTCCTCGAGCTGCCAGCCGTCGCCGAGCACGAACAGGATCGCGTAGCGCTGTGGCCGCTGGCCGACGATGAGGCCGGCGACGGCGCTCCGCGGCAGCAGGCCGAGCCGCTGCGGCGAGCCCGCGGCGTCCGGCTCGCTGAAGATGTAGACGCGATGCCGCGCCAGCTCGGTGAGCGGCGTGAGCGCGGGGTCGAGCGTCTCGGCCACCGGCGCGCTGGGCTCGCCGACGGCCTTCAGCAGCGCGAAGTTGTCGCGCCGCTCGGCGTAGACGAGCCCCGCGCGCAGGCGCAGGTCGTCCTTCAAGCTGGCGAGCGCCTCCTCGACGAAGGTCTCGATCAGCTTGGATTGCGAACGGCGCGTCTTCAGCGAGCCGAAGAGCGCGTCCAGCCGCCGGTAGAGGAGCTTGGCGCTAGCCATTACAGTCAGTAATCATAGCATCCCAAAGCAGTCAGTGCTGTGATGATGCGGCGATGGTGCGGGCCACGATCTCGAGCACTTCGTAGACGGCCCGGTTCTGTGGCAGTGCGGAGAGGCTCGCGCGCATCGCCTCGCGCCGCCCGGGGTCGCGCGCCAGGCCGACCACCGCGCCGGGGATCTCGCGCCAGCTCGACACCACCAGGCCCAGGCCGCGCGTCCCGACGAAGTCGGTGTTGAAGCGCTCCTGCGGGATGGTGTGGACGCTGCGCGTGACGACCACGGGCACGCGCTGGTGGAAGGCCTCCGAGAGCGAGCCGGGTCCGGGCTTCGTGACCAGGAGATCACTCGCGGCGAGCAGCTCCGCGACGCGGTCGGTGAAGCCGAAACGGGTGAGACGCCCGGCGTTCCCGGCGCCGATCGGCGCGAGCCGCTCGAAGAGCGCCGGGTTGTCGCCGCACACCGCGATCACGCGCAGCGCCGGGTCTTCCCGAAGCAGCCGCTCGGCGAGCGGCGCCATCTCGGGCGAGCCCTTGCCGCCGAAGAGCAGCGTCACCGCGAAGCTCGTGCCGAGCCCCAGCTCGCCCCGCACGCGCTCGCGGACCTCGGGTCCGCCCGAGCGGTAGAAGCGCGGGTGCAGGATCATGCCCGAGACCTGGGACACTCGCTCCTCTGGGATCCCGATCGAGCGGGCCTGGGCCGCCGCCTCGGGCGTGCCCACCACCACCCGGTCGAGGCCCGGTTCGATCCAGAACCGCGGCGGGAAGTCGGCGAGGTCGGTGAGCACCACCACGAGCGGCACGCCCGGGATCGCCTCGCGCACCGCGTCGCGCAGCACGCCGTTGAAGTTGGGAAACACCGAGACGACCGCCTCGGGTCGCGGCTCTTTTCGCAGCCAGCTCGCGAGCGTGCGAACGAGAGCCCCGCGGCGTACGCGGATGGCGGCGTGCATCACGCGCAGCAAGGGCACCATCAGAACGCTGGCCCTGCGCCTCAGGATCAGGTTGTAGGCGGCCTCGAGCGAGAGGCCGGTCGTGCGCTTCAGGACGTCGAGAGGGAGCAGCAGCTCCTGGAAACTCTCGACGCGAAAGCCGAAGGGCGCGCCCGTCTCCTCCTCCGCCGCCACGAGCGCTCGCGTCGCCGCGCGGTGGCCCCCGCCGGCGTCGATCGTGAACAGCAACACCACGCAGCGTCCCCCCTAGTGGAACGACGCGCCGAACGAGATCGTCCAGCGGCTGAAGCGTGTCTCGCGCAGGACTGCCGGTTCCGGCTGGTCCGGCGGGACGATCGCCTGCAGGATCCGGGTCGTGCCCCAGGCGTAGCCCACGCCGAAAGCGAGCGTGGCGCGGCCCGTCTCGAACGTGAGGCCAGAGGTGAGGTCGGTCAGGTCCCACGCGGCGAAGCTGTCGCGCTCGGGGACGTAGGCGGACTCGTTGTGCGCCGCTCCACCGTAGAGCACGAGCCGGCTAGAGGCCCGCTGCTCGAGGCCGAGGCCGTAGCACACGACGCTGTCCGCCTCGCCCCGGTACACGAGCGGCACGGTCTCCGGTCGGCCGGCGACGGGCGCCGGCTCGGGCTGCAGGACGTCGTAGGCGTCGACCGAGGAGAACCACTCGGCCGTCGTGTGGATCGCCGAGCGGCCGTGGCGCCAGGTCGCGCCTCCCGCGACCGCCCACGGCGCGTGGTACGTCGCAGCGAGCCCCTTCTGAGTGCTCGCCGCCAGCAACGGGTTGGGCACGTCTCCCGTCACGGAGGCGTTGAAGACGGCCTTGCCCCTGCTCCACAGGCCGAGACCCGGCGTGGTCAGCGTCATCCCGAGCTGCCAGGCTCCCGGTCGCCACGCGAGGCCTGCCTTCGCAAGCGCGCGCAGGTGGTTGTACTCGTACTCGCTGCCGACGAACACGGCCCGCGCCGCGCCGCCCGCGATTTCCTCGAGCGCCAGCGAGCGCCGGCTCCTTTGGGCCCTGTAGGCGACGAAGGGGGAAACCCCGACCGAGAGCTCGTCGGAGAGCCGGTGCGACCAGGCTCCCCCCACCCAGTACTCGACCAGGCGCTGGCGCACGCGCCCGAAGCCCGCGCGGGCGGAAGGCTCCGCCGCCGAAACGCGCACGTCGCTGTAGCCGAGGTCCCAGTCCGAGTCATGGCGGGACAGGAACGCAACGGCAAAGCGGTCGGAACCGTCGTGGCCGCCGACGCTTCCAGCGAGGATGGAAGGCACCACGTCGAAGACGAGCTGGTCGACGTTCAGGCCCTCACCCGCGACACCGGGCACGTCGATGTTCGCGAGCTCCACCGAGGTGAGGCCGATCGCGAAGCGCGGCTTCTCGATGAGCGCGAGCGCGCCCGGGTTGTAGTAGACCGCCGACAGGTCGCTCACGCCCCCCACCAGCGTGCCCTCGGTGAGCTGCCCGATCGGACCGTAGCCGTAGGTCCAGTAGTGCGCGTCCTGCGCCGCCGCCCCGCCTGGCAGGGCCGCGGACGCGAGGAGGGCGGTCGTCAGGCGCAGGGCAGGTCGCATCGTCGCGTCTCCCGGGAGTGGCCGGCGGATCTTACTACCGGGCCGAAGCGCGGGCGCGAGGAATGCCCGCGCGGACCGTCGAACCCCCGGCGCCGAGGCGTGCGCGACCGGCCCGTGGCACGAGACGCCTGACGGCGACATGAAGACAGGCGGGACGCAGCGCGTGGCAATGCCGTGACTGTCGTCGGTCGAAGCGTGACTTTCCCGTGAAGCGACCGTCACTCCACGGTCACGAGGTGTTTCCCTGCCGATCACACCGCCGCAACCTCGCTCGCCTCCAATGACTGTGGCGTGGAATGGCGGAACCACTACTGCGGCGCGAGCTGATTGACGAACGTGACCTCCTGCAGCGGGCCGAGCCCGAACAGCACGACCGCCCCGTAGCGGAAGAGCGCGGCGTGCTGGCCCTCGCCGGCCGAGATCAAGAGCGGGTTGGTGGCGAGCCGCTGGGCCGCTTCGAGCCCCTTCAGGTCGATGCGCTCGCCGAGCAGCAGGGCCCGAACCGTGACGACACTGCCCGGTGGGTGGAGGCTCGTCATGCGCGACCTTCGGCGCCAGCCTATCAGATCGGTGCTTCGGCCCGCCGTTCCGGCGTCAGCCTGCCCGCGGCAGCCACGGCCGGAGCAGCAGCATCCCCGTCCACACCACGACGATGCACGCCACGTCGAGGAGCACCCCGGCCCGGATCATCCGCGTGAGCGGCACGCGGCCGGTGCCGAACACGATCGCGTTGGGCGGGGTCGAGACCGGGAACACGAAGCCGCACGTCGCGGCGAGCCCCGCGGCGAGCGCGGGCGGCACCGGGTCGAACCCGGCCTGCTGCGCCGCGGCGATCACGATCGGCACCAGCAGCGTCGCCGCCGCGGTGTTGGAGGCGAACTCGCTCACGACAATGGCGCCTACCACCGAGAGCAGCATGAACCCCTCGGGGCTCGTCGCGAGCCCGGCGTTCACGACACCCTCGCCCGCCCACTTCGCGATCCCGGTCGCCTCGCCGAGCGCACCGAGCGACAGCCCGCCGCCGAACAGCAGCAGCACGCCCCAGTTCATGCGCTGGCCGTCCGCCCAGGTGAGCGCGAAGCGGCGCTTGCGCCAGGACAGCGGGGCCACGAACAGCAGGCTCGCGCAGAGCAGCGCCACGCCGGCCTCCGGGAAGTGCTTGCCGAGGGTGAGCGCCAACGGGTGGTCGCGGCCGAGCGCCCCCTGGGCCAGAGAGGGTGCGACCCAGAGCGCGAACGCCAGCGAGAAGGCGAGCACGGTCCAGCGGGCACCGGCGCGCGCCTCGCGCGACGCGTCATCAGTGCCGTGGCGGGGTGGCGGCCGCACGATGTCGGAAACGCTGCCGGTCGCGAGGCCGCGCCCGAGCACGAGCCGCGTGAGCCCGAGGCAGACGACCAGCAGAACGGCCGCGATCGGGGCTCCGAACGAGAGCCAGTCGGTGAAGCTCACGCGCACCCCGACCAAGCGCTCCAGGAAGCCCGCGACCAGCAGGTTGGGCGGCGTTCCGATGATCGTCGCCATCCCGCCGACCGAGGCACCGTAGGCGATCATCAGCAGCACTCCCGATTCCGCCGGCGCGGGACGACCCTGCTTCCGCTCGCCGAGCGCTCCGAGCGCGATCGGCGTCATCAGCGCCGCGGTGGCCGTGTTCGAGAGCACGGTCGAGATCGTGGCCGAGGCCGTGCCGAAGGCGGCCATCCGCCCGGCGGCGGTCCGAGAGAAGAGCGGCAACGCCAGCAGCCAACCGGCGAGCCGCACGTCCAGCCCGTAGCGGCTCACGGCCTCGGCCAGCAGGAACGAGCCCAGGAACAGGAAGATCACCGGGTCGGCGAAGGGCGCCAGCACCTGGCGTGCGGGAGCGACGCCCGTCGCGATCGAGAGCGACGCGGCAAAGAGCGCGGTCGCCGGGAGCGGGATCGCCTCCGTGATCCACCACGAGATCGCGAGGGCGAGGATGGCGAGCAGCCGGCGCGCCTCGGGCGGGTGGTCGCCCGGGTTCCAGAGGTAGATCAGTATCGCGAGGGTCGGCCCGGCGAGGAGGCCGGCCGTCTTCAGTGCGTGCTCGAGACGCGCCTCGAGGTCGAGGCGCGCGGGGGTCTCCGACACGCCGCCACTATAGCGCGGTTCCGGAGGCCGTCTTCAGCTCCTGCGCGCGCATGGGCTGCGGCTCCAGGAACTCACGGTCGTCATCCGGCGACACGAGAGGTGGCAGCGGCTCAGTTTGCGGCGAACCCGGCTCGCGCGGGGCGACCTCGCCACCGCGGCGCTTCGCCGCGCGGCGCGCGGCGAGCCAGCGTGAGGGCTGCGTGCGGTGCATGGACATGCTCCCAAGCTAGCGTCGTGTCGTGACCACGTCGTGGCGCTGAGGAAAATAGAATGTGACGACCCCCCCGGGCCCGGTCGGGCACGCGCGAACTCGTAGGCTGTGGAGGCACTTGACCAGCGGAGGGTCGCAAGTGGGTCCGAAATGGTTAACGCGGCGTTCACCGGAACGTCACGCCAGCGTCACGCACGCCACCTAGCTTGCTATCCGGTCCACTGGCTGTCGCTGCGGACGCAATTCAAGGAGGAACCGCGATGAGTCTCAAGGCACTGTGCCGCGGCGCGCTCGCCGTGGCGGTCCTGACCGCCCTCGGCGCCGGCGCCGCCCAGGCGCAGGTGGCGTACACGGCCAACACGATCCAGAGCCTGGCCTACAAGGAGTTCAAGAAGGACGGCCGCTTCTACGTCTTCAACGACCTGAAGAAGGCCGACGCCTTCGAGAAGAGCGGCGAGACCGGAACCGGGATCACCCGGCCCGGGATCGGCCCGAACGGCGAAACCGTCGTAGCCGACAGCGAGACGGCCCTCGAGCTGTTCCTGTTCAAGTACGGCCTCTCCGTCGAGGTGACCCGCCCGGCCGCGCCGCCGCTCAACATCGTCTGGCGCGACGGCAAGACGCGTATGACGATCGGCAGCAACTTCTACCTCGAAATGTCCACCCGCATCCAGCCCCGCTTCACACTCGAGCTTCCCGATGAATCGGTCCAGCTCCCCGGCACCGCGGCCAGAGGCGACAGCAAGGGCAGCTTTCGCATCCGCCGCGCCAAGTTCAAGCTGGAAGGCTGGTTCTACAAGCCCCAGCTCGAGTTCGAATTCCAGGTGAACTGGACGGACGTGGTCAACGTGCCGGCGAGCCAGTTCGTCGAGGACGCGAACATCGACTGGGACATCTCGAAGAAGAAGCGCTTCCGCGTGAAGTTCGGGCAGTTCAAGGCCCCCTTCGGACGGCAGCAGCTCACGTCGTCCGGATCCCAGCAGTTCGTGGATCGCGCGATCCAGGACGCGCGCTACAACGACGCGCGCGAGACCGGCCTTTCGGTCTGGGGCGTGCTGGGCGGCAACAAGCTCGATTGGCGCGTGATGCTGTCGAACGGGAACGGACGCACCCAGATCCTCAACGACAACGACAAGTACCTCTGGTCCGGCCGCGTGATGTGGCAGGCGATCGGCAACACGCGCATGGACCAGTGGGGCTCGGGAGCCCTGCTGACCGAGGGCGACCTGGGCGACTCGGCGGCCGGGCCGCTGCTCGCGCTCGCCGGGCAGTTCTCGGACAACGAACGCTACGGGGCCACGACCGCCATCGACCTCGACAACCAGACCTGGGCCGTCGACTACAGCTTCAAGTACAAGGGCTTCGCGAGCGTCGCCGAGTACGCCGAGCGCAAGTCGAACCCCGAGGCTCCGGCGACCGGCACTCGCGCGCCGGAGTTCCACGACAAGGGTTTCCTGGCTCAGGCGTCGTACGCGTGGAAGGCGCCGGGAATCCCCGGGGCTTCGTTCTTCGAGCTGGCTTTCCGCTACGCCAAAGTGGACCCGAGCGACCTCGTGAACGGCAACGACCGCTCGGAGGTTGGCGGTGCGCTGAGCTACTACTACAACAAGCACTCGCTCAAGGTCCAGGCCGACTTCCGGCAGCTCAAGGACGATGCCGCGAACTCGGGGGCGGGCACCACGACCAACGAGTTCCGACTCCAAACCCAGTTCGTCTTCTAGGCCTAGCGACTTAACGCGGAATTAACACAGGCGAAACCGTGCGGTAGCGTTGGCTCGGTACGTTGAGCTAGCAGCCCGCGGTTCCGAGAGGAGAGGACTCATGAAGCGTCTCGTGTCGTTCGCAGCGGTGCTGGCCCTGGCCACGGCCGCGTCTGCCCAGCAGGTCCAGGTCGATCCCACGTTGGCTTCGTACCAGAAGACGTCGGGCGTGTCCGGCAACATCAATAGCGTCGGCTCCGACACCATGAACAACATGATGACCCTCTGGGCCGAGGCTTTCCTCAAGATGTACCCGAACGTGAAGGTCCAGGTCGAGGGCAAGGGCAGCTCGACGGCCCCGCCTGCGCTCATCGCGGGCACATCGCAGTTCGGCCCGATGTCGCGCACGATGCGCGCCACGGAGGTCGACCAGTTCGAGGCGAAGTACGGATACAAGCCGACGCAGCTGCGGACCTCGTACGACGCGCTCGCGGTCTACGTCAACAAGGACAACCCGCTCGACAAGCTCACGCTCGCCCAGGTGGACGCGGCCTTCTCCAAGACGCGCCGCCGCGGCTACAAGCAGAACGTCACCACCTGGGGCCAGCTCGGCCTCACCGGCGACTGGGCGAACCGCCCGATCAGCCTCTACGGCCGCAACTCGGCCTCCGGCACTTACGGCTTCTTCAAGGAGCACAGCCTCGGCAACGGCGACTACAAGGACAGCGTGAAGGAGCAGCCGGGTTCCGCCTCGGTGGTCCAGGGCGTGACCGAGGACCGCTTCGGGATGGGCTACTCGGGCATCGGCTACAAGACCTCGGGCGTGAAGGTGGTGGCGCTCGCCGTCAAGGACGGCGACACCTTCTCGTCTGGCAGCTACGAGGACGTGAAGACGGGCAAGTACCCGCTGAACCGCTTCCTCTACATCTACATCAACAAGGGCCCGGGCAAGCCGCTCGATCCCCTGGTCCAGGAGTACGCCAAGTTCATCTTCTCCAGGGAAGGCCAGGAAGTCGTGCTCAAGGACGGATACCTGCCCCTTCCCGCGGAGATCGCGAAGCAGGAGCTCGCCAAGCTCGAGTAGCGGAGAGCCACCATGGCCGACGCCGCCGCACCGCCCGCCCCGACGATCGACATCCGCCAGCGTGTCCAGGCCCAGGCCGGGCGGCGGCGCCGCGTCAAGCTGATCGACCGTCTCGCCGTCGGCTTCATCACCTTTGGCGGCCTCTTCATCATCGTCGCAGTGCTGTTCATCTTCGTGTTCATCTTCGGCGAGTCGCTCCCGCTGTTCCGCCCCGCGACGGGCGAGGCCCGAGGGACGGTCGACCTCGCTGCCGTTCCGGCCCTCGAGTACACACCCGCCGCCCCGAGCCCGGTCCAAGGACCGATTGCTGGACCAGTCAAGCCGCTCATCATGGGGATCGACGAGTACCAGCGCTACTTCTACGAGGTGCTCTCGGACGGCCGCACCTCGTTCTGGAAAGTGGACGGAGCCTTCGCGAGCCAGTTGGCCCCGGCCTCCGTGGGACGGTCGAAGGTCCGCTCCGCGTCGCGCAGCCTCACCGGTGACTTCGTCGCGCTCGGCACCGAGGACGGCCACGTCTCCCTCCAGCAGGTACGCTTCACTCCCAGGTACGAGGACCAGAAGCTCGTCGACCTCGATCGGGCAGTGCGAGACCGGGGATTCGTCGCGATCGACGCGCAGGGCCGCCCGATCCGCGAGGTCGCCTACGAGGAGACCGACGGTCGCAAGACGGTCCTGGCCGTGCCCGCGGACGACACGGTGCTCGTCTTTCGGACGGACGACGAGGGCATCGAGCACCGAGCGAAGCTCGAGACCCGCGACGGCGAGAAGATCACCCGCGTCCGGATCGGCCGCAGCGACACCGCGGTCGCCTCCACCGAGAAGGGGAACCTCTACCACTGGGAGCTCCTCCCCGAGGTGCGCCTCACCGAAGTCGCCCGCGTCTCCGAGGAAGAGGTCACGGCCCTCGAGTACACGCTGGGCAACATCACGCTGATCGTGGGCGACGCCAAGGGGAACCTCTCGGGCTGGTTCCGGGTCCGGGAGAAGGAGGAGGACACCGACCTCCACTTCGTGAAGGCGCACGCCTATGCCGGGCAAGGCGTCGCCATCGCCGCGATCGGCGCGTCCACCCGCGACAAGAGCTTCGTGACCGCGGGGAACGACGGCTCGCTGGTGCTGCGGCACATGACGTCCGAGCGCTCGGTGATCTCTTTCCCCGCTACTGGGGCGCCGGTCGACGCCGTCCTGCTCACGCCCAAGCTGGACGGCATCATCGTGAAGCAGGCCGACGGTCGGCTGGCGCGCTACGAGATCAGCGCTCCCCACCCCGACATCTCGTTCCGCGCCCTCTTCGGCAAGGTCTGGTACGAGGGCTACAGCAAGCCCGAGTACGTCTGGCAATCCACGGGCGGCACCGACGACTTCGAGACGAAGTTCAGCCTGGTGCCGCTCGTCTTCGGCACGATCAAGGGCACGCTCTACGCGCTCCTCTTTGCCATTCCCCTCGCCATCATGGGCGCGCTCTACACCTCGCAGTTCATGCACCCAAAGATCAAGGCGCGCGTGAAGCCCACGGTCGAGATCATGGCCGCGCTGCCGAGCGTGGTGGTCGGCTTCATCGCCGGCCTGTGGCTCGCCTCCCGCGTGGAGCGCGAGATCGTCCCGGTGCTGCTCATGATCGTCCTGCTGCCCCTGTTCGGGACGCTCGGCATCCTCGTGTGGAGCGCCGTGCCCCGGGCCTTTCGGGACCGGCTCCGGCCGGGGATGGAGCTGGCGCTGATCCTCCCGCTGCTGCTGCTCGGCGCCGCGGTCGCGCTCGCGCTCGGTCCGTGGTTCGAAGCGTCAATCTTCTCGGGCGACTTCCGGCTCTGGCTCACGAGCGCCATGAACGTCGTCTACGACCAGCGCAACAGCCTCGTGGTCGGGCTGGCCATGGGGTTCGCGGTGATCCCGATCATCTTCACGATCGCCGAAGACTCCTTCACCAGCGTGCCCCAGCACCTCACGGCGGCGTCGCTCGCGCTCGGGGCGAGCCGCTGGCAGACCGCGACCCGAGTCGTGCTGCCCACCGCCAGCCCCGGCATCTTCTCCGCCATCATGATCGGCTTCGGCCGGGCGGTGGGGGAGACCATGATCGTTCTGATGGCCACGGGGAACACTCCCGTCCTCGACTGGTCGATCTTCAACGGAATGCGCACGCTCTCCGCGAACATCGCGGTGGAGATCCCCGAGGCACCCTACGGCGGCACGCTCTACCGGACGCTGTTCCTGGCCGGCCTAGTCCTCTTTCTGATGACCTTCTTCGTCAACACCCTCGCCGAGATCGTCCGCCAGCGCCTCCGCGAGCGGTACCGGGCGATCTGATGGGCACGCTCGCCGACGCATCGCGCGGCGAAGCGGGGCTCAATCCCACGCAGCCGCGGGGGGGTCAGCGGGGCGCGCCGGATGCGCCGTGGAGCTTGATCAAGTCCGTCCGCCGTGGCGAGCCGATGATCTGGCTCACGGGCAGCGCGCTCGGCATCTCGATCCTGATGATCGCCGGGCTGATCGTCGTGATCCTGGTGAACGGCCTCGGCCTTTTCTGGCCGAAGCCCCTCGAGCAGGTGACCCTCGAGGACGGCAGCGTCTTCCTCGGCGAGCTGACGAGCCGCGAGGGCATACCCAACCCCGGACAGCCCGACCATCTCCAGAAGCAGCGGATCCTGCTGCGCGTCGGCAACCGCGACCTCTACGGCTTCGACTTCAAGTGGCTGAACGAGGACGACATCGCGAAGCGCGAGACGCCCCGCGAGGCCTACTTCATCGAGCGGCGCGAGTACGGGGCGCTGATCGGCGTACCGGTGGCGGTCAAGGATGGGGAGCGCACGCTGGCCGCGGACACGCCTGCGGCGCGGATGGCCCTCGCCGAGCTCATCGAGAAGGCCGAGCGCGACCGACACGCGGTCGAAACCATCGAGAAGCACGAGATCGGCGGCATCAACTACGAGATCGAGAAGGCCCGGCTCGAGAGTCGCCGGCTGGACCTCGCCCTAAGCCAGGAGCCCGGCCGCGACCTGTCGCGGGAGCGGGCGGCGGTGGAGAAGGCCACCGCCGAGCAGCAGGCTCGCTTCCAGACCAAGGCCGCGGAGCTTTCGGCCCTGATGGCGAAGGCGGGCACCAGCTACGTGACGTTCCGGACCGCCGAAGGCGGCTCCAAGGACCTGCGCTCGCTCGACATCTACCGCGCCTATCCGGCGAACGATCTTTCCTGGGCCGGCCGTGTCGGCGTCTACAGCGGCCGGCTGTGGGAGTTCGTGAGCGGCAATCCCCGCGAGGCCAACACCGAGGGCGGGATCTTCCCGGCCATCTTCGGCACGGTCATGATGGTCATCCTGATGAGCATCGTGGTGGTCCCGCTCGGGGTGCTGGCCGCGTTGTACCTCCGCGAGTACGCGAAGCAGGGACCGCTGGTGCGCACCGTGCGCATCGCGGTCAACAACCTGGCCGGAGTGCCCTCGATCGTCTTCGGCGTCTTCGGCCTGGGCTTCTTCGTCTACTTCGTCGGGGGCGGCATCGATCGCCTGTTCTTCCCCGAGGCGCTTCCCACGCCCACGTTCGGAACCGGCGGGATTCTCTGGGCGTCCCTCACGCTCGCCCTGCTCACGGTGCCCGTGGTCATCGTGGCTTCCGAGGAGGCTCTGGCCGCGGTGCCGCGCTCGATGCGCGAGGCTTCGCTCGCCATGGGCGCGACCAAGTTCCAGACGATCCTGCGCGTCGTGCTTCCCGCTGCGGCTCCGGGAATTCTGACCGGCCTGATCCTCGCCATGGCGCGCGGGGCGGGCGAGGTGGCGCCGCTGATGCTCACCGGCGTCGTGAAGCTCGCGCCCGAGCTGCCCCTCGACGGCTTCCTTCCCTTCATGCACCTGGACCGCAAGTTCATGCACCTGGGCTTCCACATCTACGACGTGGGCTTCCAGAGCCCCAACGTGGAAGCGGCCAAGCCGATGGTCTATACCACGACGATCTTCCTGCTGATCATCGTCGTGCTCCTCAACTTGACGGCGATCATCGTGCGCAACAAGCTCCGCGAGAAGTACAAGACGGGCGCTTTCTGAGGCCTCGAGGATGCTGATGACCAACGACGACGTGGCGACACCTCGCGACACGGGGCTGCGGATCAAGACCGAAGTCAAGGCTCCCACTGGTGCCGCGTTGCCTCCGTCCGAGGGACCGGACATCGTGTGCCGCAAGGTGAACCTCGCCTACGGCGACAACCACGTGCTGCACGACGTCACGATGGACATGGAGGACCGCCGCGTCACCGCGCTCATCGGTCCCTCCGGGTGCGGGAAGTCGACGCTCTTGCGCTGCCTCAACCGGATGAACGACCTGATCGACAACGTCCGGACCTGGGGCGAGATCAGGGTCAAGGGCCTGGACGTCAACGCGCCGAGCACGGACGTGATCGAGGTGCGCCGCCGGGTCGGGATGGTGTTCCAAAAGTCGAACCCCTTCCCGAAGTCGATCTACGAGAACGTCGTCTACGGCCTGCGCATCGCCGGGATTGGCGACAAGACGACGCTCGACGAGGCGTGCGAGCGCTCGCTGCGGGGCGCGGCGCTCTGGGACGAGGCCAAGGACCGACTCGACGAGAGCGGGCTCGGGCTCTCCGGCGGCCAGATGCAGCGGCTCTGCATCGCGCGCGCGATCGCGGTGGAGCCCGAGATCATCCTGATGGACGAGCCCTGCTCCGCCCTCGACCCGATCGCCACGCTGAAGATCGAGGAGCTGATGTACCGGCTCAAGGAGCGGTACACGATCGTGATCGTGACCCACAACCTGCAGCAGGCGGCGCGCATCTCGGACAAGACGGCGTTCTTCTGGCTGGGGCGGCTCGTCGAGTTCGGGCCGACCGCCGAGATGTTCACGGCACCGAAGGACAAGCTGACGGAGGACTACATCACCGGGCGTTTCGGTTGATCTAACGAGGCAAGGATGGAACGGCACCATTTCGAAAGCGAGCTGCAGGCGCTGCGAAACCAGCTCCTCACCATGGGGGGGCTGGTGGAGGAGCGCGTGCACCGCGCGGTCCAAGCCCTCATCCACCGCAAGGACGAGGAGGCCCGCCGCATCATCGCCACCGACAAGGACATCAACGATCTCCAGATCGACATCGACGACCGTTGCCTCAGGCTGCTGGCGACGCAGACGCCGCTGGCGGTGGACCTGCGACTGATCACGTCCGCGATGAAGATCAACGCCGACCTCGAGCGGGTGGGCGACCAGGCGGTGAACATCGCCGAAAGCGTGCTGGTGCTGCTGCCGCACCCGCCGGTCAAGCCGCTGATCGACATCCCGCGCATGGCCGAGATCGCCGAGAAGATGGTCAAGGACGCGCTCGATGCGTTCGTCAAGCGCGACGCGCAGCTCGCGCGCGACGTGCTCCGGCGCGACGACGAGGTGGACGAGCTCAAGGACCAGGTGTTCCGCGAGCTGCTCACCTACATGATGGCGGACCCGGGCACGATCCAGCGCGCGCTGGCGCTGATCCTGATCAGCCGCAACCTCGAGCGCATCGCCGACCACGCGACCAACATCGCCGAGGACGTGATCTTCATCGCGGAGGCGAAGGACGTGCGGCACCACGCCGAGGAAACGGCGGGCAAGCCATGAAGGCGGAGAGAGCCGAGCGCGTGCCTGCAGGCGAGCGGACCGAGCGGACCGAGCGGACCGAGCGGACCGAGCGGACCGAGCGGACCGAGCGGACCGAGCGCGCTGAGCGCCCCGGGCGTCCTGCGCCCTCGCAGGCGCCGGGAGGTGACACACGTCGGCGTGTGCTGCTGATCGAGGACGACACGGACATCGCCGAGGCGATCGGCTACCAGATGGAGAAGGCCGGACTCCAGGTGCGCGTCGCGCGCACGGGCGAGGAGGGGCTCGAAGCGGTCCGCAAGGGCGTCGACCTGGTGCTGCTGGACCTCAACCTGCCCGGCATGGATGGCCTCGAGGTGTGCCGGATGATCCGCCGGCAGCAGACGACCGCCCACCTGCCGATCATCATCGTCTCGGCGCGCGCCGACGAGGTCGACCGCGTGCTGGGCCTCGAGATGGGCGCCGACGACTACGTCGTGAAGCCGTTCAGCCTGAAGGAGCTCGCGGCGCGCGCGAAGGTGGCTCTGCGCCGCGACGCGAGCAGCGGCGAGCCGCTCCAGGGTTACCGCGACGAGAACTGGGAAATCGAGTTCGACGCCTACGTGGTGCGCTACAAGGGCCAGGAGATTCGGCTCACGCACAAGGAGTTCGAGCTGTTCCGCTACATGGTCGAGCGGGCCGGCCGGGTGCTCACGCGCGAGCGGCTGCTCGAGCGGGTCTGGGGCTGGGAGTCGGACATCGATTCTCGCAGCATCGACGCGCACATCCGGCGGCTGCGCATCAAGCTCGGCGACGCGCGTCACCACGTCGAGACGGTCGTCGGCCTCGGCTATCGCTTCGTGAAGTAGCGCCTCCTGCTCATCCCTCGATCCCGTCCGCGACGGCTTCGACGAGCGCCTCCTGGCTTTCGGGATCGGAAAGGAACTCGAGCTGGCGGGGATGGGTGATGAACTCCGTCTCGACGAGGATGGCCGGCATCTCCGTCACGCGCAGGACGGCGAAGTTGGCCTCTTTGACGCCGCGGTTCTTGTGGTCGGGAAAGGCGGTGATCAGGCTCTGGAGCATGGCGACCGCGACCCGGCGCCCCTCGCGCGAATCCGGGAAGTGATAGACCTCCATCCCTTCGGCGGAAGCGGTTGCCGCGGCGTTGGCGTGGATGCTCAGGAACAGATCCGCCCTCAGACGATTGGCGAATCGGGCTCGCGGGAGGAGGCCCAGGGTCCGGTCGGTCCGCCGGGTCATCACCACAGAGTGCCCTCGCTCCTGCAGCTCCTGCTCGAGCAGGAGCGAGATCTGTAGCGTGACCTCCTTTTCGGCGAGGCGAAAAGGGTCGGTGCCGACAGCACCCGGATCGCTGCCGCCATGTCCGGCATCGACGCAAATCTTCATCGGCGCGACGACCTAGCGCTTTCGCCCCACGCCGAACGCGATGCGCTTGATGGTCGTGATGTAGACGCGGCCGTCTCGGGCGCTGGCGGCGATGCCTTTGACGTTCTCGGATGGCTGGCCGTTCGCAACGGGCCACGTGGGTATGCGCTTGACGAAGCTGTACCCGTCGTCGCGATCGAAGACGAGCAGCCCGACGCCTCCGAACTCGACGTAGTTGCGGATGCCGGGCACGGCCACGTACAGGAAGCTGCGCTCCTTGGCCGGGTGGCCTGGGGCTTCGCGGCTCGCGCCGTGGAGGTGACGGCAAGCAGGCCGACGAGTGCGGCTGCAGTCCGGCGGCCAAGTCTGACGCTGGCTTGCACCATGACGCATGATACGCGCGCTGGCCGCTGGCTCACCCGTGAGATTGAAGAGAGTAAAGCTCTCCGCACGCTTCCTGCTGCTGAAGAGCTTCAAGATCAACCAGACGCAGCGCTTCACCGACTACAAGAGGTTCGACGTGGAAACCTCTTCCGAGATCAAGCCGCCCGAGCCGTAGGGCGGAGTCTAGCTGCCGACTACTCGCCAGATGAGCTGGGCGATTTCCACATAGGCGTTGCTCCACGCGCCGGCGCGAAAGAAGCGCGTGGGCTGGTCGGGATCACCGACGAACGGGCGGAGCACCCAGGCCATCTGGATCGCGACAAACAGGTACAGGGCCAGCCAGGCGTCTCGGGCGATCCGATGCCTCGGGTTGGCCGCGATGAGAGGCAGCAAGGCCAGGTTCACGGTTACAGCCGCGAGCAGGAGGCGCACCGTGTGAGTGAACGAAAGGCGCGAACGAGCCAGCGCCGAAAGGACATAGAGCGAGGGAAGCGTCACGAGCAGCGTGAGCAGGAAGAGCAGCGGCACCTTGAGCGCGGTCGCGAGAAGCTGGAGGCCCGACCCGGGCCACCCCGCATGACCGCGTAGAGGCCCATGAAGAGGCCGTACGCCACGCCGAGTGGGACAGCGGCCACCGAGAGCTCGTGGACGGCGGCTTCAAGCCGGCCCTCGCGGAGCACCTCGCGTTGCGTGAAGCCACCGCGCAGGAGTGTGTCGATTCGAACTAGCGTGCGCCGCATGCCCCCTCCTGCCCGCGCAGCAGCCGGCGTGCGGGATGGCCGGATTATACGGCCCCCGACTGCCAGTCGAAGATCGACGCGCGCAGCCTCGCGGCAGTCGATCCGGCGGGGTAGCCGAGGGTTGCGGTGTAGGTGAAGGGGCCTACTTCGTCTGGCCGTGGATGCGCATCGAGACCAGGCGGTCGACGCTGACGCCCTTGCCGCTCTTGCCCTGGACGCGCCGGACGAAGTCGGTGGTCACCCCGTGGATGCGCATGCTGACGAGGTCGTTCACCTCGACGCCCTTGTAGCCGAGGCCCGCCAGCTCACCCACGAACTCCGGGCTCACCCCGTGGATGCACATCGAGACGAGCTGGTCGGGCGTGAGCTGCGCGTAGCCCAGGGCCTTGAACGCGCGGATGAACTCCGGGCTCACCCCGTGGATGCGGAAGGTCACGAGCTTGTCGGTCGGCAGGCCGGTGTAACCGAGTGACTGCACGTCACGAACGAAGTCGAGCGAGGCCCCGTGGATGCGGAAGCTCGTGAGCTGGTCGATCGAGAGCTTCCGGTATCCGAGCGACGCCAGGCCCTTGATGAACTCCGGGCTAGCGCCGTGGATCCGGAGCGAGATGAGCCCGTCCATGGGTACGCGCTCGTAGCCGAGCCGTGCCAGCTCGTCGATGAACGACCGACTGACGTCGTGAAGCGCGAAACGCAGTGCCTTCTCGATGTCGATGTCACCGTACCCGCGCCGCTTCATGTCCGAGACGTACTCGGGGTTGGCGGCAAAGCTGAAATGCCCCGCCCCCAGCCCGGTCTCGAACCGCCCCAAGCAAGCGAACTTTCCCGCGTCGCGCGTCCAGTCGAAGCGCACGTCGGCCGAGGGGGCCTCGAGCATCGCCGTGGTGAGTCCATGCAGTTGCGGCAGGGGCAGCGTCTCGGACGAGTTCCATTGACCGCGCCCGCCCACCCGGCGCAGCGACAGCTCCACGAGCGTCGCGGTGCCGCCGCTGTCTACGCGCCACTTCGACCGCTCGGCCGTCCAGACCCCGCGAAGCCCGCCGGCCACCGTCGCCTCCTCGTTCGCAAGCGCGGTGGGCAGCCCCGCGCCGCCGGCGGTCCAGGGCGGCGCGACAGCCAGGGCCATGCCGAGGACGCCCGCCCAGCCGCTCGCGAATAGAATCCGTCTCCCCTGCCTGGACATCACAAGCCTCCTCCAGTCATGCCGAGCGGACTCCGCCTGTCCGCCATCAGTCGTGCCTCGCCCGATCGTGCCGCTCGGATGACGATTACGGCTGCTGCCGGCCCCGCAGGCTCTTGAGCAGCCGGGGCGAGACGCCCTGGCTGCGCAGCGTCACGAGCTCTTCAGGCGTGAGCTTGTCGAAGCCCGCTTCCTTCAACTCACGCACGTAGTCGGGCGTCACGCCCTGCGCGCGCAGCTCGAGGAGCTGCCCCACCTGCAGGCCCTGGTATCCCAGCTCCTTTAGCGCGCGTACGTAAGCGGGGGTCACACCCTGGCTGCGCAGGGCGAGCAGGAGCTTCGTGTCGAGACCGCGGTAGCCCAGCTCGCCGAGCTCCCGCACGTAGGCCGGGTTGACACCTTGGGACCGCAGGGCCAGAAGCTGCGACTCGGTGAGCCCGCCGTAACCCAGCGCTTTGAGCTCGGCCACGTACCCGCCGCTCACGCCCTGGCTGCGGAGTGAGAGGAGGCTCGTCACCGAGAGGTCGGTCTGCCCGGCTTCCCTGAGCTCGGCGACGTACTTCGGCGTCACGCCCTGCGAGCGCAGCGCGAGCAGGTTGGAGAGGGACATCTCGTTGAGCCCCTGCTCCCCCAGCCCCTTCACGAAGCTGGCGGACACACCCTGAGACCGCAGGCCGATGAGCTGGTCGGCGGACAGGTTCTTGTAGCCCTGGGCCGAAAGCTCGCGCACGTAGTCGGGGCCGACGCCCTGGTGCAGCAGGGCGATCAGCTGCTCCGAGCTCAGCGACGCGTAGCCGAGGGCGTCCATCCCGTCGATGTACTCCGGAGTGATTCCCGCGCGCGCCATCTCCAGGACGCGCTCGAGCGGAAAGGCGCGCGCCTGGGGCTCGCCCGCGGGCAGCGGCTTCGTGGCAGGCGATGCCTGTGTCGGGACGGTCGGCTCGATCGTGGCCGGCTCTGGAGTGGCTTCGGCCACCCGTGACTCGGCCCTGGCCGTCTCCAGGATCCCGGCTGGCACCGTCTCTGCTTCGGGAGAGGAGGTGTCGACCAGGTTCGACGAGGCCATGACGTCGACGATCGCCGGCGTGGGCCGGTCCATCAGGATCGACCCGACGGCCAGAGCGAGCGCCAGCGAGACGACGGCCAGCGCCGCGGCCAGCCCCCGAGCCGCCCGCGACGGCTCCGGCGCCCGGTCCACGAGGCGTGCGATGCGGTCGAACAGCGAGCCTCCGTTCGCGGCCATCGCCAGGGCCGGCGCGTCCGAGCACAGACCCTCGAGGTCGACCAGCGCCCGCGCGTAGTGCACCGCGCTGCCGCAGGTGTCGACCGCGAGGTCGTCGCAGCAGTGCTCCCGCTCGATGCGCATGCGGTTCGACACCCACCAGACGGCCGGGTGGTAGAAGAGCAGTGTCTCGGCCGCGGACTGCACGAGGTTGACGAGGTAGTCGTGGCGGCGGACGTGGCCGAGCTCGTGGGCCAGGATCAGCTCGAGCTGCTGCGCGGTGAGGCCGGTCAGCGCGCTCGCCGGCAGCAGGATCACGGGACGGAACCAGCCGACGACCGTGGGCACACCCACCAGCGCCGATTCGTAGAGCCGCACTGTCCCCTTGACCCGCAGCGGCTTCGCGAGGCGCGCCAGCGTGGCCTCGAGCGCGGCCGGCGCCGCGCTCAGACCCGCGCGCCCCAGCCGGCGCACGAGTGCCAATCCGCCGAACGAACGCAGGCACAGGAGCAGCACGCCGGCTGCCCACAGCGCGACGAGACCGGGGAGGAGCGACTCGATGCGGCGATCCAGTCCGAAGACCGTGGGGAGGCTCGCCGCCGGGCTCGTCCTCGCCTCGTCGGCCGCCGCGTCGCCTGCGAGGGTGACGGTCACGACCTCCGCCGGCATCGTCGGCGGAGCCGCGCTCATCAGGCGGAACGTCAGCGCGGGAAGGACCAGCATGAGCAGAAGGCTCCCGCAGGCCAGGACGTACCGCAGCTGGGGCGTCGACCGGCGCAGGCCCAGGTTCAGGCAAGCGAGGAGGGACGCGATCACGGCCCCCTGCCAGACGAAGTGGAGCAGGGTCCAACCGAGCGTGCGGATCATCGTTCTCCTCCCTCGAGCTGGTCGAGCAGCTCACGGATGCGGGCCAGGTCCCGGCGCGAGGTCTTGCGCGTGGCGAGCGCGTGCAGCACGAGCTGGCTGGCCGAACCCCCGAACGCACGGTCGACGAGGTCGCGCACGAGCTGCTTCTGCGTCGCCTCTTCCGGAGCCATGGCCGTGTAGACGTGCGCCCGCGCACTTTCGTTTCGCCTCACCAGGCCTTTGTCGGTCATGATCTGGAGCAGCTTGAGGACGGTGGTGTAGCCGGTGGGCCGCTCGAGCCCCAGCCGCTCCTGCACCTCGCGGACCGTGCTGGGCCCGTGCTTCCAGAGGGTTCTCAGGATCTCGAGCTCGGCCGGCGTGGGCCGTGGGGGCATCGGCTGAGGCGTCATGCCGAGAATCTAGTACGAAGA
>Ga0247727_10007580_pt1 | contig 20575 bp, 18 predicted proteins | sample WisWelCaveWW1625_FD_202498 | JGI IMG/M metagenome (GOLD analysis project Ga0247727, IMG submission 202498) | Biofilm microbial communities from Wishing Well Cave, Virginia, United States - WW16-25 | ecosystem: Environmental > Aquatic > Deep subsurface > Groundwater > Cave microbial mat | place... | reverse complement strand
TGCGCAGGATTGGTTCCTCTATGAGGCAAGCATCAGACTTCAGCGCGACGGGAAGGAAGAGTATTCGCGCAAGACCAAGCATAAACCCACAACGCCAACTGGGAACGCGCAATTGTTCTACATCCTTGTTAGAGTTCTCAAGGCAATCCCCGTACGGCTGCGACGCAAGAGATTTGGCTCGCAGACAAGGAGGGAGAAGGAAGGCGGATCAAGGACACGATCCGTCGACGACGAGCGACGCCGTCTGCGAGCCAAAGATCTGCGTCCCTGAGGGTTGCGGCGAAACCGGTTTATCTGCGACGTTGCTCCTCCTCGACGTACCACAGCGGGTACGCCTTCGTCGTCGCGCCTTGCAGCTGACCCGGTTTGGCCGCAACGCAGCCGTACGGGGATTGCCTTGAGAACTCGGATTCAAGATACCGAAGCTTGGTAGGAAAGTCAAGCCAGGTGCTGACGCAGGAAACGACGGATAGCCGAGGGCGTTGGGAGCTTTAACAAGCGATCGTGCATCGTCTTACGCGTCATTAAGCGCGTGATCGCACCGAGCGCTCGCAGGTACTGATTGACTTGACGGCTCGGCACCGCCAGGAGAAACACCAGATGCGCCAGCCGGCGATCGACAGCGCCATAAGGAATACCGCGCGAGCTACGACCAAATACCAGCACCAACTCTGAAACAGCAGATGTGATGGCATGTGGCACCGCCACCCCGCTCCCCAACCCCGTTCCCTCCAAGCGTTCACGACGCTGTACTGCCGCGAGGAGCGCCTTCGGATTGGAGACGGCGGGGGACGCCGCAGCCGCCGCCACCAGCTCCTCGATGGCTTGGCGCTTGGTAACCGCCTGCAACTCCACCACAACCTGGATGGTGTACCCTTTGGGCATGGCCGCTATTATCGTGGGAGACCAAAGATGTGTAAAGTGTTAAGTGTCATGTGTAAAACTGCACCTCACACACCGACGCCACTACAACCCTTCGACCTTTCGGCAATTGACCGACACTACCTGTGCATCACGGGTACCGACCACCTGACACCTTGACACTTGATACTTAACACGCCGTATCACCCGGCGAATCGATTCATGAGCCAGCCGAGGAACAGAACTTGTGGAACGGTCAGCGCCGGTAGCCAGAGTGCTGCACGTCTTCCCATGTTGGCCCAAACCAATCCGATCTCCGTGTAGTCGGTCACCACACCACCCATTAGGAAGACATAGGCGTTGCCGATCGCACCGTGTCGATAAACCTCAAACGCCAGTGGTGCTGACCCTTCCGAACAGATCTCAATCACCGTGGCTGCCACCATCGTCACCAACAACCCAGCCACCGACGCTCCCATGTATCGATGCATCCACGATGACGGCACGTAGGCGCCGATCGCCGACGCTAGCACCGCGCCGACCACCACCCACCAAACCACCATATCGGCCAGCGAGGCAGCGCCGCGCACGACACCCGGCACATCCTCCCGCCAGAACCGGCCCGGCGATCGCACGCGCGACCGCCACCGTGCCTGCAGATCCTGCCAGATCGAACCGTCCCACGGCGCCGCCATCTGGTGAGGATTCGACTCCACCCAACCGCGCCGCTCAAGCCACTGGTACGCATGCCCCGTCACCAACGCCACCACCAATGCCGCCACGATGATGCCGAGCGCCGACCATCCGAAGAAACCGAACAGCAAAATCGTCACCGGCAGGTTTGCCCACGGGCTAGCCAGCAAGAACGCAATGGCCGATGGCACTGACGCTCCCTTGCGATACAACTCCACGGTCAGCGCCAGGATCCCATGCGAACAGGCCGATGCGAGAAACCCGAGTCCCACCGCTCGCAGCAACGAGCCAGAACCGGGACGCGCCAGCCACCGCGACACGTATTCGCGCGGCACGTAGTGGTCGATGATGCCGCCAATCACCAATCCCAGCATGACCGGCCCCGTCATCAATCGAAGATACCGGAGCAATCCGTGCCGCAGCGGCTCGAGGACAGGCACCAGCGTTGAGATGATCATGATTGCCGCCGCTGCAGCGAGCGCCACCGTGGTCGGACGACGCATCCACGCGCGACACGAGATCGCGCACGATGCACCCTGCCGCTGACGCTCCCGATAGATCACCACGCATCGATCGCTGCAAAACCAGCGGCCATCCACCTCGATCGCTCCCTGCATCCCGCAGACCGGATCGCGTTTGTCCATCGTCAATGCTCATGTGGCGGTATCGCCGTACCGCCAGGCGCCACGAGCGCCGTGCCCACGCCATGCTCGTACACCATGCGACCGCCGTAGTACGCACCGACACTTAGCACCGCCGACGTCACCATCAAACCGGCCAGCAAACCCCACTGCCACCGCCGCGACCGCATCAACGGAGCCGCCAGACTCACCAGCGCCAGCCCGACCGATAGCCACAATACCCACAATCCCAGCGCCTCGTGCCGCTCCATCAGCTGATGAATCTCAAACGTGTGCTGCGCCGTCTCCTCTGCCGCTAACCCGGTTCGAACGGCGACGGCCGCAGCGATCGTTCCCAGCCAGAGATCGAGACGCGCCGCCCACAGCAATCGCTCCGATTGCCCCAACACACCCAGTAACATCAATCCCGCCGCCGCCAGCAACAGCGCGATCGGGAAATGCACGACGAGCGGATGAACGTTCTGCATCACTCCCCTCCACTCATAGGGTGCCTGACACCATCTGTGCCAGGCACCATCTCGTCAATTCGCTTCCACCGACTTGACTTGGATCATCTTCACACCATCACGCTCCACCACGTTTCCGTGCACCGTCACGATCTTCCCGCCGTGCGGCGCCAATAACGCATTCGCCGTCTCATGCCCGGCGCCGAGTGCCACGTACAACGCACCATCCGACCGGATCGCCACCGGCAAGCCGCTCTTGATGCACTTCTGCGCGCACTCCGCATGCCCCGGCCCAATCCCATTCTCCGGATGACCCGAGTAACACACCAAGTCCACTACCTCGCCTGTCAACGTCTGCGCTCCGTCAGACGCAGCAACATCATGATGTCCGTGCTCCTCCGACGCCCACGCGGCCCGAGCCCCCACCGACATCGCGGTCACCACCATCATACCGATCACCCACCGCACCTGCTGCCGATCCATACGTCACCTCTTCCATTCGCTGTGCAGATATCCCATGCCTCCAAAGGAGAGTGCCGCCGGACGAACGATGTCGCTTCCTCGCCGTCACGACGGCACGCTTCCACCACCCCTTCTTAGCCGCGGCAGTGCGGGCACTGCTCGACAGCGGCTCCACAGGTGTCGCAGACGTGCACCGCTTCCTGCCCACCCGCCTGCGCCTCGGACGGCTTCCACTCAGTTCCACACGTTGGACAGAGGTGCTTTTTCTCATAACGAACCACGTGGTCCGTAATAGGCCGCGTGACCGTCACCGTCTTACACGCTGGACACATCACTGCCGTCTCTTCGGTAGACGTACCCTCTGCCGCCCATGCCACCGTTGAAACCATACCTGCCATGAGTGCTACAACAACCGCCACCTGAATCACACGCTTCATTGCATGCCTCCTCTTTTTTCTTCATCCCCCTGTTACCATGCCTCCCTACTTAGAGCAGGCACACGATCCCCTGCCCATTCTTATCGCATTGTCGCATGCTACCGATGGGGTCAGACCTCTCGCGTCAGCCAAGCTTCCCCGCGTGAGGTCAGACCCCGTGCAGCAACGAAGCAACCTACTTCTGCCCGCTGCCTTCTGCTACTTTACTTCTCCTGCCCATGCTCCTGTTCGTTCCGCGTGACTCTGCGTTTTCAATTCTGCGTCGTTTCCGCGTATTGTCTCAGTTCCGCGTTGTTCCGCGATCCCCGCCCCTCACCCCTGCTTGATCCACGCCGCTCGACCCTGGCGCATCTCAAACCGCCACTTCCACACGAAGTAGATCACCGGATACACCAACAGCTCCAACGCAAACGACGTGAACAACCCTCCCACCATCGGCGCCGCCACCCGCTTCATCATGTCGGCGCCCGCCCCGGTGGACCACATGATCGGCAACAACCCCATGAAGGCCGCCATCACCGTCATCATCTTGGGGCGAACACGCTTCACCGCACCGTGGACGATCGCCTCTTCCAAATCCTGTTCGTTGCGCATCCGCCCCTTCTGAATCGCTTCGTGATACGCCAGATCGAGAAAGAGGAGCATGAAGATACCGGTCTCGGCATCAAGTCCCATCAGCGCGATCATCCCAACCCAGACGGCGATCGAGACGTTGTAGCCGAGCGCCCACAGCAACCACACCGCGCCGACCAATGAGAACGGCACCGCCAGCAGCACGATCCCCGTCTTCACCATCGACTTGGTGTTCATGTAGAGCAGAACGCAGATGATGAAGATCGTCAACGGCAGTACGACCTTGAGACGCTCCTTGACCCGCAGCATGTTCTCGTACTGCCCGCTCCACATGAGCGCATAGCCCTGCGGTAGCTTAAGCTGCTTGGCCACGACCCGTTTCGCTTCCGCAACGTAACCGCCGATATCGCGTCCGGCCATATCGACATAGACGTAGCCGGCGAGCAGCCCGTTTTCATTCCGAATCATCGATGGTCCCGACACCAGGCGGATGTCGGCCAGCTGCACCAGCGGAATCTGCTGGCCACCCATCGTCGACACCAGGACCCGCTTGAGCTTCTCGATATCATCCCGTAGTTCACGGGGATAGCGGACGCTCACCGGATACCGTTCACGTCCCTCGATCGTCGTCGTCACGGTTTCCCCGCCTATGGCCGACATGATGACCATCTGGACATCAGCGATGGACAAGCCGTAGCGGGCAAGCTCATCTCGCTTGAGATCGAAATCCACGAAGTAGCCGCCCGCGACCCGTTCGGCGTAGATGCTCCGCGTCCCCGGCACATCCTTGAGGATCATCTCCAGATGGGCGCCGACCTCCTCGATCCGCTTGAGGTCGTCTCCGAATATCTTGATGCCGATGGGAGTGCGAACGCCGGTGGTGAGCATGTCGATGCGGTTCTTGATCGGCATTGTCCAAGCGTTGGTTGTCCCGACGATCTTCAGCGCCTGATCCATCTCGTTGATCAGATCTTCATACGAGATATGACACGGCCAAAATGGACGGAACGGCGCCTCCAAGACATCAGGCAACCAGGAGTACCAGCGCCGCACTGTGCGCCACTCGCGCTCCGGCTTGAGCACCACCACCGTCTCCATCATGGAGAACGGCGCCGGGTCGGTGGCGCTGTCGATCCGGCCCGACTTGCCGAAGACGCGTTCCACCTCGGGAAAGCTCTTCAGAATCTGATCCTGCTTCTGCAGCAACGCCTGCGCCTCGGTCACCGAGATCCCCGGCAACGTCGTCGGCATGTAGAGCAATGATCCCTCCCGCAGCGGCGGCATGAACTCCGAGCCGAGCCGCAGATAGATCGGGATCGTCGTCAACACCAGCGCGATGGCGGTGATGATCGTTGCCTTCCGATGTCGCAAGACGAATCGGCACGCCGGCTCATAGACACGAAAGAGCACTTTGCTGACGGGGTGCTGCTCTTCTGGGTAATACGTCCCCACGGCAACGGTAGTGGCAAGCTTCGAGGCCCATCCCCTGACCCGGTTCGGCAGAAACCGCCACTTGAGCGTGATCGGCTCCATGCGGGTGAAGAGCATCCGCATGGCTGGATCAAGTGTCACCGCCAGAAGCGCCGCGATGGCCATCGCCAAGTTCTTCGCCCAGGCCAGCGGCCGGAACAATCGCCCCTCTTGATCCACCAACGTGAAGATCGGCATGAAGGCGACCGCAATCACGAGGAGCGAGAAGAACACCGATGGCCCCACTTCTTTCAGCGCCTTGAGCCGGATCGCGTGGTAGTCCCCTTTGCGCCCTCCCTCAATCCACTGCTCGAGACGCTTGTAGGCGTTCTCCACTTCGACGATCGCACCATCCACCAGCACGCCGATGGAGATCGCGATCCCGGAGAGCGACATGATATTCGAGGTCAGTCGCAACCCGTAGAACGGAATAAACGCAAGGAGCACCGACACCGGAATCGTCACGATTGGAATGGCGGCCGACGGAAAATGCCAGAGGAAGATGAGGATGACGATACTGACGATGACCATCTCCTCGATGAGCTTCTCCTTCAGATTCTCGATCGCGCGGAGGATCAGCTCGGATCGGTCGTAGGTGATCTCGACCTTGACGCCAGGAGGCAGCGACGGCTCGATCTCCTTGAGTTTCGCCTTGACGCGGTCGATGACGTTGAGCGCGTTCTCGCCGGAACGCATGATCACGGTGCCGCCCACGACATCCCCCCGCCCGTCCAAGTCTGCGAGGCCCCGTCGGATGTCGGGCCCGAGCGCGACCGTGCCGATGTGTTTCACCAATACCGGGGTGCCTTTCTGGTCCGTGTCCACGACGATCTGCTCGATGTCTTCGACCGATTTCAGATAGCCGCGTCCCCGCACCATGTACTCGGCGCCGGAGAACTCCAGCAGACGCCCCCCCACCTCCTGGTTACCTTGACGGATCGCCTCCACCACGTGCGTCAAAGGGATGTTGTAGGCCAGCAGCCGGTTCGGGTCCACGGTCACCTGGTACTGTTTCTGGAAGCCGCCGATCGACGCCACCTCGGCGACGCCCGGCACGCTCTGCAGATAGTAGCGGAGATACCAATCCTGGAAGCTACGGAGTTCCTGCAGATTATGCTGGCCACTCTCGTCCACCAACGCGTATTGGAAGACCCAACCCACACCTGTCGCATCGGGCCCCAACTCGGTCTGAACACCTTCGGGAAGCCGAGGGATAATCTTGCTCAGATACTCCAGCGTGCGCGACCTCGCCCAGTAGATGTCGGTGCCGTCCTGAAAGATGACATAGACGTAGGAGAAGCCGAAGTCAGAGAAGCCGCGGATCGCCTTCACCCGAGGTGCGCCGAGCATCGCGCTGACGATCGGGTAGGTCACCTGATCCTCGATGATATCGGGGCTGCGGTCCCAGCGGGAGTAGATGATCACCTGCGTATCGGAGAGGTCTGGGATCGCGTCGAGCGGCACATTCTTCATCGCCCACACGGCGGCGATCAGCGCGGCGATGACGAACGTCAACACCAAAAACTTGTTATGCGCGGAGAACTCGATGATCTTTTCGATGAAGCCGCCCTGCCGCAGCGTAGGGTGGTCCGACGTCTCGGGGGGCGATGACTTTGGATGCATGGGATTATTGGCCATGTTGGTGCCCTCCGCCACCCATCCCTTCTAACGCCCCCTTCAGCCGACTCTCCGAGTCGATCAGGAAGTTGCCGCTCGTGACGACGCGTTCTCCTTCGGCCACCCCGCTGCGAACCTCATAGAATTGATCGGCTTTCACTCCTACCGTCACATCGCGCGGTTCAAACAGTCCCTGTCCTTTGTCCACAAAGACGATCGCCCTCGTACCGGTCTGGAATACCGCTTCCTCCGGCACCGCCAGCATCTCACCCACCGCCACCGCGATCGATGCATCGACGTACATCTCCGGCCGCAGCAGACCCTCAGGATCCTCCAGCTGCACGCGGACTCTCGCCGACCGCGTCGCCGGATCCAACACCGAATCAATCGCGCGGATCATCCCCTCCCAGCGCCGACCGGGAGCCGACGCCGTCTCCACCGATACGATACCCCCCACCTGTACCGACGATAATTCGTACTCGTAGACGGAAGCGTACACCCAGACAAGGCGCCCGGGATCCGACAGGAGCAGCGCTTTGTCCGGCCCTTGCCACTCCGCCATCTCATCGATCAGCTGATCGCTTAATCCCAGTAACCGCAGCCGAGTGCGACTGGCATCCACGAGCCGCCGAGCCTGATCCACCGCCTCTGCACCGGCACCGGCCGCCTCCGCCCGCCGCAACGCTTTCAGCGACTGCAGATACTCTTCCTCCGCCTGGTAGAGGTCAGGATCGTACGCCACTCGCCCCACCGTTCGGATCGTCTTGGTTAACGTCCGGCGCGAAACCTCTATCGTCCTTACGCCGATCAACTGCTGCTTCGCCGGTGTCACCAGAATCGGCGCGTACCCAGATGGCGACTCGGTATGCGCCGAAACAACACCCTTCGCCTCCTCCAGCACAGGCACGAGATCCATCCCCATCGGCGATTTCCCCGGCTGATCCGACCGATACCCAGGCAGCATCGGGTCAGTCCAGTAGAGCACCTTCCGCGGAACGCCGGAGGCATCCGCCACGTGTGTGCCACACGCCGGACACTCGACCGACTCGCCGGGCGCCGCCAGCACCAACATCGGGCACGGCTTGCCATCGTGCACCATCGGACACTCATGCTGGTAACAGACCGACTTCGCATCCGCCGTCCCTCCTGTGGCTGATGGGGGTCTGGCGCCGTCAGGTGCTTGACCCCATTGGTCAGGTTGGGTCGTATCGGCATGCGTCCCATGTGCCGCAGCGGCGGCTGAATCTTCCTCCACCTTGACCAACGACATGTTGCAGATCGGGCACGTGCCGGTCCGATCTGCTGTGAACGTTGGATGCATCGGGCAATGATACAGCACACGTCCACCCTGTTGAGATGACGACCGGTGCGTGGCTTGCCAGACGATGATCCCACCAACGGCAAGAACCGCTAGCAGGACGATGGTGGCCGTGGTCTTCCGACGAGTGCTCATGGCAACGACTCCTTTTCTGATGACGTCTCCTCTTGATGATCCGCAACGGGCGCATTGTGAGCTGGCACAGCCATCGCGCTGATTTCAGGGAGAGAAACGCCCACAACCTCTTCCAACCGGGCCATCTCTTGACCCAATGATGCTCTCGCCGCTTCGGCCGCCTGCTGTGTCTCGTACAACGTGCGCTGCGCATCCAGTAGCGATAGGAACTCGACCCGCCCTCCTTCATATCCCGCACGAGCAGACGCCAAGGCCTGCTCCGCTTTCGGCAACACAACCGTCTGGTACACATCCACCAGCCGCTGGTCCGCGTCGGCCTTCGCAAACCGATCCTGCACCATCGCCGCCACGGTATTCTTCGCGTCGAGAGATAACGCCTCAACCGCCTCAAACTCCGCCCGCGCCTCCCGCACGGCGTTGCGCTGCTTCCACCACGACCAGACCGGCACGTTCACCGCCAGCATGACGTCGTATTCCCGGATCCGTGATTGCTCGCTGAATTGCCGCGCTTCAAGACGTGTTGAAAAATCCGGCAGATAGTCCATGCGCGCCAGTGTCAACCCGGCCCTGGCCATTTCGGCACGCGCCCTTGCTGCACGGATCGTCGGATTCTGCTCTTCAGCCGCGAGGAGCAACGCATCGACATCGGTGGACAGCCGAGACGGACTCACCGATGATGACACCTCCAGTGTCTGCGAGACGGGCCGATTCAGCAGCGCGTTCAACTGAGTCACCGCTGAACGACGCTCCTGTTGTAACGTGATACCCTCGTTCGTCAACATCGCCTGCTCCGTCTGCGCCTTCAGCACATCCTGCTGTCCGCCGGTGCCCGAGGCGTAGCGCGCCTCCGCCACCTGAGCGAATTGCTGCAGCAATGACTGGTTTCCCTGGTTGATCTCGATGAAACGGTCGAGGCGGTACACATCGTAGTAGGCTACCGACACGCCAGCGAGCCGCTCCCGAACAACCTCTTGATACTCCTGCTCCGCCATGACCGCTCCCAGCGCCGCCTCCTTGTGCCGCACCAGAAGTTTCAACGGAAACGGAATCGCCTGGGAAACCATATACTCGACATCCATATACCTGTTGCCGATGCTGCGGCTGGAGTAGGGGATCCCTTCGACATCGGCGCCGATCATTGGATCATCTAGCGCCGACGCCTGCGGAATCCGGGCCCGAGCCGCCTCCCAACGGCTCCGCACCGCGCGAATCTGCGGATTCTGCTCCAACGCCTCAACCACCAACCGCTCCAACGGCTCGGCTGCGGTCCTAGTATCAGCCACAACGACGCTAGGCATACACCACACCGCGAACAATACCCATACCGCCCAGAAAGTATTACGGTATCGCATAGCAATCACCTCTAAATGATGACATCTGACCCAACAGAAAGAGAAATACAACGGACGGCGTCACGCTGGTCGCTCACTCACAGCGACAACGTCACGCCAACTGGCGGGTAAATCAACAGCGGTAAGTACAGCTCCTGACATACAGCGGTGGCGATACACCTCGACAACCGATGTCCGATACCAGAGACAGATTCGCTGAATCATTGCAGGTGAAGCGGTGGCCTGACACCTCTGCCAAAGCCACGAACGACGAATGATCAATCGGACGAACCGCCGGACGGCTGGAAAACCATGCGCCTGTCACGAACCGGCAGCTCGGCTCGACTGTAGGATGACAATCGCTATTTTCCGGAGGGCAGCAGCAGCCGGTCATCCCACTGCAGCTCGCGTTGGTTGCCTCCATCTCGCAAAACGCAGGAGCTGCCCCAGCCAGCAGCGCCGACAGCAGCAGCAACATCCCCGCCCCCGTGCGCCACCGCACACCATGCTGCCTGCTCATTTGATAAACCGATGGATCGTCTCCATCAGCTCCTCGACCTTCTGCTCGCCGTGCTTGGAACGGATCGCCTCCGTCACGCAACTGTTGATGTGACGCTGGGTCAGCACCAATGCCACCTGATCCAACGCCTTGCGGACAGCGGTAATCTGATTGACGATGTCGATGCAGTATTTGCGCTGCTCGACCATCCGCTGAATCCCCTGGATCTGCCCCTCGATCCGCTTCAGCCGTACCAATGCATCACGTTCCGTCTTCGCATCAATCATCGTTAGCACTCCATACCCTATACCGGTATGGAGTATATCACGGGATCGCGAACCGTCAAGACGGGAAAATGCCTCGGAACCACGCGGAAAGCAACGCTGAACGTCGCGGAACGAAAACCACTCGGTGGAAGAAGAGCTGTGGGATGATGACTTTTAAATGCCTTTGAGCTCTTGAGATGTTACCAGGTGTCCGGCAACGCCAGTTCTGCGATGGGTCCGCGTGTGTTCCGCGCTACTTCAGCGTGACTTTGGCGAAACGACGGCGACCAATGGAAACCACAGTCCCCTCCCGTACCGCTACCCGTGCCTGGGGATCATCGACGCGCTCACCATCCACCTGCACGCCGCCGCCCTCGACCGCTCGCCGCGCCTCACCGCCCGTCTTGGCCAGCCCCAGCTGGCGCAGCAATTCAACGATCCAGATGCGACCACCAGCCGCCGCTTCAGCTGAAAGGTGCTTGACCGACATCTCCTCCGGCTGCACCCGCTGCCGGAAGACCCGGTCGAACCCGACTGCCGCCGCTTCGGCGGCACCAGCTCCGTGATACTGAGTCACGATGAGACGCGCCAGACGATCCTTCGCATACTTCGGATTCAACGTCTTCTGCTCGACCTGTTGCCTGATCGCTTCGATTTCCGTCATTGCCAGATCTGTGAGCAACTCGAAATACGACCACATGAGTTTGTCGGGAATCGACATGACCTTACCGTACATCTGATCCGGCACATCGTGAATGCCGATCTGGTTGCTGAGCGACTTGCTCATCTTCTGCACACCGTCCGTCCCCACCAGAAGCGGTACCGTCACCACTACTTGTGGCGTTTGGCCATACTCCCGCTGCAGCTCGCGCCCCACCAGCAAATTGAACTTCTGATCGGTACCCCCCAGCTCCACATCCGCCTCAAGAGCCACCGAATCATAACCCTGCATGAGCGGGTACATTAGCTCCAACATGCTGATCGGCTGGTTCTTCTTGAAGCGCTTCTGGAAATCATCACGCTCCAGCAGACGGGCGACGGTGTATCGGGATGTCAACCGGATGACCTCGTCGAATGCGATCGAGGAGAACCACTCGCTGTTACGGCGCAGACGAAACAACTTGGATGAGATATCGAGAAGGGAGGAAACTTGCTGACGGTAGGTTTCCGCGTTGCACAAGACTTCATCATGTGTCAACAGCTTGCGAGTCTGCGACTGTCCCGTAGGATCCCCGACCAGCGCTGTGTAATCACCGATGAGGAAGGCAATCTCGTGACCCAGTTCCTGGAACTGCCGGAGTTTGCGTAGGAGAACGGTATGCCCCAGATGAAGATCGGGAGCGCTGGGATCGAAGCCGGCCTTCACCCGCAGCGGGCGACCGAGCCGAAGCCGCTCTCGCAGCTCCGGCTCGGCGATGATCTCTACCGCCCCGCGGCGGATAACCTCCAATTGGCGATTGACGTCAACCATATCGCGGAACGACGCCGAACGCTACGCGGAATCCACGTGGAACCGCGCAGAACATCACGCGGAACCAACGCAGACCAAACGATGAACCACGACACAATCGAGAGAGCCCGAGCGCACCGGAGATCTTCCGCATGATTCCGCACCCCGCTTCTGCGTAAGTTCCGCGTTCAGTTCAGCGTTGATTCCGCGATTACACTAGCCAGAACAACTAGCCAACGTCCTTCATGGTCAAGCCGATCTGACGTTTCTCGTCATCCACTCGAATGACGCGCACGTGCACCGTATCCCCCGGTTTGTACGCCTTGGACAACGGCACGCCCTTGGCCACGACCTTCGGATCGGCCTCGGAAATATGTACCAGCCCCTCAAGATCCTTCTCCAATTCGATGAACAAACCGAAATTGGTAATCTTGGTGATCTGCCCATCGACCACCGACCCCACCATGTATCGCAACAGGAACTCCGGCCACGGATCGGCGTTGAGCTGCTTGACGCCTAGCGCCAGCTTCTGATTCTCCGGGTCAACCGACACGACGACCGCTTCCGTCATCTGCCCTTTCTTGACGATCTCGCCGGGATGATTCACCTTCCGTGTCCACGACATGTCGGAGACATGAATCAATCCCTCGATACCCTCCGGCAGCTCGACGAACGCTCCGAAGTCGGTGATGTTGCGCACTTTCCCGGTCACCCGCGTGCCGACCGGATACTTCGACGCCACCTCAACCCACGGATTCGACTGCGCCTGCTTGTATCCGAGGGCGATCTTCTGCGCCGTCTTGTCGACGTTGAGCACCACCACATCAACAGCATCGCCGATGTTCAGCACCTGATTCGGATGCTCCACCCGTTTCGTCCACGAGAGCTCCGAAACATGCACCAACCCCTCGATCCCTGGTTCCAGCTCGACGAACGCGCCGTACGGCATGAGATTGACAACCTTGCCCTTCACGCGACTGCCCACCGGATACTTCTGGTCAACACCCTCCCAGGGACTGGCCGACTTCTGCTTCAACCCCAGCGAGATCTTCATCTGCGTCTTGTCGAAGTCGAGCACCTTCACCTCGATCTTCTGACCCACCGTCAACAGCTCGTTGGGATGGCCGATGCGCCCCCAGCTCATATCAGAGATGTGGAGCAGCCCGTCGATCCCGCCAAGGTCGATAAACGCGCCGAAGTCCGTCAGGTTCTTCACCGTCCCGGTGCGAAGCTCGCCCGGCGTCAACGTATCGAGCAGCTTCGAGCGGGCCTCCTCCTTCTCGACCATCAAGACATCCTTGCGCGAGAGGACGACGTTCTTGCGGCTCTTGTTGATCTTGATCACCTTGAACTTGTACGCCTCCCCCACCATCCGGGAGACATCGGCGTAGCCGCGCAGCGATGCCAGCGACGCCGGCAGGAACGCCTCGACGCCGATATCGACCATCAAGCCGCCCTTCACCTTGCGAACAACCTTCCCCTCAATGAGACTTCCCTCTTTGTGCAGGCCGATGAATCGATCCCATCCTTGCGAACGCTGCGCCCGCTCCTTGGAGAGGACGACCATCCCCTCCTCGTCCTCGATCGCCTCGACGAGCACTTCAATTTCCTGCCCGATGCTCAACGCTTCCCCACCGCCAAACTCGCTCAGCGGAATAACGCCTTCCGACTTGTAGCCGACGTCCACCACCACATCATTGCCTGTGATCGCGACGATCCGGCCTTTGACCACCTGCCCTTCCTGAAAATCATGGAACGACTGGGCATAGATAGCGCCCAAATCAAGCGCCCCCTCTTGCTCGGACGTCTCACGCACTGCTTCTGCATTCACCATGGTTGTACCGCTCCTCTTGGTTGTTCCCTACCGTGTCTTAACTCCAACTGCTTCCTTGGGATGTATAGATATAGATGAAGCCAGATCGGCAATCGCCTGCATCACTGCTTCGGTCATCAACCGACTGCCGTCCCGATGACCGCCCTTCATAAATGCTTCCGGCCGCAACGGCGGACCGAACCGTACCGACACCGGCACGCATCGAATCCACTTGGCCGCTCGCGGCAACGCCCGATCGGTCCCGGCGATATACGCCGGCACCACCGGCACGTTCGCCTTGATCGCCAGCACACCGACGCCGCCCTTCCCCGTCTGCAACCGTCCATCGTGGCTGCGAGTGCCTTCGGGAAAGAGCGCTACCACTTCGTCGCGCCGCAGAATGCCCAACGCTCTCCGGAACGACTCGACGTCCACCGCGTGCTCCTGGCGGACCGGGAACGCACCCAACGCCCGGATATACGCGCCGAGCACCGGCACGTCGAACAGATCATGCCGCGCGACGAACGCCAGCCGCCTCCTGCTCGCCGCACCCAAGACGACCGGATCGAGATAGCTGGCATGATTGCTGGCCACAATGCACGCTCCACGCGCCGGCACATGCTCCCGACCAAACACCCGCAGCCGAAAGCAGAGCGCCGATGCGCCAAAGGAGCATGCCTGCGTGACATCATAGATCCACGGTACCACTACTCGTTCCCGGAACCGGCGGAAGCCAACGCCGCAGCCCGCTGCCGCTGCGCACGACGAAACTCGGCAAGCAACCGACGCCGATCGCCCTTGGATACCGCCTCAGCGATCGTCTGCATGTGCCGCAAGAAACGCCCGAGATGCTGCGTCAGCCAACGGCGATTCGCCACCGCGATATCCGCCCATAGCGCCGGATCGCTCCCCACCACACGCGTGACGTCGCGGAAACCACCGGCCGCGTACGGCAACGCCCCCCACTCCGCCGCTACCGCAGTGCCCACCGCTACCAGATGCGGCAGATGACTGATGGACGCGACCAGACGATCATGCCGCTGGGGTGACGTCACTTGCACGCGACTCCCCATCTGCCGCCACAGCGCCTCGACCATCCGCAACGCCGCCGCATCTGTCCGAGGCGTCCGCGTGACAAAGCAGACCGCCTTCTGAAACAGATCAGCTCGCGCGTGCGCAACGCCGGATCGCTCCGACCCAGCCATTGGATGAGCGCCCACCACACGCGCCCGCCCCTTCAACACCCGCTCAAGCGCCGTCACCACCGATGCCTTCACGCTACCGACATCGGTCACGATGCATCCCTCCGGCACGTGCGGCGCAATCTGACGCGCGATCGACGCCATAACGCCCACCGGCGTCGCCAGCACGATTAACTCCGAGCGCTGCACCGCCTCGGACAGCTGCCGCGCCACCCGGTCAATCGCCCCGAGCCGCTTCGCCTGACGCAACGTCGCCTCCGAGCGACTGACGCCAATCACCTCGCGCGCCAGCTTCCGCCGGCGAATCGCCATGCCGAGCGAGCCGCCGATCAACCCAACACCGATGATTGTGACCGTTTGGAACCGCTTCATACTCTAATGCGGAATTCGGAATGCGGAATTCGGAATTGGCCGGCCATTCCGCATTCGCCATTCCGCAATCCACATCGGAAGCACTCGGAATTCCGCACTCCCCGCCATCTCCTTATGCCTGCCTGCCAACGGCCTTCGCCACCGCCCGCACCTCATCCATCAACGTAGCGAACCGCTCCGGCAGCAAACTTTGAGCGCCGTCGGACAACGCCTCCTCCGGCTTCGGGTGTACCTCGATGATCAAACCGTCAGCTCCCGCCGCCACCCCGGCCTTCGCCATCGCCCCAACCAACCCCCACTTCCCCGTGCCATGGCTCGGGTCAACCACGATCGGCAAATGGCTCAAGCTCTTGACCACTGGTACCGCCGTCAGATCCAACGTGAACCGCGTCTCATCCTCAAACGTCCGGATGCCGCGCTCACAAAGCATGACGTTGAAATTCCCGTTGGCGAGCACGTACTCCGCCGACAGCAACCATTCCTTGATCGTCGCCGACATGCCGCGTTTCAACAACACCGGCTTCTTGGAAAGTCCTACTTCCTTGAGCAGGTTGAAGTTTTGCATGTTCCGCGCACCGATCTGAATCACATCGGAGTAGCGCTCGACCAGATTGATGTCGCGCACATCCATGAGCTCCGTCACCACCTTGAGCCCGACCCGCTTGCCAATATCGGCTAAGTACTTCAATCCCTCCTCGCCCAATCCCTGGAACGAGTACGGCGACGTCCGCGGCTTGAATGCACCACCCCGCAGGAACGTCGCGCCGGACTTCTTCACCTTCTTCGCCACCTCGTGCAGCCGCTCGTAGCTCTCCACCGAACACGGTCCCGCCATCACCGCCAGCTTCTGCCCCTCACCAATCTTCACGCCATTGATGTTAATCACCGTGTCAGCCGGCTTGAACTCCCGCGACACCAGCTTGTAGGGCGAAAGGACCGGCATCACCTTCTCGACGCCGGGAATCACTTCCAGCGGCTGCACGCGCAGCACATCCTCATCGCCGATGACGCCGATGATCGTCCGCTCCACCCCGCGCGAGATCAACGGCTTCAGTCCCAGCGACTTGACCCGCTCAACGATATGATCGACTTCCTTCTTCGTAGCTTTTGGTTTGAGTACGATAATCATCTCGTGACCCCCTCGTTACACAACATATGACAGAAGACTCGTGACAAACGATCAGTGACAAGTGACAAATAATGGCTAACGTGCCACCTGTCCCTTATCACGCTGTTGGCGTAGCACAGCCCCTAGCGCAGCAATGAACCGCCGATTCTCCGACGGCGTACCGACCGTCACCCGAATGCACGTCGGCAGCTTCCACGCACCCATTTCCCGTACAATGATCCCGCGATGCAACAACGCCTCGTACAGCGGTCGCGCCGATCGTCCGATATCGATCAACACGAAGTTCGTCTGGCTTGGCACATAGCGCAGCCCCAACCGATCGCACGCCGCATAGAATAACCGTTTCCCATCGGCGGCGAGGCGACGCGTCCGCGACAAATGCTGCCGGTCATCCAGCGCCGCGAGTGCCACCTCCTGCGCCAGCAGATTGGCGTTGAACGGCTCGCGCACGCGATCCATATAGCCGACCAACCGCTCGTCGGCGATGCCGTAGCCGATGCGAATGCCCGCCAAGCCGTACGCCTTCGAAAAACTGCGCGAAACGATCACTGGGCGACGCCGAACCAGCGGAATCGTCCGCGGATAATCCCTGACCTGCGCAAACTCAAAGTAGGCCTCGTCAAAGAACACAATCACCCGTTCCGGCAACCCACGCAGGAACGACGCGACCTCCGCTGCAGTCACATATGTACCGGTTGGATTGTCAGGATTCGCGATGAAGACGATCTTTGTCTTAGAACTCACCGCCCGGCGCATCGCCGGCAGATCGTACCGAAATCCCTTGAGCGGCACGGTGCGCACAACCGCCCCAACAGCCTGCGCCGCAATCTCGTAGATGAGGAAGGTCGGGCTGGCCACCACCACCACCTCACCGGGATTCACAAACGTCCGCAGCGCCAGCACGATGATCTCATCCGAGCCGTTGCCGAGAATCAACTCCGACGAGCGCACCCTCAGCCGTCGCGCCAGTGTCTGCTTGAGCGCGAACCCACCCGCATCCGGATAGCGATGCAGCCGACCGCTCGCGCGCCGGATCGCCGCCAGCCCTTTGGGCGACGGCCCCAATGCATTCTCATTGGACGCCAGCTTGACGACCGAACGCAAACCAAGTTGCCGCTGCACCTCTTCGATCGGCGTCCCCGGCACGTACGGCCGCACAGCCGTCACGGCCCGACGCACCAACACTTCCGCCTTCATCACCGCACCCGGCCGCCGGAGATATCGATGGGGTACGAGCCGAGGATTTTCAGAAAATTACACTCCCGCTCCAGCGTTGTCAGCGCCTTCTGAATCTTCGGCTCGGTCACATGCCCCACTAGATCGACGAAGAAATAATACTCCCACGCCCTCCGGCGTGACGGACGTGACTCAATCTTCGATAGGTTGATCCCGTACCACTTGAACGGCGCCAGCAGATCATGCAAGCCACCGATGCGATCTTTGATCGAGAACATGATCGACGTTTTGCTGCGCAATCGCCCGGATGCCGGACGCTTGCCCGACGGCACGCCCCCATCACCGCTCGACCGGCTGATCACCAGAAACCGCGTGACATTCTGCACCGCATCCTCGATGGCGCGTGCCAGAATCCGCAGCCCGTAATGTTTGGCCGAAAGACTCGATGCGATCGCCGCGCCGCCCCGCTGCTTGGCAGCCAACTCCGCCGCACGACTGGTGCTGGAGACTTCGACCAGTTCGGCATTGGGCAGATGTGTCCGCACCCACTGGCGGCACTGGCCGAATGCCGTCGGGTTCGAATAGATCCGACGCACTTGCGCCAACGGCCCGCGCGCCAGCAGGCAGTGCGAGATTTCCATCACCACCTCGGCACAAATCTGCACACCCGACTCGATGAACATGTCGAGCGTGTGCGTCACCACGCCCTCGGTCGAGTTCTCGATCGGCACGACACCGTAGTCCACGCGCCCCTTCTCCACCTCGCCGAAGACATCTGGGATGCTGGCCATGGCAAGATGCTCGAGCTGGCTCCCAAACCGCTTCATGCTCGCCAGATGCGTGTAGCTCCACGCCGGGCCAAGATACGCGATGCGCATCGGCTTCTCAAGCGCCAGCGCCGATGACATCACCTCCCGATAGATCGCCGTCAGCGCCTCATTGGAGATCGGCCCGCGGTTCTCCGCCGCCAGGCGCTTCAGCACCTCCTGCTCCCGCTCCGCCACGTACACGCCGGCGCCGCCCTTGATGCGGCCGATGTCAGCTGTGAGCGCCGCCCGCTGGTTCAGCAGGCGCAGGATCTGCCGATCGACTTGATCCACTCGTCGTCGGAGTTGCTCCAATGTCATGGGGTGGCCTCACCTCATCCAGCTGCGGCAGCTCATCCAACGCATTGAGCCCGAAGTACTGGAGAAATTCCCTCGTCGTCCCGTACAACACCGGACGCCCCGGTGCGTCCTTCCGTCCGGCAATCCGGATCAACCGCTTATCCAGCAACGTGCGAATGACACCATCGACGTTCACACCACGGATCGCCTCCATCTCAGGACGGCTGATCGGCTGCCGGTACGCGATGATCGCCAGCGTTTCCAGCGACGGCGTGCTCAACCGTTCGGCATGCGTCTGCCGGTACAGCCGCTTCAACCACGGCGCGCAATCCGGGTGCGTCGTCAACTGATACCCGCCCGCCACCTCCGTCAACCGCAAGCCACGCTGCTGCGTCTCGTACGACTCCTGCAGCTGCCGTAACACTTCGATCACCCGCGCTGATTCCTCATCCTCCAGCACGCCGGAGATCTCCGCGATGGTCAGCGGTTTGTCGCTCACAAACAGTAACGCCTCAACTACACGGAGGATGTCCCGATCGTCCATCGCTCGTCATTCCGTTGAATCTCAATCTCGCCAAACGGCTCACGCTGCACCGCCAGGATCCGCCCCTGACGAATCAACTCCAATACCGCCAGGAACGAGGAGACCACCTGCCATCGCGTCGTCATCACCCGCCGCAGCTCGCTGAACGCCATCACGGGACGCTCCGTCAGCATGCGCGACAACCACTCCACCCGATCCTCAACAGTGACCTCCTCCGGGTTGAGCTGGTAGATGGCCTCGGGCGGCATCTCTCGCAATGCCTTGGAGAACGCGCCGATCAGATCAAAGAGCGACGCCTCCAAATACGGGCCTTCATCGCTACTGCCCATCTCGGCTTCAAGGTTGCTCGGGCGGACGAACACGCAGCGCTGCTCGCCCTCGCGCTGGCGAAAGAACGTCGCCGCTTCCTTGAAACGCTGATACTCCAGCAGCCGCTGCACCAGATCGGCGCGCGGATCGAGCTCCTCGACCACCTCCTCCTGCCTCACCTCCTGCGGCAGCAGCATCTGCGACTTGACGTAGACCAACGTGGCCGCCATCACGAGGAAGTCACCCGCCACATCGAGGTCCAACTCCGTCATCGCATGCAGATATTCGAGGTACTGCTCAGTGATGCGAGCGATCGGGATATCATAGATGTTCATCTCCTCCTGCTTGATCAGATGCAGCAGGAGATCGAGCGGCCCCTCGAAAATCGGCAGCTTCACGTTATACGCCATGTTGAACTCCGTGGATCGCTGTTCGTCGTTCGTGAAGCGTTTTCAGATCCGTGAAGCGTAACCCATTGTCCGCGAAGCGTCTAACACCAAGAGCTCAGGACATGAGACACGCTCCGCAGAGTCTTGCGCTTCACGTTTCACGAGGTGCGAACGACGGATTCACAGACCGACTGCCACGCGCACTTCGGTCATCGTCTGCTGCGCCACCGCCCGCGCACGCCGTGCGCCATCCGCCAACACCTGCGTCACGAACGCTTCGCGCCCCGATGCTGCCGAGAAACGCTGCGTCTCTTCACGATAGCGACGGAACGGTTG
>Ga0247727_10007579_pt1 | contig 20581 bp, 22 predicted proteins | sample WisWelCaveWW1625_FD_202498 | JGI IMG/M metagenome (GOLD analysis project Ga0247727, IMG submission 202498) | Biofilm microbial communities from Wishing Well Cave, Virginia, United States - WW16-25 | ecosystem: Environmental > Aquatic > Deep subsurface > Groundwater > Cave microbial mat | place... | reverse complement strand
GCAAAAGAACCCACATAGAGTATCTTGCAGAAACGCTTGGGGAGTCAAAAATGAAGCTTATTCTTGCAGAAGATATCGCCTCTCTTGGGCGCATGGGAGATATCGTAGATGTTGCGAACGGCTATGCACGAAATTTCCTGTTGCCTCATAAGAAAGGCCTGTTGGTCTTGCCTCGTCATGTGAAGGCTTTTGACCACCAGAAACGGTTGATCGCGCTTAAAGCAAAAAAAGTGCGTCATTCAGCAGAAATGCAGGCCCAAAAGCTCGTGGGTGCGAGTGTCTCTATCCCGGTTCGGGTGGGTGAGCAAGGACAGCTGTTTGGCTCTGTGACGGCCAGGGATATTACCGATGCCCTTGCCACACAGGGATTCTCTCTCGATCGGCGCCAGATCCTTCTCGAAAAACCCATTAAGGAACTCGGAACCGTTGCGGTATCTGTGAAGGTTCACCACGATCTTGTCGTTTCGATCTCTGTCTGCGTGACAGGCGATGCCGCAGAGACCTCTTTGGGTTCAGAGACCTCTGTGGGTGCTGAGGAGACGCGTCCCGCTAGCGAGGACCTGCGTAGTTCTTAGCCTTATCGAGGTTTTTCGCTCCGAACATGTAGGTGTTGTCGAGATTGGCGCCGTTGAGATCGGCTCCATTGAGGTCTGCGCCTTCGAGATCTGCGCCGGAGAGATCGGCACCGCTCAAATCGGCGTCACTGAGATTGGCTTTTCTCAGAATTGCCCCTTTTAGATTGGCACCGCTGAGGTTGGCTTGAGAGAGGTTGGCCTTGATCAGCGTTCCGCCGGAGAGATTGGCCCCTCCCAGAAGCGATTGATGGAGCTGCGCTTCCGTTAAATCGGAGCGGCTCAGGTTGGCGCCCCGCAGATCGACCGCGCTCAAATCCACACGCACGAGATCGGTGTCGATGATTCTTGCGCCACGCAGATCGGTTTCTCTCAACGTTGTGAGTTGGTCGGGTTGGCTACTGATGGTGGCGTGGGTCAGGTCAATTCGTGCCAGGTGGGCGCCATAAAAATTTGCGCCACGCAAATCGGCCTCGATGAGAAACGCCCCGGCGAGTCTTGCACCTTGAAGATTGGCGCCGCGCAAGTCGGCTTCAATCAGGTCTACCCCTTCGAGATTGGCGTTACGTAAGTCTGCACGATTGAGCCGTGCGGCCCGCAGGTTTGCACGTCCCATCTGTGCGGCCCGCAGGTCTGCATCTTTAAAATCAGACCGATTCAAATCGACACCCATCAAATTGGACCCGCGCAAATCTGCACCGACCAGGCCTGCTCCCGCCATGCTACCCCCGCGGAAATCCGTCTCACTCAAAACCGATGCGTTTAGCCCTGCGCCATCCAGATTGACCCCCAAGGCATTGGCTTGTGCCATGTCCACCCCGGCCAGGTTCGCTCGCATGAGCCGCGCACCTCGCAAATCCGCTCCATGTAAATTGGCGCTTAAAAGGTTTGCCTCTGTGATATTTGATGCCTGTAGGTTCGCACGATTGAAATTGGCTCCCGAGAGATCCAGATGCGAGAGATCCATCCGACTCATGTTGTTTTCATGGAAATCACGACTCCCTCGCAAAATGACGGCAATTTCTTCGCCTGTCGGCCGCAGGCCTGCTTCCTCGATCTGAGATGCTGGCGCTGCCCACCCCATGGATGCGGACACAGCAAACATCAAGACCCATACGCCATGCTTGATCTTTCCAAAGAACCACGCACATACACCCTGTCGGTTTGACATATCGACCTCCCTGCCCTTCCCGATCACAAAAACGCCGCCTCGCCCGTGCATACCCACAAACGAGAGGGACACATAGCAACTCTTTGATGGAGAAGTCAATGTGACGCCCGATCCATTTCCCCATAGAAGCGTATGCCCCGCTCTACGACAGGTCGGCCATCACGAAGGCGTCGCAAATTGGTATCGCGCAGGCTATAGACGCAACCGCAGTATTCTTGTTGGTAAAATTGCTCTCGCTTTGCAATTTCGATCATGCGTGTGGCCCCACCCCTTTTACGCCAGTTGTATGTCCAGTAGGTCATGGAGGGATATCGGCTTGCCGCATGTATTCCAGAGGCGTTAATCTGTGCCATATCCTTCCAACGCGAAATGCCCAACGTACTTGTAAATACAGGATAGCCCTGCTCATGGGCATAAAGCGCTGTGCGTTCAAATCGCATATCAAAACATGCTGTGCAGCGCGCGCCACGTTCCGGCTCTGCCTCTAGGCCTCTTATCCGCTCAAACCAGGTTTCTTTATCATAGTCGGCATCAACAAACGCGATTTTTTTCTTTCGTGCAAAGCGTATATTCTCCTCTTTGCGCATATGATATTCCGCTCTGGGATGGATGTTCGGATTATAGAAAAACAGCGTAAAATCGATTTGGGAGGCCATCATGGCCTCCATAATCTCGCCCGCACAAGGTGCACAGCAGGAATGCACCAATACCCTTCCCGCCACAGGCGGATGTAATAGGGGGCGCACAGATTGCTCTTGCTCTGATTCCATCAGGGATGATCCTTACGTTCTCATCAGGCAGGGGGATCAGTGAATCGAATGGTGGCCCTGTCCACTCTCATACGCGGGCAATCTGCGCGATCAGCGCGAGTTCAACCGGTGCGCCCAATGGCAATGAGGCAACCCCGACCGCCAGACGCGCATGTTGGCCAGCATCGCCAAAGATCGCGACCGCCAGGTCAGAGGCTCCGTTTGCAACCGCCGGATGCTGTGTAAATTCAGCCACTGCGGCGACATAGAGGGTCATCTGTACGATGCGTTGGATGGGGTCGAGCGATCCTAATGCGGCCTTGAGCACCGCAAGCGCGTTGAGCAATGCCAAACGCGCAGCCTCCTGTCCCTCCTCGACGCTCAGCGCTGCGCCCATGGCACCGCATTTTTTGATCTTCCCGTCCACAAAGGGCAGCATGCCGGATGTGAACACCATGTCCCCGATTTTTACTGCCGGCACATAGGTGGCCACGGCTTTGGGGGGATCCGGCAGCGTAAACCCAAGCGACTGCAGGCGTGTTTCGTATAGGGGACGGTGTATCATCCACTCCTTTTCTGAAATTTTGTCACTGCGGCGTTGTGTTCAGAAAGCGTTCTTGAAAAAGCATGCGTCCCGTCGTTTTTTGAGACAAAGAACAGATAATCCACCGGGGCCGGGAAGAGTGCGGCTTCAATGGCTGCACGACCCGGATTGGCAATGGGTCCGGGCGGCAAACCGTCAATCAGATAGGTGTTGTAAGGGGTGGGCGTCTGCAAATCATGTTGCGTGAGATTCCCGTTAAACTCCGGCATGCCAAAAATGACTGTCGGATCACTCTGGAGGCGCATGCCGGATTTAAGGCGATTATGGAAGACGGCCGAAATCAATCCCTGTTCAGAGCGTCGGGAGGATTCTTTTTCGATGATCGAGGCCAGCGTGACGATGGCATGTCGGCTCATGCCCAACGCCTGAGCCTGTTTCTCGAACGCGTCTGTATAAACGGCGTTGAACTGTGCGAGGGCCTGCAGCAAGATCTCCTGTGCTGATGCGTCCTTTGTAAAGGTATAGGTCTCTGGAAAGAGATAACCTTCGAGTGGATATCCTCCGGTTTGTTCGATCAGGTGCGGATCATCCATTCCGAAGTGTGGTGTGGTGTGGATCAACCCCTCTTGCTCTAAACGCCTGAGAATCTCCATAATTTGCCGGAATGTCACCCCTTCGGGAAATGTCACGGTGTGGGAGGCGATCGATTTGCCTTGGACAAGTGTGTCGAGAACCTCTAAGGGGCGCAGGCCGGCAGGTAACATAAATTCTCCAGCCTGTATTTTTTTATCGGTTTGTGTCCATAAACCCAGCATCTGAAAGTAAAAGCGGTTTGTGATGAGTGCTGTGCGTTCGAGTTGAGCGGCAATGTCAGAGAACGAGGTGTTCGGCTTTATTTCAATCCGGCGCGTGTAAGCGGCAGAGGGAAGCGGAGCGGGGGCAAGAAGAAAGATGACCATCTGGATGGCACCCCAAGCGAGGAGCATGGCGGTGGCAAACAGCATCATCCAGATTTTAGTCATCGGGGATTCTTGGCTTCGTTTTTACGTATACGCCAAAAGCGATTTAGGATCAACAAGAAGTCATTCGGTGTCCATGCACCTGTTGTCCGACCCTCCCCGGGTTACTTTCGCTTGACAGTGCGTGACACGTCCCTTTACAGAATCTTATTTTTAGTGTATTATTATCGTATTATAAGGGAGGATGGAGTGGCCGTTAAAACGATAAAATTGACCGTGACCATTCCAGTGCCAATCAACAGGCGCATAGAAGAGGTGATGGCGAAACAACACAAAGGGCGAAGTGCTGTCGTTACAGAAGCGCTAAGAATATGGCAAAACGAAGAGGCCAGGCAAATGGCAGTGCAGCAAATGATAAGAGGATATCAGAGATCTCCTGAAACGAATGAGGTGTGGGAAGATTTCAAAGGTGCGATTCTTGAAACAATGGGTACAAAGGAGCGCGGGTGAGACGTGGAGAAATTTGGTGGGCCAAGATGCCAGCCCCTGTGGGGCGGCGCCCGGTGGTCTTACTCAGCAGGGATGAGATGTATGCAGTGCGGAATCAGGTCACCGTCGCTGTCGTCACTGCTCACATCCGGGGCATTCCAGTGGAAGTCAAGTTGGGTGCTGCTGATGAGATGAAACAGCCCTGTGTGATTGATTTGGGCACCCTCCAAACGATTCCAATGAAATACTTGGATGTGAGAATCTCTGCCCTTTCCCAGGGGAAAATCAGCGAGATGGATGCGGCAATCCGATTCTCACTCAACCTGTAGCACAGAATATAACGCGCCTCTTCACTTTTTTTAGAATGACCAATGTGCAAAGCACTGGGTGTGTCGGACAGGCCCCTGATCGCAGAAAATGTCACCCTTTGATGGCCTGAGCGACATTTTTTGGACTTTACTGGAAATTAAATAATAATATATTATATAAAATCAATATGTTTTATTCATAAAAAAGTGGCATGAAAGATGCTTTATTTAGTAAGCAAGTGGGATAAATGGCCAGGACAAGGGGCCGACAAATTAAGGAAGGGGTCGACAAATTAAGGAGGGATCAAAATGTTTAAAAAAGCGCAAAACAAAAAGGGCTTTACACTGATTGAGTTGATGATCGTGGTGGCGATCATCGGGATTTTGGCGGCGATTGCCATTCCGCAGCTTGCGGGGTTTAGAAAACGGGCCATTCGTGCGGGCATGCTCTCTGATGTAAGAGGTGCAGTATCCGTAGCCAGCTCCATGTACACCGACCTGCAGAACTACGGCCTGCTCGCAGCCGCACCCGGTACAGGGCCAGGTGCAGTGGATGTTCTAGCCGTTCCGGATGGCAAGTACATGACCAATCTCAGCAACGGAAACGCGCTCACTTTCACGGGTTTGGCAGCAGCGACCTTTAATGCTGTTGTGACCAATGCGAATGGTACCGACACCACCTATGCAAGCCCGGTTACGATCAATCAGAACGGGGTTTGCCAATGGACGATTTCTCCTCTTACAGGAAATGCGTGCTAACTCTGTGGTAAATGGCAGAAACGAGGGGGCGGTCTATACAAACCGTCCCCTTTTTTTTAGGTCTGGGGGAATCACAATGCGTATGCAATCCATCAAAGGCTTTACGCTCATTGAGCTGATGATCGTCATGGCAATCATCGGGATTTTGGCGGCGATTGCGCTCCCGCAACTGGCGAGTCTCAGGCCACGGGCTGTTCGTGCAGGTATGCTCTCTGATGTAAGGGGTGCAGTATCTGTAATCAATGCCATGTACACCGACCGGCAGAACTACGCACTGCTTGCACCCGCACCCGGTACAGGGCCAGGTGCCGTTGATGTTCTAGCGGTTCCAGATGGCAGATACATGACCAATCTCAGCAACGGAAACGCGCTCACCCTCACGGGTTTGACAGCAACGACCTTTAATGCTGTTGTGACCAATGCGAAGGGTACCGACACCATTTATGCGAGTCCGGTTTCAGTTGACCAAGACGGGGTCTGTCAGTGGGTCATCTCCCCCTATACCGGTAACGCTTGTTAAGCTTGCCAAACCGCCGCATCGCAATCCGACATAGCGTCATAAATCTACTGCGCGATGCGGATGCCGAAGTTGGGCGCTGCTCGGGCTCCTCACCTACGAACGAGTAGGCTCCGGGCCCTGTGCTGCGTCCGCCTGGCCTGCGCACCGCTCGTTACGACTTCTGACGCCATGTTATAGACAGGCGATTTCTGCTCCGTCAAGCGCTCAGGCATGAGGGCCTGATCTGACAGCGCCCGCTCCCTGTCCGTGAGCGCGCCCTCTTCAAAGATCACGCCGAAGTGTGTCTTCATCCCCAAAACGAGGTCTGCGGCAACCTGCTCCTCTTGAAACCCCGGAAGCCAGTCTCTCAGGGTCACTCCTTCGGGATAGCCGATCTCTGTGACCAGCCGTTGATAAAGCGGACTTCTTTCTAATGTCAACGAACCCTGATGCAAGAAATGTGTGTGCCACCTCCTTGCAGCACTTCCGATTAATTTCTTGCCTTGAACCACAACCTCATCCCCTACAATATCAAAACAAAACGGACTGCGAGATCGGCCCGTCTGTGGGTTGGAAGGCATATGAATCCCTGCCTGCACGCCAAGCTGCGTCAGTCCTGTCACCCATCCCTCGGCCATGACCCTAAATGTGGCTTTTAATCCGCCTATAAAGCGGGGATCATCTCGACTTGCCACCAGGGCAAAGGAGAGGTCTCGGTCATGAAACACCCCGCTCCCTCCGGTGGGCCGACGCACCATCGGAATGCCATAGGCTTCGAGGGTGTCGTTTAAACTGGGTGAAAGACGCTGAAACCTGCCTATGGAAAAAGACGGGCACAACCATGAATAAACGCGGAGCGTTGGGGGCACATGGCCGGCTGCGAACTCGGCAGCGATGGCCTCGTCAATCGCCATGTTGAGGGCAGGAGACTGTGCCGTATGGCGAATCAATCGCCACATTGCTTACACACAGCGACATAAGTCTGCTGCGCCATTCGATGACTGCGTTGTGCGGTGCTCGGCATCCTCATGTACTGCCATGTACATTCCGGTGCCTGCGCTCCGCACGCCTTGTCCTCATCCGGCTCGCGACGACTTCTGACGCTGTGTATGACCCCATTGATTCCTGCCATCGCAAGGGGAAGACACATGTTTACGTGCTACATGTTTACGTGCTAAAGGAGTTGCCACAGCCGCATGTGGATTTTGCGTTAGGATTCTTTATCGAAAATCCTGCGCTTTGTAAATGATCGCTATAGTCAATCTCCGTGCCTTCGAGCATGGGCTGGCTATAAGGGTCAACGAACATACGAATACCATGCTGTTCAAAAACGTTGTCGCCCTCTTCTTCCTTTTCTTCAAAAGACATGCCATATTCGAATCCGGAGCATCCCCCGCCGACGACGTAAACACGCAGCCCATACCCCATCTTTTCTTCCGCTGAAAGCAGCGCCTTCATATGCTGGCTCGCAAACTCTGTCAACGTGACCATAACACCCCCTTGTGGACCCCACAGCAGAATTATAGCATGTCCCGGAGGTGCCGATGCAACACACTTTGCCGTCGTCCCTGTTTCACTGATGCAACCCGTCCTGCTATGCTGTGCTGTCTTTTGTAGAGGTGGCAGATGAGTCAGATTGTTGTGGTTGGGGCTGGACATGCGGGTTGTGAAGCGGCACTTGCATCTGCACGGATGGGGGTAAAGACCCTGTTGCTGACCATGGATCTTTCCAATATTGGCCAGATGTCCTGCAATCCGGCCATTGGAGGCATTGCGAAGGGCCATCTCGTCCGAGAGATTGATGCCCTCGGAGGGGCGATGGCCCGCGCGATCGATCGCGCGGGCCTTCAGTTTCGGATGTTGAATATGAGCAAGGGACCTGCGGTACGCGCATTGCGCGCTCAGGCCGACCGGGAACGCTATCGTACAGTCATGACGCAAATGTTATTGCAACAATCCAACCTCACCGTGCGGGAAGGAAGGGTGGACACCCTGAAAGTCACAGGCAGAGAGGTCACCGGTATCGGCTTGGGCACCGGAGAAGTGATTGACGCCTCTGCGGTGATTCTGACGACCGGCACCTTCCTCTGTGGCATGATCTATATGGGACAGAAATGTTTTCCTGCGGGCCGCATGGGAGAACCCCCGGCCGAATCCGTCTCCGCGGTGCTGAAAAGTTTTGGACTCACCCTGGGGCGCCTCAAAACGGGCACACCCCCACGACTTTTCGCGCGCTCCATCGATTTCTCTAAACTTGCCCCCCAATATGGGGATGATCCCCCGCAGGCGTTTTCCTATACGACAGAACGCCTGATCGTCGATCAACTTCCCTGTCATCTGACCTATACGCATGATAAGACCCATGACATTATTCGAGCGCATCTACATGAGTCACCGCTTTATTCCGGCGTGATTACGGCAACAGGACCGCGTTATTGCCCCTCGATCGAAGATAAAGTCGTCAAATTCTCCGAACATCCCCGACACCAGGTCTTTCTTGAACCGGAAGGATACGACAGTCCTTTGATTTATCCAAACGGTGTCTCGACGAGTTTGCCCGAAGAGATCCAGTTGTCATTTTTGCGCACCATTCCAGGTCTCGAAAACGTCACGATAGCCCGTCCAGGTTATGCGATTGAATATGATTATGTGCTGCCCGTGCAGCTTCGTGCCTCTCTCGAGACCAAGGAGATCAGCCGTTTATATCTTGCCGGGCAGATCAACGGAACCTCCGGCTATGAAGAGGCCGCGGCACAGGGTCTTATGGCGGGTATCAACGCAGCCCTTCGGCTGAGGGAGGCGCCTCCACTAATCTTAAGCCGTTCGGATGCCTATATCGGCGTGCTCATCGACGATTTGGTGACGCTCGGCACCGAGGAGCCTTATCGGATGTTTACCTCGCGGGCGGAACACCGCCTGCTCCTGCGACATGACAATGCGGATATTCGCCTGGGCGAAATCGGATATCGTCTGGGTCTCATCACAGAGATGCGCTATGCGGCCATGCGAAAGCGTAAGGACTGCATTGCCGAACAGGTGAAATATCTCAAATCGACCCCCATCCGTCTGATCCCAGGCGGGGAAGCGCGTCTTGTCGCTTGTGGGATCGAAGGGGTTCTGCCGACATTCTCTTTGGCACAAATTTTAAGGCGGCCCGAGATGCGCTATGATCGATTGATGGCCATGTTAGAGCAGCCCGCAGATCTCTCCGTTGCAGAGGCGATCGAGATTGAGGTCAAATATGAAGGCTACATTGCGCGCGAATGGGAACAAATCGCACGTCTTCAGGATATCGAGCAGAAACATATTCCAGAAACCTTCTGTTATGAGGGATTGCCCGGTCTGTCGCGTGAGGTGATCCAGAAGCTTAACCGTGTGCAACCTCGCTCTCTCGGACAGGCCGCACGTATCTCCGGAGTGACGCCGGCCGCACTCTCCATTTTGATGGTGGCCTTGAAAAGGCAAAACGGGCGTATCTGATTTCAAAACGACGGGACATGCCTCTATTACGCTTTTGTGAGGTGGTGGGTCACACGAATGCGCTGCGCCGCCTACAATCCCTAATCCGCGAGGGAGGGGAGGGGGGGGGAGAAGGGCAGGCATTGCTCTTGATGGGGCCCGAAGGGGTTGGCAAATCAGCGATCGCACAGATTTTCATTCGCACCCTATTCTGTACGGACAGACAACACACCCCCCTCGGACTCGAACCCTGTTTGCAATGTGTTTCTTGTCTCAAACTCACCCGTCGCGCGCACCCCGATTTTTTATATCTTGCACCCTACGGGAAATGCGGTGCATGTGGGGAGAGGTCCATGGGGCCGGGGTCTCTCTGTATTTGGTGTGGCAAGCCGGAGTGGGTCCAAGAGAGCCCGGAGATTAAAATTGATGCGATTCGCAAGATGCAGGCGAGTCTGATCTTTGCGCCTCTTGAGGCCCACAAAAAAGTCGTTTTGATTGATCCTGCGGATGCGATGACGATCGAGGCGTCGAACAGCCTATTGAAAATCCTTGAAGAGCCCCCGTCTGATGCCATCCTGATCCTGATTGCGCATCGCGCTGAGTTGTTGCCCGCAACTTTACGATCACGCTGCCAGAAACTCTCGTTTCCTGGGTTTTCTCTGGGGCATATTGCAGAGATTGTGGTACGGCAGAGAGGACTTGACCCGGATATTGCACGCCAGATTGTCCTGATCGCCGCTGGAAAGCTCAATGTTGCACTCTCTCTTACCCCAGAAGAGGCATGTTCCTTGGAGGCCGATTTGCATCGATGGGTGGATAGGGCCGTCTTACAGAACGATACGGCATTGTTTGGCGTCGCAAAAAATAGCGCGGCAGATGCAGACATTCTGGTACAGGGGCTTTATTATCTGACCACGTGGTTTCGCGATATTTTGGTCACGCAGGCGATGCGGACGCACGGCGTCCCTCATGAGTTCATTCATGCAGCGCGTCAGGATGAGATCGCGTCTTGGGCCGAACGCATCAACGCCGATCAAATCGGCTTCTTGCTCGCGCGCATTCAAGACATAGAACGGGGTCAGGCGCGTCATATCAACAATGCGCTTGCCCTGGAGACGCTGTTGATCGCACTCGGACGGACAGGCTCTTAATCCACGCGCTTTGCAGGATCGTTTCTGGATTTGTTATATACACAGCGACGACTTCTGACGCTATGTATCGCTGCTATCAAACGGAGGTGTTTTGGACAAAGACGCCCTTTGCTTTACGGACGGTTTAATCCCGGCCATTATTCAGGATGCAACGACCAAAGAGGTGTTGATGATGGCCTGGATGAATTCCGATGCCCTCGATAAAACGTTAGAGACCGGGCAGACCCATTTCTGGAGTCGATCTCGAAATCAGCTGTGGCATAAGGGAGAAACGTCCGGACATATTCAAAAAGTCAAAGCCATGACGCTCGATTGCGATTCCGACACACTGCTCGTTGAGGTCGAACAAGTGGGTGCTGCATGTCATACGGGCAGACGATCTTGTTTTTTCAATGCCATGACCGACCCCTACAAGCCCCCCGATGGCGCTTCACTGACGCCTCTGCGTCCTCTCGATGTTTTATGCGAAACGATTGCAGCGCGTAAGCAGCATCCGTCCGATGCCTCTTATACAAGCCGCCTGCTTTTAGGCAACATCGATGGCCTTCTGAAGAAAGTCGCGGAGGAGGCTATCGAGTTTATCCTGAGCATCAAAAATGGCCGTACTGAGGCGATCATTCATGAAGCCGCAGATTTAGTCTACCATTTCTTAGTCGCACTTGGTCGCCAGGGGATTTCTCTGGCAGAGGTCGAGGAAGTCTTGCGTGCCCGATCTTTCCAATCGGGACTGACAGAAAAACAGGGTCGCTCTACAGGGTCGCTCTAGGGGGTAGCACATGAGGCGCACTGATCAAAAAATTCCAGGCAATAGGCAAACTTGATTCATATTTACGCGGTGTCTTTCTCGCATGTAAAAAATATATGTAATATAAATCAATGTTTTATGTTTTAAGACTCGGCGGCATATCGTTTGCTGTAACATTAGGGGGATAGGGCAGGAGGGGCGGAATGAATCAAGCAGTGGGCGGTGGAGGGGGAGTTCAGGGCAATCTGCAGGTGCAGGCGGCCCCATCTGAGTCTCCAAAGCTGGCTGAGTCTCCAAAACTGGTCAAACGGGGACTCTCCGAATTTCAACGTATGTGGGTCGAGGTCTACCAGAAGGCCGAGCAAGTCAATCGCAATAGTTCCGTTTATTCGCAAGCGTCGCAAGGGCCTCAGCAAATAGGAAACCCGCAAAGCCAGCAAGCCGTTTCGGTATCGGCCGGGCGGACTCCGCGAGAAGGTACAATTGCCGCTGGGCAAGAGGGCGTATCGTCGGAACAAGGCCTGAATATGGCCCTGTTGCCTCATCAATTGGCGCATCGGGTGCAGGTTCGGGGTGCTGGACAAACGACTGCATTGGCGTCGAAGGTGGGTCAAGCGATCATGGTCAAGGGGCTACCGGTGCAGGGGGCGAAATCTGCCCTGCCGACGTTGTATGGCAATGCCTTTTCTATGGATTTGCTCCTTGCGAATTTGGAAGAAGCTCAGGCAGGGACAGCTTCGGCGCCTGTGAAGACGGCGGAGGTCGAGGCGTTTCGCCAGATTATGGATCAGCTCCGCGCGCTGAATCCACAAGACGGTCAGACAATCGTTTTCAATGTCTCTCCGCCGGGGTTAGGTGATTTGAGGGTCGAGGTCTACATGGAGAAATCAGAGGTGAGGGCAGAGCTGGTCACCTCGCACCCTGAGGTGCAGGAGCTCTTAATGGGAAACTCAAGCAGCCTTGAGGAAGCCCTTGCCCGTCAAGGCATGAGTGTTGGGAAATTTTCTGTAGACCTGGGAGACCCTAATGGGTACTTTAAAGAGGCAGAACGCAGAGATCGTCGCGAGACTGTGATACTGAAAGGGTAACGGGGAGTAGACCGTTCATCTGTAAACTAAGGAGGATTGTATGGCCATTGAAGCCGTTGCAGGAAGCGTAAATGAGCTAGGACAGGATGTTTTTATCAAGTTGCTTACCACTGAACTTAAGTATCAGGATCCTCTCAAACCACTCGATAGTACGGAGTTTATCACACAGCTCTCCCAATTTAGCGCGTTGGATCAGATGCGGGGCGTCAATATGACTGTCGGCGGCATTGCACAGTCCATGACCTCCTTAAATAATTTGGGCATGGCCGGGTTGATTGGCAAGGAGGTCCAGGTTGTTGGCGCAACGGCGACACTGTCGGACCCCACCCAACCAGTCACGTTGACCTACCACATCGATCAGGCCGTTCGCTCCATACAGGTCACCATCTACAATAGCGCAGGTGATACCGTGCGTATCCTCGAAGAAGGCGGGCAGGTTGCAGGGTTTGGTAATGTGTCTTGGGATGGACAAGATGACCATGGCAACGCCTTGCCTCTCGGTGAATACACCTTCTCTGTGAAGGCAGCAGGCGTTGATGGCAGAATAGTAAAATCCACGCCCTATATGTATGGGCGGGTGACGGGTGTGAGTTATGAAGGTGGGGTGCCGTCTTTGATCGTCAATGGCGGATCGGTGCCTGCATCGGGTGTGCGTGAGGTGAGAAGCGGTTCATAACATTCATTTAAAGAGGAGGCTGCGATGGGTCTGATCGATGGTGGGGTTTCTGTATTGCATTCGCTCTGGACAGGGGTCACTGGGCTGCGTGCGTTTGGCGCGAGTCTGGATATCACTGCCGATAACATTTCCAACATTAATACCTATGGGTTTAAAGGGCGGAAGCTGGAATTTGCAGCGATCTTTGCAGATACACAGGCCCTGTACACCTCTGTGGGGCCTTCCCAGGAAGGCGAGGGTGTGCGCATTGCAGATATCCGCACGGATTTCACGCAAGGGGCGTTTGAAACCACAACGAACCCGCTCGATCTTGCCATTGACGGAAATGGATTTTTTGTGGTGAAGGAAAATCCAGATGCTCCGGAGCTCTATACGCGTGCGGGGAACTTCAATATCGGTAAAGATGAAAATGGCCGAGAGGGGGTTATCGTGAACCCAGAAGGGCTCCAGCTCCAGGTCAGCCAAAATGGCCAGATTGGTTCTCTGGACGTAAGCGCAGCAACCTTGCGCAGAAGATTTGGGGAGGATTTTAAACTCGAGTCTATTGCCGTTAATGAAGCCGGTGTGATGACTGCGTCCGGTGTCGATAGCCGTGTTGTCGAACTCGGAACCCTGCAGCGTGCGAAATTTATGGATCCCGAAGCCCTTTTGCCGCTCGGAAACGGTCTTTATACCCAATCCTATCGTTCTGGTCTGCCGCTCCCCCCTGATGTTCCGACGGGAGGGGCTGTTCATCAGTATGCCCTCGAGCTTTCCAATGTTGATTTGTCAACGCAGTTTGTCAACATGATTGAATATCAGCGCGCGTTCCAAATCAACAACCGCATCGTGGGAACATCGGACGAAATCCTCCAGCAGCTCATCCGTATTGCGTAGGTGCTGTACCCCTTGGGGCAGAGGCGCCTGGTTGTAACGTTCTCATGGGACGGGTATGGCCGGCCAGGCGCATAGATGTTCCACGTGGAACATCGGCGGATACGCCCACATTCCTTTCGCTCATGCAGATTGCTTCATGCCGGCTTGAGCGCGGATCAGATCATCCAGCGTAAAGAGACTCTCGCAGGGGGTGCCGGTTTCTGCAATACGCGCAGCGCCTCCTTCCTTGCGATCCACCAGCGCAATGACCTTCAAGACACAATAACCCTCATTTGAAAGCGCTGCCAGCGCCCGTAGCGTTGATCCGCCGGTTGTGATTACATCTTCGACGACAACCACCTTGGCCTGTGGCGCGATTGGCCCCTCCACCTGTTTCATCAGGCCATGTCCCTTGGGTTCCTTCCTCACAATAAATGCAGGAATCGGCTGCTGATGTAGGTGGCTCACGAGGCTCACTGCCGTCGCAATAGGATCTGCACCCAAGGTCATCCCCCCGACCCCCCCTGCGCCTAGACCCTTGATGCGCCCGAAAATCGCCTCCCCAATCAGAAACGCGCCTTCGGCATCCAGAGACACCTGCTTGCAATCAATATAGAAAGGGCTTTGCCCGCCAGAAGAGAGATGAAAACTTTCTCCTTTGTTCGCAGCACGGAAGGCGTGTCGGACAATCAAATTGAGCAAGGCGTCTTGGTGGGGAGGCGGCTTAGTCACGGGCCATGCTCTTAATCTTCTGAGCCTTACTGTGTGAGTCCTTCGCTCATTGCGTGAGTTACCGAAACCGATAGTAGGTCAGGATGTGTTGAGAACACAAGCCCTGTACATGCGCTTGACTCTCATCTCGTAGCCCGATAGGATGTGGATATGGTGAGGTTTGATCGTGTCGTTGCTTTGATTGCGCCTATTTTTGCGCTATGGCTTGTGGTTCCATCTGCGTTTGCCATAGAAACGGCACCCCGTATCAGCGACCGGGAGATCATCGAAGGTCTTGCCGAACTGAAGGCCGGCCAGAAGATTCTTGAAGGGAAAATCAATGGCCTTCAGCGGCAAATCGATGACTCGCAGGAATCAACAAATAAACAGTTTGACGCTGTCAACAAACGATTTGACACCCTTGAGCGAATGTTTGATCGGTTTATCTCTATCGCCCTCGCCCTTCTGGGTATTGCGTTTTCCCTGCTTGGCGTCATTGGGAAAATTCTCTGGAACCAGCAGAAAAGGATGCTGGCCATCGAAACCTCTTTGGAAACCCAGAGAGACGAGCTTGCGTTTCTCAAGAAGTTAGTTGAGAGTCTCCTGCCTTCCAGAGGGGTGGTGTAACACCCAAAGCAAAGTCCCAATGGCCGTCATGTCGGCTGATTTGTGGGAGCCCAGCGAATAAATACATCGTACAGGCCAGACGCCGTATTCCTTGCCAGGCGCTTGACTCTCATCCCGTAGCCTTATAGGATGTGGATATGGTGAGGTTTGCGCGTGTCCGTGCCGTTGCTCTGATTGTGCCTCTTGTCACGCTATGGCTTGCGGTTCCATCTGCGTTTTCCGTAGAAACAGCGCCTCGCATCAGTGATCGGGAGATCATCGAAGGTCTTGCCGAATTGAAGGCGGGCCAGTTAGTTCTCCAACAAAGAATCAACAGTCTAGAGCAACAACTCAATGAGCGAATCAATGGTCTCCAACAGCGATTTGACACCCTTGAGCGAATGTTTGATCGGTTTATCTCTATCGCCCTCGCCCTTCTGGGTATTGCGTTTTCCCTGCTTGGCGTCATTGGGAAAATCCTCTGGAACCAGCAGAAAAGGATGCTGGTTATCGAAACCTCTTTGGAGACCCAGAGAGGCGAGCTTGCGTTTCTCAAGAAGTGAGTTGAGAGTCTCCTTCCTTCCAGAGAGGGGCGGTGTAACACCCACAGCAAAGTCTCAATGGCCGTCATGTCGGCTCTGATTTGTGGGAGCCCAGCGAATAAATACGTCTTTGTATTCGCGTAGGGGCGAAAGATCTTTCGCCCCTGCCCTATCCGCGTAAGGAGCGGGCCGTAATGACACGAACGGTTTTGTCCATCAAGAGGGTCGGGCGGCCGCCAGTTCGTCTACATTGTTGTTACCTGGGTCAATCGCAGTTTTAGGTTTTTTTATGTTGACAGGTTATAAGAATCCGTGCTAACAAAATCCGTCCAGCTTATCACTGATCTCTCCTTCGCTCGCTCTATAGAGGGAGGGAATCCCGGCGATAAATGGCTGCCCGCAGCGAGCCGGAGCTTAGGCTGGTATTAGCGCTGTATGTAGATCGTTCACACAGGGAGGCAACCATGAAGCGTCGTTTGACGGGAGTTTTGGTCGCAGCAATTGCAATCGTGGTCGTGGGTTGTGCAACCATCATGCATGGCACTAATCAGAAGATAGGCATCTCCAGCACGCCCACGGGAGCCAGCGTTTCGGTTGATAACAAGCCACTCGGTGTTACGCCTGTCTTTGCAAACTTGAAGCGTGGCGACGAGCACATCGTCACAATCGAAATGGAGGGCTATGAAAAGACATCACTGACGATCACGAAGAGCGTCAGTGGTTGGGTCTGGGGGAATATTGCTTTTGGTGGCCTCATCGGCTTAGCTGTAGATGCCATAACGGGCAGTCTATATAACCTTTCGCCAGAGCAACTCAGCGCTCAGCTACAGCGTACGGGTGGGGCAGTTTCTAGCGTTACCGATGGCCTCTATATTGTTGCCGTGCTGGTCCCGGATCCGCTGTGGCAGAAAGTGGGTCGCTTGGAACCTCAAACGTTTAGCCTATCGCGCTAACAGAAAATTCTCTGGAACCAGCAGAAAAGGATGCTGGCCATTGAAACCTCTTTGGAAACCCAGAGAGACGCGCTTGCGTTTCTAAAGAAGTGAGTTGAGAGTCTCCTTCCTTCCAGAGGGGCGGTGTAACACCCAAAGCCAAGTCTAAATGGCCGTCATATCGGCTCTGATTTGTGGGAGCCCAGCAAATCAATACGTCTTTGTATTCGCGTAGGGGCGAATCATCATTCGCCCCATCCTGTGGTGAGGGCGGCCGGCCGTACGACGGCTGCGGGCCGTGTGACGGCTGCAGGCGGGTCGTCCCTACGTTATTTGTATTGTTGGTGCTTTTTACGCTGTGACCCTAGACGGTTATGGGTGTGTAGGGGCGGCGGGGAGCGTTACCGCAGGGGGGGGCTCCTCCGCCTCGTATGATTTCCCCGAGGCGGAGGAGAGTCAAGTCTCGCTACGGGATGCTGCCGATCAGCTCGCAGGCCACGGCCGTATCCAACCCAGGTCCACCCAAACAGTTGTCGAAACCGGCCCCACCGTCCAGCGCGTCGTTTCCACGGTTACCGCGCAACCGGTCGTCTCCCGCGCCGCCATAGAGCAGATCATTCCCCCTGTTACCAAACAGGCGATCATTCCCAGGCCCACCACAGATCACATCGTTTCCGCTCCGTCCTTTGATGGTGTCGTTACCGCCAAGACCAGAAATGACGTCCGCTCCGAATGTGCCCATCAGAACATCGTTCCCAGCTGTGCCGAGGATTGTCACTGGAAGGCCATTACAGGTAATCGGTGTAGGTGTAGGCGTAGGTGTAGGCGTAGGTGTAGGCGTAGGTGTAGGTGTAGGCGTAGGCGTAGGCGTAGGTGTAGGTGTAGGCGTAGGCGTAGGTGTAGGCGTAGGCGTAGGTGTAGGCGTAGGTGTAGGCGTAGGTGTAGGCGTAGGTGTAGGCGTAGGTGTAGGCGTAGGTGTAGGCGTAGGTGTAGGCGTAGGTGTAGGCGTAGGTGTAGGCGTAGGTGTAGGCGTCGTATCCGCAATCTTCGCCACAAAGGTATCCGAGCCACCATTGTGCGTCAGGTCCGGCCCACCCACAACCGGAAAGGTCGTTTCGGAAGAACTGGCCCAACCTGTTACGTATGCCGCACCGGTTGAATCCACGGCAATGCCATAGCCATAATCGCCATCTGCACCTCCGATGTAGCCTGAGTAGATCAGCGCCGTGCCATCGGGCGCCACCTTCGCCACAAAGGCATCGCCATTATAGAAGGCGCCGTTGAAAGTTAAATCGGGCCCACCCACAACCGGAAAGGTCACTTCGGAAGAAGTGGTAGACCCTGTCACATAGGCCGCGCCGGTGGAATCCACGGCAATGCCATAGCCATAATCAGTACTATCTCCTCCAATGTAGCCCGCGTAGATCAGTGCCGTGCCGGCCGTGTTCACTTTCGCCACAAAGGCATCATAGACGCCGCCGTTGTGCGTTAAATCTGGCCCACCTACAACGGGGAAGGTCGCTGCAAAAGACTCGGCAAAACCTGCCACATAGGCCGCGCCAATTGAATCCACCGCAATGCCACGGCCAATATCGGTACTTCCTCCTCCGATGTAGCCGGCGTAAGAAAGCGCCGTGCCCGCCGAGTTCACCTTCGCCACAAAGGCATCATAGGCGCCACCGTTGAAAGTTAAATCTGGCCCACTCGCAACCGGAAAGGTCGCTTCGGAAGAAGCAGTGTGGCCTGTCACGTATGCCGCGCCGGTGGAATCCACCGCAATGCCACGGCCAATATCGGTACTTCCTCCTCCGATGTAGCCGGCGTAGTCCAGACCACTTCCATCGGGTTTCACCTTTGCCACAAAGGCGTCATTGAGGCCGCCGTTGTAAGTTAAATCGGGCCCACCCGCAACCGGAAACGTGGCTTCGGAAGAAGCGGTAGCCCCTGTCACATAGGCCGCCGCAACCGGAAAAGTCGCTTCAGAAGAATCGGTCCAACCTGTCACATAGGCCACCCCGGCCCCATCCACGGCAATGCCAGAGCCCCAATCATCACTTGCTCCTCCGATGTAGCCTGAGTAAATCAGCGCCGTGCCATCGGGCGCCACCTTTGCCACAAAGGCATCATAGACGCCGCCGTTGAAAGTTAAATCGGGCCCACCCACAACCGGAAAGGTCGCTTCGGAAGACCAGGTATAACCTGTTACATAGGCCGCGCCGGCCGAATCCACGGCAATGCCATTGCCCCCATCCGAATCTGCTCCTCCGATGTAGCCGACGTAGATCAGTGCCGTGCCAGCCGGGTTCGCCTTCACCACAAAGGCATCGTAGCCGCCGTTATACGTTAAATCGGGCCCACCCACAACCGGAAACGTGGCTTCAGAAGAACTGGTATCACCTGTCACGTATGCCGCACCGGTGGAATCCACCGCAATGCCATAGCCAATATCGGTACTTCCTCCTCCTATGTAGCCTGAGTAGATCAGCGTTACCGGATCAATTACCAACGGTTTTTTGACATCATACGCCCCGACCGCAAACCCGTAGACGCGAACGGGGTCCGTGTCACTCACCCTCTGGGCCGTCCCTTTCGCAGCGGTCGCACCGCCCTTCGGAGAGATCAGGGTATAGGGCGTTTGAACCTCCACCCGCTTGCCATCAATCTCTTGATACGACACCGGCGCATCTTCAGAAAAATCCCCTACCGGCGTTGCTACCGCAATCCGGCCCTCTTTCGTCAGAGAGACCGCTTGCGCCCCCTCATAGGCCAACTGAATCCTGGCAGGATCCGCCCCCGGCCGCACCACAAACGTCCCCTTTAGCCGGCCACTGTCTCCTTCATACACCAGATCAATCCCCGGCCATAGGTCGCTATAAACCAGACGCCCATATGTCGCAAGCCCTGTCTTCCACGTCTCCTTCGGCCCCTTGAAATAACTGATTTTCGCTGATGTCACCGCCTCCCCCTTCACGGTGGCCTTCGAATTCGCTCCGACAAAGTCGAGTTTGACCGCCCAGCGCCCTATCGGCTGCGGGCCTGCGAGGCCTTTTTCAAAACACGATCCACCCCCGCACCCCTCCTCGCCGGTCAACCCAAACGTCACCCCTTCATGTGTAAAATAGAGGGTCGTATCCCCACCCTGAACGTAATAGGAAACGGCAGAATCCACTTGCCCCTTATTCTCAATGAAATAAAGCGGCAGCTTTCCGTAGGCCTCCTGAATGCGCGCGGTCTCTGGACGCTGGAGCTCCGCGGTCGCCGCCGCCCAGCCCTGGCCCGCCATCGCCAAAACAGTTAGACAAAACAGAATCATGACAAGGTTTTTGATCCCTTTATTCATTTTTTCTCCTTTTTTTATAGGGCGCGGCATGCCACGCCCCTACGTTTTATGTTGGGGCGAAAGATCTTTCGCCCCTATCCGGGTGCCCATCGGGGTGCCCTCTTTGTTAAACAGGGTAGACGCACGCATCGCCCCCACTCTAACACTTCCGTCGTTATTTTAGCGTCGTTGTGCTAGTGTCTAATTGCATAAATTAACGATAGTATTTTTTAGCTGTGTTCCTTTGACTTCACGTTTTCTCCAAACAAAAGGTTTGGCCGCCTCCCGGTAGACTTCCATGTAGTCCTTGATGGCGTGACATAATTCCGTGGTATTCTTAAAACTCGCGCCTCTTAATACCTTACGGCTCATTATTCCAAACCAAATTTCAACCATGTTTAACCAACTTGCTGATGTCGGGGTGTAATGAAAGTGCACATTCGGATG
>Ga0247727_10007578_pt1 | contig 20585 bp, 16 predicted proteins | sample WisWelCaveWW1625_FD_202498 | JGI IMG/M metagenome (GOLD analysis project Ga0247727, IMG submission 202498) | Biofilm microbial communities from Wishing Well Cave, Virginia, United States - WW16-25 | ecosystem: Environmental > Aquatic > Deep subsurface > Groundwater > Cave microbial mat | place... | reverse complement strand
GTGGTGCAGCCGGTGGTTTCCGGCATGGGTTACGAGCTGGTCGACGTGCAGGCCGCGAACGGCGGACGCCTTTTGCGGCTGTTCATCGACAAGCCGGGCGGGGTTGGCTTGGAGGATTGCGCGGCGGTCAGCCGGCAGCTTTCCCGGGTCTTCGAAGTCGAGGGTATCGATTACGAACGGCTGGAAGTATCCTCGCCCGGGCTCGACCGCCCGCTGCGCAAGGCGGGCGACTTCGCGCGCTTCGCCGGCCGCAAGGCCGAGGTGCGCATGCGCACGCCCGACGCGACCGGCCGGCGGCGCTTCGTGGGGGTGCTGCGCGGCGCCGACGCGGGCCGCGTGCAGATCGAGCTGGACGGGCGCACGGTGGCGCTCGAGCTGGCGGACGTGGAGCGGGCGCGGCTGGTGCCGGAACTGTGAGGACTGGGGCAATGAACCGTGAACTGGTGATGCTGGTGGACGTGCTGGCGCGCGAGAAGAACGTGCCGCGCGACATCGTCTTCAGCGCGCTCGAAATGGCGCTCGCTTCGGCGACGAAGAAGAAGTACGCCGAGGACATCGACGTGCGCGTCGACGTCGACAAGAACACCGGCGACTACAAGTCGTTCCGCCGCTGGAAAGTGGTGCCCGACGACGCGCCCGAGATGGTCGCGGCGCAGCAGCTCACGCTGAGCGAGGCGCAGAAGCGCAAGGCCGACCTCAAGATCGACGATTACATCGAGGAGCCGCTCGAGCCGATCGAGTTCGGCCGCATCGGCGCGCAGACCGCCAAGCAGGTGATCCTGCAGCGCATCCGCGACGCCGAGCGGGAGCAGATCCTGCAGGACTTCCTGTCGCGCGGCGACGAGCTGGTCACCGGCACCGTCAAGCGCATGGAGCGCGGCAGCGCGGTCATCGAGTCGGGGCGCCTCGAGGCCCTGCTGCCGCGCGAGCACATGATCCCGAAGGAGAACCTGCGCGTCGGCGACCGGGTGCGCGCCTGGGTGATGAAGATCGACCGCCAGGCGCGCGGGCCGCAGCTGGTCCTGTCGCGCACCGCGCCGCAGTTCATCATGAAGCTGTTCGAGCTCGAGGTGCCCGAGATCGAGGAGCGCCTGCTCGAGATCAAGTCGGCGGCGCGCGACCCCGGCATCCGCGCCAAGATCGCCGTGTTCACCAACGACAAGCGCATCGACCCGATCGGGACCTGCGTCGGGATGCGCGGCTCGCGCGTGCAGGCGGTGACCCAGGAGCTCGCCGGCGAGCGCGTGGACATCGTGCTGTGGTCGGCCGACCCGGCGCAGTTCGTGATCGGCGCGCTGGCGCCCGCCGAGGTTTCTTCCATCGTTGTGGATGAAGAAAAACACGCGATGGACGTGGTGGTCGACGAGGAGAACCTCGCCGTCGCCATCGGCCGCAGCGGGCAGAACGTGCGCCTCGCCTCCGAGCTCACCGGCTGGCAGATCAACCTGATGACCGAGGAAGAGTCGACCAAGAAGCAGCAGGAGGAGAGCGGCCGCGTCAAGGCGCACTTCATGGAGAAGCTCGACGTCGACGAGGAAGTGGCGAACATCCTGATCGAGGAAGGTTTCTCCACGCTCGAGGAGATCGCCTACGTGCCGATCAACGAGCTGAACGAGATCCAGGCGTTCGACGAGAGCACGGTAAACGAGCTGCGCAACCGCGCGCGCAACGCGCTGCTGGTGGCGGCGATCGCCAACGAAGAGAAGGTCGAGGGCGTCGACCCGGAGCTGCTCAAGCTCGAAGGCATGGACACGCAGCTCGCCGCCAAGCTCGCCGAGGGCGGCATCAAGACGCGCGACGACCTGGCCGACCTGGCGGTCGACGAGCTCGCCGAGCTGACCCAGCTCGAGGAAGAAAAGGCCAAGAAGCTGATCATGGCGGCCCGGGCGCACTGGTTCACCGATGGCAACGAGGCCGGGAAGCCGGCCACACCCAGGGAAACCGCCTAACGTGGCCCAGACGAGCGTCGCCCAGTTCGCGAGCGAGCTGAAGGTTCCGCCTTCGGTGCTGCTCGAGCAGCTGCGCGCCGCCGGCGTGGACAAGAAGGTGCCCGAGGACTCGCTCACCGAGCAGGACAAGTCGCGCCTGCTCGAGTACCTGCGCAGGGCGCACGGCTCGACCGACGCGAAGAACAAGATCACCCTGACGCGCAAGCACACGCAGGAAATCAAGAAGACCGACGCCACCGGCAAGTACCGCACGGTGCAGGTCGAAGTGCGCAAGAAGCGCGTGTTCGTCAAGCGCGACCCGACGGAAGTCGCCGCCGCGGCGGTCGCCGCCGAGGTGCCGCCGCCTCCCGCCGTCGCCACGGTTGACGCAAAGGAAATCGAGCTGCGGGAAGAAGAGGCCCGGCGCCAGCAGCAGCTCGCGGAGCTGCAGGCCGCGGAGCTGCGCGAGAAGCAGGAGCGCGAGCGCAAGGAGGCCGAGCAGAAGGCGGCTGAACCGGCTGCCGCCGCGCCGCCCCCCGCCGCGCCGACCACGCTGCACGCGCCGAAGACCGAAGCAAAGACCGAGAAGAAGCCGAAGAAGGCGAAGACCACCACGGTGCTGCGCGACGACTCGGTGCGCCGGCGCCAGATCAAGACCCGCGGCGACTCGGGAGGCGGCGTCGGCGGCTGGCATGCGCGCGGCGGCGGCCGCCATCGGCCAGCCTCCGGCGGCGCCGAGCAGACGACCTTCGCCCAGCCGACCGAGCCGCTGGTGCGCGAGGTGGCGGTGCCGGAGACCATCACCGTGGGCGAGCTCGCCCACCGCATGTCGGTGAAAGCTGCCGAGGTGATCAAGGCCCTGATGAAGCTCGGCACCATGGCGACCATCAACCAGGTGCTCGACCAGGAGACCGCGATCATCCTGGTGGAGGAAATGGGCCACAAGGCCAAGGCGGCCAAGCTCGACGATCCCGAGTCCTATCTCGTCGCGAGCGACGAGCAGGCGCCGGCCGACCTCAAGCCCCGCCCCCCGGTGGTCACCGTAATGGGCCACGTCGACCACGGCAAGACTTCGCTTCTGGACTACATCCGCCGCACCAAGGTCGCGGCGGGCGAGGCGGGCGGCATCACCCAGCACATCGGCGCGTACCACGTGCAGACGCCGCGCGGCGTGGTCACGTTCCTCGATACGCCCGGCCACGAAGCGTTCACCGCGATGCGGGCGCGCGGCGCGCGGGCGACCGATATCGTGATCCTGGTGGTGGCGGCCGACGACGGCGTCATGCCGCAGACGATCGAGGCGATCAACCACGCCAAGGCGGCCGAAGTGCCGCTGGTCGTGGCGCTGAACAAGGTCGACAAGCACGAAGCCAATCCCGACAAGGTGAAGCAGGGGCTGCTGGCGCACGGCGTGGTGCCCGAGGAATACGGCGGCGACGCGCCGGTGGTCCTGGTGTCCGCCAAGACCGGCCAGGGGGTCGACGGCCTGCTCGAGCAGGTGCTGCTGCAGGCCGAGGTGCTCGAGCTCAAGGCGCCGAGCGAGGCGCCCGCGAAAGGCGTGGTCATCGAGGCGCGGCTGGACAAGGGCCGCGGCCCGGTGGCGACGCTGCTGGTGCAGTCGGGCACGCTCAGGCGCGGCGACATCGTCCTCACCGGCGCGGTGTACGGCCGGGTGCGCGCGATGCTCGACGAGAACGGCAAGCCGGTGCAGGAAGCCGGCCCGTCGATCCCGGTGGAGATCCAGGGGCTGTCGGAAGTGGCCACCGCGGGTGAGGACATGATGGTCATCGCCGACGAGCGCAAGGCGCGCGAGATCGCGAACTTCCGCCAGGGCAAGTTCCGCGACGTGAAGTTCGCCAAGCAGCACGCCACCAAGCTCGACAACATGTTCGGGCAGATGGCCGAAGGCGAGAAGAAGGTGCTGACGCTGGTGATCAAGTCCGACGTGCAGGGCTCGCAGGAAGCGCTGGTGCACGCGCTCACGCGCCTCGCGACCGAGGAGGTCAAGGTCACGGTGGTGCACGCCGGCGTCGGCGCCATCACCGAGTCCGACGTCAACCTGGCGATGGCCGCGCGCGCGGTGATCATCGGCTTCAACGCGCGCGCCGACGCGACCGCGCGCAAGCTGATCGAGTCCGCCGGCATCCAGGTGCGCTACTACAACATCATTTACGACGCGGTCGAGGAGATCAAGGCCGCGCTCTCCGGCATGCTCGCGCCCGAGCGCAAGGAATCGGTGCTCGGCCTGGTCGAGGTGCGCCAGGTGTTCCGCATCTCCAAGGTCGGCACCGTGGCCGGCTGCTACGTGCAGGAAGGCCTGGTCAAGCGCAGCGCGCAGGTGCGCGTGCTGCGCGACAGCGTGGTCATCCATACAGGGGAAATCGACTCGCTCAAGCGCTTCAAGGACGACGTGCGCGAGGTCAAGGCCGGCTTCGAGTGCGGCATGTCGCTGAAGCACTTCTCCGACATCAAGGAGAAGGATCAGTTCGAGGTGTTCGAAGTCCTGGAGGTCGCCAGAACTCTGTGAAAAGACAATCGGGTCGTCCGCAAAAGCTCGGCGACCTGATCCAGCGCGAGCTCTCCGAGCTGATTCGCCTCGAGCTGCGCGATCCGCGCGTCGGCATGATCACCCTCACCTCGGTCGACGTCTCGCCCGACCTGTCGCACGCCAAAGTATTTTTTACCGTTCTGGAAAAGCAAGATCTTCAACCCACGCTCGAGGGCCTGAGCCGCGCCGCGGGCTTCCTGCGCTCGCAGCTCGCCCGGCGCATCAAGCTCTATACCACCCCGGAGCTGCGCTTCGCGTACGACGAGTCGGTGGAGCGGGGGGATCGCCTCTCCCGTCTTATCGATAGCGTGATCAAAAAAGATGATTGACGGCGCGCTGCTGCTGGACAAGCCCGTCGGGCTGAGCTCGAACGCGGCGCTGCAGCGGGCGAAGAAGCTCCTCGGCGCGGCCAAGGCCGGCCATGCCGGCACGCTCGACCCGCTCGCCTCGGGGCTGCTGCTCGCGCTCTTCGGCGAGGCGACCAAGTTCGCCGGCCCGCTGCTCGATGCCGACAAGGAATACCTCGCGACCCTGAAGCTGGGGGAGCGCACCACGACCGGAGATGCCGAGGGGCAGATTCTGCAGAGCAAGGTAGTTTCATTTTCAGAAACCACTCTGCTAGCCGTTCTCGATCGCTTTCGCGGCGAGATCGAGCAGGTGCCGCCGATGCACTCGGCGCTGAAGCGCGAGGGCACGCCGCTCTACCGGCTGGCCCGGCGCGGGCAAAACGTCGAAAGGGCGCCGCGACGCGTGCGCATCTCGGAATTGCAGCGGACCAGCCTGGAGGGGGCGTTGCTGGGCTTGCGGGTGGTTTGCAGCAAAGGCACCTACGTCCGCGTGCTCGCCGAGGACATCGGCGAGGCGCTCGGCTGCGGCGCGCACCTGGCGGCCCTGCGCCGCACCGGGTCGGGACGCTTTCGCATCGATCAAGCCGCCACCCTGGAGGCATTGGAGGCCATGACGCCTGCACGGCGCCATGGCCGTCTGCTCGCGCTGCCCGCACTTCTCGAGGGATTGCCGCGCGCGCAGCTCGGCGCCGCGGAAGAGGCGCGTCTGCGCCAGGGGCAGGCGTTGAAAATCAGCGGCCTGCACCCGGGGCTGTGCGCGGTGGTGCGGCCCGACGGCGCGGTCATCGGCCTCGGCACCGCCGACGGCGAGGGCGGGCTGAGACCGCTTAGGCTCACCCAAACGGCTGAAAAACATTTAGAATCCGCGGCTCACGTAAAGAGAGAGTAGAGAGATGGCATTGCAGGTCGTGCAGAAGGAGAAGGTCGTAAGGCAGTATCAGCGCTCCGGCAAGGACACCGGGTCGCCCGAGGTGCAGATCGCGCTGCTGACCGAGCGCATCAACAGCCTCGCCGGGCATTTCAAGGCGCACGTCAAGGACTTCCACTCGCGCCGCGGGCTCCTCAAGCTGGTGAGCCAGCGGCGCAAGCTGCTCGACTACCTGAAGCGCAAGGACGCGGACAAGTACCGCGACCTGATCGAGCGCCTGAGCCTGCGCAAGTAGCCCTTGCGCATGACACCCCACGCTCATCGCCGCCGATGAGCGAGCGTCGTTCCAGAGGATTCCAGTGAACCCAATCAAGAAAACGTTTTCCTACGGCGCCCACCCGGTGACGCTCGAGACCGGCGAAATCGCCCGCCAGGCGCACGGCGCCGTGGTCTGCACGATGGATGACACCGTGGTGCTGGCGACCGTCGTCGCCGCCAAGACGCCCAAGGCCGGCCAGGACTGGTTCCCGCTCACCGTCGACTATGTCGAGAAGACCTACGCCGCGGGCAAGATCCCGGGCGGGTTCTTCAAGCGCGAGGGCCGCCCCACGGAGAAAGAAACGCTCACCTCGCGGCTCATCGACCGGCCGATACGGCCGCTGTTCCCGGACGGCTTCTTCAACGAGGTCCAGGTCGTCGCCACGGTGCTGTCGCTCAACCCCGAGGTCGACTCCGACATCCCGGCGATGCTCGCGGTTTCCGCGGCGCTCGAGATCTCGGGCATCCCGTTCAACGGCCCGATCGGCGCCTGCCGCGTCGGCCATGTCGGCGGCGAATACGTGATCAACCCGACCATGACCCAGCTCAAGGAATCCAGGCTCAACCTGGTGGTGGCGGGGACCGAGCAGGGCGTCATGATGGTGGAGTCGGAGGCCCTGGAGCTGCCCGAGGACGCCATGCTGGGCGCGGTGGTGTTCGGCCACGAGCAGATGCAGGCGGCGATTCAGGCGATCCACGAGCTCGCCGAGCAGGCCGGCAAGCCGGCGTGGGAATGGAAGGCGCCGGCCAGGAACGAGGCGCTGATCGCGCGCGTCACCGAGCTGGTCGAGCAGGATTTGCGCGCGGCCTTCGCCATCAAGCAGAAGCAGGCGCGCAACGCCCGCCTGAACGAGATCCGCAAGAGCGCGCTCGAGAAAGTGGCGGCCGAGGCGGCGGCCGGCGCGGCGCTCGACGTCAACGCGGTGAAGGACATGTTCTTCAACCTCGAGTCGAAGATCGTGCGCAGCCAGATCCTCGACGGCGAGCCGCGCATCGACGGCCGCGATACCCGCACGGTGCGGCCGATCAACGTGCGCGTCGGCGTGCTGCCTCGTACTCACGGTTCGGCGCTGTTCACGCGCGGCGAGACCCAGGCGCTGGTCACCGTCACGCTCGGCACCGGCCGCGACGAGCAGATCATCGACGCGCTGGCGGGCGAGTACCGCGAGCGCTTCATGCTCCACTACAACATGCCGCCGTACGCGACCGGCGAGACCGGCCGCATGGGGCCGTCGAAGCGGCGCGAGATCGGCCACGGCCGGCTCGCCAAGCGGGCGCTCATCGGCCTGCTGCCCACGCCGGAGGAATTCGGCTACTCGATGCGCGTGGTGTCGGAGATCATCGAGTCGAACGGATCCTCGTCGATGGCCTCGGTGTGCGGCGGCAGCCTGGCGCTGATGGACGCCGGCGTGCCGTTCAAGGCGCACGTCGCCGGCATCGCCATGGGCCTGATCAAGGAGGGCAACCGTTTCGCGGTGCTGTCGGACATCCTGGGCGACGAGGACCACCTCGGCGACATGGACTTCAAGGTCGCCGGCACCGACAAGGGCATCACCGCATTGCAGATGGACCTGAAGATCGAGTCGATCAACAAGGGCATCATGAAGATCGCGCTCGACCAGGCGCGCGAGGCGCGCCTGGCTATCCTCGGCATCATGAAGCAGGCGATCGAGGGCTCGAGAGCCGAGCTCTCCACCTATGCGCCGCGCATCATCAAGATCAAGATCAACCCCGACAAGATCCGCGACGTCATCGGCAAGGGCGGGGTGGTGATCCGCGGCATCCAGGAGGAGACCGGCACCACCATCGAGATCGAGGACGACGGCACCATCGCCATCGCCTGCGTCTCGGCCGAGGGCGGCGAGGCGGCGAAGAAGCGCATCCAGGAGCTCACCGCGGACGTCGAGGTCGGCAAGGTCTACGAGGGGCCGGTGCTGCGCCTGCTCGACTTCGGCGCCATCGTGCAGTTGCTCCCCGGCCGCGACGGCCTGCTGCACATCTCGCAGATCAGCCACGAGCGCGTCAACGCCGTGTCGGATCACCTCAAGGAAGGCCAGATGGTGAAGGTGAAGGTGCTCGAGGCCGACGACAAGGGCCGCGTGCGGCTTTCGATGAAAGCCGTCAAAGAGCAGGAAACCGCGAAAAGCGGCTAAGGGTTACTTCGCGACCTGCCGCTCGCGCAGCTCGTCGAGCGTCTTGCAGTCGATGCACAGCGTCGCCGTCGGGCGCGCTTCGAGGCGCTTCAGGCCGATCTCGACGCCGCAGCTGTCGCAGTAGCCGTACTCGTCGGCGTCGATGCGCCCGATCGTCTCGTCGATCTTCTTGATCAGCTTGCGCTCGCGGTCGCGGTTGCGCAGCTCGAGCGCCATGTCGGATTCCTGACTGGCGCGGTCGTTCGGGTCGGCGAACACCGTGGCCTCGTCCTGCATGGTGTGCACCGTGCGGTCGATCTCCTGCGACAGCTCGGACTTGAGCGACTCGAGGATCTTGCGGAAGTGCGAGCGCTGCCGCGAATTCATGTACTCCTCGCCCTTCTTCGCGGCGTACGGCGTGAAACCTTTTCTGGAGAGTTCGACGGCCATTTCCCGGCTCAAAAAACGAAAGCGCTTTTTAGCACTAAAGCACCCCCGTCGCAAGCCACTTCGATTGCCCTCGCCATGCGCTGAGAGTATCATTTGGCGCCTTTTTCGGGGTGTGGCGCAGCCTGGTAGCGCGCTTGCTTTGGGAGCAAGATGTCAGAGGTTCAAATCCTCTCACCCCGACCAGGTTTCGGCTGCGCCCGGCTGCCCGTAGCTCAACCGGATAGAGCACCAGCCTTCTAAGCTGGGGGTTGTGGGTTCGAGTCCCGCCGGGCAGGCCAGCACGGCGAAGGTTGCACGGCGCATTTGTCTGACTACGGTGACCGTAGCTCAAAGGTAGAGTCCCGGATTGTGATTCCGGTTGTTGGGGGTTCGAGTCCCCTCGGTCACCCCACCTTCACGCCGCGCGCCGGTATTCTGGCGCGCTCCAGGATGAAGACTTCATCCCGCGGCCACAGAAAGCCGGTCTTCTGATAGGCGCGCTGCAGCGCTTTCCGGTTGTCGCCGACCTCGCAGACCAGCAGCCCGCGCGGCTTGAGATGGTGTGCAGCTTCAAGAAGAATTCTCGACGCGAAGTGCAGGCCATCGCTGCCTCCCCCCAGCGCCAGGCCGGGTTCATGGCGATACTCGGCGGGCAGCTTGCGCATCGCCGGCGTGCTGACGTACGGCGGATTCGCCACCACCAGGTCGTACTTCGCCAGGCCAGTGAACAGATCCGCGAGCACCAGGCGGATGCGCCCTTCGAGCCGGTGCCGGCGCACGTTGCGGCCGGCGACGGCCAGGGCATCGGCGGAGATGTCCGAAGCGTCGACGCGCGCGGCCGGAAAGGCGCGCGCGGCGAGGATCGCGAGGCAGCCCGAGCCGGTGCACAGGTCGAGGATGCTCCCCGGCTGAACTTGTATTGTTTTTAGAACAAAGGCTATGTGGGAGCGCGGAATGATGACGCGGCGGTCGACGTAGAAGGGCACGCCGTCGAGCCACGCTTCGTTCAGCAAGTACGCCGCAGGGATGCGTTCGTGGATTCTCTTCCGTACGAGTGGCTCGACGCGGCGAGGGTCCGCAGGGCGATGCAGGTCGGCGTCGAAGGGCAGACCCAGCCCCCGCAGCACCAGGAACGCCGCCTCGTCGCGCGCGTTGTCGGTGCCGTGGCCGTAGTGAAGGCGTGCTGCCTTGAATCGTTTTTCTGTTTTTTCTATTAATTCTTCTAGGGTCAAGGAAGCAGGGCGCGCAGGGTATCGAGGTAGATGCGCGGCAGGATCTCGAGCTCGCCGAGCGCGATGTGCTCGTTCAGCTTGTGGATGCTGGCGTTGACCGGCCCGAGCTCGAGCACTTCGGGGCAGATCTCGATGATGAAGCGCGCGTCCGAGGTGCCGCCGGTGGTCGAGAGCTCGGCGGAGCGCCCGGTGTGCTTCTTCGCCGCGGCTCCGACGAGCTGCGCCAGCCTGCCCTGCTTGCTCAGGAAGGGTTTGGCGCCGAGGGTCCAATCGACGGCGTATTCGAGGCCGTGCTTGTCGAGGATTGAGCAAACCCGTTTCTTGAGCGCATCGTCCGTGCTCTCGGTGGAGAAGCGGAAGTTGAACTCCACCTCCACCGAGCCCGGGATCACGTTGGCGGCGCCGGTGCCGGCGCGCACGTTGGACACCTGCCAGGTGGTGGGCGGGAAGCTCTCGTTGCCCTTGTCCCATTGCGTCTTCGCCAGCTCGGCGAGCGCGGGGGCGAGCTGGTGCACCGGGTTGCGCGCGAGGTGCGGGTAGGCGACGTGGCCCTGGATGCCGCGCACCACCAGCTTTCCCGAGAGCGAGCCGCGCCGGCCGTTCTTCAGCATGTCGCCGAGCGCGTCGACCGACGTCGGCTCGCCGACGATGCAGTAGTCGACGAGCTCGTTGCGCCGCTTCAGTGCCTCGACCACGCGCACGGTGCCGTCGAGCGCCGGCCCTTCCTCGTCGGAGGTGAGCAGCAGCGCGATCGAGCCGGAGTGCCCGGGGCGCTCTTTCACGAACGTTTCCACCGCCACCACAAAAGCGGCGATCGAGGACTTCATGTCGGCGGCGCCGCGGCCGTAGAGCTTGCCGTCGCGGATCGTCGGCACGAAGGGGTCGGAGTGCCATTCGCCGAGCGGCCCGGTCGGCACCACGTCGGTATGGCCGGCGAAGCAGACCACCGGGCTGCTGCTGCCGCGGCGCGCCCAGAGGTTCGCGACCTCGCCGAACCTCATCGGCTCGCAGCGGAACCCGGCGCGCTCGAGCCGTGTTGCGATGAATTCCTGGCAGCCCCCGTCTTCCGGGGTGAGCGATTTGCGCGCGATGAGCTCCTTGGCGAGCTCTAACGCGTCATGCATTCATGTCTATCTTGAAGTTACCGAAGGAAGCTCCTCCGGCGGCGGAGAGTATGCCTTTCTTCTTCTCCTCGGCCGGCTTCGCTCCCGCCTGCGGCGCGGACTGGCCGGTGATCTCGCCGGCGGTCGCCTGGTTGATCAGCCACAGCATGTTGGTGGCCGAGTCGGCGTTCGCCATCGCCTCGTCCTGGGTGACCTTGCCGTCCATGAACAGCTTGAACAGCGCCTGCTCGAAGGTCTGCGAGCCCGGCGACATGCTCTTCTCGAGCGCTTCCTTGATCTCGCTGATCTCGCCCTTCTCGATCAGCTCGGCGATGTGGCGCGTATTGAGCAGCACTTCGACCGCCGCGACGCGCTGACCCGACTTGGTGCGCACCAGGCGCTGCGAGATCACCGAGGACAGCGCCGCCGCCAGGTCGAGCAGCAGCGCCGGCCGGTTCTCCAGCGGGTAGAAGTTGATGATCCGGTTCATCGCGTGGTAGCTGTTGTTCGCGTGCAGCGTGGCGAGGCACAGGTGGCCCGACTGCGCGTAGGCGAGGGACATGGCCATGGTCTGCTTGTCGCGGATCTCGCCGATCAGGATGCAGTCGGGCGCCTGGCGCAGCGCGTTTTTCAGCCCGATCTCGAACTCCTTGGTATCGGTGCCGACCTCGCGCTGGTTCACGATCGACTTCTTGTTCTGGAAGATGTACTCGACCGGGTCTTCCAGCGTCAGGATGTGGCCCGTCTTGCGCTCGTTGCGAAAGTCGAGCATCGCCGCGAGCGAGGTCGACTTGCCCGAGCCGGTGGCGCCGACCATCAGGATCAGGCCGCGCTTGCCCATGATGACTTCCTTCAGCACCTCGGGCACGCCGAGCGAATCGATGGTCGGGATGGTGCCCGGGATGTAGCGCACCACCACCGCGGGGGAGCCCTTCTGGCGCAGCGCGCTGATGCGGAAGGTGCCGACGCCGGCGAGGTTGTAGGCGGTGTTGAGCTCCATCTCCTCCTCGTACTCCTTGATCTGGCGCTCGTTCAGCACTTCGTACAGCAGCTGCTGCACCGTCTCGGCGGTCATGGTGGTCTGGTTCACCGGCACGGCGACGCCGTTGATCTTGATGTTGATCGGCGCGCCGACCGAAACGAAGATGTCCGAAGCCTTCTTCTCGGCCATGATCGTGAACAGCTTCTTCATCGCAGACATGGTGCTGGCCTCCCGGGTGCAGTACCGCTAGTTTAATCCCCCCGCAGCAGTTCGTTCAGGCTGGTTTTGGTGCGGGTCTTGGCATCCACCTTTTTTACAATCACCGCACAGTACAGGCTGTATTTGCCGTCCGGGGAGGGCAAATTGCCCGAAACCACCACCGATCCGGCCGGGACGCGCCCGTAGAGTACTTCCCCGGTTTCCCGATCGAAGATCCTGGTGCTCTGCCCGAGGTAGACACCCATGGATAGCACGCTGTTTTCCTCGACGATCACTCCCTCGACCACCTCCGAGCGCGCGCCGATGAAGCAGTTGTCCTCGATGATCACCGGGTTCGCCTGCACCGGCTCGAGCACCCCGCCGATCCCGACCCCGCCCGAAAGGTGGACGTTCTTGCCGATTTGGGCGCACGAGCCGACCGTGGCCCAGGTATCCACCATGGTGCCCTCGTCGACGTAGGCGCCGATGTTGACGAAGGAGGGCATCAGCACCACGTTTTTCGCGACATAGGCGCCGCGCCGCACCGCGGCGGGAGGCACCACGCGGAACCCGCCCTTCGCGAAATTGAAAGACTCGAACTTCGACGGCACCTTGTCGTAGTAGCGTTTTTCCATCACCCGGTTGTCCTGCAGCCGGAAGGACAGCAGCACGGCCTTCTTCAGCCATTGGTGCGTAACCCATGCGCCGCCGGTTTTTTCCGCCACCCGCAGCTTGCCCGAGTCGAGTCCCGCGATGGCCTGCCTCACCGCGGCGCGCAACGCTTTCGTCGGCCTCAGCGCGGCACGGTTTTCCCAGGCCTCCTCGATGATCTTTTGGGCGTTCATGGCACATTGTATTCATGAAGAAGCGGGTTCGCCGCGCCAGCCCTTCTTGCGGTGCTCAGCAATGACCGAGGTGTGAATCCCGCCGCGCACGTTGAAGCGCGCCTCGAGCTTCATGTAGCGCGGCCGCGTCGCGCGCACCAGGTCGTCGAGGATGCGGTTGGTGACCGCCTCGTGGAACGCGCCCTCGTCGCGATAGGACCAGATGTAGAGCTTGAGCGATTTCAGCTCGACGCAGCGGCGGTCGGGAACGTAGTCGAGCAGCAGCGTGGCGAAGTCCGGCTGGCCGGTCATCGGGCACAGGCAGGTGAACTCCGGGATCTCCATGTGGATCCGGTAGTCGCGCTGCGGCGTCGGATTGGCGAACGTCTCGAGGCGCTTGCTTGGACGCGAAGGCACTGAAGGACCGCCGGAGGTGAAAGCGCGCAGATGGTATCATTTTTCGCGTGCAGCTCACTCAAATAAGACTATCCGGATTCAAGTCCTTCGTAGATCCCACTTCGATCCACATCCCCGGCCCGCTGGTAGGCGTGGTCGGCCCCAACGGCTGCGGCAAGTCGAACGTCATCGACGCGGTGCGCTGGGTGCTCGGCGAGAGCCGCGCCTCGGCGCTGCGCGGCGACTCGATGCAGGACGTGATCTTCAACGGCTCGGTGAACCGCAAGCCGCTCGCGCGCGCCTCGGTCGAGCTGATCTTCGACAACGCGCAGGGGCGCGCCGCCGGCCAGTGGTCGCAGTACGCCGAGATCTCGGTGAAGCGCATCCTGCAGCGCGACAGCGAGTCGAGCTACTACATCAACGGCACGCACGTGCGCCGGCGCGACATCACCGACATGTTCCTCGGCACCGGCCTCGGCCCGCGCGCCTACGCGATCATCGAGCAGGGAATGATCTCGCGCGTGATCGAGGCGAAGCCCGAGGAGCTGCGCGTGTTCCTGGAAGAGGCGGCGGGCATCTCGCGCTACAAGGAGCGCCGGCGCGAGACCGAGAACCGGCTCGCCGACACGCGCGAGAACCTGGCGCGGGTCAGCGACATCCGCTTCGAACTCGGCGCGCAGCTCGAGAAGCTCGAGGCGCAGGCGAGAATCGCCACGCGCTACAAGGATTACCAGTCCGACATGCAGCTCAAGCAGCACCTGCTGTGGTACCTGCGCCGGCGCGACGCGGGCGCGGAGCGCGAGCGCCACCAGCAAGAACTCTCCCGGATTACGAATGATTTGGAATCGCAGAATGCGGAGCTGCGCAGCGTGGAGTCGCGCGTCGAGAGCGCGCGTGCCGCGCACTACGCTGCCGGCGACGGCATGAACAGCGCCCAGGGCGCGCTCTACGCCGCCAACGCCGAGGTGGCGCGCTTCGAGTCCGAGCTGCGCCACGCCGAGGAGACGCGCAGCCGGCTCGAGAGCCAGCACACCGAGCGCCGCGCCCAGCTCGCGTCCTGGCGCCAGCAGCGCTCCGACCTCACGCAATCGCTGCATACGTGGGCGGTGCGCGCGGGCGAAGCCAGGGAACGGGTCGGCGAAACGAAGAAGCGCCTGGACCAGGAAGAGAGCCTCCTGCCCCGGGCCGAGCAGGCGTTCCGCGCCGCCCAGGAGCGCCTCGAAGCGGCGCGCAGCGCGCTCGCGCAGGCCGAGAGCCGGCTGCAGCTCGAGCAGGCGAACTCGGGCCACCTCGAGCGCAGCCAGCAGGCGCTCGAGCAGCGGCGCGAGCGGCTCGAGGCCGAGCTGCAGGCGGTCGCGGTGCCCGCGGCCGGCGCCCCGCGAAACCTGGACGATTTGCAGAGCGCGCTCGCCGCCGCGGAAGAGCGCCGCGGCGCGGCGGCCGAGTCCCTGGGCGCCGCGCAGCGCGAGCACGCCGCCGCCGAAGCCCAGCTCGCCACCCTGCGCCAGGTCCAGGCCGCGGCCGAGGACAACGCGCCGCTCGCCGAGTGGCTGCAGCGCCACGGCCTCGCCCAGGCGGCGCGCCTGTGGCAGAAGCTGCGCATCGACCACGGCTGGGAAATCGCGGTCGAGTCGGTCCTGCGCGAGCGCCTGCACGCGCTTGAGTTCACTGATCCCTCGCGCTTGGCGGCGGCGCTCGCTGACCGCCCGCCGGCGAAGGCAAGCCTATTCAGTGGGGAAATGCGCGACCACTTCGCGCGCGCCAGCGCCGCGCCGGTAGCCGGATTGCCGCTGACGGCGAAGATTCATGCCACCGGTGCGGCGGTCTCCGGAGCGCTCGCCGACTGGCTCGCCGGGGTGATCGCGGTCGAGGGCACGCCCGACCGGCGCATGCGCGAGGCGCTGCCGGCGGGCGCGGTGATGGTAAACCGCGAAGGCCACCAGTTCACGCGCCACACCGTCAGCTTCCACGCGCCCGATCCGGCCGACGAGGGGTTGCTCGCCCGGCAGGGCGAGATCCAGGAGCTCGAGAAGCGCTGCGGCGAGCTCGCCGCGAAGCTCAAGGCCGCCGAGGCGGCGTCGCAGGCAGTCGAGGATGAGCTCGCGGCGCTGCACGACGCGCAGATCGAGGGGCTGAAGCTGTCCCAGGCGCACGAGCGCAGCAGCAAGGTGCGCGCCGAGCTCGACGAGGTGCGCGCGGAAGCCGGGCGCGGCGGGCAAGCCATAGCCGCCTCGCGGGCCGCCAGCGCCCGGATCGAAAGCGCAATCCTGGAAAACAGGAATGCGGCCGAGCAGGCGCGCCAGGCGCTCGCCGCCGCCGACGGCGCGCTCGCCGCGCAGCGCCAGGCGGCGCAGCAGGCCGAGCGCGCGGCGCAGGACGCGCTGTTCGGCAGCCGCGAGTGCGCCTCCAAGATCGCCGAGATCGACAACGCGGTGCGCGTGATCGACCAGCAGATCGAGCGCGCCGACGCCGAAGTCGCGCGCCTCAACCAGGAGCTCGCCGCCGATCCGATCCCGGCGGTGCGGGAATCGCTTGCGGCCGCGGTTGAAGCAAGGATTGCCTGTGAAAAAAGCCTGAGCGGGGCGCGCGGCGCGGTGGAGGCCGCCGCCGGCGCGCTGCGCGAGCTGGAGGAGGCGAAGCTGCAGGCCGAGGCGCGCGCCGCGCCGCTGCGCGAGCGCATGGGCGAGCTGCGGCTCAAGGAGCAGGCGGCGCAGATCAATTACGACCAGTTCGCGACGCAGCTCGCCGAGGCCGGCGCCGACGAGGCGCTGCTTGCGACCGAGGCGCCGAACGCGCCGCGCGCCGCCACCCTGCAGGGCGAGATCACGCGCATCGCGCAGGCGATCAACGAGCTCGGCGCGGTGAACCTCGCCGCGCTCGGGGAGCTGCGCTCGAGCCAGGAGCGCAAGCGCTTCCTCGATGCGCAGTCGGGCGACCTGGAGGAAGCGGTGCGCACGCTCGAGGACGCGATCCGGCGCATCGACCGCGAAAGCCGCGAGCTGCTGCGCGAGACCTTCGAAACCGTCAATCGGCACCTCGCCAAGCTGTTCCCGACGCTGTTCGGCGGCGGCGAGGCAAGACTGACGATGACCGGCGAGGAGATCCTCGACGCCGGCGTGCAGGTGATGGCGCAGCCGCCCGGCAAGCGCAACAGCACCATCCACCTGCTCTCCGGCGGCGAGAAGGCGCTCACCGCCATCGCGCTCGTGTTCTCGCTGTTCCAGCTCAACCCGGCGCCGTTCTGCCTGCTCGACGAGGTCGACGCGCCGCTGGACGACGCGAACACGCTGCGCTTCTGCGAGCTGGTGAAGCGCATGTCGGCGCACACCCAGTTCCTGTTCATCAGCCACAACAAGATCTCGATGGAGATGGCCTCCCAGCTCGTCGGCGTGACCATGCCCGAGTCGGGCGTGTCGCGCGTGGTCGCGGTCGACATCGAGGAGGCGCTGCGCATCCGGGAGGAGCTCGCGGCGTAGGGCGCGATGGGAGACCTCGCCCTCGGTCTGCTGGTCGTCGGCGCCCTGGCGGTGATCGCGGTGCTGGTCTACAACCGCGTGCAGGAGCGGGCCGCGACCCGCGCCGCCGAGCGCGCTTTCGGCTCGCGCCACGCCGACGCCCTGCTGGGCGAGGGACCCCAGAGGAAGGAACCCGCATTCGGCCCGCCGCCAGCCAAGGCTGTGTCCCCTCCAGAGGCGCTGCCCGACGAGCGCGTCGATTACGTGATCGAGCTCAGGTTCGCGGCGCCGGGCGCGGCGGCCCTGGTGCTGGAAAGCTGGGGCCCGGTCAGGCAGCGCTTCGGGCGCCGCGCGCTTCTCGCAGGCTCCGGCGACGGCGCCTGGCGCGCCGCGCTGCAGCTCGTGAGCCGCGCCGGGGCAGTGAGCGACGCCGAGCTGCTCGAGTTCCGCTCCGCGGTCGAGACCCTCGCGGCGAAGCTCGGCGCGACGGTTGCGGCTCCCGAGATGCGCGAGGCGCTGGACGCGGCGCGCGAGCTCGACCGCGCGTGCGCCGATAGCGACATTCAGGTGGCGCTGCACGTGGTAGGCCAGGGGATCGAACCCGGGCCCGGCGAGCAGCCGTTCCGCACGGTGCGGCGCGAGGACGGCGTCACGCTGGTCCTCGACGTCGCGCTGACGCCCGACCTCGCGCGCAGCTACGAGGCGATGGCGCGCGCCGGGCGCAGCCTCGCCGACGCCCACGGCGGCCGCCTGGTCGACGACCGCGGCAACGCGCTCGACGAGCGCTCGCTCGCGTCGATCGGCGCCCAGCTCGAGGCGGTGCGCCAGGCCCTCGCGGCGCGCGGCATCGAGACCGGGGGGCCGCTGGCGCTGCGCCTGTTCTCATGAATATCGAGAGACAGGCGAAAAAACTCCGGGAGACGATCGAGCGCCACAACCGGCTGTACTACGTCGAGGACGCTCCCCGCATCAGCGACGCCGAGTACGATCGCTTGTTCCGCGAGCTGCAGGCGCTCGAGACCGAGCATCCCGAGCTGGTGACCCCGGACTCGCCGACGCAGCGGGTCGGCGCCGCGCCGCTGGCGCAGTTCACCGAGGTGCGGCACCGCGCGCCGATGCTGTCGATCGCGAACGCCTTCGACGAGGAAGAAGTGCGCGCCTTCGACAAGCGCATCCGCCAGGCGCTCGGCGCGGCGGCGGTGGAATACGCCGCCGAGCCCAAGTTCGACGGGCTGGCCGTCAGCCTGACCTACCGCGACGGGCTCTTCGTCCAGGGCGCGACGCGCGGCGACGGCACCACCGGCGAGGATGTGACGGCGAACCTGCGCACGGTGCGTTCGATCCCCCTGCGAGTGGATTTTTCAGGCGAGGTTCGCGGCGAGATACTCATGTACCGGCGCGACTTCGAGGCCCTGAACGCGCGCCAGCGCGAGTCGGGGCAAAAGGAATACGTCAACCCGCGCAACGCCGCCGCCGGCGCGGTGCGCCAGCTCGATTCGCGGATCAGCGCGACGCGGCGTCTGCGCTTTTTCGCCTATGCAGTCGTTTCCCAGTCATTTCCATCCACTCACTCGCAGGCCCTCGACCGGCTGGAGAAGCTCGGCTTTCCGGTCTGCAAGGAGCGCGAGGTCGCTCCCGATGTCGAGGGAGTGCTGAAGTACTACGCGAAGATCGGCCGGATGCGCGCGCGGCTGCCGTATGCGATCGACGGCGTGGTGTACAAGGTGAACCGGCTCGACTGGCAGGAGCGCCTGGGTTTCGTCTCGCGCGCGCCGCGTTTCGCGCTGGCGCACAAGTACCCCGCCGAGGAGCAGGCCACCGAGGTGCTGGGCATCGAGGTGCAGGTGGGCCGCACCGGCGCGCTCACGCCGGTCGCCCGCCTGAAACCGGTGTTCGTCGGCGGCGTGACGGTGACCAACGCGACGCTGCACAACGAAGGCGAACTTCGGCGGAAGAACGTGCACGTCGGCGACACGGTAATTGTTCGCCGCGCGGGTGACGTGATTCCCGAGATAGTTTCCGTGAAAGTGCATTCTGCGGATGCAACAGCCTTCGAAATGCCCTCCAAATGCCCGGTATGCAGCTCGGCAGTCGTGAAGAACGAGGACGAGGCGGTGCACCGCTGCAGCGGCGGCCTCTATTGCCCGGCGCAGCGCAAGCAGGCGCTGCTGCACTTCGCCAGCCGGCGGGCCATGAACATCGAGGGCCTGGGCGAGAAGATCGTGGACCAGCTCGTGGACCAGGACCTGGTCCACACTCCGGCAGACTTGTATGGTGTTTCGATTTCTCAGCTTGAAGAGCTCGAACGCATGGGAGAAAAATCGGCGGCAAACCTTGTCGCCGAGCTGGAGCGCTCGCGCAAGGTCACCCTTGAGCGCCTGATCTACGCGCTCGGCATCCGCAACGTGGGGGAGAGCACGGCGCGCGACCTGGCGCGCCATTTCGGCGACCTCGAGCCGCTGGAGAAGGCCACCGAAGAACAGCTGCTCCAGGTGCCCGACGTCGGGCCGGTGGTGGCGCGCTCGATCCGGCAGTTCTTCGACGAGGCGCATAACAGAGAAGTGATCAGAAACCTAGTGAAGAAGGGCGTCAGGTGGCCCAGGGCGGTCCCGGCGCCGCGTCCCTCCACCTCGGTGAAGACGTTCGTGCTGACCGGGACGCTTTCCGGCATGAGCCGCGAGGAAGCCCGCGCCGCCATCGAGGCGAAGGGGCACAAAGTGGCGGGGTCCGTGTCCAAGAAGACCGATTTCGTGGTTGCCGGCGAGGACGCCGGCGCCAAGCTCGAGCGGGCACGCACCCTCGGCGTCCCCATCCTGGAAGAAAAAGAGTTCATCGAAATGCTGCAGAATCTCTGACCCCATGACAGCCAAGCTGCGAAAAGCGGTATTTCCGGTCGCCGGCCTGGGCAGCCGCTTCCTGCCGGCGACCAAGGCGAGCCCGAAGGAGATGCTGCCGATCGTCGACAAGCCGCTGATCCAGTACGCGGTGGAGGAGGCCGCGGCCGCCGGCATCACCGAGATGATCTTCGTCACCGGCCGCAACAAGCGCGCGATCGAGGACCATTTCGACAAGGCCTACGAGCTCGAGGCCGAGCTCGAGCGCAAGAGGAAGGACGCGCTGCTCGACATGACGCGCTCGGTGCTGCCCGAGGGCGTGCGCTGCATCTACATCCGCCAGGCCGAGCCGCTCGGCCTCGGCCACGCGGTGCTGTGCGCGCAGCCGGTCGTCGGCAACGAGCCGTTCGCGGTGCTGCTGGCCGACGACCTGATCGACGCCCAGCCGCCGGCGATGTGCCGCATGGCCGAGCTGTTCGCAGCCGAGGGCGCTTCCCTGCTCGGGGTCGAGGAGGTGCCGCGCGACCAGACGCAGAGCTACGGCATCGTGACCATCGAAGGAATGCAGTCGGACAGCGCGCGTGTCCGCAGCATCGTGGAGAAGCCCAGGCCCGCCGCAGCGCCCTCGAACCTCGCGGTGATCGGGCGCTACGTGCTCACGCCGCGCGTCTTCGACCTGCTCGCCGGGGTGGCGCCGGGCGCCGGCGGCGAGATCCAGCTCACCGACGCGATCGCGGCGCTGCTCGCGCACGAGCGCGTGCTCGCGGTGCGCCTGCCCGGGCGGCGCTTCGACTGCGGCTCGAAGCTCGGCTACCTGCAGGCGACGCTGGAATACGGGCTGCGCCATCCCGAGACCGGGGAGGAATTCGCCCGCTACCTGAAATCGCGGAAGAATGCCTGACGCCGGGAAGGCCTGGGCATTCCTCGAGGCCTCGGACCCGATCGCGAGCGCCGCGGAAGTGCAGTCCGCAGTGCGGCGACTGGCCGTCGA
>Ga0247727_10007577_pt1 | contig 20594 bp, 25 predicted proteins | sample WisWelCaveWW1625_FD_202498 | JGI IMG/M metagenome (GOLD analysis project Ga0247727, IMG submission 202498) | Biofilm microbial communities from Wishing Well Cave, Virginia, United States - WW16-25 | ecosystem: Environmental > Aquatic > Deep subsurface > Groundwater > Cave microbial mat | place... | reverse complement strand
ACATAAATCTATCGGACTATTTGAGTCTCGTCGAAGCCGTCAAAAATTCTCCTAAGAAATATCTCTGGTCCACCTACGATGCCGAAGCCGACGTATTGTACATTAATTTCAAAAAGCCCAGTTTTGCCACCGACAGCGAGCTCACCGATGACGATGTAATTGTGCGCTACGAGAACGACGATGTGGTGGGATTCACGATTCTTCACGCCAGTAAACGCTAGCCCACTAAGGCAAACCATAGTTTAAGGACTCGCCTCGACAAAGAGATTCAGAATCGTACCAATCAGACGGGGGCGTACAAAGGCACGATTGAAAACGGTGAGAACATTGGCAAAACCGTGGACGAGCTCCTGGCGCTCTGGAACGCCGAGCATCCCAACGACCAGGTGACTTGATACCCAATCAGTTGTTCATTGAGGCGCAGGCGGTTCCGCCTCCAAACCGGCAGAAATTCCAGCAGCGCCTGCGCGCTCTCCCATTTCCTCGTAGCCCACCCACAGGCGGCATTTTCTTTAGAAGAAAATCTATTTCTACCGAAGAAATGGATCTTTTGGAGTAAGGAAATCTAATTTTCTATTGCATAAATTGCCCACATTCCTTGAAGACTACCTTTACTCTATATCTTGACCAAGCATCTCGCTGGATTTCGTTTGCTTAGGCCTTCCCAAGAAAACATTTTTCAAGTTCAAGGGGTAGGTAGTTTGCACTCAGAACCTTGTGTTAATGGTACTAAAGGGAAGATTTTTATAGAATAATTTCTTTCTTCTCTATATATTTCAAAAGAATAATCAACGTTCAAGATTCCGAGGAGTATGAAAACACCAGTCTATATTGATTTATTCGCTGGATGTGGAGGTTTGTCACTAGGATTAATGAACTCCGGCTGGAAAGGTCTATTTGCAATTGAAAAAAGTAAAGAAGCCTTCCAAACATTAAAATACAATTTAATTGAAAAAAAGCACCACTTCGAATGGCCTAGATGGTTGCCAGTAAAAAATCATTGCATTGATGAATTTATTAAAGAATATAGAGAAAACCTTGAATACCTAAGTGGTCACATTGATTTGGTAACTGGGGGGCCACCATGCCAGGGGTTTTCATCGGCAGGCAAGAGGAATGAAGACGACGAAAGAAACAAGTTAATAGACTCTTATATTGAGTTCATAAGCATAATCAGGCCTAGGATATTGTTTTTTGAGAACGTCAAGGGATTTACCAACGGCTTCAAATCGAAAAGTACCAAAGGACAAGTATATTCAAAATACGTCTGGGATAAATTAACAGAAATTGGATATAAGGTGCACGGGGAAATTTTAGATTTTTCTGAATTCGGCATTCCCCAAAGAAGAAAGCGTTTTATCCTTGTCGGGTCGTTAATAGGAGAAACAAAGCAATTTTTTGAGAAGCTAAAAGAGCAAAGGATAGGTTTTCTAAAATCTAAGGGAATAAATGTACCTGTAACCGTGGGAGATGCGATTTCCGACCTGCTCCAAAAAAACGGAGTAATGGAATCTCCAGACACAAAAAATTTTGAGGCAGGTACATACTCTAAGCAAAGAAGTGGTTATCAAAAGTTGATGAGAGAGAACCTGAACTGCACTGGATTAGTTGCCGATAGTCATAGGTTTGCCAAACATAAGAAAGAGACCAGGAGAAAATTCGCATATTTAATCGAAAATGCCCCTCGTAACAAGGAACTCGGTTACCTCTTACAAAGAAGATACAGAATTAAAAAAAGAACGGTCGTTTTACTTGACCTGAACTCTGTGTCCCCCACTCTGACAACACTTCCAGATGATTGTATTCATTACTCCGAACCTCGAATATTAACCGTAAGAGAGTATGCAAGAATACAGTCTTTTCCCGACTGGTTTGAGTTTAAAGCTAAATACACCACTGGAAATACTGCAAGACATAATGAAGTCCCTAGGTATACTCAAGTGGGTAATGCGGTACCGCCTCTATTTGGTGAACAATGTGGATTAGTTTTAGAAGAGATGAATAATTAATGGCAAAGCCGTTACAATTCCGAGTTAGCTCTTCCTTAAAAAACATCATTGGGCGGGAACTCATTACAGACGACTTTATCGCTGTATTTGAATTGGTGAAAAATGCCTTTGATGCACATGCCAAAGAAGTGAGGATAATATTTGAGGACGACAAGATTATCATCATAGACGACGGCAAGGGAATGGACTATAATGACCTAATAGGAAAATGGCTTTTTGTTGCATATTCTGCAAAAAAAGAAGGGGAGGAGGACAAGGACTCAGATTCAAACGGTCGCAAAGATTATCGAGACAAGATAGAGTCAAAAAAGTTTTATGCTGGTGCGAAAGGCATAGGCAGGTTTTCGTGTGACCGATTAGGTGACGAATTGAAATTAATTACCAAAAAGGCAGTACCCAAGTCGCAGATTGAACAACTTACCATTAATTGGAAAGATTTTGAAGAAGATGCAAAAAAAGAATTTATTAAAATAAACGTTCGACATGAAAGTCTCGGTTTAGTTAATTATCCTGATTTTGAACAAGGTACAATTCTTGAAATTTCAAAACTAAACTCTGAATGGCCAAGAGAAAAAAAAATTGAGCTAAAACATTCTCTTGAAAAACTAATCAACCCATTTGATGTGTTTAATGGTAGGTCTCGTCCAAGGCAAAAATTGTTCTCAGTAATTGTTGAGTCAAAACATGACCTTGAAGAGGATAAGCGTGAAAAGTCAGAAAGAAATAAGGTTAACGGCCTTATAAAAAACTTTGTATTTGAAACTCTAAATTTAAAAACAACACAAATTAGGACAGAAATTGATGAAGCGGGAGATCACGTCAGTACTGAACTCATCGATCGAGGAACCCCCATTTATAAGATAAAAGAAAGAAACAAAATCACTCCCAAGCTGTCAAACGTCACGTATCATTTATTTTATTTAAATAGGGCCGCGAAAATTAATTTTAAGAAGGAAATGGGAGTCGATTCCGTTTCCTTCGGCTCTGTTTTCTTATATAGAAATGGATTTAGAGTTTACCCATTCGGGGCTGAGGGTGAAGACTCTCTTGGCTTAGATAGAAGAAAGCAACAAGGTTATTACCGGTATCTTGGTACCCGAGAGTTAATTGGTAGGATAGAGATTATTGACGATAAAGATATCTTCAAAGAGACATCAAGTCGAGATGGTGGTCTTATAAAGACACCAAGCTATAAAAGTTTAGTGGACTTATTCTACGAGAAATGTTTAAAGCGCCTAGAAAGATATGTGGTTGATATTCAGTGGCAATTACAGGAAGATCAGTGGAAAGAAGATTTATCGTTACTGGATAACTTAGATACAAAAGCCAAAATCCTAGGAATAATTTCGAATCTTGCGGATTCAAAAGACATCGTTGCACTTGAGTATAATCGAGATTTTCTGAATATAATTGAAGAAAAGTTCTCTGAAGCGAAGCCTGTTTTTTTTGATAACTTAACTAAAATAGCCGCCAAAACTAAAGACGACTCATTAATCCAGGAAATAAATAAGGCGGCAAGAGCTTACGAAAGATTTAGAAAAGCAGCAGAAAGAACAATACAAGAAGAAAAAGAGGCCAGATCTGAAGTTCAAGAAGCATTGGAGGAAAAAAAATCAGAAAATTTATTTCTAAAATCGATCGCTACGCGCGATTTTGACCAAATGCTAGGCATGCTTCACCAAGTAGGTATATATGCCGAGACGATTGATATTCACCTCAATCGGCTATTTAAAAAAGCAAAAAATGGATTACATATTGAGGCACAAGAATTAGGTGATATTCTGCAAAAAATCATTTTCGAGAACAACAAAATTCTCTCCTTCGCAAGATTTGCATCAAAAGCCAATTATAAACGCGAGGAACAAATAACAAAAGGAGATTTAGTTTCCTTTATAAGAGAATATGTCAAAAATATAGAAGAAAATCATCGGGTTTTAGGGTTATCCTTGGAAGTAAAAGGTAAACGTAATACGAACTTTTTAAAGCAGTTTAAGCCTATCGAGCTAATGATCGTTGTAGACAATTTGTTAAGCAATTCTAAAAAACATGGTGCACGAAAAGTTGAATTCGTATTTCAAAATATATCCAATAAAGAATTAGAAATAAGGATTAAAGATGATGGAAAGGGCCTGGATAGCACCATTAAAAAGCAAAATGTAATTTTTGAAAAAGGTTTTACTACTACTACTGGCTCTGGCCTGGGCCTATTTCATACTAAACAAATTTTGCATGATTTAAATGGCTCGATTAACGTGAACCCTAATTCTGATAAGGGAATCGAATTTATCATAAGGATTACCAAATGACTTTGGATTACAAAATACTATGGTTTGAAGATGAAAAAAGTTGGTACGAAGCAATTTTGCCCGATATTAGTGAATTTCTCACTGAGAATGGTTTTACTCTAGTTCCAAATAGAAAAGAAAATGGCCGTGATTTTGAAAAAACCACTGAGGAAGATGACTATGATTTGATACTGATCGATTATAACCTGCTTGGTAATGAAAAGGGTGATATCTTGATTCAAAAAATTAGAGAGCTTAAAATTTATACAGACATCGTTTTCTATTCACAACATGGAGAAACAATTGTCAGGGATACTGCTAAAGAAAAGGGGCTTGACGGGGTTTTTTGCGCCGATAGGAAGCAAGACGAATTCCTGGAAAAAGTGTTCAGAGTAATAAAAACAACAATCAAGAAAGTTGAAGATTTAAATAATATTCGTGGCTTGGTAATGGCTTATACTAGCGAACTTGATGTCAGAATGGAGGAGGCCATCATGCAAATCCTGCAAAAGCTTCCTCCTGCGGAAGCAGCGAAGCATAAACAAACAGTACAGAAGAAATTTGTTGAATCATTAAAGGATAAAATTAAGAGTATCACTAAAATTGATTCCAAAAACGATTTTGACAAATTAGTTAAAAAAATTGAATCTTATCATAAGTGGCGAGCAGTGATACGATTATGCAATGACCATAATGACTTAAGGGAATACGAGTCGATTTTAGCTTCTTATCAAGATGAAATAATTGAAAAGAGAAATATTCTGGCACATATTTGTGAAGAAGTAGATGCCGATGGAAATAAATATTAAGAAGCACTTTGCCTGGACACGAGGGATATAAATTCAATGAAGTAGAAGCCATACAGATTAGAACTGATTTGAGAAAATATTCAGGACTATTCAGTAAGATTTTGGAAACTATTCAGTAATCTTGCCATCCAATAATTGAGTCCGTTTAAAATAGTTGCATTTACTTTTTAAGACACACTTGCTGCAAAGAGGATTTTTTTTACAAACTAAAGTTGCAAAATCCAGTATTGCCCAATTGACTATTTTTGAATCTTGATGATCAGCTATTCTTTTCGATAATTCCTGCAAAAAAGGATCATCGCGTATGTCAACTAATTTTCTTGGCTCAAAGAATCTTTCTAATAATCTTGCCATGTTTATATCAAGCAAGGGTTGGGGTTCATTGTGTATAAAAAGCAAAATTGAATTGGCGATATATTGACCAACAAACGGTATTGACTCTAGCCTATGCCTATCTTTTGGAAATCGTCCGTTCTTTTTTGTCATCACCTTAGCCAAATCAAGAAGGCGTTTTGAGCGCTGTTTAAATAAGCCAATCGGTTTAAGGTACTTTTCTATGTCTTTCTGTTTTGCAATTGCAAGGGATTGCCAAGTCGGGTAATGTTTAATGAACTTCGGAAAAAATTTAGCAACAGTTTCTGCCTTAGTTCGTTGTAGCAATACTTCTGCGATCACTCTTTGGTAGTTGCTAAGGTTTTTCTTTCGCCAAGGAAAGTTTCTACCATTGCTCGCAAACCAGAGTGTTAATTTCTTTTGAAAATACTCTGTCCGGTACTTGCTCGTCAGGGCCGACATAATTAATAGTCCTTTTTTAGATTTTGGCTTGTCACCAAGGCTATTTCACGATTATTCCGCCTTCAACGCCGGCAACCGCGGAATCCGCAGCGCCGCTGAGACCGCCTTGCTGCTCGCGAGCATTCCTACCACTAAAACCAAAAGCAGAATCAACGAAAGGGAAAGATAGGGTACGCCTTCGGGGCTGCTCAATACGTGCGCCGCCGCAAACAAGGCCGAGACGCCGTCGAGGGTCAAACCAAGACCAGCAGGAAGCCGTTTTCGGCGAGCACCATCACCGCCAGCGTGGCGCGGCGGAATCCGAACGCCCGCAGGGTGGCCAGCTCGCCGCGGGCCGCAATTATCTAAACTTGCATGGAATAGTCAAACACGGGAACTTCAATCTTTTTTGCAGGCGCGAGTTTTCCTTTCGCGAGGCGGAGTAAAGCATCTGTGACTTCGGGGGAATACGTCTTTTCGCCGCACTGTGCACAAACTTCCGCAGGCACATTCTCAACAAAAAAATAATCACTATCTTCATCATAGATGAAAGTCACTTCCCGCACCTCTACTTTGCCTCCGCAAAAAACGCACTTCATTTCGGCCTCCTTATTCGACAATCAACCCATTCGTCAGGATCGGGTGGATAAGTTGTCACTACAACCACTTTGGGCGGAAGAGAAACTTGGACATGCAGATCTCTTCCTGCGCTCGTCTTCCCATAAATTAAACAACTCGGCGAGTACTTATCTTCAGGATATTCTTCAATAATTTCTCCATTTAGGATAGTCTCGACTACCTCGTGTCGCTCAATTGATTTCTGTATCATCCTCTTAACAGCATGGTCTGAGACTCTGTATTCTTCAGCTTGTATTTTACTCTGAATGCCAACTATCGACATCCTCATCTATTCTCTCCTCGAACATGAATACTATTGACAATCATAATTCAGAGGAATTACCCACGGTCTTTTTCACGATCATAATTTGAATCGCAGTTGAAAGATACAAAAATGGATCGTGGGAATCAAAGAGCATTTTTTCTAATAATGGAGGGCGACACATTCTCTTCTCGAATTCTACGACTACTCCGCTTTCAGCGCCGGCAGCAACGGAATCCGCAGCGCCGCAGAAACCGCCGCGCTGCTGGCGAGCATGCCTACCACCAAAACCAAAAGCAGAATCAAGGAAAGGGAAAGATAGGGCACGCTTTCGGGGCTGCTCAAGACATGCGGCGCCACCGCAAACAAGGCCGAGACTCCGCCGAGGGTCAAACCGAGAATCAGCAGAAAGCCGTTCTCGGCGAGCACCATCACTGTCAACGTGGCGCGGATCATAATGCTACTTGACAACTTGATCCGAATGTTCTATATTGCCCCGTAACCTGTTAGGTTACATTACGAATCATTAAAAGTCCTAATCTCTTCGAAAAGCTTTGATAAAATCATTCAAGCACAAAGGATTAGAGAAGTTCTTTTACGATGGTACAACCAAAGGCATTCAGGCAAAACACGCTGAAAAACTTGCTGACATTTTAGATTTGTTAGACGCTGCTGATACGATTCAAGTCATGAACTTTCCGGGCTCGAGATTGCATAAATTACATCCTAAAAAGGAAGAAACCTGGGCGGTTAATGTCTCTGGAAACTGGCGAATTACATTCAGATTTGCAAATGGCGACGCCTATATGGTCGATTACATTGACTACCATTAGATAACATAAATCAATAAGGAAATTATTATGTCGATGAAAGACAAAAAACGATGTCCTGGCCATCCGGGTCTCATACTCAAGAATCTCTATTTAGAACCACTATCAATTTCGAACGCGAAATTGGCTGAAATACTGGGTGTGTCGCGAAAGGCCATTTCTTCTATCGTTAATGAACGCAAATCTATCACCCCGGATATGGCCCTGCGCCTATCCCAAGCTTTTCCTAACTCTACCGCTGAAAGTTGGCTGAACCTGCAAAAGAATTATGATTTGTGGCAAACGGCTCACAATACTAATGATTGGAAATCTGTTCGTGCAGTATCTGAACGCCAAGCGCAGAGAGCATAGCGCATAGCGTTTTTGCGGACTCGCACTTTTGCCCATGCCTCATCACTCCAGCAATCCAGAACCCCATTACTCCAGCCGTAAACAACTCCATTACTCCGCCTTGAGCGCCGGCAACAGCGGAATGCGTAGAGCCGCTGAAACCGCCGCGCTGCTCGCTAGCATTCCTACCACAAAAACCAAAAGCAGTATTAGCGAAAGAGAAAGATAGGGCACGTTTTCGGGTCTACTCAAAACATGCGGGGCGACCGCAAACAACGCCGAGATGCCGCCGAGGGTCAAACCGAGAACCAGCAGAAAGCCGTTCTCGACGAGCACCATCACCGCCAGCGTGGCGCATCAAAAAGTTATGGCAGATTTTGACTATTCAGTCGTCGAGGCAGATTCCTCGTGTACGGAAGTCAAAAACGTTCCTTTAATGTCGCCGTATTGAATCTCAAACCCAAACTTCTGTACCAGTTCTTCGACGTTACGATGGGCGTTTCTAAAATATTGTCTCAAATCATGATTTGCTTGTTCATCGAGACGTTTTTGTGTCTCATATTTTTCTTTTAGTAGAACGCTTTCAATCATAACTTTGCTCCTTGAATAGTTCTAATGGCGTTACGATGTCTGGAATGGGCAGATTTAGCCTGGTGTTGATCCGGCGGATGTGGCGCCGCTTGTTCGCGTTAGCCAAATGGTTACAATTCCAAGTTAACAAGAAATCAATTTTATAGAATGACGCGTAGGCCAAATGAATGGCATCGCCCTTCAAAACCTGTGGCATCACGTAGTTGTCAAGATAAATCTGTGCTATCTCAACAATGCTCTCATCCGGCGGCAAGACGGTGAGCTTCGATGCAAATTCCAATGCTTTGCTTTTGTGAGGATACCTGCCGGCTGCCAGTTCATTGAGAGTTTCTTCGGAGATCCAGATATCGAAGTTCACCCCTTCTTGCTGCCACCACTTATTGGTGATTTCGACAAAGGTGGCTAAACTTTCCCTCTCGTCAAAAAGGTAATTGGGTATTGTTGCGTCAAAATAAACCGTCGGCTTCATTTTGGTTCTTTGAAAGTAGTATCAACCTTTGAGCACAGCCCATTAGGTTGAGTTTATTCACAATTTCGGTTTCTGAATTTATTTCGGTTTGAGACAAATTGCAAGCATTATCTCTGTTGGAGATTTTTTCGACTGGCACAATGCGCTCAATTATCCAATCCTCCAAAACTCCATCACTGGCCTTCGTAACCGCGGGGACTACTCAGCTTTCAGCGCCGGCAGCAGCGGAATCCGCAGCGCCGATGAGACCGCCGCGCTGCTCGCCAGCATTCCTACCGGTCAAACCGAGAATCAGCAGAAAGCCGTTCTCGGCAAGCACCATTACCGCCAGCGTGGCGCTTTGCACAACATCACAGCATTCGTCCCCCGCTGTGGGTTGCAAGTAGAAGGGTCTAAAATTGTGCTTGGATTATGCGGCTTTACTGGCCAAAGTTACCGCTAATGGCTTTTGCCCGCGCAGGGCGCTCATTTTGAGTATCGAGAAGCCAATGATATTGCCCTTGTCATCAACTTTTTCCTCACCGCATCGTTTGTGGTTTCTCTGAAGTATCCGGCTTTGCGTTCAAATAGCACTTCCAGATAATCACCCTCCTCGTCGTACCATATTTTTATTTCTTTTTCCATAGTATCTCACCCGGTTTGATTGTGTTTGTGAAGTATGCTGTAATGATGAATGCATCATCGGTAAATACTTTAACTACGACACATAAATATTTTTGAGTAACCGGCGTTGATTGATAAAACTGATAGAATAATTAAACTTGAGGGTCAGTTTTCGAACGTACTACCTTTTCTGGATTTAACAATGTTTCACGGACCTTATCAATCTGTTCCGCCATTTCCGGATGATCAGACATCAAGTGCTCATATCGTTCCTCTGAAAATTCTCATCGAAGCATACCGAACTAAGTGTGTTGCTGCTCGTGCTTTTGTCTAAATACAAGACTATTGTAAAAATTCTAATATAGGCATGATTTTAAGTAAATTTCGCCTTAAGTGCACGCACGATTTTGATTTTTTACAATAGTCTTGTAAATAGTAAGAATTTTTCGGGGTTCGCGCAAAGTTATTTCCGGATGAGAGGCGCAAAGAGCAAAGCGCAGAGCGTTTTTTACTGCCTTGCCTCTGAATCATGGGAGTTATCCTCCAGTACGCCATCAATCCAGAACTCCATTACTCCGCCTTGAGCGCCGGCAGCAACGGAATCCGCAGCGCCGCAGAAACCGCCGCGCTGCTGGCGAGCATTCCCACCACCAAAACCAAAAGCAGAATCAATGAAAGGGAAAGATAGGGCACGCTTTCGGGGCTGCTCAACAGATGCGGGGCGACCGCAAACAACGCCGAGACGCCGCCGAGGGTCAAACCTAAGATCAGCAGAAAGCTGTTTTCGGCGAGCACCATCACCGCCAGCGTGGCGCGGCGGAATCCGAACGCCCGCAGGGTGGCCAGCTCGCCGCGGCGCTCGATGACATTGCGAATGAGGATGATTCCCAATCCAATGGTGCCTAACAGCAAACCGAGCCCGCCGAGGGTTTGAAAAGTGGAGAGGTAGGTATTTTCCACCGCCAGATAGTTGTTGAGCTTCTCGGCCGTGGTGGAGATGTCGAAGCCGTAGTCGTCCAGTGTGCGCTCGAGCATTTCAGAGATGGGCTGCATGGCAGCGGGAAGAGTTTGCGCGAGGAAATAGGCGTAGCCGCTGTGGCTGGGAAAATGACGCAGAAAGCTTTCCTCAGAAATCAGGATTTCACTCTGGAAGATGCTGCTTTTGAGCAATCCCGCAAAACGCAGCTTGAGCGGGTTGCCAAATTCATCCTGCACGATCAAATCTTTGCCGAGACCGAGGTGCAGAATCCACAGCACGGAGTTGTAATCGCCAAAGGCCGGGATAACATGCGGCTCTTGCCCCTCTTGCAACGACCTCACCCCTGCCCCTCTCCTAAGAGGAGAGGGGTTGACTGGCTCCTCCTGCAAAGACCTCACCCCTACCCCTTTCCTAAGAGGAGAGGGGTTAAGATCCAATTCGTCTTGCAAAAGCGTCCACGGATTTTCGGGCGACGGCTCACGCACCTCTTGAAACTGAAATCCGCCGCGCGCGATTTGCGCATCGGGCACGCCCAAGATGCGTGGCTGCTCCGGCTGGTACAAATTCAAACAACTGGCATCGTCGCCGGGGCGCAAACGAAACGGCATAATCAGTGCGTCATGCAACGAATCCGAATCGGCGTCGGAAAAGCCTAACTCGAAACGGTCATCCTCGGAATTGAGATCGTAATGCAGCGGGATATCGGGCTCGGCCACCAGCGTGTATCCACCGGCGCCGGAATCCAGGCGCTGGATTTCCGCGACGCCCGGCTGATGTCGGAACGCCTCCACCGCGATGATGACGAAGCAGGCGCATCCCACCAGCGCGGCGCTCAACATGCTGCGGCCGGGATTGCGGGGGGCGTTGCGCATCGCCATGCGCATGACCTGACCTGCGCCGCTTTTTTGCAGAGAAGATTTGTGGGGCGATTTCAGCCAGATGGAAAAGAACGCCAGTCCGGAAATCAACAGCAGTGCACCCACGCCGAAAAACATTCCCGCCGAGGAGGTTTGCCCGGTGAAGGCCGCCAGCGCCGTCAATCCTGCGGCGATGAAGAACGTGGAGAACGCCAGCGCTTTCGTGAACCGTCGCACCCGCGCCTGTTTGGTTTCGACGGAAGTGACGCCAGCCAACAGGGCCGGCACGGGGATGTGGCTCAGTTTGCGCAAGGCCAGAAAAATCGAAATGACAATTACCAGCAGCGAAGCGACATAGCCGATGATGAGGCTCGTGGGCGTTATGTGCAGCGACAGAAATCCCGACGCGTCGGGACCAAAAAGCCCCGACCAGTTGCGCAAGCCAACCATGATCAGCCACGCATAGAGCGCTGCGCCAGCCAAACCCAACGCTGCGCCCATGGCCGCGAGCAATCCGCCCTCGCCTAAAAACTGCCAGCGAATCCGGCGTTGCGCAAAACCCACCGCCAGACGAATGCCAATTTCGCGGACGCGCTGCTCCACGCCGAGGCGGAACAGCAGTCCCACCAAAAGCGCCGCCGACGCAATGAGAAAGAAGCTAAACGAGATGAACAACGTGCTGAAATCGGTGGCGCCAGTGGAGGGTTCCAGTCCCTGGCGTTTCACCGGCTGAAACACAAACTCCGTTTGATCGGCGAGCAATTTCTGTAACAACGATGATTCGAAATCTTCTTTAGCGGCGAGCAAGTCTTCGTCGCCGGGAGCAGCGACTCGCAATGAAGTGACATTGCCAAAGCGACTGCCCCAGAGTTTGCGGCCGGTTTCCCACGACACAAACGCTTTCGGCGCGCCGCGATACTGATCCCAATACGCCTCGTCTTTCGGACGAATCAAATTCAAATCGACAGGAAACGGCGGATTCCAGTCGGCCATGTTATCGGCGTCGGCGATGCCGGGGAACTCGGGGGTGAGTTGCAGATCAGCGGCGAGTGCGCTCATTTGCAGGATTCCTCGCAACTTAAAAGTTGCGTTACGAGTAGTCAATTCATCGCGGGCGCCGACTGCAAAGTAAGTCATCGTGATTTCGTCGCCGACGCGGGCGCCGAGATCGTCAGCAGCCCATTGGTTCAACAGAATTTCGTTTTCATTCAGCGGTCGTGCGGGCTGACCATTCTGTAAGTTCAGAGAAGCGGCGGGAAAATCGACGAGAGTCGGAATAGCACACACGGTGGAATACGGCAGCACACGGTCGCCGATAGTGATCTCATTAGCCAAATAGGTGAACGTTGGCAAGTGAGGCAAACCAAGTTCTTCGGTAACGGCTATCGCTTGCTCTGAAATCTTCGGGCCTAAAATCGCTTCGCGGCTTTCGAGTGAAAAATGACCGTCGGGTGTTTCGGTGAAGAGACCAAAATCTCCCAAACTCAACACAGAGTTCAGCGTATTTTGCAGCGTCGAAGTTTGATCGGCCAAGTCTAAATTCATGTTTGGCTGTGATGCCAAAAGCGCATTGATTTTTTCCGGCTGATCGAGTGCATTTTGGAGAACGGGCAGAGAAACATACGCATTCAGTGGGAGCGTTTGATGCGGACGCAGACTGAATCGACCGAGCCCACGATCGGAGATGACGGCGGTCAATATCAGGCGCACGCTTTGAACCACGTCTTCGGTTTTCTTGCGGCCGAGCAGCGAGGCGCGATGCACGTCGCTATGGCCTTGAAACGACAATAGAATCGCATCGCCGACCTGCGCGTTCAGTTGCTTTTGCAGCGATTGATTGATGACGATAGAAGGGAAAATCTGGCCGGTTTGATTTTGGAGATGGGCGTCGAAATCCTTAACGCCATTCGTGTTGCCGTCGTTAAAAAAATCAGAGAAGTGTTCGTCGACGCCGAGAATGTTAATTCGCGACGCGCGCGATTTGGATTTCGTATGAACAGCGCTGCCGTTAAGAATGATGGCGGACGTAATGCTTGTAAAATGTGAAGATGCCTCTCTTGCACCCTGGCCGAAAAGTCCCGAATCATGTGGATTCATGGTTCGACTTCGCTCACTATGAAGAGACTCACCTTCAACCTGAACGGAGTCGAAGGATGATTTGCCTTCGGACGCAGACTTTTCGGCCAGACTTCCAGCCCGTGTCAACTTCTCAGCTAAGTCGCTACGAAAATATTTCTGCGCGACGAGTGCATAATCGATTCGGCCGAGACGTTCAAGGGTCAAATCGCGCAGACTACCGCGCACGGAATCGCCCACCAGCAGCGCGCCAGTCAGAACGGCGGTGGCGACCGCCGCGCCCATCAACACCGCAAGATTGATTCGCCAGAAATAGATCAGACTTCGACGCATGTGCCTTCCGTCAACTCAAAGCGGCGCAGAAAGCGGCCGGCTAATTCCATGCTGTGGGTGACCACAATCAGAATGTTCTTCACTTCTTGATGAAGCTCGAAAAAGAGATCGGCCACCGCGACGGCGGTTTTGTGATCGAGGTTGCCGGTTGGTTCATCACAGAGCAAGAGGCTGGGCTGGTTGATCATGGCCCGCGCGATGGCCACGCGCTGGCGCTCGCCGCCGGAAAGCTCCGCGGGCCGGTGATCGATGCGGTGCGATAGACCGACTTTCTTCAAAAGCTCTCGGGCGCGGGTTTCGGAATCAGCGCCATTGTCTTTGAACGCCACGGTGGGAATGAGCACGTTTTCCAGTACCGTGTACTGCGGCAAGAGATGGTGATCTTGAAACACGAAGCCAACGACCTTATTGCGAAAGCGCGCCAACTCCGGCTCCGATAGCTGGGTCGGATTCTGTCCGTTGATTTCGATGGTTCCGGAGTCCGGTGTATCCAATGTACCGATGAGATGCAGCAGTGTGCTTTTTCCTGAGCCGGAGGGTCCGGTGACGGCGAGCGCCTCACCCGCCGTCATCTCGAATGAGACGCCGCGTAAGACTTCGACGGAGTTGGCTTCGCCGCCGAAGGTTTTGTTGACGTCGATTACTTTTAATGAAATTGCTGGCATATCCCTCCGAAGCTATAGCAAAAAGTTTCTCTTGTCTTTCTCGATTTTTTTCTTAAACTCACTAACATGTTTACGAACTTGGAAAATTTCAAAGATTACTTTTCTAAGCGAACAGATGTCGCATTTGCTTTTTTGTATGGCTCTTATGCCAACGGCACAGCTACAAAATTATCCGATGTCGATGTCGCGGTTTATTTTTATCCTCGCGACAAAAGACACATAGAATTCGAAGATGAGACTTATCATAATGGCGAAGATGAGATATGGGTTGATTTAGAACGAATCGCAAACATGGAAGTTGAGTTGTTGGTTTTGAATCGCGCGCCCTCTACAGTGGCGGCCAGCGCCATCCGAGGCGTTCGTTTGGCAATCAATGACTGGCGCCTCTATCTCCGCTATATGGAACTCATCACTTCTGTCGCTGAGGATTTCAGTGAATTTTTAGTTAACGACTATATGGATAAGCATGGCCTTAAAAAAAGAGATTGAGCTAAAACTAATCAAGCATTTGGAGTTTCTATCCGAAGAGCTTCAAGATTACGAGTTGTTCGAGGCTCTAACCTGGGAAGAATACAACACGGATAGAAACAAAAGAAGAAACGTCGAACGCTGGATTGAAAATATTGTCAATTCGTCCATCGATATTGCCAAATTAATCTTGACAGCCGAGGCTTTGAAACTTCCGGATACATACCGGGAGATGGTCTCATCACTTGCGCTCGTCACTGGATTTCCCAAAGATCTCATGGAAAGACTTTCAAAATGGGTTAGATTGAGAAACATTATCACCCACGAATATATCGATCTAAAATGGGCTGCAATCAAAAAGTTCAAGTCCGAAACGAAGGCCGACTACCTGGCCTACCTTGATCTCTCGCAAAAATACCTTGAGAGAAAACATCACGAACATCACTCGTAGTTGGATGGTCTCCGCCTTTCTTTTGTCGACCCGTTTCAGAACGCCAGATTTTTTACGTTTCACTTTTCACGTTTGACGTTTCACGCTCCCGGCTTCCTCAATCCTATCCGCAATAAACTCCGGAATTGGAATCGCGCGAATCTTCTCGCCCGGATTGCAGATGCAGCACGCCGACGACATTTGCCCGCGCGCGATCACCGTTTCGCCGCGGGTGAAGAGAAATTTATAGGTCATTGATTTGGTGCCTTTGCGCGCCACCGTCAAGTGAATGTTCAGCGTCTCCTCAAATTTGACGGGGCTGAGGTACTCGCATGACGCTGCCAGCCGTGGCCAGCCAATTTTGTTGCCATCGATTTCCATGGAAACGCTGGCGCCCAGCGAATTCAGAAACTGGTGCTCGGCGGTTTCCATAAACACGAAAAAGCGGGCAAAGTGACAGATGCCCGCTAAGTCGGTGTCGGCAAATTCTATTTTGCGTTGGGTGTGAAATTCGTGAGTCATATTTTCTAATTGATTTGTAGGCGGCTTTCAAAAAGGTACCTGTCATTGCGAGCGAAGCGAAGCAATCTCGTGATTATGTGATCGATTCATAGGATTGCTTCGTCGCTTCGCTCCTCGCAATGACAATTGTCTTCCTTTTTTGACAGCCCCTACTGCAATCGTACTATTTGTTAGCAGAACCAGCCAGCTGCTCTCGCATTTGTTGTATCCGCGCCGGCGCGTTGGTCTCGATGGCCTGCTTGAATGGCGAGTTGACATCGTTCTTCACGACTTCCAACGCCTTCTCATAATGTTGAATCGCCATTTCTAACTGGCCGTCGGTCATGTAGCCTTCAGCGAGGCTGTCGTAGGTGTTGGCTGAATTAGGAAATGCCTTGTTGTTCATCTTAAAAATTTCGATCGCGTCTTTGGTGCGTCCCTGATTCATCAGCTGATACCCGAAATTATTGGTCGGGTTTTCTTGGAACAGCACCGTGCCCGGCGCCATCTTCTGAGTGTAATCAAAAATTTCCGCCGCTTTCTGAACGCCGCCTTCTTGAATGAGCAAGTTGGTAAACTCCGCTTCGACTGGCACTGGCTTCAAGCCTTCTTCAAACGCCACGGTCATGAATTCGGCGGTGGCGCCATTTGCCGTTGGATCCTTTTTCAAAAACGCCAGTCCGGCCTGATCGCCTTTAACGTAGCCGTTGAAAAAGTTCGCCACATACTCGCAAATTAATTTATGACCCAGCTTGATATCGCCGCGCGGTTGGCCGGTGGCGTTGGGAACCAACTCCTCGATCATCGCAAAAGTCGTGAAGTCGATGTGGCGCAAGTCTGGGAAGTTTAGCAGGTATTTTTTGTTAAACTTCATGGCGTTGTAGAAAGTCAGATCGATGGGCGCCTGCGGCCCAACGACCTGCGACAACCGCATGAACGGCACGCGCAATTTCGCGACGTTGTAAAACGGCGATTGTTGGGCGAGTTGAACTCCAGGGCCAAAACCTTCGTTGCCATCGAGGCTGACAAGGGCATCCGCGTACATGTTTCGCAATTGCAACTCGACAATGGCGCTCGCTCCGAAACTGAAACCGGCCAAACCTAACTTACCGACGTTGACGTTCGGAAAGGAGTTCATAAACCCGACGATAAACTCCAGGTCGTCCACCTGCGCGGTGAGACCGGCAAAATCGCCTGTCATTAATCGCCCATCTTTCCCAACTGACGGGCAAGTAGCCACGATGTATCCCATGCTTGCCAGATACTCACACAAAACAGCGTTGACAGGCGACGAATTACTGGAGCCTGCCGCATAGACAATCAATGGAAACGAGCCTTGCTGCGCCGCGGCGTCTTTCACCGCGGTCATGCTCATGCCCATCAGCTCGTCTAATTCCTCATCAGTTACGCCTTGCTGCCGCGCGCCCTGGAAGAAGGCGTCGCGCGCCTGAGTTTTGGCCTCGTCGGTCAGTTCACGGAAATTGACTTCCGTGGCCACCAAATTGACGTAGTCGCGGAAGGTCATGGCCGTTCCGCCTTTTTGCGCCGGATACCAGATGCTGATTTGAATGGGCCGTTTGACCGCGTCGGCATTCAGTTTGCCTTCGAAATCGTATTTGAGTCCAAACGACCGGGAGAGATCGTATTTGTGCTCGACTTTAAATCCGACGGCATGCGGTCCCGGTTTCAAATCACCCCAAAGTGGGGATTGTGCAAACAGCGCGCTGCTCATCAAAAAACAGAACAGTACTGCCAAAACTAGACTGGTTAACTTTGCCTTTCGTGCCTTCATAACCGTACCTCCTTAAATGTTAAAATGACTCGTTCTTGGTTTCTCCTTTTCAAGAAATTGATTTAGTTGTGACGATAAAAGATTTTGCCGACAATCTTCCAGCCGCCTTCAAATTTGTACAGTGACATATAATCAGTAAACACGTGCTTACCATCTTTGAACAGTTCGATGCGCGCGACCGCGGCATTGCCGGAAAGATCAACGATTTCAAACTTGTGGGTGGTTTTCTCGGCCCATGTTGGATTTTTCTTTTTGCCTTCTTCGAGGCGAGCAATCCAATCTTCAAGCGTGACCTTGCTCATTTGGTTGTCTTTGAATACCAGCATGGTGAAATCCGGATGAAAGCCGTCGCGGATGGCAACGGGATCGCGGTCGATGTGAATGCCTTTGACGTAGGCGGTTTCGATCACCTGTTTGATGGCCTCCTTCTCTTTTTCGATATCGTTGTTGGGAAGCGCCAATAAAGAACCCCAGCAGATTATCAATAGCCCAATTACCGCCGAATATTTTCTCATGGTATACCTCCATTAATTTATTCGAGCTGTCATTCCGAACCCCGACGTTTTTTGTCGGGTGAGGAATCCGTGCACAGCCAGATTCCTCGCTGACGCTCGGAATGACATTGACAGAAAAATTCACTCTTGCAGGATTTCGATCTGAGCCGTTTTTGCAGCAGTGGACTTCGGCGGCGAAGAAGCTGGCTTGTAAAGAGTTACAAGACAACCGCCGATGGCCGCCAAAAGAATCCCTGCGACGAATTGCCAGCGCAGTGAACTAAAACCGCCGGCCGGCGGATGCACGGCTAAAGCCACCACAGCATTCACCACTGGCGCCCCGGCAAAGACAATGGACATCACGACGGCGGGCGAACCTTTGGCGCCAAACGCCAGCAGAACGCAAAACGCGCCAATCGCGCCGACCGTTCCGGCCAGCAGCGACCAAGCCATGCCTTTCCCCGGAAAAGTCCACGACGCGCCATTGCTCATCAAAATGACCGCTGGCCCAACTACGGCAGTAATCAAGTAAGCGATGCCAACAAACAGAAACGCCTTGTAGCGACCGTTCACCGGATCGGCCATCGACACTTGGCCGGTGTGCAGAAACAAGCCGTAGAGTCCCCATGAGACGACGGTCATCAAAGCAAACAGCAGCCAGGTCATGCTGGAGTGAGTGGATTCGGTTGCGGGCATAGATTTTTCTCCTATGAAGTTTGCCCCATCATGTGCAGCCGGTCTTGTTGTCATGCCCGAATGCTTTTTATCGGGCATCCATCATTCCTACAAATGGATTCCCGCCAAAAACACGCGGGAATGACAACCGGTGCGACAGCCATTTGGCAGTTTCACAAGTATTGCTTATACACCTCGACCATTGCGTCCGCCATCACTTGATCGCTGAAATAGCGGCGCACTGCCTCTTTGCCGATGCGGCCCATCTCTTCGCGTTGGCCATGATCGTTCATCAATTGTTCGAGGCCATCGGCAAGCGCATCCGATGATTGCGGCTCGACTAAAATGCCGCCGCCGGTGGCTTCGATGAATTCCGGAAACGCGCCGTGACGCGGCTGCACGATCGGCACCCCATTCGCTAGCGCTTCGAGAACGAATAACCCTTTCGATTCGCGGTAGACTGTTGGCACCGAAAGCACGTGCAGACCACTGAGGAAGTTTACTTTTTGCGCGCGATCCACTTCGCCATAAAACTCGACGTCGCCAGCCTGGCTCTCCTCCAGCAATTGCTGCCTGATTTTACTATAATAGGCCTCATCCTTTTTGCTGAGATAACCGGCGACTCGCAGCTTCAGTTTGCCGGCGCCAGTTTTCTGACGCAGTTTTTTGTAGGCATCAACCAAAAGATGCAGCCCCTTTTCCGGAGCGAGCCGTGCGAGATAGCCAATCACAAATGGACTCTCCGGCTTGCTGTTGGGCATCCCGATGTAATCATCCAATTTGATGCCCAACATCACTACGTGAAATTTTTCCGGAGGTACATTAAGAAAGTCAGCCATAAAATCGGCATAATAACGGCTGGTGGCAACGAACCCATCGACGTCGTTGGCGCGCTCGCGCATGATGTCACTGGCCTGGGAGCGGAAAGGCTCGCCGAGTTCCTCTAAAAATAAATCCTCACCTTGCACACTGCACAAAACCGGAACGTCCAACTCGTTTTTGATCTCGCGCACCATACCCAAGAACATCGAAATATTCAAATGCACCAAATCGGGTTTGTAAGATTCCTTCAACCACGTCACCAGTTTCTCCAGTTCTTTGCGCTGGTGGCCGTGTTCGCCCTTCAAAACGGAAACGGTCAACGCGCCAAGATCACGGGCATCGGTTGTTGAGGCCATTTTAGACAACCAGTTCAACAGACGCGGGCTGCTGAAAGGACGATCGATAATCCACGGCGTGTGCCGGAAAAATGCATACTTCTCCTGTAGATAAACGTTGATGCCGCCGTAAAAAATCCGGTCGAGGCTGACGCTGGTTTCGTCGGTGCGCATGGGGGTGTAAGTTGGGATCAACGCCACCTCGTGACCTTTGCGGATTAACGCGGCCGCGAGAGTGTTATCGTGAATGCAGGTGCCGCAATACATGCCGCCGGCGCCAGTGGAAATATAAGCTATTCGCATAGTCGTTAAGCTCTTTCTGATGACAACCCCTCCCTATGGCAGGTCGAGGGCTGGCTTGGTCTGGCCGCGGTGACAGGTCGTGCAGTTGATAGTCGGGCTTTCACTTTTCAAATTTTTGATATTTTTCAGATGCTGTCCGTTGATTGATTTCATCATTCCCCACATTTCGCGAGCAATCTGCTTAGTGGCTTTGTCCTCTTTCTCCCACTGCTCAGCGACATGGCAGTGGGTGCAATCCACCCCCAAAGATTTGCTGTAAGCGATCTCCATCACTCGCAGCAGCC
>Ga0247727_10007576_pt1 | contig 20594 bp, 17 predicted proteins | sample WisWelCaveWW1625_FD_202498 | JGI IMG/M metagenome (GOLD analysis project Ga0247727, IMG submission 202498) | Biofilm microbial communities from Wishing Well Cave, Virginia, United States - WW16-25 | ecosystem: Environmental > Aquatic > Deep subsurface > Groundwater > Cave microbial mat | place... | reverse complement strand
CTCGACCAGCTCGTGCGGAAGTGCCTGGAGAAGGACCCTGAAAAGCGATGGCAGTCGGCGCTGGACGTTGCGAGCGCGCTCGGGTGGGCAGGCGAAGGGGCGAAGGGGCGACCGGGCGACGAGGCGAGCGGACGATCAAAGCGGTGGGGGTGGATGGTCGCGGCAGTTCTGGCCGTAGGCATGGTGTTGCTGGCCGTCGTCCATTTCCGCGAGGCGCCGCCGCAGGAGCTCGGCGGCCGCTTCGAGGTCCCGCCACCGGAGAAATCGAACAACCCGATCTTCCGGCTTTCGCCCGACGGGCGCTACCTGGCTGTGGCTGCCAATCAAGGAAGCCGCAGCCGGCTGTGGGTTCGGCCGCTCGATTCGCTGGAAACGCGGGCCCTTCCCGGAACCGAAGACGCCACCTACCCGTTCTGGTCTCCGGACAGCCTGTTCCTCGGGTTCTTCGCGCAAGGGAAGCTGAAGAAGATCTCCGTGGGGGCGCCCTCTGGGCCCGGCCCACCCCAGACCCTCTGTGACGCCGCCAGCGGCCGGGGTGGCGCCTGGAACCGCGAGGGGGTCATCGTCTTTTCCCCGAGCCCTGCAAGCGGGCTTTACCGCGTGCCGGCAGCGGGGGGCGCCCCGGCGCCCGTGACGAAGCCTGGTTCGGCGGGGTCTCACCGCTTCCCGGAATTCCTCCCGGACGGCCGCCGGTTCCTCTTCCTGGACACCAGCAACACACCGGAAAGCACCGGCCTTTACGCCGGCTCGCTGGACGGGATGGCGCCGGCGCGCATTCTCGCCGAAGTTTCCAACGCGGCCTACGCCCCGCCGGGCGGCTCGCGCCGGAGCGGCCATCTCCTGTTCCGGCGGGAAAACATGCTGATGGCCCAGCCCTTCGATCCCGACCGGCTCCAGACGACCGGCGAGATGTTTCCCCTGGCCGAACAAGTAGGGCGCAGTGGGCACGCGGGTCACGGGGCGTTCTCGGTCGCCGGGAGCGGCGTGCTGGCGTATCGAACCGGCGCAGGTTTTTTGGGAGACCGGGAACTCGTCTGGCTGGATCGGACAGGCAAGCGCCTCGGCGTCCTCACCAAACCCGGTCCAACTTACATGGCGGCGCTATCGCCTGACGAGAAAAGAATCGCGCTTTTCATTCGAGGTGTCCAACCGGGGGCCTCAAGCGACGTCTGGCTGCATGATGTAGCGCGAGGCGCGCTGTCCCGATTCACCCTCGGCCCCGGCAGCAGCGGGTTTCCGGTCTGGTCGCCGGACAGCAGCCGGATTGCCTTTTACAGATCGAATTCGGCTGGCGGGGGTTTTGAACTCTATCAGAAGCCGGCCAGCGGCGCCGGCAAAGAGGAACGGCTCGCGCGCGCGGGCGTCAACGCATTCCCCTGGGACTGGTCTGGGGACGGGAAGCTCCTCGTGTATTCACAATATGCTGACAAGACCGGGACCGATCTGTGGCTGCTGCCCCTGGAAGGCGATCGCAGGCCCATCCCATACCTGCAAACCGCGTTCGAAGAAACCGCCGGTCAGTTTTCGCCGGGCCCCGGGGGCGCCCCCGAAGGCGCCCCGCGATGGATGGCCTATGTGTCGGATGAATCCGGCCAGCAGCAGGTCTACGTCCGGCCGATTCCGCCCAGCGGCGACCAGTGGCTGATTTCGACGGCGGGCGGCGCCCAGCCGAGGTGGCGGCGAGACGGCCGGGAGCTGTTCTACGTGGCCGACGATCAGAAGCTCATGGCAGTTCCGATCAAGACAGGGGGGTCGCCCTCTGGGGCGCCTTCTGGGCCCTTCGAGGCAGGCGTGCCCCGGGCGCTCTTCGAAATCAGTATTCCATCCCAGGGAGTTGTCCCCCTGTTCTTCTACCAGCCCACCGCAGACGGCCAGCGGTTTCTGGTGACTGCGCCGGCCGCCGGGGAGGAAGCTCCGCGGATCACCGTGGTGCTGAACTGGGCGGCGGGGAGGAAACCGTAGCGCCGAGATACGATGTCTCGGCGCACGTGGCCGGCACCGGCAACGGCTACATGATCTATACTGGGTGATATAGATCATCGGGAGACCAACAAGGATGAAAACAGCCAAGCTTCTCCGAAACGGACGCAGCCAAGCCGTGCGGCTGCCTCGGGAATTTCGCTTCGAAGGCGACCGGGTGTTCATCAAGAAGTCTGGAAAGGGCGTGCTGCTGCTGCCCGCCGCAAAATCCTGGGACTCCTTGATCAACAGCCTGAGCAAGTTTTCGCCCGACTTCATGGAGGACCGCCAGCAGCCGAAGCCTCAGAAGCGGAAGAAGATATTTCCATGACCTTCCTGCTCGATACCGATGTTTGCGTCGACCTGATCCGGCTTCGCACACCCCAACTGCTTGCCCAGGTCCAGGACCAGGCCGTTGGAGAGATCGGAATCTCTTCCATTACGATGGCGGAACTGGCCTTCGGCGCAGCCAAGAGCCGCGAACCTGAGCAAAACCGAGCTGCCCTGCAAGAGTTCGTCGCGGCCCTCGGAATCGCGCCGTTCGATCAGGCGGCAGCCAACTCCTATGGCGGCCTGCGCGCCGCTCTGGAACGGCAGGGCGCGCCGATCGGCCCCTTCGACGCCCTCATCGCCGCCCATGCGATCAGCATCGGCGCCACCGTCGTTACTTTCAATACTCGGGAGTTCTCGCGGGTCGCCGGCCTGCGCGTGGCCGACTGGACCCGCGCCTGATGCCGGTATGGCTCTCTCCACCGGCTGCCTCCTTGGACCCTACGAGATCGTGGCCCCCATCGGCGCCGGCGGGATGGCCGAGGTCTACCGCGCGAAGGACACCCGCCTGGACCGCACCGTCGCCATCAAGGTATTACCACAGCATTTAGCCGCCAACCCCGAGTTCCGCCAGCGCTTCGAGCGCGAGGCCCGCGTCATTTCCAGCCTGAATCACCCCCACATCTGCGTGCTCCACGACATTGGCCGCCAGGACGGCATCGACTTCCTGGTAATGGAGTACCTCGAGGGGGAAACCCTCGCCGCCCGTCTCGCCAGGGGCGCCCTCCCCACCGAGGCGCTGCTGGAGTACGCGGGCCAGATGGCCCAGGCCCTGGCCGCCGCCCACCGCCAGACCGTCTATCATCGCGATCTGAAGCCCGGCAACGTGATGCTCACCAAGACCGGCGCCAAGCTCCTCGACTTCGGCCTGGCCAAAGTGGGGCCAGCCGCAGGACCCCAGGGGGCAGGCGTCAACATGTCCGTGCTGCCCACCCAGGCCCTCGACCTCACCCAGAAGGGCACGGTCCTGGGCACCTTCCAGTACATGTCCCCCGAGCAGCTTCAGGGCAAGGAGGCCGACGCCCGCAGCGACATCTTCGCCTTCGGCGCCGTCCTCTACGAGATGGCCACGGGACGTAAGGCCTTCGAGGGCAAGAGTGTCGCCAGCGTCATCGCAGCCATCATCGATTCCGAGCCGACGCCCATCGCGACGCTCCAGCCGGCGAGCCCGCCATTGCTCGACCAGCTCGTGCGGAAGTGCCTGGAGAAGGACCCTGAAAAGCGATGGCAGTCGGCGCTGGACGTGGCGAGCGCGCTCGGGTGGGCAGGCGAGGGGGCGAAGGGACGACCGGGCGACGAGGCGAGGGGGCGACCGAGGGCGTGGGGATGGATCGCTGCAACGGCAGTTCTGGCGGTAGGCATGGTGATCCTGGCCATCGTGTCCATTCGCGGAAAGCCGCCCGAGGTCCGTGCGACGCGCTTCTTCATCGAGCCCCCGGAGAAGAGCCCTTTTTCCCCTGGGCTGGACGTGTCGCCGGACGGCCGCCACGTCGTCGCGACCGTGCTCCGCGAGAACGGGTCGCGTCAACTGGCGGTTCGAGCACTGGACTCGCTCGCCACGCGGTTGTTGCCGGGCACCGAAGGCGGGGCCCTTCCCTTCTGGGCGCCCGACAGCCGTTCCCTGGGCTTTTTGGCCGGCGGGAGGCTGAAGAGGATCGAGATTGGCGGCGGGCCGCCCCAAAACCTCTGCGACGTGCCTGGCGGCGTCCTCGCCCCTTCGGGCGCCTGGAGCCGGAACGGGGTGATCGTGTTTGGCGGCCCACCGTCAGGATTGTTCCAGGTGGCGGCTTCTGGCGGTGTGCCCGCGCCGCTGCCCGATGGAGAGAGGCGCGCCCTTCCGCGTTTTCTCCCCGACGGCCGCCATTACCTGTTTCGCGCCGCGGATGGCCAAGGCCCTGAAGCTGTCCACGTGGGGTCCCTGGATTCTGGCGGGGCCACGCGGCTCGTGGAATCCTCCGGCCCAGTCGATTTCGCCCCGGCCGCTGAGAACAGCCAGCAGGGCCACCTGTTATTTCTCCGGGAGCAGACCCTGATGGCCCAGCCGTTCGACGCCGCTCGCCGTCGTCTCGCCGGCGCGCCGTTCCCGGTCGCCGGCCCGATCTCTACGATCGGGCCCCTCCGCGCTTTCGCGGCCTCCGCCAACGGGGTGCTTGCCTACCGCAGCGGCGGCGGGCGCAATGCCCAGTTGCTGTGGTTCGACCGCGAGGGCCGGGCCCAGTCCGCCGGCTCATCGGCCGACCTGGTCGACCTCAGCCTTTCCCCGGACCAACGGCGCTTGGCCTTCACGGAGGGCGAGCCGGACTCGCAGCTCAGGGACATCTGGCTGCTGGAGTGGGCGGGCAAGATCCGCTCGCGGCTGACCTCCCACGCTGGCGAGGACTCGCATCCGGTCTGGTCCCCAGACGGCAGCCGCATCGCTTTCGCTTCCGCTCGCGACGGCCCGCTCAATCTCTACGTGAAAGCGGCCAGCGGGGCAGGCAGTGAGCAGTTGCTTCTTAAGACCGACCGGCCGAAGGATCCCTCCGATTGGTCCCCCGACGGCCGCTACCTTGTATACTCCGAGCGCGATCCTAAGACCGGAAACGACCTCTGGGTATTTCCACTATCTGGCCCAGAGGGCGCCCCGCGCAAGCCCCAGCTCTATCTCCAGACCGAGTTCAACGAAACCCACGGCCAGTTCTCCCCGGACGGCCGATTCCTGGCGTACACCTCGGACGAGAGCGGACGGAACGAGGTGTATGTGCGCCCGTTTCCAGCCGCCTCGGGCGGCAGATGGCAGGTGTCGAGCGGGGGCGGCGGCCAGCCACGCTGGGGGCGCGATGGCAAGGAACTCTACTATATCGCGCCGGACAAGCGCCTGGTAGCTGTCGAAGTCAAGACCGGACAAACTTTCGAGAGGGGCAATTCCAAGCCGCTGTTTGACACTCACATCGTCGGCACTCACGACTTGGCCGGAAGCAGAACCTTTCGCTACGCCCCGTCCGCCGACGGCCAGCGTTTCCTGGTGGCCAGCGCTTCGGAAGCCGAGACCGGCGGGATCACGGTGGTGCTGAACTGGGCGGCGGGGAGGAAGGAATGATGCCGGCTACAACTGATCGAGCGGCAGGGCGTTCACGCCCTTGGCGACCGGATAACGATTGCGCGCCCGGCAAACCAGGCTCCGGCTGACAACCTGACCGGGCCCCAGGGTTTCTTCGAGGTGCAGCAGGCTGGCGGCGTCATGGGTCGAGGGGTGCTCGGTCCACTTGGAGTCGTAAAGCTGATAACGGCCGCCGCGGTCTATCAGAAAATCCACTTCCCGTCTGCGGTCGTTCCAGAAGTTGATGGACCAGTGTCCGCGGCGGGCGCATTCCCGCTTGCGCAGCTCAGCGAAGACGAAGGCTTCCCAGATGGCGCCCACCAGGGGCGACTTGCGCAGTTCCTCCTCCGTCTGGATGTTCAACAAGGCGCCCAGCAGGCCCGTGTCGGACAGGTACAGCTTGGGGCTCTTGACGAGCGACTTGGCGCGGTTTGAGAACCAGGGCTCCAGCAGAACCACCTGGCCGGAGGCCTCTAGCACCGACAGCCACTGGTTGGCGGTGGAGGGGCTGATGCCCACGTCCCGGGCCAGGTCAGCCTTGTTCAACAGCTGCGCCGAGTGCAGGGCGCACGCTCGCAGGAAACGCTCGAAGTCCCGCAGGCTGGCCACGCCCAACAGCGTCCGGACATCCCGCTCCAGGTAGGTGGCGATATAGGAGCGGTAGAAATGGTAGCTTTCGAGCCCGGGCTTTTCGTACAGCTCCGGGAATCCTCCCCGAAGCAGCAACCGCTCCAGGCTCCAGGGGCCCGGCGCCGCCGCGATCTCGCGCCAGGACAGCGGCTCGATCTCCACGATCTCGACCCGGCCGGCCAGCGACTCGCCAACTTCCTGCATCAGGCCGAACCGTTGGGAGCCGGTCAGGATGAACTGCCCGGCCCGCTCACGGTCGGCGTCCACCACGACCTTGAGGTGACGGAAGATTCCGGGGGCGTACTGCACTTTATCGATCACCAGCGGGCGTGGATGGCGGGCCAGAAAAGCCTGTGGGTCTTTCTCGGCCTGCTCCGCCTCGCTGGGCAGATCCAGCGACACAAAATGGAAACGGGGGAACAGGCGCCGTAGCAGCGAGGTCTTGCCGGTCTGGCGGGCCCCGGTCAGGACCACCACGGGGCGGGTGCGGGCCGCGCGGGTGAGCCGCGGCCCGATGAAACGATCGATCCACATCGTACAAATTATACGATTGGATCGCATAATTTGTCCAGGGGTCTTCGTCCGGCACGAAGGCCCCGCCTAGTGTGGTGTCCCGGCCAACAGTTGACAACCGCTCGGAGGCAGCGGTGGGGCGGCCTTCAGGCCGCAGCCGGACTTGAGCCCGGCTTTGGCGGGGCTAAAGCCCCGCGCGGGCTGAAGCCCGCCCCACACTGGTACTGCTGTGTTGTCAAGTCTTAGATGGGACACCACACTAGCGTGGGCGGAAGCCCGACAGGCAGGAATGCCTGTGCATCGACAGGCAGGAATGCCTGTCCTACTGCAAAAACAGGGTCCGGTAGAGGGTGTCGCGCTGCTTGGGGATGAAGCCGGCGTCGCGGATCAGGCGCCGCAGGTCCTCTTCGGTGGCGTGGTGATGGGCTCCGGCGGCCGAGACCACGTTCTCTTCCAGCATGACGCTGCCGACGTCGTTGCCGCCGAAGCGCAGACCCAGTTGCACCATCTTCAGCCCCTGGGTAACCCAGGAGGACTGCACGTTGTCGATGTTGTCGAGATAGAGGCGCGAGATGGCCAGGGTTTTCAAGTACTCCACGGCGGTAGCCTCTTCCTTGACGAAACGCCCCAGCGAGGTGTTTTCGCGCTGGAAGGTCCAGGGGATGAAGGCCGTGAAGCCGCCGGTCTCTTCCTGGATGCGCCGGACGATCTCCAGGTGGTTGACGCGCTGCTGGCAGGTCTCGTTGACGCCGAACATCATGGTGGCGGTGGTGCGCATGCCGAGCTGGTGGGCGGTGCGGTGCACTTCGATCCACTCCGCCACCGAGCACTTCAGGCGGCTGATGCGGCGGCGCACGTCGTCGTCGAGGATCTCGGCGCCGCCGCCGGGGATGGAGTCCAGGCCGGAGTCCCGCAGGCGCGCGATGGTATCGCGGATGCTCAGGCCGCTCAGCTCGGCGATGTGGGTCACCTCCGGCGCCGAAAGCGCGTGCAGGTGGATGGGGAAGCGGGCCTTGATCGACCGGAACAGATCCTCGTACCACTCGATCTGGAGATCCGGATGCAGGCCGCCCTGCATCAGCACGCCGGTGCCGCCCAGATCGAGGGTCTCCTGGATCTTCTGGAAGATGGTTTCCTTCGGCAGCACGTAACCCTCGGCATGTCCGGCCGGCCGGTAGAAAGCGCAGAAGCTGCAATACTCGGTGCAAAAGTTGGTGTAGTTGATGTTGCGGTCGATGATGTAGGTGACGATGCCCTGGGGGTGGAACCGGCGGCGGACGGCGTCGGCGGCCATGCCGATGCCGATCAGGTCGTCGCTCTCGAACAGTTCAACAGCTTCGCGCTGGCTGAGCATGGGGATGGTCAGAAGGCCATAGCCGGCTCGTCCAGCGTCTCGAAGGAGGTCTTGCGAGGCGCCAGCCCCAGCTCGGCGGCGTATTCCAGAAACAGGCTCAGGCCGCGCATTTCCAGTTCCCCCCAGCCGAACCGGATTTGCCGCGACAGGTAGTGGCGGGCCAACGGAGGTGAAATCCCGCGCCGGGGGGCTTCGGCCGCCACGATCTCGTCAATGCGGTCCAGACCGTACTGCGCCGACGCTTGAAAGATGGCCGCCAGACCCGGATCCGCCACCGGACGCCGCACCGCCCAGGCGGCGAATACCATGGGGAGCCGCGTCAGGGTGGCCCATTCCTCTCCCAGGTCGTACATGCGGCAGCCCTCCAGGCCGCCGCCCTGGCGCAACTGGAGCGCCGGGTCGCCGATGAGCAGGGCGGCATCGGCGATTTCGAGCATTTCGGGCAGGCGCGGCGGATACGGCCGCATCCTGACGTGGCGATGGTACTTGCGCGCCAGGATCACCTGGGCCAGGGCCACCGAGGTGCGCGAGCTGGTGTCGGCGGCCAGCGACTCCACCTGCTCGATGGGCCGGCGTGAGACCAGCAGCACACTCCCTACCGATCCCTGGCAGCTGATGGAACAGCCGGGCACCACCACCAGGTCGGGCTGAGTCGCCAGTTCAATCGCCGGCGGAATCCCGATGTCCACCTGGCCGGCGCGCAACAGCTCGGCGCACTCCGATGGCAGGTCGAAGCGCAGGTCGAGCAGGTCCTTTTGCGGGCCATGCAGAAAGCCCCACACCAACGGCGCCGTGTTCAAATAGCTGACGGCGCTCACGCGCGGTTTCGATAGCATACGCTCCGATTGTATACCAGAATTCCATTCTACCAGGCCTGCTATACTCGCTCGATTCAGCCACCGTGACTACCTACCGCGTCGCAGTGCTGGGCGGCGACGGCATCGGACCCGACGTGATCGCCGAGGCCCTCAAGGTGCTGGGCGCTGCCGGGCGCCGCATGGCCGGCGTGAGCTTGGAATTTCGGCACTATCCCGCCGGGGCCGGGGAATACTTGCGCCGCGGCGACCCGCTGCCGGCCGCCACCCTGGAGGCCTGCCACCAGGCCCATGCCATCCTGCTCGGCGCCATGGGGCTCCCCAACGTGCGCTGGCCGGGGGGTACCGAAATGGCCCCTCAGCTGGACCTGCGCGAGCAACTGGACCTCTACTGCGGGCTGCGGCCCATCCGGCTCTATCATCCGGCCGACTCGGCGCTGCGGGCGCCTGGAAGTATCGACTTTCTGATCGTGCGAGAGAACACCGAAGGGATGTTCTATTCTCGCAAGGGGACCTTCGCGCCTGAGGCCAGCGAGGTGATCGACTCGCTGCGCATCTCGCGCCACGGCGCCGAGCGGCTGTTCCGAGCCGCCTTCCAGCAGGCCGCCAGGCGCCGCGGCCTGGTCACGCTGGTCGACAAATCCAACGTTCTGCCGTCCATGGTCTACTTCCGCTGGATCTTTGACCAGATCAGCGCCGAGTTTCCCGCGGTGCGCGCCGAAAAGATCTACGTCGACGCGGCCGCTCTCTACCTGGTCCAGAGGCCGCAGAGTTTCGATGTCATCGTAACCGAGAACCTGTTTGGTGATATTCTATCGGACCTGGCGGCGGGGCTGGTGGGCGGCATGGGAATGGCGCCATCGGGAGACATCGGGGACCGCCACGCTGTGTTCCAGCCATCGCACGGCTCCGCCCCGGACATTGCCGGCCGCGGCATCGCCAACCCGACAGCCGCCATTCTGTCTGCCGCCATGATGCTCGAGTGGCTTGACCAGCCCGAGACGGCGCGGGCCGCGGACCGCATCCGGCGGGCCGTGGAGCGTGTTTTTGCCGACCCCAGTCAGCGCACCCCGGACCTGGGAGGAACGCTGACTACGACACAGATGGGCGACCGCATCGCGAGCGCCCTGGAGGAGGATGATCCATCATGAAGACGCAGAAATCACGGCGCCAGGTGTTCGCCGCCGCAGCCCTGGGGCTGGCCGCTGCCGGCGCCGCCCGCGCCCAGGCCGCCGATCCCTGGACGCCGAAGAAACAGTCCGCCGGCGGGCCCATGCGCTCCGGCCACCTGCTGTTCCTCAGCGGCATCGGGGGCTGGTACCCGGAGCGCCGCCCTCAGGCCGGCGACGTCCGCCAGCAAACCGCCGACGCCCTCGACATCATGAAGGCATCGCTGGCCAAGGCCGGTTCCTCGATGGAAAACGTCCTGAAGGTGCAGGTGGCCCTGGTCGATCCGGAGAACAACTGGGGGCCCATGGACGAGGTCTACAATACCTACTTCCCCAAGAACCGTCCGGTGCGGTCGTATTTCGGGGCCACCGGCTTTCGCCGCCGCGGTCAGCTGTTGCAGATCGATGGCATTGCCTACGTGGATTGATTGGCCCCCTCGCCCTCTGGCCTCACGGTGGGTCCCGGTAATTCAGGGGCGGCTTCTGGCCGGCGGGAACTCGTGAGCGGTACTGGTGGCCGCCGCGGCGTTTCTCGAAGCTGGCCCGGGCGGCCTCGACATCCTTGGGGTTGCTGAACAGGTCGATGGCGGTCAAGGCCAGGGTTTTGGCCGCCACCACCATCCCTTTGCGGCCGATGCTGGAGCCGGCGCAGGCCGCCGACTGCCAACTGTGCCCCGGCGTGCCCGGCACAAAGGTAGCGGTACGAAACTGTTGCGTGGGCACCTGCCAGCTTACGTCGGCCACGTCGGTCGAGCCGCCCGAGCCGGGGCCGCTTTCGATGGGCTGAATCTGTTCCTGGCTGCCCAGCGGTGGAGTGTTCTCGGGCGGAAAGGTCTTACGCAGCGCTTCGGCGAAGGCTTGCTCCTCGGCGGTGTAGCGGAGGCCGCCTACCTGTCGCAGGGCGCGGTCGATCACCTTGGCCAAAGCGTCGTTGGGCAGCGTGTTGTAGACGCTGTTGACCAGTTCCATATCGAGGCGCGTTTCTGTGGCCAACGCCCCCGCCTCGGCGCACTTGACGATACGGGACCAGACGTTGTCGAGCGCCGGCATCTCAGGGTGGCGGGCGTATACATAGCCCTCGGTGAAATCCGGGACCACGTTGGGCGCCGCACCCCCCTTGGTGATGATGTAGTGAATGCGGGTGGCCGAAGGCACGTGCTCGCGCAGCAGCTCGACCCCATGGCTCATCAGCAGCAGGGCGTCGAGGGCAGAGCGCCCGGCTTCCGGACGTCCGGCAGCGTGGGCCGGTTTGCCGTAGAACCGAAACTTGCCGGAGATGTTGGCCAGCGAGCTGCGCAGGCTGGTGCCGTTGGAGTCGCCGGGGTGCCAGGCCAGAGCCACGTCCAGGTCGGCGAAAGCGCCCGCCCGGCCCATGTAAATCTTGCCGCCTCCGCCCTCTTCGGCCGGGGTACCGTAGAAGCGGATGGTCCCCGACAGCCGGTTGGCGATCAGGTATTCCTTCACCGCCACGGCGGCAAAAGCTGACGCCGCCCCGAACAGGTTGTGACCACAGCCATGGCCAGGGCCGCCGGTCAGGCGCGGCTTTCGCTCTGCGGCGGCCTCCTGCGAGAGTCCTGGCAGGGCGTCAAACTCGCCCAGAATCCCGATCACCGGCTTGCCCTGGCCCCAGGCGGCGCTGAAGGCCGTCGGGATGCCGCCGATGTTTTCCTGGATCTGAAAGCCGGCCTCCCGCAACTCCGCCTTCAGCAGCGCCGAGCTCTTGTGTTCCTTGTAGCCGACCTCGGCCAGTTCCCAGATCTGGCGCGAGAGGGCGCCGAAGCGGGCGGCGCGGTCGTCCATTGTTTTCAGCAGCCCGGCGCGGTCCTGTTGCCCGAGGGCCGCCAAAGCCAACACCGTCGTGGTCAGAAGCAAACGAGTGGTCATGCCAAGCATCCTACCCTTGTGATATCCTCGCTGGCAATGTTTCTCGCCGGGATCGAAGACAACTCTGGCCGCGCCGGCGCCCGCGCTCGCCTGATCGAGGAACTGAAAGCCGCCGGGCAAACGGCGCCGGGGATCCTGCACCTGTTCGCCTTCAAACCCGAGGTGACCGAACGACTGGAGGATCTCTCGCAAGCCATTATGCGGGGTCCATCGCCGCTGAGCCCCGGCCTGCGGGAGCTGATCGCCGCCTTCACCTCGGCGCAGAACCACTGTCCATTTTGACTCGGCTGTCATGCCGCCGGTGCGGCGGAACTGCTGGGGGATCGCGCGGTAGTGGACGCGGTGCTGGCCGACTATCGCGCGGCGCCCATTTCGCCGGCCGAACGGGCGCTTTTCGGATTCATCGAGAAAGTGAACGGCGCGGCCAGCCGGATCACTGCCGCTGACGTTGACGAAGTTCGCCGGGCCGGCTGGACGGAGGAAGCCATCTACGACGCCGTCAACGTGTGCGGGCTGTTCAATTTCTACAACCGGTGGGTGGACGCCACTGGCGTCGCCGAGATGCCGGAGGCAGCGTATCGGGAGGCGGGCAAGAGGCTGGCCAGGCGGGGGTACCGGATCAGCGCCGACCGGGAGCCCCTCGCGTAGCCGTCGCGGCTCGGTAACCCACTGATTCTACTGAGCCGCGCGCGTCAGCAAGCGGTCGTTTTTCACCTCTGCCAGCGGAGCTGTGTTACTATAGGACCGGAGCATTTCTGCGAAGTTGGTGATCGGCGGCTGTTTTTTTGATCCAACACTCGCAATGCTGGGGCCCGGCTCGACATCGCTCCGGTGAGCAGGCTCCGCTCCCGGAAGCAGGAGACGGAGAAGCCTAAATGGAGCGCGGCGGGTTCCAACCCTGGAACCAACGGGGTCAAGCATGGTCGCCGACACGGCCTGGCGGATTGCTCCACCTCCTCCTTTGGCGTGCCCGCTGGCTATGAACATCCTGTTCATCGGCGACATTGTCGGCTCGGCGGGGCGCCGTATGGTGCTGGATCATCTGGCCGATATCGTGGAACGCCAGAAGATTCACCTGGTGATTGCCAACTGTGAGAATGCCGCGGCCGGCTTCGGCGTCACGCCCCGGCTGGCGGAAGAACTGCTGCGGTCGGGCGTGGACGTGCTGACCTCCGGCAACCACATCTGGGACAAGAAAGAGATCCTGGAATACATCGGCGAGCAGCCTAGACTGCTTCGCCCCGCCAACTATCCTGCCGGCACGCCGGGCGGGGGCGTTTTCGTGGGACAAACCGCCTCCGGATCGGCCTATGCGGTGATCAATCTGCAAGGCCGGACGCACCTGCCCAGTATCGACTGCCCCTTCCGCCGGGCCGACGCCATCCTGGCGGCGCTGCCGGAGCCGGTCCGCATCCGGATCGTCGATTTTCATGCCGAAGCCACCAGCGAGAAGATCGCCTTCGGCTGGTACCTGGATGGCCGGGTGACGGCGGTGGTGGGCACCCATACTCACGTGCCGACGGCCGACGAGCGGATCCTGCCTGCCGGCACCGCCTACCAGAGCGACGTCGGCATGACGGGGGCGTATAATTCCGTGATAGGCGTGGACAAGGAGGCGGCCATCGGACGATTCCTCAATGCCATCCCCAGGCGGCTGGAGCCGGCCGAGGCCGACCCCCGCCTGGCCGGCGCCATCATCGAAGTCGAGGAGGAAACCGGCCGGGCGCTCTCCATTCGCCGCTTCCAGCGGAACGGCCAGTGACTCCATGCAGACCGCCGCCCAACCTCACCTGATCGCCCTGGCGGCGCACATTGCCGGGGTGGTGCTGGTGGCGGCGGTGTTTGCCTTTCTTTACCAACAGACCCGGCGGATCTACTTCAGCTATTGGGCGCTGGCATGGACCCTGCTCAGCGTCGCCCTGCTGTTCCGGCTGGCGGCCTTGGTGAGCCGGCAGAATGTCTTTCTGATGCCTTACGGCCTGCTGGAGGTGGCCTTCGCGACCTCGCTGGTCTTCGCCCGGGCCTCCGTGGCCGGTCGCTTTGACATCCGCTTGCCCGCCGCCACCTGGCTGGTGGCGGCTTTCTTCCTGGCCGGCTACGGCGCCGCTTTCCGCGCCCACTTCCGGGGCTTCCACAGCCTGCACCACATGCTGCTGGCGGCCATCTACGGCTGGAACTCCCTGATCTCCTGGCGGCGGGGCCGGCCGGCGGCCGGCGCCGGACCAAAACTGTTTTCCTTCGCGCTGCTGGCCTCCGCGGCCCTGAACTTCATCTACGGCCTCTCCTACCCGTTGGCGGACTGGAATCCGGTGGACCTTCCCCCACCGGTTTACCTCCGGTTCCACAACTTACCGGACCTGCTCCTGCAAACCCTGCTGGCTTTCTCGGCCATGATGATGTGGCTGGAAACCCAGAACCAGGAATTGGCCGAACTGAACCGCGAATTGGCGGTCAGTCGCCAGGAGATCGCCCGCCATTCCCGACTGGATCCTCTGACCGGCTTGTTGAACCGCGCCGCCCTGGATCAAACCTGCGAGGCCGGCGAGGCGGTATCGGGGGTGGTGGCAGTTCTGGACCTGGATAACTTCAAGGACGTGAACGACGTGCTTGGCCACCTGACCGGAGATGAAGTCCTGGCCAACGTCGGCAACCTGATCCGAACCTCGGTGCGCCGCCAGGACCTGGCCTGGCGATGGGGAGGCGACGAGTTCGTGGTCTTGTTCCGCGACTCCAACCGGGAAGCCGTGGAAGAGCGCCTGCGGACACTGGAGCAGCGCCTGCTTCGCTTTCGCATGCGCGGCAAGGGGGTCCTGCCCATCAACATCAGCTGGGGCCTGGCCGAAATCCAGGATCGCACCCTGCGCCAGGCCCTCGAGGAGGCCGACCAGCAAATGTACCTCCGCAAGCGGGAACGATCGCCCATCTCCAAATTCTTTGGAAAAGAGTAGAAATCGCGCTCACCGACCGGTTACACTGGACAAAGTACTCGAACAATGGTACTAGTATGCAAAATAGTCTCGGACATGGATAGGGGGTGGGGGTTCTGATAGGCGAGACCGTTGGGGAGTTTCTGACTGGTATCCTGGCAGCGGAGGTGGGCCAGTGAGCCAGGAGGCCACGCTTTGGCTGCTAGGGCTGCTGGGGGCCACCGTGGCGGCGCTGTCGGCAGGTAGTTGGCTGCTGCGCCGCAGCCACCAGAGACAGCAGCGGCTGTTGCGCAATCTCCAAACGGTTGCCGAGAGCATGATTGCCACCGGCGACCCAACCCAAATCCATCGCCGCATCGTCGAGACCCTGCCGGCCATCGTGAACGCCTCGCATTGCCACCTGATGCTCTACAACCGGGTGACCCGCCAGCTGGACGTGCTGGCAGGCACGGACCGGTCCCCGGTGGCCTCCATCCCGTTCGATGCCGCCTCCGGCCCGGTGGCCTGCTTCAACAATCGGGCGGTGCTGGAGGTGCCGGACGCCGCCGGCTGCCCGTTTCTGGACCAGAACATCGTCCGCGAGCTGAAGCAGAAATCGGTGTTGTTTGTCCCGATGATCTGCGACGGCGAGATCTTCGGGGTCCTGGAGGTAGATGACCGGCGGCGGAAGAGGTCCTTCACGGAGGCTCAGAAGGCCAGCGCCCAGCACGTGGCCAATCTGGGGACGTTGGCCATGAAGCTGTGCGAGCAGCGAGCCATGCGAGAGCAGCTCTACCGTACGGAAAAGATGGCCGCCGTGGGGGAGCTGATCAGCGGCGTGGCGCACGAGCTGAAGTCGCCGCTGACCACGTTGGGCGGCCTCTCGGAACTGATCCTGGCCCGTTACGGGTCGGGGCCTTTGGCTCAGGATCTGCGCAACATTCACAGCGAGGCGCAGCATGCAAATTCGATCCTGCAGCGGCTGATCTCGTTTGCCCGCCCCCAACGGGGGCCCCGGGTGGTGGACGTCAACGCTGCCATCCGCGCCGCCGTCGCCATGCGGGAGGCCAAATGGGAAAGCCGCGGCATCCGCGCCCGGCTGCAGCTTTCGCAGGCCCCTCCGATGATCGCCAACGACCCGGAACACCTGGAACAGGTGTTTCGTAACCTGCTGGTCAACGCCGAACGCGCCCTGGAGGAGGCCCGCGAGAAGCTCATCACCATCCGCACGGCCGTGGTCGGCCGGCGCTTGCTGATCTCGATCTCCGATAGCCGCGCGCCCACCAGCCAGGACCTGCAACGCAGCGGGCAGTCGCTGTTCGCCGGGACCAATCCCAGCGACACCGCCAGCCTGGGGCTGGCCGTATGCCAGAGCCTGATTGAGGGTCATGGGGGAAAGGTGCGGGTCTCCAGCTCGCCCGGGCAGGGCACCACCTTCGAGATCGAATACCCGCTGGCCGGAGGCGCCCAGAGAGAACTGGCAGCCCTCCCGGTCGCGGAGCGGCGAGCCCAGGGCCCTCGCGGCAGTCTGACGGCGCTGGTCATCGACGAGGATCGTCGCGTCCAGGATTCTCTGCTGAGCCTGTTGAGCGACCGCAGCTACCGGGTCATCACGGTGTCCAGCGCCGAGGAGGCCCTGGATCTGTGCGAACGGGCCCGTTTCGACCTGGTGTTGTGCGACGTCCGGACTCGCGGCCTCAGCGGTGTCGAGCTGTACCGGCGGATCCAGCACCGCATCCAAAGCTTCGTCTTCCTGACTGGCGACACCTTCAGCGCTGACATACGCGAGCTGTTCAGCGAAAGCAACCAGGCGGTGCTGCCCAAGCCCTTTGCCGCCGCCGACGTGGAGCGCCTGCTGGACGAGATCGAACCCCGCCTGATGAGCGCCCATGCCGGGTAGTGATCGCGCGGAGCATCCAGGGTCCTATTTCCGGGCGGTGTGGGCGGTAGTCAGCCGGATTCCGCGGGGTCGAGTCGCCAGCTATGGGCAAGTGGCCGCCGCGGCCGGCTTCCCCGGCGCCGCTCGCCAGGTGGCGTGGGCGCTCGGCGGGACGGGGCGGCCCCCGGGCCTGCCATGGCACCGCGTGCTGGGGGCCGGCGGTAGGATCCGCCTGCCAGGCCTCGCAGGAATGGAGCAACGACTGCGGCTGGAGGCCGAGGGGGTCCGGCTTGCAGGAAGCCGTGTCCGGATGGACCAGCACCAGTACGAAATCACACCCCGAAGCTCCCGGCTCCGCGCTCGCCGATCGCCCGCAGGCCGAAAACGCTAGAATAGGGGGGGTATTTACTTGACAGTTTGTGGGGCGGTCCCCCTGGACCGCGGCGGACGCCCTCGTCCGCCCCTCACACAGGCCGACCAGGGGGTCGCCGCGGGCGAGGGCGCCCGCCCCAGGTGGCTCTGTGTTGACAGTCACCTGATCCGCAAGTGAACCAACCTGAGTCAAGTAAATACCTCCCTACGCTAGAATAGCCTCATGCGGGTCAGGGTCATAGTGATCGCAGCCGTGCTGGTCGCGCTGGGAGGCGAACAGGCAGGAATGCCTGTGTTACGGGGCCAGGGGAAATCCGGTCTGCCGGATCCGCCCAAGAAAGACGTGCCTTACATAATCCACGCCGACTTGCTGATCGAAACCGACGCCGGGGAAGCGACCGAAGAAACCCGCAAGGACGAGCAGCTCTACGCAGTGCGCGGAGCAGCCGCGGCGGCCCGAACCCCGCTGGCCGGGCCGGAATTGCTCTTCCACTCCGAGAAGTTCCCGGCTGAGAAGCTACTACTGTATCGGCTGGAGCCTCGCGCCGGCCGGCGCGAGGTCATCATCGCCCGGAAGAAGAAGCCGGTGGCCCGGCCGATGCGGGTTTCCCTGTTCCGGATTCGCGAGAAGATCGTCAAGATTCGGGTGGATGACAGCCTGGCGCCGGGCGAGTATTGCCTGTCGCCGGATGGTTCCAACGCCGTGTTCTGTTTCGGCGTCGACTGAGTCCCGTGGACGTCCAAAGGCCAGGCGGAGCTTAGGGGAGAGGGATGAGATACGCAGGCGTTGTTCTGTTGTGGGTACTGGCCCCGGCGGCGGTCGGACAGCACATTCGCCTGACCCCGGGCGTGGCCCGGCGCTTTTCGATCCCGCCCCAGTCGCAGCCGTTTGTGCTGACAGGCATCACCGTAGCGGCGCCTGGCGGGGTGAGCCGCCTGACGATTGATTTGGAGAGCGAGGTGCTCTCGCACGACCTCAGCCTGTGGGCTCGATTCGACCGCGATGTGGTGGTGCAGTTTGGAGCTGTTATGGCGGCGGATTTTTCGGTGCAGACCATCGGGGTGGGGCGCGAGCAGTTGGTCATCCACCCGGGCTTGTCGCCGCCATTGCAGACCGGCGTGTACTATCTGGCTATCGGGGTTGCCACCCTGAACACCGCCATCTCCGGCAGCATACGAGCCACGCTGGAGGGCGGCGGAGCCAACGGCACGGCGATCGTCTCGACTTTTGATTTCGACACCGAGGGCTGGAGCCGCAACTTTCCCGACTCCAGCTTGCCGGGCGCTTCGCTTGGCGACCAGGCCTCTCTGCTGGAGTATTCCAGCGCCGGCGGCGACCCAGGCGGCTTTCTGCGCCTGATCGATCAAATCGAGGAGCGCCAGGATTACGCCGTGGCCCCGCCGAGATTCCTTGGCAATCTGGCGGCCATGACGAATCCGCGGCTGGAGTTCGACTTCCGGCACGTCTCTGGCGCGGCTTCCACGGTGCAACTGCGGCTGGCGATTCTGGGCGGCGGCACGGTGTTCCAGTGGGTGAGCGAAGAGCCGCCCCTCCTGTCCTGGCAGCATTTCCGGATCCCGCTGAACGCTGCCGGCTTGCAGCGGGCCAGCGGCCTGGCCAGCCTCTCTCAGGTGCTGTCCAATGTGCAGCGCATCGAAATCTCCATGGACCAGGGGGTCGGCCCCGAGATCAACGGCCTGGACAACTTCGCCCTGATCGGCGATGTGCCGTTGGGACCGCCCTCGGCGATTCCGGCGGCGCCGGCAGTGTCCGGCTTCGATGCCGACAGCGACGGCTGGGGGCTCAACTATCCCCCGACCGCCATTCGCGGGGCCTCAATCGGCGACTCGGCCAGCACGGTGGCCTGGTCGGTGACCGGCGGCCAGCCGGGCGGCCTGCTGGAACACCGCGAGGCCAACGGTCCGCAGGACGACTTCTTCGTCGCGCCGCCGAAGTTTCTGGGCAACCTGGCGGGAATCCCGAATCCGCGGCTGGAGTTCGACTACCGGCACGCCTCCACGACGCCGGTGCTGGCGCCGGTGGTGGTGCGGCTGGCCGGCGCCGGGGCCTCGTTTCTGTGGGTGGGGGCCATCCCGCTGCCGTTCAACGCCTATCAACACTACCGTATCCCGCTGGGGGCGGATTTCTTCGTGCGGGAGTCGGGCGCCGCCAGCTTCGCTCAGGCGCTGGCGGCGGTCGAGCGCCTGGAGATCAGCGCCGAGCAAAGCACTGCCGGGGAGGTCAACGGGCTGGACAACGTGATGTTGCTGAGCGCCCCGGCGCCCCCGGCCCGACCCAACCTGACGCTGGATCCCTCCCGCCTGATCTTCACGGCCACCGCCGGCGGATCCAACCCCACGCAGCAGAGCCTGCGAATCGGCTTGAGCGGAGACGGCGGGCCGCTGAACTGGACCGCGACCGTGGATGCGGCCTCGCCATGGCTGCGGCTAGCCGCCGCCAGCGGCGTCACACCGTCATCCTTCCTGGTGGGGGTCAACATCGCAGGCCTGGCGCGAGGCAGTTATCGCGGAACCATCACCGTGGCTGCCACCGGCGCCGCCAACACGCCCCAGCCCGTGACGGTCGAGCTGGCGGTGGCGGCCTCGACGGCCAGCCTGCCACGTGTCGACGCCGGGGGCGTAACCAATGCCGCCAGTTTCCGGGGGCCCCTGGCGGCCGGCACGCTGGCCAGCGCCTTCGGCCAGAACCTGGGACCGGCCGAAGGAGCTTCAACGGCCTTCCAGCCCGGCACTCAAACGCTGCCCACGCGGTTCCGCAGCGTGCGGGTGTTGGTGCGGGATTCAGGCGGAGCGCAGATTGCCGAGGCCCCGCTTCTCTATGTCAGCAGCCGGCAGATCAACTTCCAGATGCCCTTCGAGGCCGCCGGTCGCGGCTCGGTGCAGGTGCTGGTGGACAACGACGGCTTGCTCAGCGAGGCGGAGCCGGTGGCGCTCGGGCCGGCCGCTCCCGGCCTGTTCACCTACGGGGCCAACCGCGCCGTAGTGCAGAACCAGGACTTCCGCCTGAACACCCCCGAGAACCCGGCGCAGCGCGGCAGCGTGATCATCGCCTATGTGACCGGAGCCGGCCCGGTATCCCCGCCGGTACCCACCGGCCAGGCGGCGCCGGCAGCGCCTCTCTCGACTGCCGCCGCCGGGGCTGTTGCCAGCATTGGCGGTCTCTCCGCAACCGTGCATTTCCTGGGCCTGACGCCCGGGCTGGTGGGCCTGGCGCAGGCCAACATTCAGGTTTCGGAATCCACCCCCGCCGGCGAGCAGACCCTGCTGCTGTTGATCGGCGGCCAGGCCGCCAACGGAGCCATCGTCTCCATCCGGTAACACAGGCATTCCTGCCTGTCAGCGGTGCGACTGGTAGTGTCCTTTTAGAAGCTTGCTGAGTTGTGTCCTAGCCACGTGCGTTGCTGTGGTCAGCCTAGTAAGCGAGCGAAAAGAGGCCATTGGCGCCATCATAGGTTAACAGGCACCCCTTAAGTATGTCTATTCCAATTAGGGCATGGAATCCCAGCGCCGCTAGAAGCTCAACCTCCACTACGCCGATCGTATGATGAATAAGGCGAGGGACAGATGTGCCTTGGGGGTCACCCAAAACCGGCCATAGAGGGTCACCTCAAAACCGGCCAACGACAAACCGGGATCCAGGACGTTAACCGGACGCGAGGGGATTACCCTGCGTCCTGTGGGAA
>Ga0247727_10007575_pt1 | contig 20598 bp, 24 predicted proteins | sample WisWelCaveWW1625_FD_202498 | JGI IMG/M metagenome (GOLD analysis project Ga0247727, IMG submission 202498) | Biofilm microbial communities from Wishing Well Cave, Virginia, United States - WW16-25 | ecosystem: Environmental > Aquatic > Deep subsurface > Groundwater > Cave microbial mat | place... | reverse complement strand
GTGGCATGGTCCATGAGTTTGGTGATTTTCTTTGCGCCCATCTGGCTTAGCGTTCCGCCTAAAACTGTAAAGTCATACGCAAAGACAAAGACCTGTCTTCCGTTGATCGTACCATAACCAGTGATGACACCGTCTGTGTAGAACTTTTTCTTTTGCATGTCATATTCGTAATAATGATGGGTGGTCATTGCGTCAATTTCTGTAAAGCTTCCCTCGTCTAGGAGAAGTATGATTCTCTCCCTTGCTGTCAGCTTTCCCTTTTCATGCTGGGCCGCAATCCTGTCTTGTCCGCCAGCTGTAAGTGCTGTCTTTTGTTTTTCCAAAAATTTCTCAATCTTGTTAAAATGCATATGGCCAGCAACAAATGACCACAACAAGCATATATTAATTTTAGAATTTTGATTGTTCCCTTATTTTGTCCCGGCAGCCCTCGTGGTACTTGATACGCTATCTTGTTGCTTTGAACTATGTATTTTCGTCAGCCAGCGTTCCAGCCCCTCTTTGGCTTGAGTTTTAAGATGTCCTAGTTTGGCCTCATCAGAATTTTACCAAAGATGTTTCCCTTGAGCATTTTTTCGTGGGCTTCTGGGGCTTGTTCAAGGGGGTAAATGGAATCAATTATCGACTTGATCTTCCCCCTTGACATCCAGTAGAGTGATTCCTCTAGTTCTGCCTTGGTTCCCTGTGTTGAGCCCAAAATGTTCGTGCCCTTGAAGAAGACGTGCCTAAGGTCTGTCTGAACCTCATACCCGGTTGTGGCCCCAGTAGTTACCAAGGTTGCGCCATACTTTAGAAGTGTCAGCTCTTTGTTCCAGTGCGAGCCTCCAATGTGCTCATAGATCACATCGATCCCAGGAATTTGGTCTTTGTTTTTTGCCAGTTCTTTTGAAATTGCAAATACTTGTTTGTGCCAGTCTTCTTTTCTGTGATCCACAGCATAGTCTGCACCAAGGCTCAAGCACCGTTCTAGCTTGTCAGGACTGGATGTTGTGATGACATCGCATCCAAAAAGTTTTGCGATTTGGATTCCAAATGTTCCCATGCCAGAGCTTCCACCCATTATCAAAACTGTCTGGCCCGGTCTGATCTTTGCGCGGCCTACCAACATGTGCCATGCAGTCATCAGTGTCATTGATGCCGCGGCCGCGTCCTCGTAGCTGACATTGTCTGGGATTTTTGCGACATTTACTTCTGGAAGATGAGTCTGTTCGCAGTATCCACCCCAAAGTGGCCCGGTTTGAAACCCCCAGACTTTGCGATTTTTGCAGTCGTATTCTCTCCCTCCAGTGCATGCCCTGCAGACTCGGCATGAAATGTTCCCGTGTGACACTACCCTGTCGCCGACTTTGATTGTCGTCACGTCTTCTCCCACCGCAGTGACTTCGCCTGCCGCGTCAGTTCCAGAGATGTGCGGCATCGGAATTTGGATTGGTTTTCCTCTCATTGCCCAGATGTCGTCGTAGTTGAGGCCTGCAAACTTGACCCTAAAGACAACCTCGTTTGATTTTGGCATTGGATCAGGAACTTGCTTTATCTTGAGAATTTTCTTAAAATCATCATTTTGTGCGTATTCTTCGTATACTAGCGCCTTCACAAAATCCGTTTTTCACCTGCGCAATTTCAGCCTATTGCTTGAGGTTTAGCAATGAAAAGTTTTTTTGCACTGCCTTTTGGTATTGCAAGAAAGAATCTGCAAGGCCTTCGCATTTTTTGCAGACACAGAATTCAGATACCTGTTCCCTGTCGCAGTCGTCTGCAAACTCGCACTTTGGGCATCCTGCAGGGCCTCCACAAATGATGCATTTTAGCTCCTTTACCTCCTGGCTTGCGCATTTTTCGTGCTTTACTCCAAGACCCTTTGCCCAGAGGCCCATTTCGTTTACTTCGACTTTCTGGTTGCATACGATGCATGTGCCAGGAAACTTCATTGGAATCTTGCGCCAGCTCATTTCAGCAGACCTATCTCCTTTTGAATTATTTCTGCGTATTCAGGGCTGACCTCAAGGTCCATCTTTTTGTTTTTGATGCAAAACAAAATGTATGGAAGGTAAAATGTCGCAATCGTACTTTGCGAGACATGGAATTTTTTTGCGAGAGCCGAGCTGAGCGCCTTGATTGTTTTTCCGTCCCACCGCAGTCGGTTTAGGAGAGGCCACGATAGGTTGTATTGCGAGAACTGGACTTGGACGTTTTCTCCATAAAGTCTCAATAAAATATTGTCAAGATACCGGAGCAGCCTCCATTCCTGGGTTCTCATTATTTTTCCATACAACATGTCGGCTTCTGAAACCACGTCAAGCATTTTTGCAAGTGTCGCACCTGGCAGGCTACTTGTAACTAGACTAGAATAAAACGCGTTAATCTTTTCTCTTGGATCGATTCTCAGCGAATACAGCACGATTTGTGCTTCTTCTTTTGACTTTGCCTTGAAAAATGCGTTTATTCCCGCCTCGACATCGAGTCGCTCGAATGATTTTTCCGTAGGTGGATCAAAGCCGCCAAGCTGGGCTTGCGCCATGTTCAACAATGATCTAATGTCGCCCCTCGATTCAATAATTATCTTGACTGTAGCGCCTGGGCTTAGCTTTGCTTCTTCTTCCTTAAGCACCTTGCCAAGATAAAGGCCCAAAAGCCGTGGTGGGAGCGGTTTGAGATAGATTGGCTTTGTTGCTTTTCTAATGTTTTTCATCTTGACTGATTGGTCAGAGTTTGCTGCAAGAATTATCGGAACCGTCGGCTCTTTGAGAATTTTCAGCAGCGCCTCTGCCCCCCCAAAGTCTGCACGTCCATGTATTCCGTCTACTTCGTCGACAAAGATCATCGGCCTGCCAAGAAGGCTAGTGTTTCCTAAAAGCGGGCTCAGCATATCTTCGATGTTTGCCCTGTTCCTGACATCGCTTGCGTTAAGACCGATCAAGTCGTACTCGAATTCTTTTGCAGCCAGCTGTGCAAGCGTTGTTTTTCCTATACCGGGCGGCCCGATTAGCAGGACAGGCTTTGCCCCTTTCTTCCATTTTACTAGCCAGTCCACAAAGGAGCTACGCGCCTCCTCGTTTCCAACCATGTTCATGATTTTTTTTGGCCTATGCTTTTCAGACCACATCATTTTTTTCTCTCACCCTGGCAGTTTTGATGAGAACTCTGACCAGAGGTTGGCCTTTTCTAACTGATTATACCAGTACTGGTTGTAGTGTTCCACCGTCAAAAACAAGAACTCTAGAAATTCCGTGTGTGAGAATTCTTTTGGAAGCAGTTCTAGTGCCAGCCTTGCATCTGAGAGATACAGCTCGCTTTTTTTCATTGTAAATTCAAATCCCTTTCTTACATCACCTGTCAAAAGCGAGTAATAAAGCGGCCAAGAAGGTATTTTGACAAACTTGTTTTTAATCGAGTCTTCTATCTCGTTTCCGCATCCAACCGATTCTGCTGCACGAGCCATGCCTAAGTAGAATATCTCGCCAAGCGGGTTTTTGCCAAGCGCCATGTTTCTCCCTGCTGTACCCATCACCGCGCGGTATTTTTTGTAGCACTGGTTCATCTGTTCTTCTGTGATTTTTGTCGGCGTCATCTTGAGTTTGGTGTCGATGTACTGACCAAGTCTTGCATCCTTGAACCCTTCCTCAAATTCCGACAAGACGTGCTCTCCGCCCTTTGCGATTTTTGCGCGGGCTAGTCTCAAGATGTACGGGTTCATGAGCTTATAGTCGTCCAAATACTCTAGGTCTTCGTCCCTGTCCACAATTCTGTCCATCGGTTCGCTAAGATCAATTGCTATGATATGACCGTCGACTAGGTCTTGGCGCATCTGGGCGCTTTTGTTCCCTGAATGGTTTGCGGCCCCATCATAAAGGGCGCAAAAAACAGGCAGAGTCATCTTTACAAAATTGGAATTGAGAATCCGAAGAACCCTGTCTTTTAGCACGTCACGGCTCTCAAGCTTTGATTTTATGGCGGGAATTTGCGAGTCTTCCAAGATTATTTCGCTAGAGCCGACTTCTTTTGCAAACTCTTTTTGCGTCTCTGATGCAGAGGAATCTGACTTTATTTCCCTGAGAAGATCGTCTGTGAACCTTTCTGCAAACTTTGGGAATTCCGATTCCGCCTCTTCCTTGTATTGGCTGAAAAGCTTGAAACCCCTTGACTTGAATAGTCCTTGCTTGAGGACTTGCTTTCCTGCCTTTGTGGACATGAGTGCCTCTTTTGAGACGACTGACTGGTCCTTGCTGCTCACATTGGCAAACTCTTTTTCTTGTTATTTATCCTTTCAAAAATTCTTGACTTAAATTACGAAAAAAAATCAGACCAGTTGTGCAAGTAATCGAAGTACTCCGAGAGGCATCAAGACAGGTATATGAAAATGTAAAAGGCATTGCAGGTACAATCGAGGCTGGAGAGGACCACGGACGCGGCGCGGGTGGAGACATTTCTAGAAAAATAGACATCATTGCAGAAAAAACGGTTTTGGATTATCTGAAAAAAATTAACTTTGAGTGCATAGTTTTGGGCGAAGAGTGCGGCAGGGTTGAGTTGTCAAAGAATCCAAAGGGGTTTGTCATAATGGACGCAATAGACGGCTCTGCGAACGCAGTACGTGGAATTCCGTTTTTTTGCTGCTCTTTAGCATTTGCCACGGAAAACAAGCTCAGCTCAGTTACCGATGGAGTGGTAACAGACCTATCAAACGGAGACATGTACTGGGCTACAAAGGGCAAGGGCGCGTTTGTAAACGAGACAAAAATCCAGGTTCACAAGCAAAAGCCAGTCTACAAGATAGTCGGAATAAATGTCTCAGGGGCCACACCTGAGCTTGTAAAAAGAATACAGCCGATTTTTCAAAACTCGAATCACTCAAGGCATTTGGGCGCAAACGCGCTAGAGCTTGCTCTTTTTGCTCGAGGCTTGATTGATGTCTATGTGGATTTGCGGGAAAAAATCCGTGTGACCGATATGGCTGCAGGATATATCATCGCCAAAGAGGCTGATGGGATACTCTTAGACCAAAACCTCAAACCGCTTGACTCGGATCTTTCCTACGAGACAAGACTCTCGTTTATCGCAGCTGCAAATCAAGAGATTCTTTCTGAGATCAAAAACCAGATAGGACTCTAGTTTTTTGATCATAGAAAAAAGTTGTAAGCGCCCTTGGCGGGATTTGAACTCGCGTCTCAGCCGTGACAGGGCCGAATTCTAGACCGGACTATACTACAAGGGCGTTGAATGATGTGTTTGGACTTCCTTTTTTAAAGTTTCACACTCGATGAATCAGCTGCTAAAAGACTAAATTATACACGCTTGGCAGAATTTCGAGAGGGTTCGTAGCTCAGCCAGGTAGAGTACCGGACTTTTAATCCGGCTGTCCGGGGTCCGAATCCCCGCGAACCCGCCATCATCATTCTGAAATTATGAGGTTTGGTATGCTAAGATCTAAAATAAAAAAAATGGAGGTCAAGATACAATTTTTGCACAGTATACCGTCACCATACATATAACACTGATCATGAGGTACGAATTTTTTTATATTAAAATCTTAAATGAGTGAATGACGTATTGGAATCATGGAAGAACAGATCCCACAATGTCAATGTCCCCCAGGCTCTGAAAGCTACGTTGATGAAGACGGCATGAACATTTGCCTTTCTTGTGGCGGTTGGGTACCAGCCAAATAAAATTACAAACGCATCAATCACAGTAATGTAAACCTGCTAAAGCTATTTTGTTAAGGCGAGTATTTTTTGAGACAATTGTTGAGTTGCTGAAGAGATACTTCCAGTCCTCTTTTTCATGCTTTCCCGGTATTTTTGGATCTTTACATTCCTGCTTGCAATCATTTTCTTCTGCTGTGAGATTCCTGCAGAGCCATTGGATGACCTGTTTTTTAGTGAATATTCAGCATCGATTGATGAGATTATTTTTAGGAGTTTTTTGGAGTCAAATTCTTTTTCTTTAATTTCTTTACGAATGTCAGACAAGGTAAGCTCTGAAAGCGATTTGCCTGATTTGTGCGCCGCGTGGACCAAGTTACCGACTATTTTGTGCGCAGTCCTAAATGGGATCCCTCGCTTTACCAGAGATTCTGCAACATCCAACGCTGTAAGGTACCCAGAGTCTGCGGCCTCTTGAATTTTCTTCTTGTTTATTTTTAGTGTGGCAAACATAGAGTTCAGAATCACCAATGCCGATATTGCGATTTTTGAGCTTGAAAACACTGCCGGTTTTATTTCCTGCAAGTCCCTTCCATACCCAGACGCAAGACCTTTGAGGTTTGAAAGAACTGAAACTAGATTCCCGATTACGCGCGCGGTTTTTCCCCGCGTAAGCTCCAGTATGTCTGGATTTTTCTTCTGAGGCATTACACTTGATGGAGACGAGAACTGGTCTGACATCTCTACAAATGAAAACTCGGCAGTGGACCATATCACCAAGTCTTCTGCTATTCGGCTAAGGTTTGTCATTAGAATAGAAACAACGCCAACGAACTCTGCGACAACGTCGCGGCTGCTTGTCGCATCTATCGAGTTTTCCACTATTTGTGAAAAACCAAGCATTTTTGCAGTGCTGTTTCGATTTATCGGCAAGCTCGTCCCTCCAACTGGGCCAGCCCCAAGTGGTGAATGGTTTATCCTCTCATAGCTTGAATAAAGCCTCTCAAAATCCCTAAGCAGTACGTCTGCATGTGACAGCAAATAGTGCGAAAACGTCCCAATTTGCGCATGCTGTAGATGTGTGTAAAGCGGCATTGCCGTGCTTGTATGTTTTTCTGCAATCTTGACTAGCGTTTCCACAAGATCCAAAATGCAGTCGCAGATTACGTTAGTGTCGTCGCGAATCTTCATGCGTAGATCTAGTGCAACCTGGTCATTTCGTGACCTGGCAGTGTGCATTTTACCCCCCACTGCAAGGCCTATTTTTTTTATGACTAGTGATTCAATGAGCTCATGTATGTCTTCTGCGGATGATGCGTTGTCCAGGTTTTCTTTTTTTAGCTTCTCAAGTGCCTGTAAGATTTTTTTGATTTCAGGTTTGTTGAGGATCTTGTTTTCATAAAGCATTATCGCGTGCGCTTGACTACCAACTATATCATAAATTGCGATTTCAGAATCATCAGATATTGATGAAACATAATCAAGTGTGTGTTTGTCTAGATTTTTTCCAAGACGGGAACGATACATCAAACTAGGATTATAATGGTTTTATATATAGCATAAACGGTTTTCTGATTGTGAGCCAAGATTTACAAGAACTAAGAAGAAAAATCTTTGATGAGCTATCTGGAATTGTAGATCCTGAAATAAACACGTCGATTACGGAGCTGGAATTAATAGACAATGTCGATATTGCCGAGTCTTCAGTCAAAGTTGACTTGCATCTGACCAGTCCGTTTTGTCCTGCGGTCTTTGGCTTCAAAATTTGTCAGGATATTCACGATCACCTTCTAAAGGTTGATGGAGTTAATGATGTCAAGGTGAATGTGTCAAATCACTTTATGGCAGAAGCAATCAACAATCAGGTAAACAACAGCCCAAATCCAAAAAAGCCCGCTTAGATTTATTTCCTGAATCCCAAGAGATATCCTCTTAGCAGTTGTATTCCCATTGCTGGGTCTACGCCTTTTGGACAGACCTGGCTGCAAGAGCCAGCAAAGTGGCATCTCCAGATTCCGTGCGAGTCGTCAATTATTTTTAGTCGTTTGTCCTTGCCCTTGTCACGGTTGTCTGCGACATATCGGTATGCTTGGGTAAGTGCCTGCGGCCCCATAAATGACGAATCTGTTGCCATCGTAGGGCATGCAGAGTTGCATAGGCCGCACTTGATGCAGTTTGCAAACTGGATGTATTTTTCGTGCTCCTCTGGAGTTTGCAGGAATTCCTTGGTATCCGAGGTTATTTCAGAATCTTCTCTGATTATGAATGGCTGCATTTTTTTGTGAGTTGCAAACAGTCTTTCAAAGTTCACCACCAGATCCCTTACTATAGGAAAGTTGTTCATCGGTTCAACTGTGATAACATCAGAGTTTAGCTCTGAAATTTTTGTAAAGCACGCAAGCCTTGGTCTTCCGTTTATCTTCATTCCGCAAGAACCGCATGATGCCTGCCTGCACGAATAACGCACGGCAACGGAATGATCCAAGTGTTTTTTGACATCCAATATAGCGTCCAAAACAGTGGTCCATCGCTCATATGGAACTTTGAAATTGGCAAACTCTGCCCCAGAGTCGTGCTTTGGATTGAATTTTGCTATTCGTAGTGTGATTGTCTTTGCTGATGATATCGGTTCGTTTGTTGATTTTTCCTCTGCTATTTGTTTGGCTTCGCTCAATCTATGTCATCCCCATGCTTGTCATCAATATAGTCTTTGAACCGTATGCGATTAGTCCTGCCATTGCGGCAAGGCATCCGTATGTTACCGCCTTTTCATACGAGCGGCCTTGTTTTAGCTCCAAGAGTATCACTCGCAATCCATTGAACCCGTGAACCGACAACAGTATCAGAACAAGCTCAAGTAGTATGGCATATGGAATGAACTGGTAGTTTGCAACTACGTTCTCGTACTGGAGTGATTCGCTAAAATCCATGGTTAGCCTAAACAAGATGTGGACTGCGACAAGCACTACTGATCCTAGCGCCGTACCATAGTGGACTTTCATTACGATACTTTCACGCATCTTATTCACCAAACAATACTGAAAGACCGTACATCATTGCAAGTGCCGCAAGGCCGATTGAGGCATAAATGCAAAGCTTGTGCATCGTGTTTTGTGATGCAGGTACATATGGGTAATCAGGACGGGCCGGTTTTCCAACGCCAATGCCCCCGTGGCCTAACATCACGCGTATTCCGTTTGCGGTATGAAACACGCACATTCCAATTACGAGTGTCAGAAAAATGTGGCCTTCTGTGGTTTGAGTAAGCTCTAGCATGGAATTCCACGCCTCTTTTCCGTTTAGAATCGAGCTTGTCTCGTATACGTGTCCAATAAAATACGCAAGGAGTCCAAGACCAGTTATTCTCATGAGCCAGTATGCAACGCGCTCTATTCCATAGCGTCCGGGATTTGCCATCCCCTTGATTCCTTCATTGTTTTCGTTTTGTTTCATCTAGTATTTTCTCTCCACTGGCTGGTACCTAGTAATGGTTACTGGATGCTTTTTCATTATTGGGCCTTTCGGATCATAGTATGCTAGCGTGTGGTGTAAAAAGTTTGCATCGTCTCTGTTAGGATAATCGCTTCTTGCATGTGCGCCGCGGGATTCTTTTCTGTTTATTGCACCTAGCAGAACAGTTTCCGCCACCCGGAACATCGAGTCAAGCTCCATCACGTTAGCAAAGTTTGTGTTGTATTCCTTTACCTTGTCATCTACATGTTTCCATGTTTTTGCCCTGAGCTCACGAAGCATCTTTAGGCCCTCGACAAGGTCTGACTCTGTTCTATACACATATGCCTTGTCGCTCATGGTGTCTGTGAGTTCTTGTCTTGCCTCGTATGGGTTGACCTCGCCTTGCCCCCTGAAAATTCCATCGTAGATTCTTTTTTCTTCCAGGTTTACCAGATGGTGTGGGAATTGTGATGATTTTGCGTTCAGTGCATGCTGTGCTGCAAGCTGGCCTGTAATTTTTCCCCAGACGATACATTCCGAGGTAGAGTTTGCACCAAGCCTGTTTGCGCCATGGACGCTGTTGCATGCTGCCTCGCCCGCTGCCCAGACCCCCTTGAGTTCGGTTGCACCGTCGATGTTTGTGTGGATTCCGCCCATCATGTAATGACATACCGGTCTTATGTCAAGCGGTTCTTGGGCTGGGTCTATTCCGGAAAACTTGATGCTGATTTCACGTATTGCTCCGAGTTTTTCTCGAATTACCTCATCGCCTACGTGTCTAAGATCAAGCTTCATACAGTCCACGCCTGTTTCGTGCTTAAAGCCACGTCCTTCGCTAATTTCATTCATTATTGACCTTGAGACAATATCGCGTGGCGCAAGCTCCATCTTGCTTGGGGCATAGTTTTTCATGAACCTCTCGCCATCCTTGTTTAGAAGATAGCCTCCTTCGCCCCGTGCAGCCTCCGTAATCAATATTCCAGATGGAAGAATTCCTGTCGGATGAAATTGTACAAACTCCATGTCCTTCAAAGCGAGTCCTGCCCTGTACGCCATGTCAAGACCATCAGGTGTTGACGATAACGCATATGTAGAAAAGCTGTAAATGCGGCCAGCGCCACCCGTTGCAATTATTAGCGACTTTGCCTTTATTGCATAAAACGTTCCACTAGATAGCTCAATTGCTGTGATGCCCATGAACTGCTGCCCGTCATGAATTATTGAAGTGACAAACCATTCGTTGAGAAATGTGATGTTTTCAAATTTTTGACAGGTATCATAAAGGGTCTGCATCTCAAAGAATCCGACCTTGTCTGACGCATATGTAGCGCGTGGGAAACTATATCCGCCAAAGTGCCTCTGATCAATTCTTCCGTCCTTTTTTCTGGACCAGGGCATTCCCCAGTGTTCCAGCTGATATACTTCTCTTGGCATTTCTTTGCATAATCGTTCAGCAACATCTTGGTCTGCCAAAAAATCACTGCCTTTAACAGTATCATAAATGTGAGATTCTATGCTGTCACCTGCGTCCTCAAACAAGACAGCGGCCGTACCACCTTCTGCGGAAACCGAGTGTGAACGCATTACTTGCACTTTAGATATTACACAAACCTTGAGCGACTGACTTGTCTTTGCGGCTTCGATAGCTGCGCGCAGACCTGCAAGTCCAGATCCAACTATAAGCAGATCATATTCTATAGAATCAGCCATTTTCTATCTTCAGCTTCTGGAAATCCGATAAATATGTGTTGGAGATACAGTCGATCTAGAATTTGCGCGTAAGCCTTATATTTATCGCTAGTGATATCGCTAGTGATGGTAACAGAATGGTTTCAGCGAGTCGGCAGCTCAGTGCCACGAGGCTTTTCAAGATATTACATCCTAGAGTTGCTTGCGACAAAACCATACACTGGAAAGGAGATAATCGATGTGGCAACAGACCAGAGCGAAGGCAAGTGGAAACCATCACCAGGTCTCATCTATCCACTCCTTGGAAGACTGTTGGATGAGGGGCTCATCGAAGAGACAAAAGACGGAAAATACCAGATAACAAAGAAGGGCCGCGCTACTGCAGACGATCTGGATGCAGTCAACAAAATAATAAAAAACCAGCTTGATGTTTTGATGAGGATCAAAAACGTAGGCAGATTCGTCGCAATGGACCTCATAGAAAGGATGAACATGATGGGAACACTGTTAAGCGCAAACGTCTCAAAGATGACAAATGGCGAGATGCAGAAATATCGCAAGTTCCTCCAGTCCGAGCTTCAAAGGTTAGACGCCCAAGAGTCAAAGCACGGAAAAGAAATTAAAATAGACTAGATAAAAAATTAAAAAAGAAGTGGCTAGTTTGCCATTCTCAGGTTTCTGAGTGTATCTGCCGTGACCGGATATACGCATGCTGGTGCGCCTGTTGTGCGGATGACTAGTTCAAATCCCTCTCTGCATGTGATGTTTTTCGCTGCAACCTTGTTTTTTACCTGTTTGAGTGGTGCAGGCACCTGTTTTACTGGCTCTGGCGCCTTTTCAGCTAGGTCTTTCCCGCGAACTTGGATTGCGTCGTGTAAGACATTGGTGCCAGTTCCTCTTTCTGCATCCATCGTCTGAATGATTATGTCCGAAGCATCAAGCGGCTTTGTTACCTTAAATGAGATGTTTATGGCTGTCCTATACGAGTCTACGTTGGTTGCCTTCACTGTCACATCACTCAGTATGCCATTAGGATCCAGGACACTTGATGTCTGTGTGACATCAGAGTCTGTTAGGAGTGGTTGACCTAATACTGCCGAAAAGACCTGCTTGAAAGATATTGTAGCCACGATGTCTACGTGCCTGTCATCAACATACTTGCCTATAGACAGTGATGTGTCTCTTAGATAGCTGGCACCGCTGTTCTCATAGACTAGAAGTTTTATCTTGATGGTTTCGCCAGTTCTAAAGAACGTTGTAGGTAGAGTTTGAGTATGCTCATCTACATTAAACGGCCTTCCATTAATGGTGAACCCTTTTTCAACAACTTGCTGTCCGGTGTACAGGACTCCCAATGTTGGCGGTTCACAATCTCTCCTGCAACCAGTATCTGCAAACGCGCTAACCGTTAGCATGGATATAGCTGACAGAGCGATAACGGCAATTGCTAATTGGTATAATGTCATTGCTTTTGATCAAATGCGGTTACAATTAAGTTCTATGTAGAGTAAGGTGTTATTCATCCGATCTATATACATAATGTATGACAGTCAGCCAGTAAGAATCAAAAAAAGAAAATAGTTTGAAAATTGCCTTGTTTAAGCAACCATTCCCCAGTTTCGCAAGATTTCTGCATTGAAAGGATATACGCATGCTGGTGCGCCTGTTGTGCGGATGACTAGCTCTAATCCCTCCCTGCATTCTACGTCTTCTGGGGCAATTCCGTCTGCAACTTGCTTTAGTGGAGCAGGTGTTGTGTTTTGCGGTCCTGGAATGTAATCTATTACTGGGTCTCCGGTGCCTTGTACGGCGTCAATAAAGACGTTGTTTCGAGAACTTCGTTCCTCGTCCCACAGCTCAACAACAAGATCCTTGGCATCAAATGGCTTGACTACCTTAAAGGAAAACTCTACTTCTATTCTGAACAGATCCAGGTGTGTTGCCTTTGCAGTGGCACCTTTTAGATAGCCGTCTGCATCGATAACCGTAACGGTCTGCTCTCCTGTAAAGTCCTGATCAAGCGAAATGCTAGCCAAGTCAGTTTGACTCCTATCATCTTGATAGTCGGCTAATGTGATGGATGCATGTCTGAATTCGCTGACTCCGTCGTTTTCATAAACCATCAACTTTACCTTTGCTGGACTACCAGTGTTGAAAGTCATGGTTGGAGTTTCCTGAATTTGATGATTTACGTCAAATGCTCTGCCGTTGATTACAAGACCGTTTTCTACTACGCGCTGGCCGTCATCTAAAACACCCAGTGTTGGTGCTTCACAGTCTCTGCTACAACCTGCATTTTCAGCATATGTATTAAGTGAGAACAATGAAAGTGACAGTATTCCTGCCGCAATTAGCAATTGAAGTGTCTTTGTCATTGGTTTGAAGTCAAGATTGGACATAATTAAATCCTATGTAGAGTAAGGATCTGTACGTAGTATGACGTTGTAAGTACGGATCTGGTCATACAGAGCTATTCATAAATAACTAAACTGGGGATCTTTTTTCGTTGAAGTCGCTAAAGAAAATGATAAGTGATAGCTCAAAACCGCTTGTCATTCCTGGTGTCTATGATGCAATTGGGGCAAAAATTGCGCAAAAGGTAGGATTTGAGGCGATGTTCCAGACAGGATATGGAACGTCTGCTACCTTGTTTGGAATGCCAGACTATGGGTTTATTGGAGCAACGGAAACCGTCGAAAACGCAAGGCGAATCTGCAGGGCAGTATCGGTTCCCGTAATAGTTGATTCTGACACAGGTTATGGAAATGCACTAAGTGTCTGGAAGATTGTAAATGAGTTACAGGCAGCTGGCGCTCACGGCATTTTCCTAGAAGATCAGAGGTGGCCGAAAAGATGCGGCCATATGGCAGGAAAAGAGGTAATTGAAAAAGAGGAATACGCCGAAAAGCTCCAAGCTGCAGTAGATGCAAAAAAGGGCAAGGACTTTGTCATCGTTGCAAGAACCGACGCCAGAGCTACAAGGGGACTTGATGAGGCAATAGGGCGAGCTAAATACTACAGAAAAATAGGTGCAGATGCAGTATTTGTAGAAGCCCCAAAATCCATTGATGAGATGAGAAGGATTGGTAAGGAAATCAATGCACCACTTGTTGCAAACATGATCGAGGGCGGCGCAACGCCAATCAGGTCAGCAAGTGAGCTCCACAGGATGGGCTTTAAGATAATCCTATATCCGCTATCAGTCTTGTATGCAAATACCTACGCTTCGCTCCAGATTCTAAAGGAGCTCAAAAAATCAGGCACAACTAAAAGGCTAGCAAAAAGCGTTGTAAACTTTGATGAGTTTAATGAGATTGTCGAGTTATCCAAATTTAGGAAGCTTGAGCACCGCTATAAAACATGATAAAATAAAAAAGTTCAAGAGATCTTAGGAAGTTTTTCTTTTTACTTGGATCTCTATCGTTGATACGTTTCGTGTCTTTCCGTCTTGTGATTCGAGTTGTTCAGAGCCTATCTTTATTTCACCAATGGAATATCCAGCATTTTCTGTTTTGCGAGAGATGATTTGTGCTACGTCTACTGCGCGTCCAATGCTTAGTCCTCTGGCTTTGATATACACTGCTGGCAAGTTCGCCAATTGAATTAGCGTAGAAGTGACATACGCCATCAAAGGTTTCTTGCCAATGAATATTACGTCTCTGTTTTCGTTGGACATGTACTGATGACTATATATGGATAATTTAAATCTAGAACGAAGCTTGATGACAAGCTTCAAAAATTTCTTATTAACTAAAGTGCTAGTATCAGGTAAAAATGACCACATTTGGGCAGATTAAAAAAATTATGGATTCTGGCTCAAAAGAACAAAAAATCAAGCTGCTTGAATCTCTGTCTGGTTCTGACGACCCGAAAATAATCCTCATGATGGTTTTGAACCTTGATAATGCAGATATAGAAGTGAGAGGGGAGGCGTTCAGCTCACTGGTGTTAAACGAGAACGATGTTTCAGGTATGCTCATTGAGAATCTAAGAAATCGAAGCAAAAACGTCAGAGGATACTCTGCCCTGGTTTTGGCAAATAGAAATGATAAAAAATCAGCTTCAAAAATTGCTCAGCTCACAGAAGATGAAAGCGCCATGGTCAGGTCTTGTGCGGTTGGCGCTCTTGGATACTTGAGGGCAAATGAAGCCCGTACTGCCATTAGAAAATGCCTTAATGACTCCAATATAGAGGTCAAAAAAAGCGCCATCAAGTCATTAATCGATATTGGTGACAGGGATCTTCTTGCAAAATTAGAAGGCCTGTCCAATGCAGACGATCCTGAAATTAATAGCCTCATAGTTCTTGCAAGAAATAATTTGTAAAAAGTGGACCGGGAGGGATTTGAACCCTCGATCTCACCCATGCCAAGGGCGTATCCTACCAGTCTAGACGACCGGCCCACAGAATCAGAAATAAGGTCTGATCGTCTTTGAAGTTTCCAGATTGATTATTAACGTTTAGCTGAAAACAAGAAGCCCCGACAATCAGTTATCATAAAACATTTAACCGTCATACGTGACGTCTGTCTGTGGTAGTAGAAAACAAAGCGACCCTCACTTTTGTTCAATTATTAAAAGAAGACTTGGCGATATTCAGGCTTGTTCCAAACGACGGCATCATACCGGAATACAAAGCAGGACAGTTCATCACAATTGGCATGAACGTGCCAAGCGAGGGCAAGCTGATAAGGAGAGCATATTCCATTGCATCCCATCCAGAGAATAAAAAATACGTTGAGCTCGTCATACGATGGGTTAGAAAACCGCTTCCAGGGAGACTGACGACCCAGCTTTTCAATGCAAAAGAAGGCGACGAGTTGTCATGGATTAAACCAACCGGCGCAGCACTGCAGATAAACGACAAGCTTCCAGATGGCAAAAAAGACGAAAGGCGAATTGTCTGCCTCGGCGGAGGAACCGGTATTGCGCCATTTGTGAGTTTTGCACAGCATCTGCACGATGTAGGCGATAATAGAGAACTCGTGGTCCTGCACGGCGCAAGTTATGTAGACGAGTTAAGCTACAAGCAGCTTTTTACTGATTTGGAAATGGAGAGCGTTGACAAAGGACGAAACCAGTGGAACTTTAGATACCGCGCAGCAATCAGCAGGCCACAGGAATGGTTCAACAGATCATGGAGTGGCCAGACTGGAAGGGTTGAGACGTTCCTAAGATCAAAGGACGGTGAGCCATCGCCTCTGGAACAGTTGATTGGTGAAAAGGTTACGCCTGAAAATACGACGTTTTACATTTGTGGATGGCAGGGCACAATAGATGGATGCATGGATTATCTTGCTTCCAAGGGATTTGTGACTGAAAGAAACAAGCGACCAGACGGTAGCTTTGAAGTCAAGTACGAATCCTACGGATAGTCTCTTAAAAAGTAATATTGCATAGTTTTGTCTCAATTTTGGGGACGTAGGTTAGCTTGGTATACTGCCAGCCTCGGGCGCTGGAGATCATGGGTTCAAGTCCCATCGTCCCCATCTATTTTTCAAGCGTTGAAATAGGACGGGAATTTAGTCAGAATGTTTGACCGTTGCAATTTACCTTGCACACCTAAACCCAGTCACAAATGCCCATGTTGAAATCATAAAAGATCTGAAAAAAGAGACTGATCAGGTAAAGGTGATGCCGGTAGTTTTTTTGGATGATGGGATGGAGATAAACAGCCGTAGCTTTCCGTTCAGTTTTGAGACAAGAAAAAAAATGCTGTTTTCGGTTTTTGGTGATGCAGTCGAGGTATCAACAAACTATACGTTTCATGCGCCGTTTTTCAAGTATTTCCCACCAATACTTTCCCCTTATTCATGGAAGCTTAGAGCCCAAATTCTGCAAGGAGTAAGAGGTGATTTTTTTACCTATACTGGTGACAAAACGGAAGGCCTGATGCTCAGGGCATACAAACTCAATCCAAGGGTCGGTATGCGAAAGGAGGTTTCGGCTTCTACTGTAAAGAACAAACTGTATGAGGCCGCACAGGGAAAGCAAACTGACTGGAAGGGCGATGTTCCGCTCCAAGTCGCAAAGATAATCGAGGAAAACTGGGACCTTGTAAAACAATATTCTAATGCGCAGGACATGACGACAAGAATCGCTGGAATGAAGTTCCCAAAAGCAGGACACAAGACAAGATAGATTAATACCACGCTTGCAGAAATTTTATGAAATTTAACATTTCAAAGTTCGTCTGGTTTGATGGCAAGTTTACAACACTCGAACGCGCCAATGTTCCAATAACAACACACGCAATTCACTATGGCACGTCAATTTTTGAGGGAATACGCGCATATTGGAATTCAAAAAATCTGAACATTTTCCGACTTGATGATCACATCAAAAGATTCAGGCAGTCTGGCAAGTTTTACTCAATTGCCCTCAATTACTCTAATGAGCAGATATCTAATGCAGTTATTGGCTTGTGTAAAAAAAACAATATGAAGAGATCTTGTTATGTTCGTCCGTTTTACTTTGTCGGCCAGTATGGGATAAATCTGCACGTTGACGAAAAGGCACCAACGCACGTAGCTGCGTTCGTGTTTCCGTTTGGGGATCTCTTTGACAAAAACGGGATCACGGCTGGCATATCGTCATGGAGAAAATTTAGCGATGCCTCCACCCCGCCACTCGCAAAGATGGGCGGAAATTATCTAAATTCTATTTTGGCAACTCAGGAATGCAAACGCGGTGGATATGATGAGGCAATCTTGCTAGACCTGCACGCAAACGTAAGCGAGGCTCCAGGTGAAAACATTTTCATGGTAAAAAACAGCACATTGACAACACCTCCGCTAAAATCATCTGCGTTAGAAGGAATAACGCGTGACACCGTGATGAGACTGGTAGATGACTTTGGTTACCAGGTAAAAGAAAAGACGATCACTCGTGGAGAGATATATCTTGCAGACGAGGTCTTTCTTACCGGTACCGCAGCAGAAATAACTCCGGTTGTAAGCATAGATGGTAAAAAAATTGGCACAGGCAAGCCAGGTAAAATCACAAGGGAGATGATGTCGGTGTATTCTGATTTAGTAATGGCAAAAAATGACAAATATTCCGGCTGGTTAACGCCGGTGTATTAGCTTGAAAGTAGCACAGATAGGAGTCGGGGGTTGGGGTAAAAACCACGCCAGAGTTTTATCCCAGTTTGGGGCTTTGGCAGCAATCTGTGATGTTGATCAGGCAAAAGCCAAAGAGATCGGCCAGAAATATGGGGTAAATCACTATCAGTCAATCGACTCCATGCTAAAAGAAGAAAAAATTGACGCAGTCTTTGTGTGCACACCGACAGTCACACATTTTGATATCGCAAAAAACCTGATTCAGAAAAAAAAGAGCGTCTTTATCGAAAAGCCGATGACGTACAAGTCAGGAGAGGGGATGTTTCTTGCTGATTTGGCCAAAAAAAATGGCGTTCTGCTAACTTGTGGATACATCGAAAGGTTCAATCCAGCAGTTGAAACCGTAAAGGAGTTTGTCAAGTCGAAAAAATATGGCGAGCTTATTATGTTAGAATTCCACAGAGAGAACAGAATGCCCCTTCACATAAAGGATGTCGGCATAATTTATGATACTTCGGTGCACGACATAGATACCGCGATGTGGCTTTTTGATGATACCCCAGAGGTGGTGTTTGCAAGATCGGGAAAGATAAGACATGAGCACGAGGATTTTGCAACGATAATGCTCGGCTTCAAAGACAACAAGGTTGCAATAATTTCTTCAAACTGGATAACTTCGGCGCGCGTCAGACACTTTAATGCCGTCTGCACAGATGGAATAATTTCCTCAGATTTCATATCACAGGAAGTAAGAATTGTAAAAGATCATGAAGCGGAAATCCCAAGAAAGGAAACACAAGAACCGCTAACACTTGAAATCAAAAGCTTTCTTGATGCATTGGAATCTGGGGGCCAGCCAAGAGTTTCCCCCCAGGACGCAGTCAATGTCACCAAAATTGCAGAGGCTGCACTGCTCTCAAGCCAAAAAGGGGCCCCAATTTACCTGGAGTTGAAATGAACAAAAAAATGATGGACATGCTTGTATGTCCAATTGACAAGCAATTTCCGCTAGAACTGTACGAAGCAAAGTCAAAGCCAGAAGTGGTGCTGGAAGGAGCCCTATACTGTAGCAAATGTAGCCGCTTTTATCCAATAATTGAAGAAATACCAATAATGCTTCCCGATGAGCTGCGAGACAAGAAACAAGATCTTGTTTTCCTTGAGCAGAACAAGGAAACATTGCCTCAGAAAATAATTAAACAGGCAAACCCATGGCATCTGTGATAGATTGGTAACAAATTTTATTTCAGAAAAGGCAAAACTTGGGAAAAACGTCAAGATTTGGCATTTTGCATACGTTGGTGACAATACCACGATAGGCGACAACGTAAAGATCGGCTCTCTTGCCCATGTCGACTATAACGTGACAATTGGTGAGAACACCATGATAGAGGGAATGGTCTACATACCTCCTCTTTCAAGGATTGGAAAAAATGTCTTCATTGGTCCTGCTGCAGCGCTTACAAACGATCCTTATCCTCCAAGCGAAAAGATGGTTGGTGTCACAATTGAGGACGGCGCCATAATTGGCTCCAAAGCAGTCATAAAGGCTGGCGTAACAGTTGGCAAGAACAGCGTAGTTGCAATGGGCGCAGTCGTAACAAAGAATGTTCCGCCAAACACAGTCGTTGCCGGCGTTCCAGCAAAGGTCAGATATTCAAGGGAAGAATACGACAGAAAGCAAGCAAAATGGAAGTCCTAGAATTTCATTTGCTTTTGGAATATTTTATTTTTTAGTTTGAGCAATACCAAAACCCATAACACCACAAGTATAATTGCAATTATTGCCTTGATTCCAGAGGCGATGAGAAAATCAAGCTCATCTCCGTATCCCTGTATTGATATTTTAGAGACAAGTACTACCAGTATCCCGCCCCCCGCTAAAATGAGGAACCACATTATACCAATGAAGATGTAGATTACTGGCTGGGCCAAAATTGCACTCCAGCCATAAAGGCAGTAATTATTGCCAGAATTCCTGAAAAAATAGCGAGTCTGAATATTGCAAACCCAACCTCTTTTTCAGTCAGGGGTTTGCTTGCAACCAGTAATCTCACAAGCGTAACTGGTGCGTCTAGTTCCTTAGATGCTGCAATTTTGTGATCTTCAGTATGTATGGTAGGTCCCTTTACGTGTCTGTGTTCTACTATGCGCTTTACACTTGACAAAAACAGAAACGAATTGATTACTGCCGGGAGCAACGCTATTGCTGCAATTACCTCAACATGTCCTACGATTGCAATTACCCCGTATGCCGCACCAAGTGTCAATGCCCCAGAGTCCCCTGGAAATATTCTGCTTGGAAACTTGTGATATTTGTAAAACGCAAGGGACGCAAAAGCCAAAGGCAGCGTCATTATTGCCACGGAATAATTTTGCAGAACAAAAAGCGCTATTGCTAAAGAAAATGATGCTATTACCATAAAGCAGCTTGCGATTCCGTTCATCACGTCAATAGAGTTTATCGTGTTTCCGGTAATTGGAATCATGAATATTATCACGCCAAGATACAGTGCTGGGATCTTTACTGTGCCAAAGAGTGGAAATGCCAGATTTGGTTCGTACGCGCCAAGTATGATTACTGGGATTGACGCACCTGCGAGTGCAAGTGGCTTGAACCAGCCGCTCATCACTCGCCTGTCATCGATAAACCCAACTACAAACGCAAGCGATGTCGTTACAACAAGGGCGGTGATTCCTTTTGTTATTACGCTATCTGCTGGAAGAAGGAAGTAAAGCGAGATTTCACC